>Ga0182030_10027097_pt1 | contig 10330 bp, 6 predicted proteins | sample 812S3MmetaG_FD_121299 | JGI IMG/M metagenome (GOLD analysis project Ga0182030, IMG submission 121299) | Permafrost microbial communities from Stordalen Mire, Sweden - 812S3M metaG (Illumina Assembly) | ecosystem: Environmental > Terrestrial > Soil > Wetlands > Permafrost | place: Sweden... | reverse complement strand
TGCGAGATCGAAGTCGATGTTAAATCGAAAGTTCTATTCAGAGTCCCGCTTTGTGGGCTGATTTCCGAGGGACTAGTGTAGCGAACGTTAGCTTTTTTATCATTTACTTTGAGGATTTTATTTTCATGTTGCAATTCACTGCGATCTTGGAAACTCCCCCTTGAGAGCTGCGTTCTCATTATCACGTGATACCTATTCAGGGGCTAGGGGTCACCTCATTGGATGGTTAACGAGAGGGTCAACAATCAATGCTCTTGATCAATACTCTCGGTTGATTGAGGTTAGCATCACAAGACTTGGTATTCTTGTCAATTTACTCTGGGATTTCCTTTTCTACATCCTGATTCAACTCGAATGTCAAGGGTTGAGAAGTCAAGCGTGGAGGTCAACTGTCCTAGTTGCACGTGACAGCCGTCTAGGGGCTAAGGGATTCCCCAACCGTCGAGTATCAGATCCACATGAGTTATTAGGCGGGTGGTCAATCATAGAAACTTATTCGTTCATGCTACTCCCCATTTTTTATGTCGAATCATGGTCGATTCAACGAAGTGCAGTCCGTGATGTTGCTCAGGCTCAGAAGCCTCTTGTGATTTTTATGCCAATGCCACGTTACGACGCTCCTACGCGGCTAGAGGTGCTGCTAAATGTCCGAGCACGGTACTTTGCATACTAGAGAACTATCATAATCAAGCCTAAGAAGGATCCAAAATCTGGCTACTTCTAAGGCGAATCTGCTGTCATCACTCCTAGGACCGCTTGCAGATATTCATGAAGCTGAGGCGTCTTTAGGGAGAACAGAGGGCCAGTTATAGATATATTATCCAAGCAAAATCAATAAACAAGTTACAGATCACAAAAGCACTTAGGACTCTCCTTACGAAAATGTAATTCACATAGCTACTATACAATATTCCCAAACTATTGTTCTTCTCAAAGAATCCAAGGGTCATTCCACGGGAGAAAAGATCCAAGATCGATTTTGATGCCAAGAACTGTTAGTTTCCATGGCCGATGGATCTCCATTGCTCCTATGATCGAATGGTTCCCCTATACCTTTGCCAGATTCCCGTAAAATTGCAGACAATATCCTTGCTGAATTCGTCGCTTCCGCAGACCCTTGGGTGGACGTGAGTCTCTAAGAGCAATACCGTAGAGAGATTTGGAAAGCGAGAATAACAAGGACCAGTATATAGATTGGTTTTGTTGATATGAACTGATTTATCTCAATGATAGAGCTATCTATATCAGAGGCAGTTTCGTCAATATCGAAAGAAACTTCATTGATGTCCGAAGGGGCTTCATCGAGATCGGCAGAACTCAAAAATTTAATCTTGAGTTCGGAGGAGCTTGGGTTGCTAGGGTCCTCGACAACAGTCTCATTTGGCGAAGCTGAAATAGAAGAGCTGAGTTTATCGCCGGAACGCTTGGCGAAGTTCTCGTTCAGGATTCTCTCATAGTTCTTTCTGTCAGATTCAGCTTTAGACATGACCGCCTCGTGCTCAATATGAAGACGCTTGGCCTCGGCATTCAACCTCTGAGTCAACTCCATATACTTCTTTGCCTCCTCCGTCTTACCCGCCAGCTCATTCTCGAGACGAGTGATGCGCTTTTGGACAAGCGTATCAGCGGAATCAACGTTATTGATCATGTCTTCAGCGGACTTGATTGTCAAAGTTGCGTTTTGTTCGGCTTCCCACGCCTTTTCCTTCGCAAGCCAAGCTTCAGATTTAGCCTCCTCCACTTCTCTCTTCGCAGCTTGAAAGGTGTTTTCAGCGTTGATTGCCCTACTGCTCTCATCCACCGCAACATAGTAGTTGATATTTAATTTCTCCTTCAATTTCTCGTTCTCCTCTCTCAAGGTCTTCTCCCTGGCCGCCAAATTACCATGCTCCACCATATCCCTATGAGTTTTGTCCGAGGCAGATTTGAGATAAGTGATGGAGGCTTCGACGATCTCTGCATGGTCCTTTTGGTAGAACTCTACTGCTTTGTTGCCTGACCTGTCGACGAAGTTTGCGACTTGAGTTTTTAAGACGCTGATCTCAATGGATTGTTGCCGGATTTTTTCAATCGCATTACTCAAATTCTTCTCGATTGTGGTGCGCTCTTCGTCTGATAGAGCGTTCTTGCTGGTAAGACCTAGCAGGCTGGTGGATGAAGTAGCTTCGGCGAGGTGTTCAGTGGACATGGGTGGGGCAGCAGTGGTTCGAGTTGAGGAAAGAGGCCTGTCGAATATACTTGATTTGAGCCCATTTGGGCTTGAGCTCGTGTTCGTGTTCATTGTTGTCGGTGCGGAGAACGAGTCTCGAGCATGGACGACCGAATTTTCGGAGGAGGACTCGATGTGGTTTTCGATTTCGGCCATATTTACAATGATTGAAGGTATTCGGCTCGTTTTGAGGGGATGTTGAGTGGGTGAGCTGCGATTAAGTGTCAAATATTTGTGTATAAAGGGCGGGAAATGTACTTACTTTTGGGGCAGATGCAGGTGCAAAAGTACCGCGCAAGTTACGAGACGGCTAGGGTACCACTTTTGCTATGAAGGATATTATTGCACAATATCCCTTTACTGTCTGAGGGTGGTGCTCGAAATAGCTAGAGTTGGTTGCTAGACAAAGCAGGAGACTTTGGGAATTGAAAAAGACAACACCTCGATCGAAGTATTTATCAATACTCAGAAGACGAGAGTTTGCGAGTCAAAATGAAGGCGGCGTTTGTGTTTTGTCTTCGTCGATCGTATTGCGGAGAAGAACAGAATGGGCTGTGTGTGATCATGGAGCATTCCTAAACACTAATAAGGTCCTCAAAATAGATAGCAAGATTTCGAAAAGTCGCGCGACTAGCAATTATTAAATTTTGTCAACGTGAATTTGGGGTTCAACCCTTCCGACAGAGCAGGCGCTATTCATTACGTGCCACAGTTCGACAACGTCTCGTTGATGTCCCTGTTAGTCGAGCACCACGCAGTTCCTGACTATTGTTTTTACAACACCCAATATTATAGACTCTATGTTTGTACTTTTGTAGACCAAGGGCCGGCCCTCTGTTCAGCCGAAAACGGGAATATTCCTGCCATGAGCTTACTTCTCAACACCGGCGCTCATGCCAACATCACAAATAGTAGTGATCGAGGTGCAGCGATGGTTTTTTATGAGGCGGTAGAGAGAAACTCTGGGTAGAGCAAGGGCAACAAAGAATAATAAACATTTATGACTTGTTGATGAAATGATTCAAGTAATTTAAACGATCTGAGAGCTCCTAATAGACTGTTCTCTCCAGTACTAGGTGCTACACAGCAAATTAAAAACTTGGAGAACCATTCAATGGCTCTGTCGGCTCCTTGTTTTAAAATTCAGTCATTGGTCAATTATAACGATCATAGGTTTCTAGAGGTTGTCCGCAAGAGCGGAGGATAGAAAACTTCAATTCTAGTGTGGTCTCATGTCACTATATTGCTAAAATCTCTGTCCGGCTCCTTATAGAGAAATTATTTTATACAGATTAAGACCATAGCACACTCGAGTGACTTTTTGTATGGTCGTTTAATCTCCAGAGGTATCTTTCGGGATTCAGCTACAATACATTCATAGGTAGACTTTAAGCCCAGATTGGGTAGTTGCTAAGCATCTTCGTCTCCTCAACTACATACTTGATACATCTAGTAGTGTAAGGTCTTTTAATCAGCAGTGTCTTTACCCTTTCTGAAAAGCATGAGTTTAGCTTAAGTCTCTTGCAATTGCTAGTCACATCGTTATCATTGGCAGAGCAATTCGCAGTATTAAAAAGCACAATAGCCATCTCAACAGCTGAGATGATAAGACCATATCTTCAGGCCATATCTTCGAGTTTTAAATATTAGAACTGCCCAAAAAGGTACCTAGAAATACAAATTCGAACTCGCAACGTGACAGGAAAGAAATATTTCAGCATAAATCAAAGAAATTCAGGTGACTGCTCTGTCTTTTGAGCCCATCCTCTAATTTCAAACAAGATAGAGCGGTCGTACGCAGGAGAAATGGGTGTTTATGCTATCCTGCGAGTAATAAGAAATCCTGCATCAGGTAAAGATAGCTATTATTTATGCTCAGGTAAACACAGATATTCTAAGATTTTCTGGTAGCTAAGATACTCTTCTTTCAAGATCCCGTGAGGGAGTTCAACAAAGTTAGTCGTTGCGCTCCAATCCCTGCTTTTTCTCACGACCAATAGTCCGCAGCATCGGCTCTGGAGTTGCAAAACCACTTGCTTTGAGCGGAATTTCAATATTCCATTGTCTTGGCCATTTCTCGACCCTTCAAACGCTTATTGAGGAACACTTGCGGACGAGTAGTCGGCTATATAAAAAAAGAGGCTAAAGTCTTCTAGCCGTATGGATGAACTATATTGTGCAATTCCCAGCATCTTGTAGGCCATCGGGCATTAATCACGCAGTATGTCATTCTTTCAAGTGTGTGCGTATATCCATCACACACTCGTTGTTGTGCGTGTCACTAAATTCATTTTCGATCTCGAATGGATCACCATCATTCCATGAATTATGCCACTTCAAGGTGGTCATTATCACACTTGTCAATTAAATCAATGAAGAGGCAATTATCCAATGTTATGTGAATCTTACCTAGTTTTTTCAACATCGAGATGCTCGATATTGTCCGCTCGCGCTTTCTGGTATCTGGATCGAGCTGTCAGTGTATGGGAAATATTGCACCTGCAATTTCTGGCACGCTATTCACAATATAATAGAGATTAGAGTGCAACAATCCCACGATCAAATTCCGGTCGGGCCGGCCTCTTCTGTGGGAAAAACAGCGTCTCTCAACCGGTACTAATAAAGATATCAAGAGCTGGTCTCTAGAAGTACCTTCCATACCTTCAACCTTGACTTTGAGAGCTTCAGGCGTGAAATGGCTCTCTTAACGGCTGACCAGACTATTGTAACCATAAGCCACCGGTTTTTCTAAACAATTCTTTTTGAGGTGGAACATGAGTTTCTGTATAATTGTGAATTGTTCGATGTGTTGCAACAAATACGGCAATATACAACTTCGTTAATAGACTAATTTGTAGGCACGATCATGAATATGTAGCTTTGGATAGACTTGCAGGAAGTTGGCCAAGTCAGAAAAGTGCTCACCAGGTAAGCTATAGATGTGCGTGGTGCGACATGTGCTGGCGATCACTATTCGATGTACCCCCTATTCGCTAAGCGAGGGAAGCCATCGCCATTTTGCGCCTAATCACGCAAACGCTTCACACTGAATAATCTACCGAGAAGCCGTGGCTCTCTTTCTGTATTAAGACCATATTCTGATTCCAAATAGCTTCAATATAATTATCCAAGTTATTGTTTTTGTATTGCCTAATTCGCTACGCATCTATCAAGCGCTGTTTATTGATCACAGTAGAAGACCAGTGAGAAGCGGGGAGGCTTGGCAAAGGATGCCTCCCCCACCATTACCCCAGATTATATTTACCCACGGGCGGCAAATAACGACCCAACAACCACTGCCGACATATACCCCGCGATTTAATTTGTTCTTTTGTTTTTGTTGGTGTGCTCGGTCCCTGTATCACTTGTACTTAAATGGTTCGAAATATCTCTTCGGTAAAGATGCTCTTATTCTGAATTTCTGCTATTAATGGTGTGATCACTACTGATCTAGGAGTTAGAGCAGCACGTTTCATTTAGACTTCGGCCATAAATTCCTAGGTTAGATTACCCAAGGCAACCGGGACTTTAGGAGTATAAGATTGAAGATGATTCTGCCGTATTCTCCTCTCTCGCGACCAACCATACTCTAAATCAAGCCTAAAACTCGTGAAAAACATACATCTCCGCTATCATGTTTGCATTCGTTCATCTTGCCTTCGCTTTCTCAGTGATTACTGGGACGCTCGCCGCCCCTGCCGCTGAAACCGAGGCTGTTTATATTTCAGACCGCAGCCCTGACTTTGAGCTTGGAGGTGATCACCTCACCCGCCGTCAGAATTACAACCAGGACTACACGACTGGTGGCAACGTCAATTTCTCACCCACCTCGAATGGATATTCGGTCTCGTTCTCTGGAGCCTCGGACTTCGTTGTTGGGAAGGGTTGGAGTCAGGGGACGACTAGGTAAATTTACTCTTCTTTTATTTCTTGCATTTCTCGCCTCCTTTAAAAAAAACATAACCCCTTGCGCGTTAACCTCTATTTCTCGCCCTTCCCTCTTATCGCCCAAGAAGAATCAACCGTTAACATTTCATGCAGGAACATCACGTTCAGTGGTAGTACCACCGCATCAGCTGGTACCGTTCTCGTCTCTATCTATGGCTGGTCAGAGAACCCACTCGTCGAGTATTATATACAGGAGTACAGTAATGGCAATGGAGCCGCACAGGGCACCCAGGTTGGGACAGTAGTAAGCGATGGATCTACTTACAACATCTGGAAGCATCAACAAGTTGGCCAGCCATCCATCATAGGCACCTCGACCTTTTGGCAGGTAAGCTTTATTTCCATACTAAAGCATTCATTGATTTTTGCACGAACGTTCCGAAGCTGGAAGCCGTGCCGGTTGCCATAATACAAACGGCTCATTCTAGTTCGCCCTTATCTCTTGGGTGTCATGCTTCAAAACTCTGGAGTCTCTTCATGAATTCCAAGAAGCTACACCGCTAACAAACTAATAGTACATTTCGGTTCGGCAGTCTGAGCGAACTGGAAGTGGCACAGTTACTGTTGCCAACCACTTCAATGCCTGGGCCAAACTCGGCTTGAATTTGGGCACGCTGAACTACCAAGTACTTGCGACCGAGGGATGGGGAGGTGCTGGTGGCTCTTCCTCATACACTCTTAGCTAAGATTCTGTCACGGAGCAGGCAAATCACGTGCTCTGAGCACGTGATACGTGTAGCGAAGCTCTCGAAAAGCTTAGGCTATAAAATACTCTCCTTTCACTTGAGCACCATTTAGTTCCTTAGAATATTATCACATACTTCACTTCATTCATATAAACACTATAATACGTAACAGATTCTTTCACGCTTGTAATACTATACCACTTATAATTGTATACTTTACTTTGCTAGTAATGTTTTTTCTTATATAGCAAGAAATCTACTGTATCAAAAAATCTAAAGAATACTTTGATTTTAAATATCTTACAATTTATATACAAATTAATATTTCTAATTTTTTTTTATATATATTATATATTATATTTTATAGTTATTTTTAAATACTTAGAACTTTTTTTTACTAAAAAATTACATTTGTATTATAGTTTTAATATTTAATTTACAAAAAGGGGTTTTTTATAATATAATTAAGTTTTTTTTATTATAGTTTTATTAAGTTTTTATTACTTTTAATTTTTATAATTAGATTTTATTTAAGTTTTAAAGTTTTTTTATAATACTAGAAATTATAATTAATATTATAATTAATATAGTCTATAAACTTATATAAGATTATTATATAAATTAGTATTTTTTATTAAATTAATCAATAAAAAATTATGTCTTTGAGATATTAAGTGTTTATACTTATATAAGATTAGTATTATTTTTACAATTGTTTATATTAATACGAATTCTACTACAAAAGGTAGTATAAAAATGTTTTAGGGTACGTACCTCTGTACAGTAATAATTTACGCTATACCGCATTCATTTACACTGTAGCGTTCTTCCCGAACCCTTCCATAATAGCCACTCGCTGCCGGCCTCGCACTCGTTCATTGCTGCCTCTCGCTCCATCATCGAATTTACGCTACTTATAGGATGCGGAAAGTCTTCCGTTGTGCGTCGGCCCATTTCGCCATTATGTCTTCCTCTTTCATAAAATGTTCCCATCGTCCAATCCTCTTAAAGCATGGCTGGAAGCCCTCATCTATTGTCTCCTCTAGAATGAGACCAATATATGAGTCGGCATCATAGCCACCATGGTGTGTGTTCAATGATCCTAAACGTAGGTACAGAACTTCTTGAGACGCCTTGTCAGCGCCCCGATCTAGACCTATATAAAAATTGTGCTCGGATTCCATCTTGTTTTCCCATTCAATATACTCTTCACTTTGAAACCCAATCATTATTTCGTGTAGCTCTCGTATTTCTATTCCGTCTGGGATCTCGGATGCCATGAGAAATGCACCCTCGATGGTAAGTGTTCCGCTGCGTAACGGCCCTTCCGGGAGAGTAGCGTCCTTGGGCTCGACGGTACAGTCAATCACTTCTGCGTCAGGAGACATGGTCCCTCCGTAGATAACTACCGGGCAGTTGACAGAAAGCCAGGACCAACTTGGAGCATCATAAGAGGACAGTTCCATTGGTTCTGATTTTAGTTCTCCCTTCCTTCGATACCAGGCAAGATGGTGCACAAGTGGCTTCTTCCAAAAGCCCGCCAGATAGGTATCCTGCCAGACATCTTTTAGTTCATTCACAATACCCGCTATTGCGTGGAACCTGTCCTTCTCGAATTGAACATGCCGTCTGCTGTAATCAGAAACTATCATCGACCAAATATGGTTCTTCGTCTTTTCAGTGAGATTATTTGAGGGATCCTTTTTCCCAGCTGCCAAATTGCAAAATATATCGTTAGGTAGCCGATAAGAGCGCGAACTAGCGTACGAATTAGAGGTACCGAGTAGAGGAGTTCTGACTGGGGACTGGCACTGCCAAAACGCTTCTCGTTGATCAAAGAGCAGAAGTCTAGGAGACAACAAGAACTCCTGAAGCGCCCATGCCCGCGTCTCTAGTTTCTCCAGAGGACGTTCGGGATACCAGTCTGGGAAGACTAACTCGATTCTTCCGAGAGTTCCACTCGGCAAGAGAAAGGGAAACAGTGAGCCTCTTTTAGCGATAGACTTCTTAATAAATCCCTGGTCGGCGTTCTCTGAGCTCATAGCAGCGATTGTTAAGGTGGCTTGTTTGTAGATCGCTCCCATACCCCTGATTTCGGTCGCTTGATCAATTTTATCATCTTGAATGATACAAATCGCATCCACCCAAAGAAATCTAATATTGAGGTTCCGCGTGATAATGATGGCGTCCTGGATAGTTCGTGGCAGACAGATCATAGGAATACCAAGAGTCCTAGAGTTGAATGTTGCTTTTGTTGTCGCGAGTTGTCGGGCGCCTCCCCAGCAATAGCTCAGAGTCGTGTAATTGGCTCGCTGTTCTGCTGTTGTCACATACAGTCTCGGGTTACTATTTGATGGCCCAACATCAATGACTCGGTTTGGAAGTAAGGGAGTACATCGTCTTTGGCATGAGTCGTGTGAATCCTGACATTCATCTAGTAGACGAAGAGCCTGGTTGGCGAGTAGATTACTGCCCATATTGTATATTAGAGGATGAAGATCCAAGAATCCCGAGGTTGAGTAATCTGTTCTTTAATGGTTACAAGTTGAATAACAAAGACGGAAGTACCAAATGGAGGTGCTATGCTAACCAGAAGGGGCGCATATATTAATATCAATATCAGGTTCTGTTGCTGAAACCAAGGTATTCATTTTGAGTATGCCCGTTGGATATGATGATATATCCTCCAAATTGGAATGAATAGGGGTATAGTTATAGGCAGCTTTGAGATGAATAGGCATATCGTCGTCGTCCTCTTCCGTCCAGAAGCCCCAAAGAATTTTTGGACAAAACGAACACCCCGCGTCCGCATGCTGTCGAGCTTCTCTCCGGCTGTAGTGTTTATAACCTTCTTCAGACACGAGACTTTGAAGGCTCTGAATACTGGAAAACATGGATTTGCACCGCAGACAGAGCCAATCAATTGGCGTTGGTACCACAATTTCCGTTTTGCTATCTGAGAGCCTAGATACATCGAGATTGCGGTCCAAGTCCATCGCGTATGTGGTTGGGCAACTTTCTGGACAAAGAAGGGGGAGTTGCAATGGATCTCCTTGTCCGGCTGCCGTTCTGAGAGGTTTGAAAGAGTATCGTTAAACGAGTCATCCGCTTATTCATGAATGACTAGGCAATGTCGCGATTAAGCTCAGCGATCTTAGCGCGATATGAATTTCGAGGGTCACGTGGCTTTATATCCCGTGACCTCGCTAGAGGTCCCCTATATAAGAATCTCTTCCTAGCTCTCTAGATCTGTATCTTAGTATTCTAATTAATAAAAGCCTTATTTGATCTGCTCTAGATACTTATAATAAACAAGTTGTAAATACAAACTAGTTATACTATAAATATTATAGAATATATAGGATTATTTTGTACTAATCAAAATTATTATTTACTTTAATTTGTAGTACTGATCTATATAATAGTCTTATATAAATTTATATAATAGTATATTAATTACAAAACTAATAACAACTTTTAATATAGA
>Ga0182030_10027094_pt1 | contig 10331 bp, 10 predicted proteins | sample 812S3MmetaG_FD_121299 | JGI IMG/M metagenome (GOLD analysis project Ga0182030, IMG submission 121299) | Permafrost microbial communities from Stordalen Mire, Sweden - 812S3M metaG (Illumina Assembly) | ecosystem: Environmental > Terrestrial > Soil > Wetlands > Permafrost | place: Sweden... | reverse complement strand
GGCCGTGGCATCGAACGATGCAGTACAAGAAGTATTCACAACTACCGCGGAGCCCTCCGAGGAGGCAGCGGAAGAACACGCGAGTGTCGAGAGACCACACGCAGAAGAGATTGAGGTTGAGCAATGATTTCCGATTTTGACAACACCCCGGAAGGCACATCTGCCGGAGATGGAACAGAAGTGGCTGAAACCAAGCCGAAAGCCAAGGCGCGGAAGAAGGCAGCCGTAGCCGCCGTTGAGCCCAGTGCTCCGGAAGCACCAGCCGAAGCAGAGCCCGAGACCAAGAAGCCGAAAGCAGTGAAAAAGGTGGCGGCCAAGAAGGCTGTGCCGGTTCAAGAGGCAATGCAGGAAGCGATCGAGGAGCCGGTGGAAGTTACCGCGCCAATCGCGCCCGTCGCCAAAAAGGCAGTTAAGAAGAAGGCGAAAACGGCTGAGGATGAGCCGGTAGTTGAGGCTGCGGAGAAGGTTGAGCAGGAAGACGAGATTGCTGCGCCCGCTTTCGAGGCTCCGGAACCTAAACTGGAGCGGCTGCAGAAGATCCTCGCCAAGGCTGGCATTTCTTCGCGGCGCAAGGCCGAGGAGCTGATTCTTGGCGGCAAGGTACAGATCAACGGCAAGGTTGTAACGGAGCTGGGCACCAAGGCCGATCCGGAGCGCGACCATGTTCGCGTGGATGGCAAGCTGTTGCAAGGGCCGGAGCGGATTCGCTATTTTGTGCTGAATAAGCCCAAGGGCTTTGTGACCACGGTCAGCGATCCCGAGGGTCGTCCGACCGTGATGCAGTTTTTTGCTGCCGAGCGGGAGCGTCTTTACCCCGTTGGTCGCCTGGACTATTTGAGCGAAGGCCTGCTGCTGGTGACCAACGACGGCGAACTGGCCAACAAGCTCACCAAGGCGGCTTCGGGAGTGGAAAAGACTTACCTGGTCAAAGTTGCCGGGCAGCCGACCGAGGACATGCTGGACGTGCTGCGTTCCGGCGTTGTGATTGAGCGCGGGCGTCCGGGAGAGAATACCGGTCGCGTGCGAACCGCTCCGGCAAAGATTCGCCAGGTGCGCCAAGGGGACAATCCCTGGTACGAAGTGATCATTATTGAGGGGCGGAACCGCGAGCTGCGCAAGATGTTTGAAGAGATCGGTCATCACGTCGAGAAGATTCGCCGCGTGGGTTACGGCCCGCTGATCCTCGACCTGGAACCCGGTAAGCTGCGGGAACTGGAGGCGGAAGAGGTGCAGTCGCTGCGTCTGGCCGCTGAGGGCAAGCTAAGAAAGAAGGGCAAGAAGAGCGCCGCTGCCGGCCAGTTACCGACCGTGGCCGGTAAGACCGTTCGCTACAAGAAGGCGGACGGGAAGCCGGGGTTTGAGCCGCGTGTGAGGCCAGAGTTTCAGACAGAGTCCAAGGCGGAGTTCAAGCCTGCGATCCGCGCTCTGCCCAAGGCTGCGTTCAAGCCTACTGGTAGGCCGGAGTTCAAATCCGAGGGCAGGTCTGAATTTAAGCCCAGCTTCAAGAAGGAATTCAATCCGGCTGCGAGAACCGATTCTCGTCCCCCGGCTCGAGCCGAGTTCACGCGCACGGAAGGGAAGCCGGCTTTCAAGTCTGGATTCAAGTCTGCGCCGAAGCGGGATTTCAAACCAGACTACAAGCCGCGCCCCCGTCCCGCTTTCGGAGGCAAGCCGCGCAGCAACCGTCCTGCCGAGCCGCCGGTCACCGAATTCATTTTGCCGCCGCGCAAGGGCGGTCCCATTGAGCCGGATTCGGATTTTGAGCCGCGCAAGCAGCACCAGGGAGCCGGGTTCAACCCGGATTTCAAGCCCGGTTTCCGCACCGGTTCTGGACCTGGTTCTGGGCCGCGTTCGGGTGCAGGGTCTGGCTCTGGTGCAAGACCGGCTTTTCGTTCGGATCGGCCGGGAAGCAAGCCTGCGTTCCGCGCGGATAAGCCTTTCAAATCTGCATCGCCGCGAGGGGAAGGCACACGTCCGCTAGGCCGCTACAATGCCGCGGACGACGACTACGTCCCCAAGAAGACGCCGGGATTCCGCGTGGAGCCGGTGGAAGACGCGCCGCGCGCGGAACGCCCGCGTAGTGGTGGCTTTGCCCGTCCAGGCGCTCGGCCCGGAGCTCGACCAGGTGGTTCGGGCTCGCGCCCTGATTCGCGCTCAGATTCTCGTCCTGCCCGTCCGTTCCAGCCGCGTACAGATGGCCCTGGCCGGCCATCCTCAGGGCGTCCTGCTCCCGGCGGGCGTCCGTTCCGGCCCGCTGCTGCGCGTCCGGATTCACGCCCCGACGGTCCACGCGAGTTCCGGCCGCGAGAGTCGGGCCCGCGCGACTCCGGTTCGCGTGACTCCGGTCCACGCGGAGCGAAGCCGTTTGGCGCTCCCAAGAAGTTTGTCGGCAAGAGCAGCTTTGGCGCGAAGAGATTCGACGCTCCTCGGCCGGCTCCGGGAGGAAGCAATAGCGTTCCCAAGGTGCACCTCGGCCCGGACGGCCAGCCGCGCATCAAGGAGCGGCATCGGAACTCCTTCACCGGCAAGAATAAAGGCAAGCCGAAGCCGAAGGCGGAGTAAGCCTTCGGCCCTTCGCAACCAAATCGGGCAGAAACCATCCAATTCAAAAGAGGATCAGGTATGGAAAAAGCAACATTTGGAGCAGGATGTTTCTGGGGAGTTGAAGTGGCCTTCGCCAATATTCCAGGGGTGACGGCCACGGCAGTCGGTTATGAGGGAGGCCAGACGCATGCGCCGACCTATCACGACGTTTGTACTGATGCGACAGGTCACGCTGAGGTAGTCGAGGTGGATTTTGACCCCTCGCGTGTGACCTTTGGCCAGTTGCTGGATGCGTTCTTTTCTCTTCACGACCCGACTCAGCTCAATCGCCAGGGCCCGGACTGGGGAACTCAGTATCGTTCCTCAGTCTTCTATCACTCCGAAGCCCAAAAGGACGAGGCGGAAGCGAAGATTGCCGAGCTGAATGGGAGCGGCAAGTTCGCGCCAAAGAAAGTCGTCACCAAGATCGAACCGGCGCAGACCTTCTGGCGGGCGGAAGACTACCACCAGCGCTATCTTGAAAAGCGCGGCTTGGCCAGTTGCCATATTTAAGCTGCCTTCTGGTTAGAAGAGGTTCTCGCGCTTCGGCTGGCGGTCGTAAGCGCGAGGCTGAGCGTTATGAACGCGCTTAGCCAGAGGACGATGCCGGTGCCGAAGGCCGACGTTCCTTGCAAATGCTCTACCGGGATGAGGATTGCGGTTAGCGTGGCCCAGGCCAGCAGCACCGACCCGGTTGCGTAGTGCAACGCGTTACCAAAGAGCCGCGCCAGCGGGAACAGATGCAAGGCCACGATGGCCGTTATGGCGCACGGTATGTAGGCATCCAGGTGTGTGCGGGCTAAGGTGAATGCGACGATTCCGCCTGCGGTCCATTCTGCGGCATTGATTCGGTTGAAGTTGGTCGCGATACGCTTCTCTTCCGCAGGATCGGTGAGCTCGCCGGGAAAGCGCTTCGATTCGCGGAGAAGCCAGAGAGCCATGCTCACCAGGACGGCAAGAGCCAGCGCGACAAAGGTGAGGTTGGCGGCGGTGAGCATCTCCTTGGCGGTGAGTGCGAGACCGATCCAGAGGGTGCCGAAACCGGCGAAGAAGAGTGAGCCGATGGCGCGGTTGCGAAACTGATGGGACGTGGGCGTAGTGGTCATGGAGATTGTCCTTTTTCTTTAAGTGTGCAGCTAAGAGTTGATGGCTGAGCCGAGTAGCTGTTTAAGCGCCTGGACGTAGTCGGCTAGCGCCTGCCGGCCGGACTGCGTCATTCGGTATAGCGTCTGCGGCTTGCGCAGGACGAACTTCTTCTCCACTGCGACGTACCCGGCTTCTTCAAGCTTTTGCAGTTGCGCGCCGAGATTGCCGTCGGTGGCGCTGGTTTTGGCGCGGAGCCAGGTAAATTCCGCCTCTTCCACGGTCGAGAGCAGGCTCAGCAGCGCGAGTCGCAGCTTGCCGTGGATGACCGGATTCAGGTCCGGCAACTCCGACGTGGTTTCTGTTTCCGGCTCAGGCATGAACGGCCCCAGGCTTTCGCGCCATCGTCTTTCGCTCTGAAATCATGCCGTAGGCGCCAAAGACGATTTGGCAGAGAAAAATTGCCGCCAAGAAGACCAGGGTGCATTGCGTCACGTTGCAGAAGCAGGCGGCTACGGCCGTCGCCCACCACACAATGGCGCACAAACCCTGCTGCCGCCACTTGAGAATCATGCTCGAAGCTGCATTGGTCGTAGCCAGCATCGACGCAACAATCGCCACAAACAACTGCTGATCCAGCCGCCCGCTATTGCCGCTAGCCAGCAGCAGCAGAAACATGGAGATCCCCATCGCGATCCACATCGAGTAAATCGCCCGTCCGATCGCCGTATCCGGTGAGCTGGGCTTGTTGCGCGAGGCCAACGCGGGGTAGACGAACATCAACATCATCGCGGCAATCATGGATACTGGCCAGGCAAGAGCGCGGTGTCCAAAAGTTGTCCACTCCGCTATGGGCGCGCCCAGGTTGCCAAAGACGATGGCTGCGACATACGCCACTCCCCAGAGCACAAAGGTCCATCCCCAGCTTTCGGTCTTCTGCCGGCCTTCGGCGATCATGGTTTCAATCAGGCTGAGCCGGGCAGTCAACTCCTGCCGGGCCACATCATCAGCTTCAAAATCAGAGGTCATGGTAAATCCCTTCCGAGGCTGCTGGCGTTTGCCAGAGTTGTCCTCTACGCAGATTACTCTATTATATGGAGTAATCTGCGTCAAGAGATGTTTTGGTCCCAGAAGGTTTGTCTTTGCGTAAGGTATGGCACAAGTTCCAGACTTGCCGCCGCCATCATCGCGTTCTGACTGGATCTCGGCTATGTCTTCCGTTCAGTCGCGAAATTCAGGATTGCCTTCGCGCGGGTCTTCGAGGATTTCCGCAGGCAATTCCATCTCAAGCACTGCTGGTTCCACCACCACGGGAGCTTCGTCGGTGGTCAGACGGAAGCCGTCTGGCTCCTCGCGCCACAGCCAGACGATCCACCAGACCAGGACGAGGAACCAGAGCGCGAAGCGGGCGTTGTCCATGTTGGCGAAGAGCTTGACGATCCGCTCGTACTCGGCACGGCTGGTCAGGTGAACGGTGTGCTTGATGATGTCGGTGGTCGACTGCACGGCGAGGAAGCCCAGCGCGTAGGTCGAGAGCCCAAGCATGATCTGCTGCGCATGGCTAGTGAAGCGCGAGCCGAACTGTCTGCCGAAGATGCGCATCAGCAGGCCAATTTCGACCGTCAGCAACGCCAGAAAGAGCTGAAACTTCAGGGCGCTGAGCACCACAAGCAGGAGCGGCGTTTCCTTAGGGTCGGCGGTGAGCGTGGACCACGCGGGCCATGGACCCCAGAGCCACACCCCGCCGGCAGCCACGCCGACGGTGACCAGCGTCCAGCCCAGCCAGCCCTTAGAGTTGAGAATGATACCGGCCTTGCGGTTGGCAAAGACGCTTCGCAACAGCTCGATGAGCACTAGCAGGCTCAGGATGGTGTCGAGCAGGACGCCGATGTAGCTCTGCCAGTAGAAGGTGACCGTGGTGAGCTTGCCGTGGAGCAGGTGGTCGGCGATCAGGTGCACGGTCGAGAGCGCGATGGCTGCGGAAAACCAGGGAAAACGGCTCATCCGATCACGGCCCATCAGCACAATCAGCAAAACCAGGTGCGCGGCCAGAACCAGAGCCCAGAGAATCTGTTCCAAATGCAAATGCAAATGCATGAGAATCCTTTAAGAATGCCGCGCCCGGCGTTGGCGCCTGGGTAGCTGCGTACTCCTTCAGTGTATCGGCTTGGGGCACACCGCCGCTGCTGCGCTGCCGCCTAGGGTCCTGAGTCGGAAGTTCGCAACTCATTTCCAGCTAGCCGCTTGAGGTGTAAATCGCTGAAAAACAGGTCCTTCACTACGTTCAGGATGACAAACTTTCTTAAACGAATTATAGATTCGGGACACTGGCATGGAGTTGTTCAGCCCGCTTAGGCATGCAGACAAAAGTGGGCGGCCATGTCTTCCCATGGCCGCCCGGTAGTGGCTACGTTTCGCTCATTGGGCCGAATAGGTCCAACCCGTTATTTCCTGGATTGCGGTGTAAGCTCCAGTCCCCGCCGTGAAACCGACGTAGGCGGAGGAACCGCTGACAGCCGAGCGAATGTCCACCGTAAACTGGTTCGAAGAAACGACCCCGGTTACTGTGTCGGTCAAAGTCACAGTCAGAACTGTGCCGTTGTAAACCAGATAGGCATGAAACAGATCGCCGCTCTTCAGCACCAGTCCGCTGGGCGTCAGATCTGTGGCTGGTACGGTTGGCGCCGCGCCATTGGTGTAGACGCCGATGGAGTCGGTGCCCTCGCCTGCATTGTTGTAAATGTCGAACTTGAGGGCCACACTATTCTGGATGCTTTGATAGCCCAGTCCGCCGCCGCCATATCCCAGCGCCCGTACGCTCTTGGGATCGTTCTGAATGGTGAAGGTAAACCCGTCCGCCACCGCATTCGTTAACTGGAAGGTGAAGTCGGTCGCAAACGTGCTGACCGGAAGCGGGGTGTTATAGAAAGCGCTGCGAATTTCCCCGCCCCCTCCGTCGGTCAATTGCAGTAGCCCATTGGTGAGCACTGCGCCATTATTCAGCGTTAGTTCGCCGGAGTTAAGCACGTCGATGGGAAAAAGGCTTCGGGATAACAAGCGGCGCTGCATAATCGACTCTGGTTCTGGCGGACTACGGTAGCGGGTTCAGTGTTTATCCTCCGATAAGTGACGCAAGGCCCAATCGTTTCCATGTGCTCGTAGTTGTTACCACGCTTCAGCAAGTGCTGCCTCGTCCAATAACTTGTTGGAAGTCGATCGTATCTCTTTTGCCTTCATTCTCTGTTCTGTCCGTTTCGTGGCCAGACTCTTTGCCCTTACTGCCGAGTTTTCTGGTATTAACGCAGGATTTCTGAAAGGGGGCATCCGGACCGCTGTCGCGCATAGGAGGCGCCAAAGATTCGAAGGGGTCCTACGTCTCCGGACGCGACAAATCCCACTCCCTGGAGAGCCAATGATGAAAGTTAAATTCTGCAAATAATGAGACAGACTCCAGTACCGCGACCAAACGCTCGCAAATGACTCGCGTCGAAAGCTGGCACCACAACCGGGCAGCGAGGCGCGCCCGGTCGAAGTTCGATCGCCTTGCTGAGGAACAACCGTGAATATGGCGGCGGAATGGCGTCTAGAAGTTGCATCGCTGGAAAGTCCTCTGCCGTTGACTGACGCAGACGCTTCTATCAAGAAAACAAATGAGGTGAGCAGAGACCCCGTTCATAACAGACAAACAGAAACGCGCTGGCCGCTCAACGCCTGCTCCGATATCAGCCCGCGCCACTTCGAGCAAACCGCCCCCCTGCGCTCTCCTCCCGCAATTGGCCTACAACTCCACTCGCCAAACGAGACGCCGCTCGTGCAGCGCTCACCGACTGGGACAAGGCAAGCTCCCACGTGAGCGCGTATATATAAAGTAATAAACAAGCTCTTCGAAACGATGAGTAGTTATCGTTTACGGTCACGAGAAAATGGATTCGCCCTGAGATGCAGTGCGACCTAAATCGAAAGAGCCTACACTAGGGTATGCGATCTGCGTGGTAATATGGCTCCATGTTAGGTAATTCAGTCGCGAGGTTAGTGTCCGGCACCTTGTCCCAAGAAGGGCGGAATTTTCCGAGCGGTATCGTGGCTGCCAAAGTGCAAGTCAAAGCCGAACGGGGCCTGCTCAAGTTTATGGAAAAGTCGACGAAGTGTTAAGTGATACACAGAAACACAAGCAGGGCGTCGATTCGTTGACCGATTTCTCGGCTTAGCGTCCAACGCCCAAGCAATTTCTTTCGCACGGGTTTGGTCGTAGGGAGCAATGACAATACTTTTCATTGAATGAATACCGGTTTCAACGCTATGTCCTAATGTGATCGCCATTGCCTTGCGGTAGATGGCGGCCGGTCGGTAGACTTTCGGTGCGATTTGACTTCTGCATCGGGTAATGCGCATCACAAAGACGCTTTGCATAGAGAGGGCTAATGGGAGAGTGTGAGGTTCAGATCGAAACGGAGCATGACTTTACGCCGGCGCCACATCAGGGTATTTCCGTACTTTCGGAGAGATACTTCGGCCACCTATCCCTCGTCCCCAACGGGACGCATATCCTCTCTTGGCGCTATCGTCATGTCAAAAGAACGATCGACATTGTGGGTTCCCTCATTCTGATAGCGTTCTCCGCGATCCCCGGCGTCTTGATTGCCGCTGCAATCGCGCTGACCTCCAGAGGTCCGATCTTCTACCGTGAGCGAAGGATTGGATGCGGCGGACGACCTTTCAATATCTGGAAATTCCGTTCAATGCTTCCAGTGCAGGCACTGCGCGGCTCGAACGGAGTCCGGCTATCGTCCGCAAACGAGCTATACCGTCGGATTCACAAGGACCGTCGCGATCCGCGTATCACGCTCATCGGAGGCTTTCTCCGGCGGTGGAGTCTTGACGAATTGCCCCAGTTGTTCAACGTCCTACTCGGTGACATGTCCCTGGTTGGGCCTCGCCCAGTTGTCGAGGCCGAAGTGCCGCTCTACGGCCACCTTCGGGAGTACTATCTTGTAGCGGCCCCTGGACTCTCGGGACTTTGGCAGGTCTCAGGTCGCTGCAGCGTGAGTTTTGCTCGGCGCGCCGAATTGGATGCATACTATGTGAACAACTGGAGCCTCCGGGCGGACTTCCGCATTCTTTTGCTGACAATTCCTGCGGTACTGGGGAGAGTGGGCGCATTGTGAATTCACTTGAATTGCTCCACGGTGCGTGTGGGTGCTAACGGACCGGGGTAGCCGCGGCTCGAAGCGGGATCTTGCGGGGGACTGATTCAATCTCAACTGCAATTCGATTGTGCTGAAGGATTTCGGCGAATATCGCCGGATGGATTAATCCGGGCAGAATACAATTCCATTAAGGACGAGCCCCCAAGCAATCCGCGCTTTGGGGAGAATCCAGATACAAACAGGAAGAGTGAGCCCTATTGCCTGGAATGAAGAACAAATATGAATAATCGTATTCCCCTGTCTTGGGTCATTCTAACGATTGCAATTGCACCGGCGCTGAATGCATTAGGCCTTCCCCAATCTGCCGGCGATAACGGCTCTTCATACGAACAGCAAAGCCCGCAGAGTTCCACTTCGACTTGTCTGGACGGCTCGCCGTCTTCCGGTACTGGCGACGGCGGATCGGGGTGCGCGGCGACCCAATCCCAGCAGACCTCCTCGCAGTCCGGGCTTGAAACACGCCGGGCGACCTCTGCCGGGGCCCAAGAGAACTCCGAAATAAGCGACCCGCTCGGAAGAAAGTCTTCCCTGCAGACCCAGTCGCTACCTTCGGAACCCCTGACCGAGTTTCAGAAATTCGTCGCCGCGACTACTGGACAACTTCTGCCAATATATGGGGCGAACCTTTTTCGCAATGTGCCTTCTACCTTCGCTCCGAACGATATCGCGCCCGTCACTTCCGACTACGTCATCGGTCCGGACGACGAGCTTAGAGTTCGCATATGGGGCCAAGTCACGTATTCAGGAAACCTGCGCGTAGACCGATCCGGCGATATCTATCTTCCGGAAGTGGGCCTGGTCCACGTCGCGGGTCTCCCCTTTTCGGCCTTGGATCAGCATTTGCGCGAGGCCGCCGCCCGGATCTACCGCAATTTCGATCTTTCGGCAGACGTGGGGCGGATTCGCTCCATGCAGATCTATGTCACCGGTCAGGCCAGACGCCCCGGCGTTTACACTGTCAGCTCTCTCAGTTCTTTGGTCGATGCGCTTTTTGCCGCAGGCGGTCCTTCCGCTCAGGGTTCTTTGCGACATATCGAGTTGCGCCGAAACGGCAAAACGGTCGCCGACTTCGATCTTTATGCACTGTTGATACATGGAGACAAATCGAACGATGCTCGGCTGCTCCCCGAAGATGTTCTGTTCATCCCCCCGGTCGGGGCTCAGGTGGCTGTTACCGGTAGCGTTCACACTCCTGGCATTTATGAGTTGCATGGTACGGAATCGATCGCAGATATTTTGCATTCCGCTGGAGAGACCACGACTCTAGCATCCAAGGCGCGCATCTCCCTGGAGCGCACAGGAGAACGCCAGCTTCGTCAGGCGATGGAGTTCTCGCTGGATGCGGCAGGTCTTTCGACTCCCCTTGTTGAAGGCGACATTGTCCGCGTTTACTCGATAGCTCCGGCATATCGGCAGACCGTCACATTACGCGGAGATGTTGCCAACCCGGGACGCTTC
>Ga0182030_10027093_pt1 | contig 10331 bp, 12 predicted proteins | sample 812S3MmetaG_FD_121299 | JGI IMG/M metagenome (GOLD analysis project Ga0182030, IMG submission 121299) | Permafrost microbial communities from Stordalen Mire, Sweden - 812S3M metaG (Illumina Assembly) | ecosystem: Environmental > Terrestrial > Soil > Wetlands > Permafrost | place: Sweden... | reverse complement strand
TAGAATAGGGGCGGCATGAAACACCTGGATCGCGAACTCATCGTCAAACCCGGATCGAAGATCAAGCTCGATAAACTCGATCCCGGCGACACATTCGGCTACGACAAGAAGGATGCGGAGGATCATCTCCCCAAGAATATCGAGCGGCTGTCAGGGCTGCAATACAGGTTGTACGCGGAAGGGAAGCGTTCGCTGCTGGTGGTGCTGCAGGGCATCGATGCCGGCGGCAAGGACGGCACCATCAAGCACGTGATGAGCGGTCTCAATCCGCAGGGCGTCAGCGTGACATCGTTCAAAGTCCCGGAGGGCTCCGAGAAGCGCCACGACTATCTCTGGCGGATCCACAATGCCGTGCCCGAATGGGGCAAGATTGGGATTTTCAATCGCTCGCATTATGAGGATGTGCTGGTGGTGCGGGTACACGATCTGGTGCCGAAGAAGGTCTGGTCGGAGCGCTACGAGCAGATCAACGACTTCGAGCGAATGCTCAGCGATAGCGGCGTGCACATCGTAAAATTCCTGCTCTACATCAGCAAGGACGAGCAGGAAAGGAGATTCAAAGAACGCATCGACGACAAGCAGAAGAACTGGAAGTTCTCGCCGGCCGACCTCAAGGAGCGCGAGTATTGGGATCAATACATCGAGGCTTACGAAGACATGCTGCGGAAATGCAGCAAGCATCACGCGCCCTGGTATGTGATCCCGGCCAACAATAAGTGGTTCCGTAATCTGGCGGTGTCGCAGATTCTATGCGACACGCTGGAGAGCATGGATCTGAAATTCCCCAAGGCCTCGACGGATCTGAAGGGGATTAAGTTCGAGTAGAACGCGTGCCAACAAGGCGAGAAGAACTATCTGGCCGCCGATGAACGCAGATGCACGCCGATAGGAAAAAACCGGTTTTATCGGCGTTCATCTGCGTTCATCGGCGGCCAAACAATCCGTATGGGAAAGCTATTTGGCAGGCCGCGTGAACTCTTCGTTCGGCCGGAATGTGCCGCCGCGGAGCAAAATATCGAGCACTTCTTTCTCACGGGAATGGTAGGCGCCCTGCTTATCCGGCGTGATGTGATTGTGGTCCGATTCGATCATCGGGACCGCTTCCTTCGGCCCGTGAATTTGATTAAGCGCTGTCCAGATCCCTACCGGCGGACACGTGGTATCGATGAAGCCCATGGCCGCGAGCACCGGCGCTTTGATTCGCGACGCGAAGTTCACCACGTCGAAATAGGGCGCGGTCGCCATGATCCTGGGATCGTTGGAAGACCAGTTCGGATAGCCCGTCTTGCGGCCCTGCCGTTCTCCGTTCATATCGGCGCCGGCGGGTTCATTCACAATCACCGCCGATACCTGCGGCCGGATCGCGGCAGTAACCAGACTCTGTTGGCCGCCCATGCTCGTGCCCATGAGGACAATCGTCTGGCCGTCCCAATCGGGCCGGTTGCAGATGTAGTCCACCGCGCGCGCGTCCCGCAGGTACATGTAGAGGAAATACGACGTCTCGCGGTTGGAGTTGCCGAGCGCCTGGTAATTGGTGGGGACGCCCGCGGACTGATTCGGCTGCATGTCGTGTGAGTCCACGTCGAAGGCGAGCCAGCCCTCGGCGGCGCGATCGGTTACCGTTTTGGGATCCAGAGCGTAGACCCCGGCCCACTGGAAAATCACCAGCGCGGGGAACTTGCCGAGCTTGATCGGCTTGGCCAGATAGCCGTGAGCCCGCGAGCCGAAGCTGTCCAGTTGGACGGTCGAAAGTTCCACGCCGGCTTGCTCGGTCTTCATGGGCACGATCACGGGATTCATGGGAGTGACGCTGAGGTATTGCAGTTTGTTCAACCAGAAGGCGTCGAAGTCCGGCGGCTTGGGCGCGGACGGCTTCAACTGCGTCGGGGAAATGGCCGCGCCAAGATGCATCGCGGAGGCCGGGGGCGCACCCTCCGCGCTGACCGTCACGTAGAGCATGGCGGGCTGTTCGAGCGTGGTTTCGATGATGGCGCTACCGGAGGCGAGGTCGAGCGTGCCGGTCTTGATCACGTCAAAGTTATTCTCTTTGATCTCGTAAGTGTACTTTGCGGTGGGAGCGGCCGCGCCTTTCGAAAGCGACACTGTCCAGCCGGCCTTCTCGCCGATCCGGTAAATACCGGTGCTATGAAACGGCACGAAGCTCAACGGCGGCACTTGGGCACAAGAAGCAATCACCAGTGCCAACGCGGCGATGGATAAACGCATAGGGCGATTCATGTTAGGGCTCCGACAGCATTAGCATACCAGTCTTGCCGAAAATTGAAACCCGCAGCCCGCGGCCGCATCTAATTCAGCGAGCTGAAAAAGGTAGCACCTCTCAGAAATGGGGGTGGCACTATGAGCTTCCTTCCTACATACCGGGCCGCCGATCAAAGAACTTCGGGTTAGAGCGCTCGGGACTTCCCAACTATTGAGTCTCGCAGATTTGGGTGACAGCGCTGGTGGGGCGGGCTTTAGCCTGCGCGGGGCTTCAGCCCCGCCGAACTGTAACTGTATTATGCGAGGCTCACTAAATTCAGGCAGCGGAGGAGTGTCATGCGAAACGTGTTTCTCGCGGGCGCTGCGTTGGCCATTGTGTGTCTGGTGGCGAACCGTGCGATCGCGCTGTTGAATCAGCCGAGCGACCTGGCGGTCGCGGGCGGCTATTTCTTGTTTGTGGTGTTGGTGTCGGCGCTGGCTGGTGTGGCGTCGTGGCTTTGGAGGCGAATATGAAAAATCTCTTGACTGACTCGATGGCTTCGGATTTGAGGAGCGACTTGATGGGCAGGAGAATCACTCTGCTTATCGCGATTGGAGTGGCGGGCGTGCTGGGGCTTTGGCTCATTACGTCGTGCTACAAGATCGTAACTCCGGGACACGTGGGAATCGTGGTCAAGCAATCGGGAACGGATCGCGGCGTGCAGGACTTCCCCGTGCAATCGGGGCGCGTCTGGTTCAACCCGATTAACGAGGTGGTGCTGACCTACCCGACTTACGTGCAGAGAGCGATTTGGACGTCGTCTACGCAGGAGGGTTTGCCCATGAATGACGAGATCAGTTTCCAGTCGTCGGAAGGCCTGCGCTTTACGGCTGACGTCAACGTGTCGTACCAGTTGACGGCGGCGCAGGTGCCCAAATTCTACGTAAAGTTCCGCAGCGATGACCTGTCGGCCTTCACGCATGGATTCTTCCGCGACGCGGTGCGGAACGGATTTCGGGTTTCGACCGCGTATCGGGCCGAGGAGGTGAATGGTGCCAAGCAAACGGAGTTGATCGACCGCGTGCTGGAGCAGTTGCGCGTGGCGATGCAACCGTATGGTGTGGACGTGCTGCAGTTGGGCTTCGCCACGCCGCCGAGGCCGCCGCAGAGTGTCAAGGAAGCGATCGAATCGAAGATCGCCGCCACGCAACTGGCCGAGCGGGCGGAGAACGAGAAGCGGCAGGCGATCGCGGAAGCTGCCAAGGCAGTGGAGATCGCGCGCGGACAGGCGCAGGCGAACGATCTGCTGACGAAGTCGCTTTCGACGCAGCTCATGCAGTGGAAGCAGCTCGAGATTCTGGAGCAGAAGTGGAACGGGCAGTTCCCACAAGTGGTGGGAAGCAACTCGATGCCGCTGCTTCAGATGGCGGGTAAATGATCGACGTGGTGCAGGCTCTGTCCTGCCGGGGCTCGGGCACTGCTGCCGGGCCCCTTCTTCGTTGACTAGACGGGCACCCGAAGTCGTGAGCCCACCTTGGCGGCAAGAACCATATTGGCCACGGATAAACACAGATGAACACGGATAAGAAAACGCCCTTGTTTTTATCCGTGTTCAGCAGTGTTCGTCTGTGGCCAATCAGATTTGTTTTTGTGGACCAGTGACTCAGCCTGAGTCCTCATCGCGCCTAAATTTTACGCGGCGGACACAGGCGGTCGTTTCGTTCCCGCTTCACGCGCCTACAAGTTCGTTCCCAGGGCTGAGACTGTCGGCCTGCGCGCGGGCCATCCGCACGATTGTCACGATGTTGATGATGGCATTGGCGACCTCCAACACTGTCCCGCCGATGGATCCGCTCACGATGTCGTTGGCTAGCCAGAGGAGCGTGCTGGCCAGCAGCACCAGGCGGAATGGAATTCCTTGCATAGTGAAAATCGCGTAGGTAGCGATGCACGCGCCGACCACCGGCAGCCATCCAGACCAACTGGTGACAAATGCCACGCCCAGAGCGAGATTCACCACCATGATCGCGATACCGAGCCACAATGATCGATAGCGTAGCGCCAGGAAGGATCGCAGCGACGATACCAGCGCACTGGCGCACGCGGGGAGACGTCCCAGAAGCACGAAATGCAGGGCATAAACCAAGCTCTGCAGCGCATTGAAGAACTTCAGGCGCTGATCGTTCTTCTGGAGGAACATCGTAACGCCGAGAATGAGAGCGATATAGCCGACGACTTGCGCCGGAGAGAATATTTGCATTTTGTAATTGATCCGAACCGGACAGGGTTCAAGGGATGTGCTAACTCTTTCAGTCTAACACTACGAGCGCAGGCGATCGCTCCGGCATGAGAGCACTGAAGGCAGACCGCGCATAGCAGGAAGGCAGCAGGAAAAAGCAGCGGTTTTTTTTGCCAGCGCGGAATCGCCGCAGGAACCCGGGCGATCTTCAAGAGAATTCAGGAGCGCGCCGCCCGATCCACAATGATAAAATAGGCCGACCAACAAAAACATGGAACGCGCCAGCAAGCTGATCCGGGGATTGAAGCTGCCCGGCGGGACGCTCAGCGTTGAAGAGCTGGCGTGCGCCGTCTGGCCGCAAGCCGTCGGCAAGAAACTCGCCGCTCACACGCGGGCTGCGCGCCTGGTCCGCACGCGGCTGGTCATCGAAGTGGAAGACGTTACCTGGCAGCGGCAGTTGAACGCTCTCAGCCGTCATATGATTTCCAATCTGGAACAAATTCTGGGCAAGGGCATGGTGGACGCTCTCGAATTCCGCGTGGTCCCGCGCCGCCGCGAACCGCAACGTGCGGCCGCAGCGATGCCCGCCTTGTTCGCCGACGACGCTACTGCCATCGCCGACCCGGTGATGCGCAGCATCTATCGGGCAGCCCGCAAAAAGGCACTGGCGTGAAGATTACCGAAAAAGAAGTTCGCTACGTTGCCGGCCTGGCCAACCTGCAGCTCACCGACTTGGAAGTGAGCAAGCTGCAGGCCGATCTCGACGGCATATTGGAGCACATGGACAAGCTCAAGGAGATTGACACCGAGGGCGTGGAGCCGATGGCGCAGGTGCTGTTCGGCGCCGGAGAGACGGCGACCCTGCGGGCCGATGTCCCGGTGGCTCCGTTGGGCAATGAGGCCGCTCTCGCCAACGCGCCGCAACCGGGCGCCGGATATTTCAAAGTACCCCAGGTCATCGAACGCTGAATCATTGAGCGCTGAATTACCGAGAGCCAAACCATGGACATTCCTTCTCTCACCATCGACGCCATCAGGCAGGGCCTGCTCTCGCGCCAGTTTAGCGCCACCGATCTGGCCACTGAAGCGCTGCGTTTCGCCGAGGCCGGGAACACGCAAACCAACGCCTATCTGCACTTCTCCCCCGAACGCGCGCTCTCGACGGCCCGGCTGGTGGATGAGCGGATCGCTCGCGGCGAACAGCCGGGGCCGCTCGCAGGCGTGCCGGTGGCCGTCAAAGACGTGATCGTGACGAAGGGCGTGCGCACTACCTGCGGGTCGAAGTTGCTGGCCGATTACATACCGCCGTACGATGCGACCGCGGTCATCCGCATCGAGCAGGCCGGCGGGCTGATCGTCGGCAAGACCAATTGCGACGAGTTCGCCATGGGATCTTCCAACGAGAATTCGGCCTTCGGTCCGGTGCGGAATCCCGTGGCGCCCGATCGCGTCCCCGGCGGATCGAGCGGTGGCTCGGCGGCGGCCGTTGCACAAGGCACGGCAGTAGTTGCACTCGGCTCCGATACGGGCGGCTCGGTCCGGCAGCCGGCGTCATTTTGCGGCGTGGTGGGCGTTACACCGACGTACGGACGCGTATCGCGCTATGGGCTCACCGCCTTCGCCAGTTCGCTGGACCATATCGGGCCGTTCGCCCGATCGGTGAAGGATGCCGCTACGCTGCTGCGTGTGATCGCGGGCCGCGATACGTGCGACGCCACTTCGGCGGAGGCGCCCGTTCCGGACTACGCGGCGCTGCTCGACGGCAACGTAAAAGGCTTGAAGCTTGGGCTCCCCCGCGAGTATCTAAAGGGATTGACGAGCGAAACAGGCTCGTTGATTCATCGCGCCGTGGAGGTATTCCAAAAGCTGGGTTGCGAAGTCCGCGAGATCAGCCTGCCAGCCACCGACTACGCGATTGCCAGCTATTACATTATCGCTACAGCGGAAGCCAGCTCCAATCTGGCAAGATACGATGGCGTGCGTTACACATTCCGCTCGGGGCACGGCGAGACGCTTTCAGATATGTACAGAAACACACGCGGCGAGGGATTCGGCGCCGAGTGCAAACGGCGCATCATGCTGGGCACCTACGTGCTAAGTGCGGGATACTATGATGCGTATTACCTAAAGGCCCAGAAGGTGCGGGCGCTCATCGCCCGTGATTTTGCGAATGCGTTTCAAGAGGTAGATGCGATCATGGCGCCGGTCTCGCCCTTTCCAGCTTTTCGGCTGGGTGAGAAAGTGGACGATCCGATCGCCATGTACCTCTCGGACATCTATACAATTACCGGTAGTTTGGCGGGCATTCCGTGCATGAGCGTACCGTGCGGAAATACCGCCGAGGGGCTGCCGGTAGGGATGCAAATTTTGACCGGGCATTTCGCCGAGGGTACCATGTTCCGGCTGGCGGATGCCTTTGAACGAACTCAGAGAGAATAAGGAGACTGACATGCCATTTACACTGCCGCCGTTGCCCTACGCGCCTGACGCGCTGGAGCCGTCCATCGATAAGATGACCATGGAGATTCACCACGGCAAGCACCACAACGCGTACATCACCAACCTGAACAAAGCTTTGGAATCGGCGCCCGATCTGGCGGGCAAGACCGTGGAGGAATTGCTGGCCAGCAACTGCGCCATCGTTCCGGAGAATATTCGCACCGCAGTCCGCAACAACGGGGGCGGCCACATCAACCACTCCATGTTCTGGACCATCATGGCTCCTGGTGCGGGCGGGGCCCCGGTGGGCCATGTCGCGCAGGCCATCGTGGGGACTTTCGGGAGTTTCGAGACGTTTAAAGAGAAGTTCAACGCGGCCGGCGCCACCCGCTTCGGCTCCGGGTGGGCGTGGCTGGTGAAGACCGGCGGCAAGATCGACATTATCTCCACCGCGAACCAGGACAGCCCCGTCATGGAGGGCAAGTATCCGGTAATGGGCCTGGATGTGTGGGAGCACGCATACTACCTGAAGTATCAAAACCGCCGGCCGGACTATATGGCCGCCTGGTGGAGTGTTGTGAACTGGCCGGAAATCGAAGCGCGCTTCAACGCGGCGAAGTAAATTTCGGTGGATGCGGGGCAGGTGACAAACCTGCCCCGCAGTGTTTTAAGGAGCCCCTCCCCTTCATGCGTACATACGATCTGATCGTCATCGGCTCCGGGCCTGCCGGCCAGCGAGCGGCTATCCAGGGGGCAAAATGCGGCCGCCGCGTTGTCCTCGTGGAGCAGCGCGAAATCGTCGGCGGCGTTTGCGTCAACACCGGGACCATCCCCAGCAAGACCATGCGCGAAGCCGTGCTGCATCTCTCCGGCTTCGAATACCAGGGTATCTACGGCGTCAACTACCACGTCAAGGACAAGATCACCATGGCGGACCTCGGGTTCCGTGTGAATGGCGTGATCAAGACGGAGTCCGACGTGATGCAGGCGCAGCTCGGACGCAACGGCGTGGAGGTGCTCACCGGCAAGGGCAGTTTTCTCGCGCCCAACCAGGTCCGCGTGGAAAATTCGCGCGGCCAGGCGGATCTCGAAGCGAGCGTGATCATCATCGCCACTGGCACCAAACCCGCCCTATCGCCCACAGTGCCCATCAACGGCCGCAACATTTTGAACAGCGACCAGATTCTGCACATGGGCGACATTCCCAAGACGCTCATCGTGGTGGGCGGCGGCGTCATCGGCGTGGAATACGCCTGCATGTTCGCCATTCTGGGCGTGCGGGTAATCCTGGTGGAGAAGCGTCCGCGCCTGCTGGAGTTCGCCGATAACGAAATCGTGGAAGCGCTGTCTTATCATTTGCGCGATCACCGCGTCACCATGCGGCTGAACGAGGAAGTGGCCAGCGTGGAGGAGTTGCCGGACGGCGGCGTGGTCGCCAACCTGCAGAGCAACAAGCGAATCGTCGGCGATGCCCTGCTGTACGCGGTAGGCCGCTCAGGCAACATCGACGAACTGAATCTGGCGGCGGCCGGACTAGAGGCCGATAATCGCGGACGTATTCCCGTGGACGCCGACTATCGGACCAAGGTTCCAGGCATCTATGCCGTGGGCGACGTAATCGGATTCCCCAGCCTGGCCTCCGTGTCGATGGAGCAGGGCCGCACTGCTGCGGCGCATGCTTTCGGACTGAAGATCAGCTCCAATCCGGCCACGTACCCGTACGGCATCTACACCATCCCGGCAATCTCGTTCACCGGAAAGACGGAAGAGAAACTGACGGACGAGGATGTCCCGTACGAGGTCGGCTTGGCCTACTATAGGGAGACGGCGCGCGGGCAGATCCGCGGCGACACAACCGGAAGGTTGAAGATCATTTTCCACCGCGAGACGCTCGAGGTTCTGGGTGTGCACATCATCGGTGAAGAGGCCGCTGAGCTGATTCACATCGGGCAGGCCGTGATGATTCTGAAGGGCACGCTCCAGTACTTCGCCGATACCGTATTCAACTATCCCACCCTGGCCGAGTGCTACAAGATAGCGGCTTTCAACGGACTTAATAAGTTAAAGTAACTCACTGGCCCGGAAATGGCCGATTCCTGAGTGGTGGGGCGGACTTCAGTCTGCGGCGGGCTTCAGCCCGCCATCCACGAACCAAAGGATGTCTTCGGCAGGCGGACTGAATCTCGCGTTCCCCTCTGGGGAAGGCCAAAGCGTGCCCCACCGAAACAAGGCTACCGGGAGTTTCGCCATTCTGCCTTCATTATCCTGCATCATTCTTCGGTATCCTTCCCCACCGGAGACCAAAACATTCGGACCTGATCCGGGTTTGTTTCGACAGGTAGGAAATCACCCCATGAAACGTTATTTAGTAATTTTCACAGCCCTCGGCGCGATGGCGGCCGGTATGGCTCTCGCGCAGACTTCCGCGCCGTCTCCGGCGGCCCCGAAGGCGCGTCTGACGAAGAACCTGATCCAGGCACTGGACCTCTCCGCCGCACAGAAGCAGCAGGGCAAGACCATTTTGCAAAACACCAGGCAGCAGACGCAGCCGCTGGCGCAGCAGCTCAAAGCGGACCGGCAGTCGTTGAGCGCCGCCGTCCAGTCGGGCGATAGCGCGCAGATTCAGCAGCTCTCGACGGCGATGGGTACGCTACACGGCCAGGTACTGGCGATCCGGTCGGCAGGCAAGGCGCAGTTCTATGCGTTGTTGACGCCCGACCAGAAGGCCAAAGCCGCGGCCTTCGAGCAGAAGGCGCACGAGGTTCTGGGCGGCAAGGGCGAATAAGAATTGGGGGGAGTCAGAATGGGGCGATCCGGGTCTCGAGCCGCACCATTCTGACTTCAGCATCCTTCCTCATCCTTCCGTACCCTCCTTCTAGTGCTATCCTTCGGACAAGGCGCCGATGAAATATCACAGGGCTATGTGCCTGGCGGGTTGTGGCTTCCTCGTAATCGGTGCGTTGTGCGCCTTCCAGCGTCCCTTCCGCCAATACCCCAGCATGGAAGGGTACGACGAGATCGCCTTGCCGCCCGATTATCAGGAGCCGAGCGAATGGGTCTTCGCCCGCCTGATGTACCCCGAGCATCCCGAGGGGCTCTTCGGTCCCATGGGGCGTCGCGGCCGATTCGGCGGTGGCGGCTTCAACATGGACTGGCGCGAAGGCTTCACCAGTTGGACCCAGGATTATCCACGCGCCGACCGGCACTTCGCGGCGGCCCTCCGGCGTTTGACCCGCCTCAATGCCCGCTCCAGCGAGCAGCCCTCCAATCCTGACGACCTGGACGATTTCTACAACTGGCCCTGGCTGGCCGCCGGCGAAATGGGCGATTGGTTGCTTACCGACCAGCAGGCCAAGACGCTTCGCGAATACCTGCTGCGCGGCGGCTTCCTGATGCTCGACGATTTCTGGGGCGCTGAGGAATTCGGGCGCTTCAACGAGAGCATGAAACGCG
>Ga0182030_10027090_pt1 | contig 10332 bp, 11 predicted proteins | sample 812S3MmetaG_FD_121299 | JGI IMG/M metagenome (GOLD analysis project Ga0182030, IMG submission 121299) | Permafrost microbial communities from Stordalen Mire, Sweden - 812S3M metaG (Illumina Assembly) | ecosystem: Environmental > Terrestrial > Soil > Wetlands > Permafrost | place: Sweden... | reverse complement strand
GTTTCCTCCCATGCGGACTGAAGTGATACCCAAAGTCTGGAAAAGACGAATGATCGTATCCTTATGAGAGGAAAACAGGATTTTGTTAAGATCACTTTTTTCAAAGGAAAGACCGGCAAAGTCAGATGGAATTTTGAAACCCCGTTCGGAAGGCGATAAAACAACGAAAATGGTGTCCTGTGATGAAACATTCAGTACCCATAAACTGAATAACAGCATAAAAAAAAATCTGGTTTTCATACATTTGTATATTTAAAATCAAAAATCTGCTTTTTTTTACTTAAAAACAACATAATTACTTTAAAAAGCAGGTTTCTTGTTAAAAATACCTGAAAAGCATTAATCACAGATAAGTCATCTCAATAACAAAAATACACGATAACAGGGCTGTTATTTTCTAAATGTAAAGTAAATGAATCTGAAATTGTTTTATTCAATGTTCCACACCATAACATAGGCAAAGAAAGATTATTTAAAGGATAAAGGAGATTTTCAGAGGTGATTCTCTGATGATTGTTAAGAGTGAAAATTGAGATATGTTGATCTTTGTAACATTTAAATGTGGTGTCTTTATATAAAACTCTGAAAATGCCAAAATCGGTGTACATTTCTGCCTGAACAAACAAATTATAAGTAGCGAGTAATGAAATATTTCCCAATGTATGATCTTCCCTTTTACCTGTAGCTCCAAGAATGACTATATTATTAAATTTCTGTTGGTGGCACCATTTGACAGATTTTGTAAGATCATTTATTTCCTGATTCTGAATGTGATGTATTATGTTGCTGTATTTATGTATATAATGATCCGGGATGGAATCCATATCTCCAACGATGGCAATCGGTTCTTTTCCATAACAGAAGAGTTTTTCAATGGCTCCATCACAACATACGATACGTGTTGCATTATCCAATTGTTTTAATGGTTCCTGATGCGTTGGGAAATCGCCATTAGCTAAAATGACAGTATAATCAATCATGTGAATAAATATATAGCTACACCAGATCGCATGCTTCCGCGGGCATCCAATGGGCATCTTTTCCGTCCCATTTAATATTACAGCCGACAGGATTGGTAACAGGGACAGAAATAGTTTTACCGGATGTTAATTCAGTTAATACTATATCCAGATTATTGACAGTTATTTTTGAGGAATCTTTTGGTTGGTCAACTGCTCTGCCGGTATAAACTAATTCCCTGTTATGATTGAATACATAAAAATGGGGTGTACGTAAAGCTCCATATGCTTCAGCAATTTTCTGTGATTGATCGTGAAGATAAAGCCATGGGAATTTATTTTGCTCCATTCTTTTTACCATATTCGGGAAATTATCTTCCTCATATGTATTGGCACTATTCGAATTTATTCCAATAAATGGTACACCTTTTGAAATAAATTTCTCTGCCGTTTTTCTGGTACCTTCATCTGAGCCTGTTACGTAAGGACAATGGTTACAAGTAAAGAAAACAACCAGGTATCTGTATTTTTTAAAATCAGACAGCTTATAAGTTTTTCCATCTGTTGCCGGTAATTCAAAGTCCGGTGCTTTTTCCCCAATTTGAAGTGTGTAATTCATAATAATTGTTTTTTAAAGTTTATAAATGGCATCTCTAAAAACTAGATTTTTTGAGGTGGGCAAGTTTTTAAAACCGGAGTTTACTTTTGTAAATGAGGATTTTAAAAATGCAGCCCAACGAAGAAAAAGCAGTTTTTCGAGATACCCTAAAATTAAGCTAAAGTTATATCCTTATTAAGGTAAACATCCTGAATAAGGTTAAGAATCTTAACGCCATCATTTAATGGTCTTTGAAATGCTTTTCTTCCTGAGATTAGACCGCATCCACCTGCTCTTTTATTTATTACAGCAGTTCTTACAGCATCTGCAAAATCAGATTCACCAATTGATTCACCACCTGAATTGATTAGTCCTATTTTTCCAGAATAGCAATTTATTACCTGATACCTGCACAGATCAATCGGATGGTCAGTAGACAGTTTGTCATACATGGCAGAATTTGTTTTACCAAATTTTATAGCCGTAAAGCCGCCATTATTTACCGGTAATTTTTGTTTAATCAGATCTGCCTTAATAGTAACTCCCAGGTGGTTCGCCTGTCCTGTTATATCAGCAGCAGCATGGTAATCAACATCATTTTTAATAAAACTTTTATTCCGGGTATAACACCAAAGAATAGTTGCCATTCCCAGATTATGAGCTTTCTCAAAAACTTTTGAAACTTCGATAATCTGGCGGTCAGATTCTTCAGATCCAAAATATATAGTAGCACCAACAGCTACTGCTCCAAGATTCCAAGCATCTTCAGCTGATCCGAACATGATCTGATCATGCTTGTTAGGAAAAGTTAGTAATTCATTGTGATTTAATTTAACAATAAAAGGAATTTTATGGGCATATTTTCGGGAGACCAGAGATAGGGCACCAATTGTTGTTGCAACCGCATTGCAACCCCCTTCAATAGCGAGTTTAATAATATTTTCCGGATCAAAATAAATCGGATTTGGTCCAAAAGCGCTACCGGCAGAGTGTTCTATTCCCTGATCAACAGGTAAAATAGAAAGATAACCCGTTCCTGCCAATCTTCCTGAATTGTATAAAACGGAAAGGCTTCTTAATACTTGTGCATTTCGGTCGCTATTGATAAAAACAGTATCAATATGATCGGGTCCTGTATGATGAATGGTATCTTTTAAGACTTTCCCTGACTTATATTCAAGCAATGAAGCAGCTTCCTTGCCTAGATAGGAACTAATTTTATCGAATGAATTAATTGTTGTTTCCATATTTTGGTTTTTATAAAAACAATTTTCATTTGTATTTTGTTCTAATCAAATAATACACTTACCATATTCCTAATACAAAACCAGATACAGAGAATAAAACGATGTACATACCCGCATCTATGGCCAATAATTTTAAGGAGCGATTTGCAAACAGATATGTCCCCAGGATTGCAGGCAGCACCCATACAATTGAAATAAGAAATCCACTTTTAAATCCGTTCAGTCCTCCCAATCCTGAGACAATTAAACTCAGACTGGAAATGGCAACTAAATGTGCAAGGGCTGTTCCGCCAAAAATTAAAGGTGCATTTATTTTTATTGGTTTACTATCAGGATTGTTTTCCTGTTTCCATGTTTTGCCAAATAAAAAAGGACTATGCCAGATAAATCCGATCACAAAAGAAAAAACTGTTAATGACAACACTGTTATCCAATGAATACTTAAAATTAAATGTAATAAACTCATATATATATATTAAATTTGATAATATGGCAAAAATAGAATTTTATTTTTTATTTAACCTGTAGTTCTGAATCAATGTATTCTAATCAAAACGCGGTATTTTAGCCTTAATGACAAAATTTAGTATATTTGACTGGTTATATATTGAAATTAAATAAGTTAAATCCTGTGAGGTGATTGGTAATTATTTACATAATGGTTAAGAAATGGAAATGAACAAGCTTGAATTTTTAAATATACAAATTGACAACATGCATAAGATAAAAGAAAGAATTTTAAGAGGGGATGATATTACCTTTGAAGAAGCCATAGTGCTTTCTAAGGTTAAAGAGAAGGAAGAACTTTATTCGAATGCCAATGACATACGAAAGCACTATACAGGAAATAAAATTGATCTTTGTACCATCATGAATGCCCGTTCGGGGAAGTGTTCTGAAAACTGCAAATGGTGTGCACAATCAGCCTATCATAATACATCGGTTCAAATTTATGATATTGTAGATAAAAAAGATGCTATAAAACAAGCTTGTCATAATGAAAAGAAAGGAGCGCACAAATTTTCTCTAGTTACCAGTGGACGAACATTGACAGATGCAAATCTTGAATTGATACTTGATATATATAGAGATGTAAAAAAAGAAACGAAACTACATTTGTGTGCATCCCACGGACTGTTAAACAAAGATCAGTTAAAAAAACTTAAAGATACCGGTATAAAGCATTATCATTGCAATTTAGAAACAGCGCCTTCTTTTTTCCAACAACTTTGTACCACGCACGCCATAGAGGAAAAATTAAATACTATACGAGCAGCCCGGGAAGTAGGGTTGGAAATTTGTTCCGGGGGAATCATCGGAATGGGTGAAACGATGGAGCAAAGAATAGAACTGGCTTTTGAACTTAAGAAAATCCATGCTGATTCTATTCCTTTAAATATTTTAAATCCCATTCAGGGCACACGTCTGGAGCATATGCCTCCTCTTTCCGATGAAGAAATACTTACCACAATTGCTTTATTCAGAATCATCAATCCCAGTTCCCTGATCCGTTTTGCTGGTGGCAGAAATTTAATATCTCACATGGAGGACAAAGCGCTGAATGCGGGAATAAATGCTGCATTGGTGGGTGATCTTCTGACAACTGTTGGTAAAAATATAGATGAAGATTTAAGGGACTTTGAGCGTTTGGGATTTGATATTACAAAGGAATCCTATGATTGAAAATAACAAAATAGCTCAGATCCTTCAATACGACAGGGATCATATCTGGCATCCGTATACATCAACTACGAATCCTTTGCCCGTGTACCCGGTAAAATCAGCATCAGGTGTCTATCTTGAACTTTCAGACGGGAGAAGATTAGTAGATGGTATGTCTTCATGGTGGACGGCCATTCACGGGTACAATCATCCGGTATTGAATCAGGCTGTCATGATCCAGATAAACAAAATGGCGCATGTTATGTTTGGAGGACTTACGCATGAACCTGCTGTTGATCTTGCAAAGAAACTGTTTTGTATTGTTCCGGAAAAATTAGAAAAGATTTTTTTCTGTGATTCGGGTTCGGTGTCCGTGGAGATTGCCATGAAGATGGCTCTGCAATACTGGAATTCCAAGGGATTTAAAAATAAAAAACATTTTGCAACCATCCGTTCCGGGTATCATGGAGATACCTGGAACGCGATGTCGGTATGTGATCCTGAAACCGGAATGCACCATATTTTTCATGGGAATCTTCCGGTTCAGTATTTTGTTCCTCAACCTTTCTCTCGTTTTGATGGCGAGTGGCAGAAAGATGATATATTCCCGTTAGAGTCGTTATTAGAAGAAAAGCATTCGGAAATAGCAGCTGTAATTCTTGAACCTGTTGTACAGGGAGCAGGAGGGATGTGGTTTTATCATCCTTTTTATTTATCGGAAGCTCGCAGGCTTTGCGATCAATATGGTGTTTTGTTAATTTGTGATGAAATTGCCACCGGATTTGGACATACTGGAAAGCTCTTTGCATGTGAGCATGCCGGAATTTCACCGGATATTATGTGTCTGGGAAAAGCGATGACAGGAGGATATCTTAGTTTTGCCGCGACACTTGCAACGAATGATGTCGCGACTATCATTTCTTCCGGTGATCCGGAAGTGTTTATGCATGGTCCAACCTATATGGGAAATCCACTTGCCTGTTCCGTGGCATTAGCTTCCATTGATTTATTACTTCAATCGGACTGGTCGGCAAATGTTTCAGGGATAGAAAAAAACATAAAAGCATGGTTAGCGCCTGCACAGGATTTTAAAACCGTTGAGGATGTTCGTGTACTGGGTGCCATCGGGGTTATTCAAATGAAAAAAAACGTGGACATGAGGAAAATTCAAGCCGAGTTTGTGGAAAGAGGAACATGGATTCGTCCATTCGGGAAAATGGTATACATTATGCCTTCGTATAATATTGGGGAGAAAGAATTAAAATTATTATGCGAGTCATTGCTTGCAATAACTGAGAACCAATAGAATGAGCTATCAGCGATACATTGAATCCATTGAGAAACTAAAAGAAAAAGATGTTTATCGTTTTCTGAGAGAAACTATTTCCTGTGGAAAAAGACTGACATATAAAGGAATAGATTATCTTGATTTTTCATCCAATGATTACTTAGGTCTTTCTGCAAAAATAGAACTATGGAATAAATTTGTTGAAACACCGGGTTTTGAAAAATCCGTATTTGGTGGAGGTTCTTGTTCATCGCGATTGTTGACGGGGAATGGGATCAGTTATTCCAAATTGGAAAATTTATTATCCGGCTTATACAAACGTGATGCAGCTCTGGTATTCAACAGCGGGTATCATGCAAACCTGGGAATTTTACCCGCGCTTGTCTCAAAGAATGACTTTGTACTTGCAGATAAACTTGTTCATGCAAGCATTATTGATGGGTTGCAATTATCGAAATCCAAAATATTCCGGTACAGGCACAATGATATGAATCATCTGGAATACTTTCTTGAGAAGCAGCGAAAAGATTTTGATCAGGTTTTTATTGTTACTGAATCAGTTTTTAGTATGGATGGAGATACTGCCGATTTGAAAAAATTGGTTGAACTGAAAAATAAATACAATCTGTTTCTCTATGTTGATGAAGCTCATGCCATCGGGGTATTGGGTGAAAAGGGACTGGGGCTTTGCGAAAAGGAAAATCTGACGGATCACATTGATTTTATTATTGGAACTTTTGGTAAAGCGGTGGCATCACAGGGAGCATTTCTGGTTTGTGATTCAGTGATCCGGGATTTTTTGATCAATACCACGCGTCCTCTTATCTTTACTACGGCTCTTCCATCATTTTCTTTAGAATGGACAATTTGCAGTTTGCAACATATTATTACGATGACTGCTGAACGTGAAAAACTTACTTTATTGAGCCGATATTTCAGGGAACAGTTGGAATCATTGGAATTAAAAACCATTGGAGACAGTCAGATTGTTCCCCTTATTCTGGGAGAAAATAAAGCAGTTGTAGCTCTTTCCGATTATTTGCAGGCAAACCATATTTTTGTTTTACCTGTACGACCACCCACCGTCCCGGAAGGTACAGCTCGACTTCGTTTCTCAATCAATGCGCAAATGGATCAGGACGATATAGACCATGTCATTCATCTGTTAAAAACCAGATAATATGCAAAGTTATTGGCTCAAAAAAGAAAATTCTTCATCTTTGCTTATTTTCTTTACAGGTTGGGGAATGAAACCTGCTTCGACGGGGCATCTTAAAATTACAAATCATGATTTGCTTGTGATTTATGATTACAGGGAAATGCATGTTGATGAATTGAAGATATCCGGCAATTACAATGATATAATGATTGTGGCATGGTCCATGGGAGTCCTGGCGGCGGCATATATAATGCAGGAAGCTGCTTTAAAGCCGACACTTGCCATTGCAATAAATGGTACGGGGGTTCCCATATCAGATCAATATGGAATACCGGTTGATATTTATACAGGTACAACACAAACGCTGTCTGATCATAGTCTTAAGAAATTTTTATTACGGATGTGTGGTTCCAAAACAGGTTATGACAAGTTTATGGAAAATCATGTCATTGCTGACATACCCTCTTTAAAAGATGAATTAATTGCTATTGAAAAAAAGCAGCATGATTATTCTTTCAAACAAAAATGGGATCATGCGATACTTTGTCAAAATGATTCTATATTTCCATATGCCAACATGTACGCGTACTGGGATGGAAAAGTTCAGGATATCATTTCCATACAGGCGCCGCATTTTCCTTTTTTTATATGGGATAGCTGGACAAGCATTATTGATTTTTGTAAAGAGAAGAAAGATGGAAAAGGGTTTAATTAAAAAATGCTTCCGGAGAAGCATTCCAACATATGATGATCACGCGTTGGTTCAAAAGATCATTTGTGAAAAGCTGATTGGTTTTTTAAATATCCGGGGTAATTATTTTCAGAAAGTGCTGGAGATAGGTGCCGGAACCGGACTTCTTACAAAGATTATGCTGGAGCATATTAAAGTGAGAGAATATATTGTAAATGATTTGGTTGAAGAAACAGAACCAGTTATAAAGAAAGTTATGAAAAATGGTGACTGTCCGGATTGGACATTCCTTCCGGGAGATGCAGAAATTATCAATGTTCCTGGCAATCTTGATCTTGTTGTTTCAGGTTCAACCATTCAATGGTTTACTAAGTGTGATTTGTTTTTCAATAAACTTGCCGGAAACATGAACAAAGGCGGTTTGTTCGCTTTCAATCTCTTTGGTAAACGGAATTATATCGAAAGCCGCTCTCTTACAGGTTTAGGCTTGCACTATCCCGAACGTGAAGAAATAGAAAATATGCTTAAAAATCATTTTGAAATTTTAATCAGTCAGGAAGAAATTATAAAAATGAAATTTCCCGATCCGGCTGCAGTACTTAATCATTTCAGGAAAACAGGTGTAAACGGGTTAAACGAATCGGGATGGACGAAGACAAAATGGATTGAGTTTATAAAAAATTATAAATATCAATTTTTATATGAGGATGGAGTGGCGCTTACGTATCATCCTTTGTATTTCGTGGCACAAAAAAAATAAGTCATGCATAAAAAAAACATTTTCATTTCGGCAATTGATACTAATACAGGAAAGACTATAGTAACAGGATTGCTTGCCCGTTATTTTAAGAAGCAGGGTTTAAAAGTAATTACTCAGAAAATGGTACAAACGGGAGGTAAAGGCATTTCTGATGATATCCGCATGCACCGCGAAATAATGAAAGAATCATTGAATCATTTCGATGTAGCCGGGATCACCTGTCCGTATGTCTTTGAATATCCGGCATCACCACATTTATCTGCCGGTATGGAAGGTAAAACGATACATACGGAGGAAATATATAAATCCACGCGGGAACTGGAAAAAAATTATGATGTGGTTTTGATTGAAGGAGTTGGAGGTTTGTATGTTCCTCTTAATAAACAACAATATGTAATTGATTATGTTGAGGAGAAGAAATATCCTGTCATTTTGGTTACGAATTCAAAATTAGGCAGCATCAATCATACTTTTCTCAGTTTAGAGGCTCTTAAGAACAGGCATATTGAACTTTCCGGTTTGGTTTATAATCAATTTCCTGCTGACAGTGAAATTATTTTAAAGAATACGTCGGATTTATTCCGGGACTTTCTCACACAAAATAATCCCGATAGCTGGTTTGTAGAAATACCTTTCATGAAACATTGGACGGATATTGAATTTTTTTAAAATAAATAATATATAAAAAGTTGGAAACAAGAGGTTTTTAGCAAGAAATATTTAAATTAACAAAAAAAATTAAACTTTTTAAGGATTATTTTGTTATCATGTTAAGAAGAGTTTTTTTAAATAATATTGAAAATAAAAAAGGGCATCAGAAAATAGTATTGTTTTTAGTTGAGATGTCCAAAATATAAAGAGTGGCGGAACCGAAAAGCCAAAAGAGTAGGGAAACTTTAAAAATGAATTAAAATGAAAAAAATTTTACAACTATTGGTTTTAGTGACTATTACCATTAATGCAATCGGACAAAATTCAATACCTAACGGCAAATTTGAGTTATGGGATACAGCCAACTATCAATATCCCACGTATTATCAGTACACATCGGATCTTGATAATTTTTATGCAAATTTACCATTTAATGTATCTCAGACGACAGATGCGTATCAGGGTAGTTATGCTGTTCAGCTTACGACCATTGTAATCAATGGAGATAGCTCAGCAGGATATTTTTTAAATTTAAATCCAAACAACTCAAAGTCTAATAACCTTACAGGAGGTGTGGGTATTACTCAGAAGCCGACAGGAATAAGTGGTTGGTATAAATACAATGTTGCAACATCAGATTCAGCAACCATAATTGTTTCTTTTACCCTGAAGAATGTCAATATCGGAACCTATTCATTTCATATTGGAGGAATTCACAGAGATTACGTACCATTTCATTATTCTTTCAATCCTCCGCTTGCTTTCACTCCTGATACAGTTGGTATTGCTGTCATTGCAAGTTTATTTAATCCAAATAGTAATAATAATGGTGGTCCTGTAGGTCCTCCCGGGGATACTTTGAAATTAGACAGTATTACATTTACCGGGGTAAACAGTCAGCCAGCCGATCTGAATGGGAGTTTTGAATCATGGCAAAGTCAGTTGTTAACTTCACCAGAAGAATGGTATACACAAAACAATGATGGAGAGGGTGTTAGACAAACATCTGGTTATAATCAGGAACAATATGCAGTAGAATTAACAACGTATCTTGGAAGCCAGAATAATCATACAGAAGCGCAACCTGGTGAGATTTCAACGGGTTATTATCCCAATAATTGTGATAGCAATTGTTATCAAATGGGTGGATATGGTTTTACACAACAAACTGATACTTTGGCTTTTTATTACAAATATGTGCCATCCGGAAATGACAAAGCAGTCGTGCAGTTGACTTTTGTAAAGGATGGTTTTGATATAAGTTATCAGAGTATAGATCTTTCGGTTTCTTCAGCTTATCAGTATGAAGAGCTGGCT
>Ga0182030_10027089_pt1 | contig 10332 bp, 9 predicted proteins | sample 812S3MmetaG_FD_121299 | JGI IMG/M metagenome (GOLD analysis project Ga0182030, IMG submission 121299) | Permafrost microbial communities from Stordalen Mire, Sweden - 812S3M metaG (Illumina Assembly) | ecosystem: Environmental > Terrestrial > Soil > Wetlands > Permafrost | place: Sweden... | reverse complement strand
GCTCCGCTACTACCTGGGGCACGCGCATTACCGGTCGGTGCTGGAGTTTTCCGAGGACTCATTGGGCGAGGCCGCCGCGGCGTACCGGCGCGTCGAGGGCTTCGTGCAGCGCGCCAGCGAGGCTCTGGCCGCTGACTTGGAGGCCGGCGTCCCGGCTCCGGCCGAGGCCGTTCTGCCGCTGTCGTTCAGCGCGGCCATGGACGACGACCTCGGTGTCCCGGCCGCTCTCGCGGCCGTGCACGCGGCCGTGCGGGACGGCAACAGTGCGCTGCAGGCGGGCCGGACCGGGGATGTCCGCGAGAGCCTGGCCCAGGTGCGGGCCATGCTGGGCGTGCTCGGCCTTGACCCGCTCGCCCAGCCCTGGGCCGCGTCCGACCGGCAGGGCGAGCGCATGCGCGAAATCGTTCAGTCGCTGGTACAGGTCGCGCTGGATCAGCGTCAGTCGGCGCGGGCGCGGAAGGACTACGCGACAGCCGACGCGCTCCGGGAGGGCCTGGAGAAGGCCGGGATCGCCATCGAGGACACCCGCGACGGGCCGCGCTGGGAGATCCGCCGGTGAGCGGCCGCAGCTCAGGGGGCGGCCGTCCCGACAAGGGAACCCACGCCAAGTCCGGCAAGCCCCGTCCTGGCACAGGCGGGTATGGGCGGCGGCGGCTGGAGGGCAAGGGCCCGACACCGCCCGCCTCCATTCGGCCTGGTCATCCGGCCCAGCGCAAGGCGGGGAGCAGCACCCGAAGCCCGGCCACGGCACAGCAGCGGGACGACGAGAACGACGCCGGGCCCCGGGCCCCGGGCCCCCGGGCCCCGGGCCCCCGGGCGGCGGCCACACGGGGTGCGGCCGGCCCGCGCGGTAACGCCGGGCCGCGGGGCAGCGGAGACGCGCCTGAGATGGTCGCCGGGCGCAATTCGGTCGTGGAGGCGCTGCGCGCTTCTGTGCCCGCCGTCGCGCTGTACGTCGAGCACCGGGCCCCGTCGGATGAGAAGATCCGCGAGGCCGTGCAGCTGGCCGCGGAAGCCCGGATCCCAGTGCGCGAAACGGGCCACGCCGAGCTCGGCCGCCTGACTGGCGGCGCGGTCCATCAGGGCATCGCGCTCAGCGTCCGGGCTTACGACTACGCTAGTCCTGGCGAGCTGCCGGAACTGGCCGCGGCGGCGGGGCAGCTCCCGCTCGTCGTGGCCTTGGACGGCGTGACCGACCCGCGCAACCTCGGGGCCGTGGCGCGATCGGCTGCGGCGTTCGGCAGCCACGGCCTGCTCATCCCGTCGCGGCGCAGTGCCAGCGTGACAGCGGGAGCGTGGAAGGCCTCCGCCGGGGCGCTCGCCCGCGTACCGGTCGCCCGGGCGTCCAATCTCGTCCAGGCCCTGGGCGCCTACCAGGAGGCGGGCATCTTCGTGGCCGGGCTGGATACTGCCGGCGACGTCACGGTCGCCGACCTGCCCGTCGCGGACGCGCCGCTCGCCCTGGTCGTCGGCTCCGAGGGCCGGGGGCTTTCCCGGCTGGTCGCCGAGCGCTGCGACGTGATCGCCCGGATCCCGATGGAGGACGCCACCGAGTCCCTCAACGCCGGCGTCGCGGCCGGGATCGCCCTCTACGAGATCTCCCGGCAGCGCGCGGCCGCCAGCCAGACCGCGAACGGGCGCCGCGGAATAGGCTAGCCTGGCCGCTGCCCCGCCGGTGCAGCTCAGTTGGCAGAGCAGCCGTTCACGTATTGGCGCGAGGCCCGGGGATCGGGGCCGTACCGACTGACGGGATCGTCGAGCTCGAGCAGGCCCCGGTCGCGCAGGTGCATGATCTCGATGGCGGTGAACTTCTTCGAGACCGAGCCGACCCGGAAGTCGGTGCTCTCGGTGATCGGGGTCCCTCGCGCAGTGTCCACGACGCCGGGGCACGTGCGGTCAGCCCACCGGTACCTGGAGATCGAGCGTCCGGCTGCACCTTCCGGCGACCTCGGGGTCATGTGTCGCCACCACGAGGGAGCCGCCCGTGGCCGCTACGTCGAACATCCGGGCGAGCACGACAGCGCGGGCCGCGGGGTCAAGTTCTGCGGTGGGTTCGTCGGCGATGAGCAGCCTGGGCTGCAGGGCCAGGGCGCGGGCAACGGCCACGCGCTGCTGCTGGCCGCCGGACAGTTCCTCCACGATCTGCCCGGCGTGATCGAGAAGGCCTAGCTGCTCCAGCGCGGCGCGGGCCGCAGACGGAGCGGCGCGCGCGGGCAGGCCGGCTGCCCGCAGCGCCACCTCAATGTTCTCGGCCGCCGTCAGCAGCGAGACCAGGCCGTATCCCTGGAGGACCAGGGCCACGCCGGCGGACGGCCCGGCGAACCCGGCGAGCCGCGTCCCATCGAGGTAGACGTCGCCACCGGCAGGTGCCGCGAGCCCGGAGATGATCGCCAGCAGGCTTGTCTTTCCCGACCCGGAGGGACCGGTGACCGCCAGACTTTCGCCTGCGGAAACGGTCAGGTCGACGCCGTCCAGGATTAGCTGGCCATCCCGGAGGTAGCGGATGCGGCGGGCCTCGAGCACGTCAGCCTGCTTCCCGGTCGGCCCGGTCGGCCCGGTCGGCCCGGTCGGCCCGGTCGGCCCGGTCGGCCCGGTCGGCCCGGTGGAGCCGCACGCCGTCCGCAGTGGGCACGGCCCGGGCCAGCGTCCCAGGAGGCAGGGTGGCTTCCAGTACCTCGGCGGGCAGCTGGACCGAGCCGTCGCGCGAGACGACCAGGTACTCTTCGCCCGCGTGGCCCTCGGCGCCGACGCGGCCATCGCGGATCGTGACGGTACGGCCGAGCGCGCTGCCCACGGCCGGGTCATGGGTCACCACCATCACAGTGGTGCCCCGATCGTGGTTGGCCGCCAGCATCAAGTCGATGACCGCCGCCGCCGATCGCTGGTCGAGCTGGCTGGTGGGCTCGTCCGCCAGCAGCAGTTGCGGTTCGTTGGCCAGGGCGACCGCGACCGCGAGCCGTTGCTGTTCGCCGCCCGAGAGACGGCCTGCGGGACGGTGAGCCACCCTGGACAGGCCCACCGTGTCCAGCAGGTCAGCGGTCGTGCTTCGCTTGACCGCCCTGGGCCGGCGCGCCGGCCGCTGGGCGAACAGGACGTTGCCCGCGGCGGTCTCGTTAGCGAGCAAGTTGCGGCCGGGGTTCTGCAGGACGACGCCGATTTGACGCAGCCGCATCGCCGCGGCCGACCGGGGGGTGAGGTCGCTGACCCGTCGGCCGCACACCTCCGCAACCCCGGCGGTGGGCTTGAGCAAGCCCGCGAGCAGCCAGAGCAGGGTGGACTTCCCCGCCCCCGACGGGCCGAGCAGGGCGACCGTGTCGGCCGCGTTGACCGTCAGGTCCACGCCGCGCAGGGCGGTCACCTCCTGGCCCGGCGCCCCGTACACCTGGACCAGGCCGTCGCAGCGCACGACGCTCGCGGTCATGGCGGTGTCTCCCGGAGCTGATCGAGGCTGACGCCCCGGATGAGCATGATGCTGGCGGTCACCGCGGCGATGATGAGCAGCCCGGCCGCCGCGCCGAGCAGGACGGCCAGCGCGCCTGCCGAAGGAACGTAGGAAAGCGCAGGCACCGGCGGCGGGCTAAGGAACTCGGGCACGCTGCGCAGCGCCACCACCGCCGCGAACAGGCCGGTTCCTGCCCCGATGACGCTGCCGAAACCGAGGACCAGGCCCAGTTCGGTGAGAACCGACCGGCGCAGTACCGGGTGCGGCACACCAGAGGCTGACAGCGCGGCGTACTCATAGCGGCGCCGCCGGGCCGACAGGTACAGGCCCAGGACGGCAGCACCGGCGGCCAGCAGTGCTGCTGCCGCCGCATCGGCGAGAAACAGCACGCTGGCCAGGGCCGGCCCCTGCCGGGCGAACGTGGCCGCGACGCTTGCTGCGCTGCGGCTGGACAGGATCTGCACCCCGGCGGCTTTCAGGCGCGGCTCGATGATGGGCTGGGCACCGTCGGCGAGCCATACCTGTTCCGAGGCAAAGGACAGGTTCTGGCCCGCGGCCAGTTCCGCGTAACGGCGGTCGACGATCACCCCGTTGCCGGTTGCGCCGGGCACGGCCGCCGCCGCGCCGATGACGCGGAGTTCGAGCGGGCTGCCGTTAAGGCCGACCCCCTCCGCCAGGGGCTGCCCCGGGCTGACCAGCGCCGCCGCGACCACCGCGGGCAGGGGATCGGGCCGGTTCACCGACGTCAAGATCGCATCCTGGCGCGGTCGCCCGGTGAACTGCCAGGTCAGCGCGCCCGGAGCAGGCTGGATCTTGTCCGGCGGGTCATCGGAGCGCCCGGGCCGCCAGTGCCTGGCATCAGCCAGCACGCCAGCCGGGCCGGCGGCCGTCCATCCCGAATGGCCGTGCACCTGGAACCCGCTGATCGTGACCGAGCCGCGCACCGGGTTCTGCAGGTAACCGGACGGAGGGCTGAGGTCAAGATCCTGCAGCACGCAGGGGCAGCCGACCAGCTGTCCGGTCAGCGTGGCGGTGCCGTGGACGGGCAGCGGCCCGAGGCTGACGGGTGAGGAGCCGGTCGTGACGTCCGCGGCCAGCAGGGTGCCGGGGGGCGACAGCGCATGCACCTGGACGGTGAGCCGGATAGCATCACCGGTGAGGATGACCGGCTGGGGCGCGCGGGGTTCCAGCCGGGGGGCGAGGGCGGCCAGGGGCTGCCCGCTCGGGCCGGGCTGCCAGGCTGCGATGCGGGCGAAGCGCGCCGGGTCCACGCCCAGGGTCGTCAATCCGGCGGTACCGCTGGAAAGGCTGGTGTAGGTGTCCACGGCGGCGGCCATCCGCCCGCCCGGATCCGCCCTGGCGACGATGGTGGTCAGATCGTTGCCAGCCGGGGTACTGACAGTGAGTACCGTGGGCGCGCCTACTTCGATGGCGGCGACGCGCCGCTGGTTGCCGCGGCCGACCGACCAGGCGCTCACGGCGAAAGCGGCGAGCGCGAAAGCCGTGGCGAGCACGATGGTGGTGCGCACCCCGCCCGGGCGGCGGGCCACGTGACGGAGGGCGAGGAACAATCCGAGGCCGCCGCCGCGGCTTGTGCGGGCGAAGGCGGCCCGGCAGCCCAGCGGCAGCAGCCGGGAGGCGATGACCGCGACGGCCAGCCCCAGCAGCCCGGGCACCAGCAGGGTTAGCGTGCCCGGCCGCGCGGAGCTGATCTGCCCGGTGACGGCCAGGTCGAGCAAGCCCGCGGCTGCGCCGGTGGCCAGGACCGCATCCACCACCCAGCCCCGGTTTGCCGCCTGGGAGCCGGAGCGCCGCCATTCCTCCAGGACAGGCCGGCGCAGTGTCCGCCGGGCGGCGAGGACGGCGGCAGCCAGGCCGCCGGCCGTGGCGGCTGCGGCGGTGGCCCAGGCCAGGCCGGGCAACACCACCGGGGTGCCCGGGCGCAGCAAGCCCTGGCAGATCACCGCCGTGGCGCCCCACCCGGCCAAGGTGCCGGCCGGCAGCGCCAGGGCCAGCAGCATCACCGGTTCAGACAGCCCGAAGGCAACGGTCGACCATGCCCCCCGTCCGCGCAGCTTAGCCAGAGCAACCTCGGGGCCGCGTGCCTCGACCGCCTCGGTGACCGCGAGGAACAGCAGCAGCAGGCACAGCACCAGCAGCTGGGCGGTGATCAGCACGACCGGTACCGCCACCGAACTCCAGCTCGACTGCACCGTCTGCAGCGTGGCCGGGATCGCGGTGCTGACGATGATCTGCTGGTCCCACAGCACTGGGCTGTCGCTGAACGCGGTCATCGCCGCGTTCAACGGGGCTACCTCATCGCCGGTAATCCGCCCCGAATTGAGCACGTCGTCCACGACGGCCGTGCCCTGCTGGCTGGCTGGGCTGTGCTCCAGCGTGGACCGCGTGGCGAACATCGCGTCGATCGACGACGAAGCCGAGAAAGACGTCGTCGTCACCGGGAAATACGTGCTGCCGCGGCCGAACCAGTAGTCCAGGGCCTGGTCCGGCAGGGCGTAGAGGCCGGTGATCGTGAGGGCACTGTAGCCGGGGAAGCGTAGCTGCTGGCCGATGTGCCAGCCCGTCACGACCGCCGTGGTGCGACTGACAATGACCTGTCCCCGGGCGGCGGGACAGGCGCCGTCGATCCGCAGGTGCGCGCACACATCGCTCCGCCAGACAAGCGGGACCGAGGTGAGTTCCTGCGGGAACGGCACGGTTGTCTCGACCGAGTAAAGCGGTGGGGCGAACAGCCCGCGGCCGGCCAGGTTGCCGAGGCTGGTGTCGAGCTGGCCCTGCTGCACCGGGGCGAGCTGCCCAAGCAGGCCGGGGACCGCGCCCGTCTCGTTGACTTCGTAGCCCCGGCCGATGACCGATGCGGTGACCAGCCCGTCACGCAGGATTGAGGTCCGCGCCGCCTGATAGTAGATGGGCCCCGTCGCCGCCGCCGCGGTCGCCACCAGAGCCACCGCCAGGATCATCACCGTCGCGCCCCCGCGCTGCGCAAGCCCGCGCAGCCGGGGTACCAGCCACCCCATCAGCGGGCCGGGCCCCGCCGCGCGGCCAGCGGGCCGCCGGAGACGCCGACCGCAAGGGGGAGATCCGGAACAGGAACCTGGGCCCACGATGCGGTCATAGTCAGCACTCTAGGGAGCCTGTGCGCGACCGCTCAACCCGTCTCGATGGCACCCGCGCCGCCGCGACGTCGGCCAGACGGAATCGCGCTGTGCTATTCAACGCGCTGCAATACGCGGCCGAGCTCGGGCTGGTCGACGCTAGTCCGATCAAGGATCTGCGGTGGACCGCTCCGCGCGCCTCCCAGGCAATCGACCGGCGCCGAGTCATCAATCCCGATCAAGCCCGCGCCCTGTTGGCCGCCGTGGAAGCACAAGAGCCGTCCGGGCTCCGGCTGGTGGCATTCTTCGGCGTGATGTATTACCGCGGGCTCCGGCCCGAGGGAGCAGCCATGCTCCGCATGGCGGACCTGCGACTGCGCGCGGACAAAGACGAGTGGGGGAAGATACAGCTCACCGCCGCCGCGCCGGTGACGGAGAAACAGCAGGTCAGTGAGCGGTTTGCGCAGGCCGGCGAGGAGATCGGCTAGCATGCTCGGGACCACCCGCCGGTGTAGCTCAGTTGGCAGAGCAGCCGTCTTGTAAACGGCAGGTCAGCGGTTCGAATCCGCTCACCGGCTCCCAGTGGATAGCTGTTATTCGAACAACGGCGTTCGAATCCGTGGAACGGTTCGTGGAACGAAGTGCCCGCCGCGCCCTGGCGTGGCCCGCCGCCGGCAGCGCCCCGGAGCTGCCGTCTTGAGCCGCTCGCCGCGTTCGCATCGCCGGGCCGTGGGCACGGCAGGCCATGGCCCGCAGGCTCGCCCCATCATCGTTCCGGCGTCTCCGCCACGGCCCGAAGCGTGCAGGCCGGGGCGTGCCGGAGGTGTGCGCGGGCGGCTCGCCGGGCATGTGGCACTGGGAGAGAGATCCCGAACGACTGGCAGCGCATGGGAGGGAGCAGGACGATGCCGACATCAGCGTGGCGGTTCGCCGGCACCGAGGGTGCCGATGGCGCGGTGGTCAAGCTCAAGGGCCTGGCTGCCCAGGATCTCATCGAGGTGCAGGATCTAGCGGTGATCCGCTGGCCCCGCTGGGCGGCGGAGCCCATCCTGCAAGAGCACGTTACCGAAGAGGGCAGCAGGGTTTCCGCGCTGGTGGGCAGGCGCAGGCATGCGGTAATCGACAGCTCGATTGTCGAGGCGGCCAAAGGCGACATGACGCCAGGAACGTCGGTGATCGTGATGCTGAGCGCCAACGCCGACATCGACGCTATCGCCGGGACGTTCCAGGGACTGGGACAGGACATCGAGCTGGTCCGGACGGATCTGTCGGTTCCCGACCAGGACCGGCTGAGGGCGGCCATCAGCCATGCCACCGACCAGGGTCAGAGCCCGCCGCCGTAGGCACATCACACCGCGATGCCTGGCACGCACCTCGGATCGGGCGTCGGGCCGCCACAGCCACGGTGAACGCCTCCGGCCGGGTGGCATTGGCCCTCGCCAAACAACGGGCCAGGCCAACGCGCGTCGGCGCCTGAGCTGGTCGCGGTTCGCCGCGGCCGCGGGCGGGACCGCTGAGCGCTGGCCTGGCACACGGCTTGGTGCTACCGGTGCTGCGGTGGGTGGGGTGGCGGCGGTGGGATGGTGGCCACGCTGGGCGCGGGTTCGGGCCAGACCAGCAGGACGGGGCAGGGGGCGTGGTCGACGATGAAGCGGCTGGCCGGGCTGAGGCTGCGGGGGCCGAGGTGGGTGTGGTCGCCGTCGCGGGCGAGCACGAGCAGGTCCGCGTCTTCGGCGGCGGCCACGACTTCCCGTTCGATCCGGCCGGTGCGCTGGATGCGGGTGCAGGGGCGTCCCAGTCGCCCGGCTGCGTCGGCGAGGAGCTGCCCGGCGGAGGCGGTGGCGAGGTGTTCCAGCCGGGTGCCAGGGTCGCGCCCGGGACGTGCGCGGCCGAGCAGCCCGGCGTAGGCGCCACGGGCGATGCCGGAGACCTCGGATGCGGTGACGTGCAGCAGGACAATATCGGCGTCGCCGGGCGCGTGGGCGCGGGCGGCGTCCACGCAGGCGGGCCAGGTGCCCTCGACGATCCAGGCGATGACGACGGTCACGGTGATCAGCCTCCGATGACGGTCAGCGATACCCACAATGCCAGCGTCGCGAGGATCAGGGCGGCGGGAACGGTGAGCAGGCCGAGCCGGGTGAACTCCCCAATTTCCACCTCGTGCTCATGCTCGTGCACGATGCGCCGCCAGAGCAAGGTGGCCAGGGACCCGGCGTAGGTCAGGTTAGGGCCGATGTTGGTCCCGAGCAGCACCGCGAGCACCGCGCCGGGCCCGGCCGGGGCGGCCAGCGGCAGCAGCACCAGCACGGCGGGCAGGTTGTTGATGACATTCGCCAGCACAGCGGCCAGCGCCGCGATCGCGAGCAGGGCCGGCAGCCCGGTACCGCCCGGGACCAGATGCCCCAGCGCCGCGGCGAGCCCGTTATCGGTCACGGCGCGGACCACGATGCCCAGGGCCAGGACGAACGCGAGGAACGGTACCGCCGCCGCGCGCACGATGGCCGCCGGGCTGCTGCGGCGCTGGGCCAGGGCGCGGGCCGCGAGCACGGCCGCGCCGGCGAAGGCCGCCCACGCGGGGCTGATCCCGAGCGCGGAGGCAGCGACGAAGCCCGCCAGCGTGCATGCCACCGTGACCAGCGCGAACACCGGCACGCTCGATGGCCCGTCAGCAGGCGGGGTCTGGGCGCCAGCGTCCAGGTCGGTGGCGAAAAACCGCCGGAACACTACATATTCGGTACCAATCGCCACCAGCCACGGCAGCACCATCAGCTCGGCGAAGCGGGGGAAGCTCAATCCGCTGGCGGCGAACGCCAAAAGATTGGTCAAGTTGGAGACCGGCAGCAGCAGCGACGCGGTGTTCGACAGGTGAGTGCAGGCGAACACGTGCGGCTTGGGCCGGGCCCCGAGCCGGGCGGCCGTGGCGAACACCACCGGTGTAAGCAGCACGATCGTGGCGTCCAGGCTGAGCACCGCGGTGACCACCGACGCGACGGCGAACACGCAGGCCAGCAACCTGCGGGGCCGGCCCGCCGCGGCGCGGGCCATCCAGGCCCCGCAGGCGCGGAACAGCCCCTCGTCGTCGCACAGCTGGGCCAGGACCAGCACCGCCGCCAGGAAACCGATCACCGGCCCCAGCTGCTCGGCCTCAGCGCGGGCCTGGCTCAGCGAGATCGCCCCGATGCCGATGACCACCACCGCGGCCGGGACCGCGACGACCGCCTCCGGCCAGCCCCACGGGCGTACTACCGCGCCAGCCAGCGCCGCCAGCATCAGAACGGCGGACACAGCCTCCGCCAGCGGGGTGCTCACGGTCGGGTCCTCTCCCGGTCGTGCGATCCACTGGGGCCGGGGATCATCGCAGCCCCCCTTCTTCAGCGAGCGCGTCCGTCACGCGGGTGGACAACTTCCATCGTGCCTCCTGCCCGCCGGGGCTGCTGATGATCAAACTATGCCCTCGCAGAGCGGTGCCTCCGCTTCCATTTCCGCATGTCATCAGCACTGGAGGCGGGACTTGCCCCGGCCCGCCGCGAGACCTCCACCCTTCAGCCAGGCCGTCCGCTAGCGTGCACACGCTAACCGGCACCCACTGGGTGCGGCCGGGCGGTCCCTCCCTGGAGCCGGTGCATGGCGGGCCGCGAGACACGACGCGCCGGACATGGCCGGGACGCGTACGCCTGGGCCTAACCCGGCGGCTCTGGCGCGCGTCCGGTACCCCCGGGGAGATGTCCCGCCCGGGAACACGTAGGCCCGAACACACAAGGGCCAGGCCTCCAG
>Ga0182030_10027088_pt1 | contig 10332 bp, 9 predicted proteins | sample 812S3MmetaG_FD_121299 | JGI IMG/M metagenome (GOLD analysis project Ga0182030, IMG submission 121299) | Permafrost microbial communities from Stordalen Mire, Sweden - 812S3M metaG (Illumina Assembly) | ecosystem: Environmental > Terrestrial > Soil > Wetlands > Permafrost | place: Sweden... | reverse complement strand
GACCGTGGCGTGCACGGCGCCCACGACTGCGCCGCCGACGACGCCGAGCCCGACGACAGCGCCTGCGACTACAGCGCCGGCGACTACCGAGCCCGCGACAACAGCTCCCGCTCCGACGCCGGTCGGCTGCCCGGGCCTCATCTTTGGCGAGCAACTGTTCTCAACGATGAACGCGTACGGCCAGTACGCCAACATCGATGCGTTCGGCATCGTTTCGTCGCAATTCACCGTCGACGTCGATGGCCACGCAACATCGCTGAGCATCTACGTGCAGAGTCTCGATAGCGGCACTGGCCATATCGCCATCGGTCTGTATACGAGCGCGTTCGACGTCACGCGAGGCGAGGATATACCGAATCAGCTGATCGGTCAGACTGGCGTCGTGCCGGCCGCGGTCGGCTGGATCACAATCCCGTTGAATCCGCCGCTCGCGGTCGCCACCGGCACGACCTACTGGATCGCTGCGACGGCCGACTTTCACATCACATTCAGCGCCGTCAGTGCCGTCGACAACCTCGTCTATGACAACAACGCCCAAGCGTCGAGTCTCTCGCTCGCGTTTCCGCAGACGTTTGCCACCACCGACGACCTTATGGTGTTTGAACTCTCGGCCTATGCGACCGTCGACTCGATCGCTCCGTGCGCGACGACGGCGCCGGCGACGACTACGGCCGCGACGACCGAGCCGGCCACTACGACGGCCGCGCCAACTACGGGCTCGACCACCAGTTTGGCCGTCACGACCGAGCCCGCGACGACTGCGCCTCTGACGACCGAACCGGCGACGACGACGTACGGCGCCACGACGACCGGTCCGGCCGACAACTGTTGCATCTGCTGCGGCCAAGATACGGCGATCAGCGGTCCGACGACCGAGGAGGAATGCACCACACAGTGCGATATGTACACTAGAGTCGCGCTCTTCCTGGCTGGCGCAGGCGGCGCCGAGTGCGACGCGCGTCTGGCTGGCGCTCTGGCCGCCTGCGGCACGACGAGCGGCGCCGCAACGACCGCCTCGGCTACAACCACCGGCGAACCAACTACCACTGCGTCACCCACGACACACAGTTCGACACCGGCCGCTACGTCTAGCTCGGCCGGCAGCACGAGCGGCACCACCACGACGGCCGCTGGCACGACTACCGCGGCGCAGACAACGAGCAGCTCGACCGCGTCGCCGACGACCGGCAGTACGACGGCCGCCGTCACATCGAGCTCGGCCGCTGGCACCACCACGGCTTCGCCGACCGCTGGTAGCACAACGGCGCCGGCCACCACGAGCGAGGCGGCAACGACCGGTTCGACGACGGCGGCCGCGACAACGGGCCCGGCGACCACGACCGCCGGTCCGACGACCGGCTCGTCGACCAGCACCGCGCCGACAACTGGCGGCGCGACCACGACCGAAACGCCGACAACAGCGCCTGCGACGACCGCGCCAATGTGTGGAGGCGGCTGCCCGGCTCCTCCTCCTGGCTATTCTCTGGCGGCTGAATGTGCGCCGATTTTGATCATCGAGGCCGACGGTGCGCTACCGACTTGCAACGAAGGAACATGTAGCGTCAACATGCTGGATGGCGGGATAATCCCCTGCGCCACGTGCAGCGGCGGTCTTGGTTCTCCTTGCGACTGCGACGTCGGGTGCTACTGCTCGTACCTCAACAGCGCGGACGAGCAGTTTTATAACCTGTGCACGTCTGCGACCGGCAGCACGGCAGCTACGACGACGAGCGGCACTACTTCTCTTGCGGTCACGACGCCAAGCCCGACAACAGCGCCTGCGACGACGGCGCCCGCCACGACCGGCTCGTCGAGCGGCGCGACTGGCACGACCAGCAGCGCCAGCACCAGTTCCGCTGCGACCACCGGTTCGACGAGCAGCGGCGCGACGACTACGGCCACAGGCACTACGAGTCCCGCGACTACCAGTCCGTCTACAGGCGCAACCACGAGCAGTGGCGGCACGACCAGTCCCGCGACGACTGGCGCGTCCACTAGCCACGGCGTCACATCGACAGGCGCGTCGACGAGCGGAGCCACGACCGAGCCGGCCACCACCGGTCCGTCGACTAGCGGCGGCACGACGAGCGGTGCAACGACTGGTCCATCGACCAGCTCACCGTCTACGGGCGCCACAACCACCGGCGCTTCGACGAGCGGTGCAACCACCGAGCCGGCCACCACCGGTCCGTCGACTAGTTCACCGTCTACTGGCGGCACGACCGGGTCGACGAGTAGCGGCGCGACGACGAGCAGCGGAGCGACCACCGCGCCGGCCACCACCGGCCCGTCGACGAGCTCGAGCCATACATCGAGTGGCGCCACGACGAGCAGCGGAGTGACCACCGCGCCGGCCACCACCGGCCCCTCGACGAGCTCTAGCCACACATCGAGCGGTGTTACGACCAGTGGCGCGACGACTGAGCCGGCCACCACTGGCCCGTCGACGAGTTCTAGCCACACATCGAGTGGCGCCTCGACGAGTGGCGCGACGACCGAGCCGGCCACCACCGCGCCAGCCACTACCGGTTCGTCGACGAGCGCCAGCCACACATCGAGCGGCGCCTCGACGAGTGGCGCGACCACCGAGCCGGCCACCACCGGTCCGTCGACGAGCGCCAGCCACACATCCAGTGGCGCCTCGACGAGTGGCGCGACCACCGAGCCGGCCACCACCGGTTCATCGACGAGTACCAGCCACACATCGAGTGGCGCCTCGACGAGTGGCGCGACCACCGAGCCGGCCACCACCGGTCCGTCGACGAGTTCTAGCCACACATCGAGCGGCGTCACGACGAGCTCGACTGGCCCGACGACCAGCCCCGCGCCGACACCAGCGCCGACGTGCGTCAACTGCTGCACCGAGCGCTGCGACGTGCCGTTTGCGCCAAACTGCACCGCGCTCTGCTCGCAGTCGCCAATCAGCAACTCGAGCTGCGCCGACCGCTCGTCGACGATCGTCACGATCGACTTCAACGACCTCGCGACGGGCCTGAACGACTCGCGCCTCAATGCCGCGTTGGCCGTCTACGGCATCGCCGTGCGCACCGTGACCAACGACGGCCATGCGCACCCGGCGATGATCTTCAACACGAGCGCGCCGAGCGGCAACGACTTTCACCTCGGCTCGCCCAACGAGGCGTGCCCCGGCTGCACACCGGCCACCTGCCCAGGCTGGGGCGCCGGCGGCGGTCCGCACCGCAGCGGCGCCAACTGCGTGCCGCTCGGCCAGTGCCTGATCATCAGCGAGGACTGCGATACGAGCGACCCCGACGACAACGCGTACGGCGGCGCGATCGAGATCGAGGCGTGCACGCCCTTCTACCTCGACGGCCTGACGGTGCTCAACGCGGCGCCCGGCTCGTACTTGAAGTTCTACGACGAATTCGGCGAGCAGTGCCCGCACATCTACCGGCTGCCGACGACGCACGATCACACCAACGCGAAGCTCGTGCTCGGCCCGCTCACTGTACAGAACACGCTCTACTCGCAGCACGTCGTGCCGACCGATGCCTACTCGATCGCGCACTGCGAGGGCGGCCTCGTGAGCCGCGTCGCGATTCACCTCTCGGGCTCTGGCTGCATCGACAACGTCCGCTTCCAGGCTCCAGAGCTCGGCCGCTCGCAGTGCGGCAGCGACTGCCCGGGCGTCTGCTGCACCGACACGTCGAGTTGCGTGGCCAACGCCGCCGCCTGCGCGGGCACATTTGCGGCCGCTGCCGAGTGCGGCACCGGCGTGAGCGCCCTCGAGTTGTGCTCGACCGTCTGCTGCGCGCAGAATAATCGCAGTACCAACGCCGGCGTCACGGAAGTCCTCGCCAACTGCACCGGCGAAGTCATGAGCCTGTCGTGCAGCGACACGCTCGGCGCCTGCTGCGCGCTCGAAGCCAGCACGCCGACCTGCTTCGACGGCGACACGTCTGACCTCTGCAGCCTGCGCGGTGGCACCTGGTTCCCGCGCCTCCACTGCGTCGACGAGCAGCTGCATCACTGCCGTCGCGGCCAGTGCTGCACGGCGCTGCCAGACAATACGCGCAAGCGCTCCGAGCCACAGAAGCGCAGCACCTGCAAGCGGCAGGTCGACGGCGTCTGCCCGTGCGATGACGTCTCGTGCCCGGCCGGCGACGACGCCGCGCTGCCGTGCTCGCGCGTCGGCGTGTGCGAGAAGGTGCACGGCCTCTGGGGCGTGTTCAGCTCGAGCTACCAGTGCCGCTTTGGCACCGAGGTGGGCGATGTGTGCGCGCAGGACCCGGCCTCGATCGGCGAGTGCCTGCCGACGAACCTAGACGCCGGCTGCACGTGCGACGCGTGCCTCTGCTCGGTGAGCAACGTCGGCCAAAAGGCCGAGCCGTGCGGCGTGCCGACGACGGGTGCGCCGACGACCGCCGGCCCGACGACGAGCGCCGGCCAGACCACGCCGAGCGGCACGACGGCCGCGACGACGGCGGCGCCTACGTGCCCGCCGGCTGTCAGTCAGTGCGTCCCCGGGGTGCTCGACTCGCAGTGCACGACCAACGAATTCGATCTCTTCACTCCGTACCCGGCCGGCACATCGCAGACCGACTGCCTATCGACCCAGCCCTGCGCCGAGGCATGCTGCGCCTCGCCCGGCCTGGCGGTCACCGCGCGCGTCGTCCACGCCGGCGACGGCACCTCGACGATCGAGTACTACTTTAGCGGCACAGCGCCGGCCGAGATCGCGCTGAGCGGCGGCGCGGCGTGCGCGGGCGTGCACAACTACAAGTGCAAGTTCATCGCTGGCGCCGGCTCTGTGTTCGAGGCCGACGACCGACGCTCTGACTTTGAGAGCAGCTCGTCGTCGTCTGAATCGTCGATTGGCGACGACGCGTCTGTCTACTCGTCCGACTCTGCGTCGACGCCGAGCGGCTGCACGGTCACGCAAGCGGCGTGCGGTCTCACGATCACACTCGCCGCCGGCTACAGCGGCGTCGCGCTCTTCGTCGGTCATACCGACATCGACTACACCGGCTCACTCTCGATCGTCACTGGCGTCGAATGCGCTTCGTGCGGCCTCGTCGTGCCGGTCCCGGCGTGCAGCGAAACGAGCGTGCAAGACGCGATAGCGGCGCCCGTGCGCGTCCAAGACGCCGCCTCGGCCATGCGTCTGTCGACGCCGGGCGCCGTGTGCACCGAGCCCGCGATGCCGACGCTCTTCTCGAGCGCCGACGAGCAGGCGAGTGATACGGCGGCGTGGGCCGACCTGGCCGACGAACGGCTATCAGCGCTGCTCGACTGCGCGCGCGAGCCCTTCTACAACGCCTCGAGCTCGGTCGCGCTTCACAAGCCGACCGACGGCGTCTGCGACTATGGCCGCTGCTTTGCGCGCATCGGCACCGACCGCATGCGGCGCGACCTGCTGACGACGGCCTTGACCGCCGTGCTCGACGGCGACCGCGCGGCCGCGCTGCAGCATTACATCGACGCCGCGCAGGACTACTGCTGCGCCGAGTACCTGGCCGACGCGTTGTCCGACGCCTGGTCGTGCACACAGGCCGCCTCGCGGTGCGGCACCACGGTCGTGCACCCGCGCGCCTCGCCAGCACGCGGCCGGCCTTCATCGGTCGGCGCGCTCGAGCTGCCGCAGTCGGCCAATGGCCGGCCGCTGCTCGCAGTGCTGGCGTTTGAGCAATGCCTGGTCGACGCGCGCACGCCCGACGACAACGACGTCAACGACGGCGTCTTCGAGGTGTCGGCGACGTCGCATGTCACCAATAGCACCTGGCTCGACTACACCGTGCTCGTGCGCCCGCTCGCATTCGGCACCGCCGACGACGGCGCGCTCGACGTGCGACTGGCGGCCATCGGTGTACCGGCCGGCTCGCGCGTCTACGTGAGCAACGTCGGCACCGAGCCGCACACCGTCTGCTACACCGCCAACTCTGTCGCCGCCGAGACGGCCGACTGCCCGTCGGTGGCCGTCGTGCGCCTCTTCCGCTCGCTGCGTGCCGCGTTCCCCACGGCGCTCAAGAGCGCGGCGCCGCAGATCAACACGCTGCTGAACATGCCGCACGTGGCGACGACGCATCTCGCGCTGCTCGTCGTCTACCCGCCGGCCGGTACGCATGCCTCGCTCGCGCAGTCGGTGCGCCTCGATTTCGAGCTCGCGTACACCGATTCAAACGGCGCGTCGTGCACCGTCCGCTCCGACGGCCTCGACCCCGTCGGCTCGGGCTTTGCCGTCCTCGTGCCTTCGCCGTTCCGCTGGCCGCTCGAGAACGTGCCGGCGTACATCGAGATGAACGGTATCTGCACTGGCGGCGACGACGCCGGCGAGCCGTGCACCGAGGCGCAGCAATGCGCGCACGGTTACTGCCAGACGGCGCCCAACATGCCCGGCCAGTGGCGCTGCATCGACGCGCCGCTGCAGGGCGTGAACGCGCAGACGTCGTGCTCGCACGAGTCGCAGTGCGCGTATGGCACCTGCTACGGCTACGCAGGCAGCGGCCAGCTCGGCGCCTACCCGCTGCTCGAGCGCTGGCTAGAGTGCGTCGGCGTCGGCTGCTACACAGTGACGGGCGCGCGGACGCCCTGGTGTGCGCAAAGCGTCTGCCTCACCGACGCGCTCAACTGGGACGGCGCACCGGCCGTGGCCGCGGCGGCCGACTCTCTCTACCCGAGTCAACAATGAACGAGCGCTTTGGCGCGTGTGCTCTCTTTCATTCACGCGCAACAGGAACGTCCGTCGGCCGCCGCGTCGGCGTTGGCCGCCATGCGCCTGTTGACTGCGCACTTTTGCTCTTGCGAGAAGCTGTCGGCGGTGCCAAACTCGGCCACGTCGGCAGCGAGCACGGCGGCGGCAAACGGAAAGTTCGTCTGCAGCCATGCGCTGTCTGTCGGCAGCACGAGCGACCTGTTCTCGCCGTTGGGCAGCCAGCTGTTGGCGTACAGGAAGAGCAGCAGGTCGCGAAAGCGCGTCTCGTTCACGTAGCTCGTCGCGATGACGGCCTTGGCATCGGCCGTGCTAGTGATGAGCGCCCGCACATCGCGCGCCACCGGCGGGAAGAAGCGCCGCAGCGCACGAAGCACGATGCGTCCGACGTCGCGCACGATCGGGTCGTCGGTCGGCTGCAGCTCGCGCGCGAACAACTTGATGATGGCGAGGTACTCTGACTGCCACTGGTTCATTCTGTGTGTTTGGTGTGGGGAGCCGTTCATTCAAGCCGCGCGGGAGACAGGTCTGTCGGCGACAGGCGCCGTCACTCGGTGGCCACAACCCAACATAGTCGCGCGCGCCGTCCGCAACTCTGCGAGCAACCGTTCGCGGCCAGCGTCGCCCGAGTAGCCAGACGACAGGAGCGATGGCAGCGTGACGCGCAGGTACGGATCGGCCAAGCGCGTCGTATCCGGCATTCGGATGCCGGTGCCTTGCGCCTGCGCATATACACCAGCCAAGAAGAGGAACAGCGCCAGCATGCGGTAGCGCGGCTCTGTCATCGGCGTATCGAGCAGCCGTTCGGCGAGCCACGTGAGGGCTGGGGCGCCGTGCTCGGGTTCGGGGAAGCGCTCGACAAACTCTAGCACATCGGCGAGCGCTTCGGGAAACAGGTAGCCGACGACGGCGACGGCGGCTTCGCTCTTGGCGCGATCTTCTGGCTGCTTGACGGTCATTGCGAGCGCCAGCACCGTCTGCGCGTAAGAGCTTTCCCAACTCATTCCGTCTCGCTGTTTGGCGGGGCGCCGTTTAGGCCCCGCCGACGCCTGATCCAAATCGCGCCTCTCTCGGCACAGGGCAATGGTGCGCACGTTGCTGGCGCCCGGCCAGACCGATATCATGCACTGGCAGATTGTCATCGCGCACGACGACAGCTCAGTCGCCTCGGAGCCGGCGGCCGGTCTGAGCTACCTCGAATGCGTGCACATCGCGCGCGACAAGGCCCAACGACGCCACAAGCCGCCGCCTCGCCGCCGTCGACTCGGTCAGCAACGGCCTACCATCCAGCCGGCGGTCGCGGCGCGTCTCTCGGCCTCGGCGTCGTGCGTGTGCACCGCGTCCGACGACGACGATGGCGAATTCGCCGACTTGGCGACGGCTCGCAGCGCGCCCGAGCACGACGCCGCCATGCTGCTCGCCGTGCTGCGCAATGTCCGTGCGCCGCTAACACCCGCGCGTTCGCCGCCGCTGCCGCCTGCGCATCGCCGCCGCCGTCACAGACGCGTGAAGCAAGCAGACGAATGAACGCTTCATTGCACAAATTTCAGACCGGGCGGCGAACGGCGGCGCTCTTGCGTCACCATGCGCGTCTTGCCCGCCAGTTCGAGCATGCGCGGCGATTCGACGCGCGTGCGTGCCGGTGTGCGCACAGTTTTCGGTTTGCCGTACGAGTGCCACACCTTGGAAAACGGCTTCACCTTGCTCGCCGGCCAGTGCGTCGTCATGCGGTAGCTATCAAACCACTTTACGCGCGACGCCATGCGCTTGTCGTCGGCCAGCAGGCGCGGCTGCATGCAGACGTAGACGACGCAGCGATCGCGCGCGTGAACCAGTTCGGCCGACGGCGGTCGGGCGTGGTGCGCCGTGCGCGAGTCCCAAAGCACGAGCGAGCCAACGCCGCCAAACACACGCACTGGCGGCGGGCACGACATCCAGGCGATGTGGCTCGGGTCGTACTTGAACCAGTCGTCGTTGTTGGCGCGCGCCGCGTCGTTGGCGCGAAAGTTCGAGTGCATGAGGTGCGAGCGCGGCACCACTTCGAGCGAGCCCGACTGCGCGTCGTGCGAGCTCGTGATGTTGACGTACGACTGGATGCAGCGAAGGCCCGGACGATTATGCGACTGATCGGTGTGGAACCAGTTGCGGCCGTTGTCGCGGTAGCCAGCCGGCATGTAGCAGAAGCCGTCGAACGAGACCTGGAGATCGTTGTCGCCGTACATGTGTTCGAACACCGAGGCGACGCCGGGCTGCATACGCACGTCCCAAACGGCCTGCGCATGGCCCGCTTCGAGGTGCTGGTGAATGCCGTGCGGGTTGTAGCCGCCGACCTTGATGTTGTTGCCCTCGAGCGGCACGAGAGCCTCGACGAGAAACGCGCGCAATCGCTCGTGCACGCTCGCGCACAGCAGTGGATCGACAACGCCCTCGATCACGGTGTAGCCTTGTGCAGCGAGCTGGTGAAAGTAGGGCGCGAGGCTCGCGGCGTCGAGTTTGGGCGGCGTCCAGGCCGGCGATGCGACGGCGGCGGGCACAGGCACCGGCTCGACGCGTGCGCGTTTGGCGTCTATCGCTTCCAAGCCGGCGACGACGTCGTCGTCATCGAGAGGCGGCAGTTGATCGTCGACGTATGAGCGCTTCATTCCTTGTTTGTGTGGGCGGGGGGCGCTTGGAGGCGCGATCGCGAGTCATGTGCGCTTTTTACTCTTCCGAATCTCTGCACGAGGTGCGCGCGGCTTCTTGCCGGCCGACGCGTCAAAAAGGCCGTTGGCAGCCACGAACAGCGCGAGTGCCTTGGCGCCCATCATGTCGGCGTAGCGTTGCTCCAGCAGCTCCTCGAGCTCGACGCGCACGCCGCGCTTCATGGCAGCGGCAAACGTGCCGTAGTCGTCTCCAACGCGCGTGAGCAGCAGTTTGGCCGAGAAATCGAGTTCGGTCCGCATCGCGCGAAACATCGCGTCGGTGACCTCTTCGGGGCTCGTTTCGGTGCGCGAATAGCGCGGCTCGAGCTGGTTCACGCACATGCGGAGTTGGCCGTAGATGCGCGCCATAAAGGGACGCGTGCGGTCTAGGAAGCGCGCGTAGAACGCGTTGGTGCTCACGTCGCTCATCGTTTGCGGTTGAAAGGCGTCTCATCGGCCCGTTTTACTCTTTCGAATCGCCGTTTTCGGGGCGGCAGCGCGCTTCAGCCGACAGCGGGCGGCAGCGGCTGCACTTTGAGCGCCGCAAAGATGCGATCAAACTGGAACATGCGCGGCAGCTCCTCCTGGCTGCCGAGAACCGCGTAGCGGTCGCAGAGCTCCTTCTCGAGGCAGTGCCGCGCGCGGCGTTTCATGTAGGCGGCAAACAGGTCGTAGTTGTCGCCCGCCGCCAGCGTGAACAGATCGACCGCCGCGTCGAGGCGCTTCCCGACCACGCACATCAGTTCGGCAACGACCTTGTCGGCGTCTTCGGCAGGCCGCGCGTGGGCGATGAGGGAGGCGCGCACCCGCTCGTATTCGGGTACGTAGAAGACGAGCGTGTCGTAGACCTGCGACATGAAGACGGGCATCTCGGCGGTGAAGCGTGTGTAGACGGCATCAGAGTCGGTCATAGTTTGCTCGGGTGTTTGAACGGGCGCTCAGCGACGCGCTTTACTCTTTCGAATCGCCGGTTTGGGGGCG
>Ga0182030_10027087_pt1 | contig 10333 bp, 9 predicted proteins | sample 812S3MmetaG_FD_121299 | JGI IMG/M metagenome (GOLD analysis project Ga0182030, IMG submission 121299) | Permafrost microbial communities from Stordalen Mire, Sweden - 812S3M metaG (Illumina Assembly) | ecosystem: Environmental > Terrestrial > Soil > Wetlands > Permafrost | place: Sweden... | reverse complement strand
TCGGCCGCACCGAGTCCGCGACCACCCGAGACAACGACGGCCGCTTCTTCCAGTTTCGGTCCCTCACGCTCTTCGATGTGCGTCGCGGTGATCATCGAGGTTCCCGTGGAACCAATATCGCCTGGGGGCGCTGCGGCGATGGAGGCGGCCGCGCCGCCGCTCACTTCAGCGAGGAAGGACTTCGCACGGACAACGAAAATGCCGGGCCCGTCGCCGGTAAAGCGGGCCTTGACCGTTTGGGTGCCGCCGAAGATTGGGTGATCGGTAACGAGTCCACCGTCATCGACGAGACCGGTCACGTTCGTGAGCACCGGTCGGTCGAGTCGAGCCGACAGGCGTCCGGCGATGTCTCGTCCGTCGTAGCTTGCGGGGACGAGTACGGCGTCGGGCGCGCCGACTGACGCCACCAGAGCCGCGATGGCCGAAGCCACTGACGCTCCGGGTAAGGCGGCGCCGATGTCGCCAACGTCGTAGAGAGTTGTCGCCCCGTAGTTGCCAGCGACGGTCGCGAGTCCGTCGTCGCCACCCCACGTGATCGCTGAGATCGGCGCGCCAAAGGTGCGCGCCTGAGTGAGGAGTTCCAACGAGGTTGTTGTGAAGGAGCCGTTTGACGGTTCCGCGACGATCCAAACATTTGACAGTGCCATAACTCTCCTAAAGGACCTTGATCGACTCGAGGAAACTAACGATGCGCTCGGCACCGTCACCTTCGTCGAGGTACTTCTCACCCGCGGCACGCGACTCCGTGGCGACAACGGTGGTGACTTCTTGTCGTGCGCCAGTCGGTCCAGTCTGGTCTCCCAGAGTCAATTCGGCCACGCTCAACACTTCGAGCGGCTTTGATTTGGCGGCCATAATGCCTTTGAAAGATGCGTAGCGCGGTTCGACAACGCCGGCCGTCACGGTCACGAGCACTGGTAAGGGCGCGGTGACTTCGTCGTGCCCGGACTCGGTTTGACGCTCGACCCTGACGGAGGTTCCCTCAATCGCCACCGACTTAGCGAAGGTGATGGAAGGTAATCCGAGGAGCTCGGCAATTTGAACGGGCGTAGTTCCGGTGTAGCCGTCGGACGACTCGGTCGCGGCCAGGACCAAGTCCGGACTCTCGCGCTTGATTACCGCGGCCAGCACTTTGGCGGTGCCCAGTGCGTCGGTGCCGCGAAGTGCATCGTCGCTAACGATGACCGCCTTGGCGGCGCCCATGGCGAGAGCGTTGCGAAGTCCTGTGACGTCCGCGGCCGAACCCATGGAGACCACGGTGACCTCACCGCCGCCAGCTTTATCGACAAGCTGGAGCGCCATTTCGACGCCGTAGGTGTCCGCCTCATCGAGGATTAACTTGCCCGAGCGATTGAGGTTATGTAAGTCGTCTAAGGACTGCGGTCCGGCCGGGTCGGGAATCTGTTTTACGCAAACGAGGATATTCATCAGTGTAACCTTACTAGTTAGGGGACAGTGAGACAATGCGCTGCGCCTCGGCACGTCGCAGAATGCGAATTCGGCGACGTCACTTCGAACACAAAGTTCGTAACGTCGAGGCGCGATTATCGGTTGAGATTCATCGTCAACGAGAACAGAGGGGGAATGGTCAGTGTTTGTTCCATTGAGCGTGCGGGATTTTTTGGCTCGAGCGGAGGAGCTGTACGGCGAGCGCATCGGAGTCGTTGACGAGCCAATGCAACCCGCACAGTCGCTTGGCGAGTTGACATACGTCAGATTCGCGGACACGGCACGCGCGCAGGCGGCTGGGTTGGATTCGCTGGGCGTCGCGCAAGGTGAACGGGTTGCGGTCGTCTCGCAAAACAGTGCAAGGCTCTTGACTTCGTTCTTTGGTGTCTCCGGTTACGGTCGCATTCTCGTGCCGATTAACTTTCGACTCACGCGCGAAGAGATCGATTTTATCGTCGAGCAGTCGGGTGCCAAGGTCTTGCTCATCGACCCTGAGTTTGAAGAGTCTCTGGGAGAGGTTCGTTGTCAACACAAGTTCATCATTGGTGAGTCGAGCGATGCAACGCTCTACCGTTTTGGCGTTGAACCCGCCCCTTGGCGCCCCGACGAAGGTGCGACCGCCACGATCAACTACACGAGCGGTACAACGTCCCGTCCGAAAGGGGTTCAATTAACCCATCGCAACATGTGGCTAAACGCCGTTACCTTCGCACTTCATGCGGGAGTATCTGACCGCGACGTCTACCTGCATACCTTGCCGATGTTTCATGTGAACGGCTGGGGGATGCCCTTCGCGATGACCGGAATGGGCGCCAAGCACATTGTTTTGCGAAGTGTGGATGGCACCGAGATCTTGAAGAGAGTCGCCGAACATGGCGTCACTGTGATGTGCGCTTCGCCCACGGTCGTGAATACCATCCTGAGCGCCGCAAAGGAGTGGAGTGGTGAGATACCGGGACGTGGTCGGGCTCGAATAATTGTTGCAGGTGCGCCGCCACCCACCAAAACCATCGCCGACGTCGAGACGATGCTCGGCTGGGAGTTCATTCAGATTTACGGCCTGACGGAGTCTTCGCCGCTGCTGACCATGAACCGCTCTCGCTACGAGTGGGATGGACTCAGCGCCGAGGAACGAGCTATCAAGTTGGGACGGGCGGGTGCCGCGGTTCTTGGAGCGAGAATTACCACCGCCGGCTCCGGAGAAATTCGGGCGAAGTCAAATGCTGTTATGGAGGGATACTGGGAACACCGCGAAGCAACGGATGCGGCATTTGATGATGGCTGGTTTCGCACGGGCGATGGTGGAGTGGTCGACGACGGCGGATATCTCACGGTGAACGATCGACTGAAAGATGTCATAATCTCGGGAGGAGAAAACGTTTCATCCATTGAAGTGGAAGACGTGATCTTCAGCCATCCCGCGGTTGCTGAAGTTGCTGTCATCGGTGTTCCAGATGAGAAGTGGGGCGAAACAGTCAAGGCGTTGGTGGTTGTTGCTGCCGGCGCACAAGTCACTGACATCGAGATCATCAAATATTGTCGCCTTCATCTCGCTGGTTTTAAGACGCCGACGACCGTTGAGTTTCGCGACGCATTGGATCGAACTGCAACTGGAAAATTGCAGAAATTTAAGCTTCGTCAACCGTATTGGCACGATCACACTCGGCAGATCAACTGATGCAGAATGAGTCGCCCGAGCCGCAGGTCGCTCGCGATTTTTACACCGCGATGAAAAACCTGTCCGTGGAAGGGGTCGAAGAACTTCTCGACCCCGACGTCGTCTGGCACGTTCCGGGCCGACACTCGCGATCTGGCACGTACGTTGGAAAGGAAGAGGCCATGGGCCTCTTCGATGGTTTTGCTCGGGCCAGGCAACGATCATTTGAAGTTGATGATGTTCTCTGCGGTGAGCGCTACGTGATGGTCCTCGTACGCGTCACGGAGCGAAACGGAAAGACACTTGATGGTCGTTTCGTCCACGTCATTCGCACGAAAGCTGGATGTATCGCCGAGTCCTGGCATTTTGATGAAGACCAGTCGCGCTTGGATGAGCGTGTGCGAGAGGAATCGTGATCCGAGCGCGCTGCTGCATCGGTTAGGCGCGTGCACGACCACGACTGACCTATATCTGGCTTATTGATTGTCGGGTGGCAAGGAAACGCCGTAGCGCTGAAGCGCGGCTCGCAAAACTTCCGCCGCCATTGGCCGAAGTTCCTCAATGGGGCGATTTCGATGGCGCCGTACTCCTAGATCTACTTGGGCGAGACTCTCAATGCCGAAGCGTCGCGCCGAGTCGATCAGCATCGCGATCTCCACACCGTACGCCGACTCCAACGTGATCTGATTCAGCGCGCTTCGACGTCCCGCGGTCTCACCCGCGAGTGGTTGGCGAATCTCTCCGAGTCCGGGAAACAGCAACGACAATATGGGGCGCGCCGCAAGCTCGTTCACGCGACCGCCGCCTGTCGGCATTCCAAGCAGAGGTCGCAAATAGTAGGCCTTGACGAGTTGAATCTCCGAGCGTTGCAGGAGCGGTTGCACCAGTTGAAGAACGAAGTCGGGGGTCGTATTAGTAACGTCGGCGTCAAGAAAAACGATCAAATCCGATGAAGACTCCAAGAGTCCCGCTCGCAGTGCCTCACCCTTCCCACTCGCGCCGTCCAACCGAATAACGCTCCCACCGTGATGAGCCGCGATGGCCGCCGTGTCGTCGCTGGAGTGATCATTCACCACTATGAGCTGATCGACAACCCCCTCATCGGCGAGAACCGCCTCGACCACCAAGCCAATGGTCGCCGCCTCGTCCTTGGCCGGGACAATGACGGCAACGGACGATTGTCTGGCCAGCGCTAAAACTTCGTCTCGATTGAATTCTTCGCGTGTAAGGGTCCAAGGGACGCGGTTATCATTCGTGGCCAATTCCGGCCACTCTCTTTCATCTTTCGACGCTGGCTCGACCACTCAATCTGACTTTCATTCACCCTTTGTGACTATCGCCTCTTTGGGAAGCATGGCAATCGGCAGGCAGGCCCAACTTTGAAGGCTGGCGCCGTGTCCAACTCCGGTGATCGGATTCAGATACTCGGAGAAGTTGCTACGAAGAGCAGCGCGAATCGCGTTGCTCGCGAGGGTGTCTCGAATGTCGAGGTGTTCAGACCGCGTGGCCGCAACGAAGAGAAGATATGTCAGTTGTGGCCATGCAGCCCCTCTCCAGTACGCGTCCGCAGCGAAAACATTCTCGCGTTGATCCACGCCGCAAGGGCCAAATGGTGCGCCAAAGGCAGTTGAATCTATGGTCTGTCGAAGGGCGCGCTCAACTCGCTTTTGACGGGGAGTCACGAGTACCGGTAGAAGTGCATCGAGAGTACGAATCGAGGAGGTCGTCGTTCCGTCCGAAGCGACGTCGACCCACGTGACTAATTCTTCGTCAAAATTATCATCGAGGGCTTCAGCCAATTCGATGGACTCGTTGCGAAGCGCCGGGTCATTCGAAACTTCGGCTAGTTCGCGTGCGTTGAATGCAACTAGTGCATTGAACGAAGCGGGAGCCACCGCGAACAGGGGATTTGAGACGGCGGCTCCATGGGCATTCACGACGAGCGAGCGAACAAAGCGATCCTTTACGCTGCCCCACTCGGCGTGTCCGGTTCCTTCGACACACCAAGGATCCCACCGAGGGGAGTCGTCAGCTCCGGTTTCCCATGGGTGCGCAACGTTCACCAGGCCAGTGCTAGCTTTCCTCTCGCGCAATATGAACCGGATCCCCGCGGTGGCTCGTTCGATGAGGGGAGCGACATTGAAACCTTGCTCATCGAGGACACGAAGCATGTGCCCGTACATCGGTGGCTGAGTCAAAATTGAAGCGCCATTCATTCCCCACGCAACTCGACCGTATGCAACGTCTGCTGGGTAACTCATGTGTGGCACCATGCCGTCGGGCGTCTGCGACCGAAACACGGACTCGGCTTCGAGGAGCGCGCGCTCATCGCCCAGGGCTGCATAGATAATCGAGTGGAAGCACGAATCCCAGAGCCACATCCAGGGATAGGTGTCGCGGCTAGGCATTGTGTACTCGTGGACGCCGAGCCAATTGGCGTCCATTATTCGAGGCACCATTTGAATAAGGCTCTCGATCGGCGATTCGAGGAGTTGATTGACGTTGTCGGCCAGCGGAGAATTCTCGATGATGGAACTGTAGCGGCGGAGAATCTGAACTTGGTAAGGGAGTGCGCTTCGACGATCTCAACCAACGTCACGAGCCGCATGGTCGCACCGCACGAGGAGTCATCGTGAATCGAGTCAGCCGCCGATGGTAGATAGGAAGTTAAACTGTCTATAATGGTCTGATAGTGGTTTGACGACGGGGGAGCACTTATGAAACTGGGACTGAGCGCGGATGAAGTGCTCTCAACGACTCGAGCTGTTCGAAAGCGGCTCGACTTCGACCGTCCGGTCGAAGTCGAAGTTCTCGAAGAGTGTCTGACTCTGGCGATGCAAGCGCCCACCGGGTCGAACCGTCAGCATTATCAATGGGTCTTCGTAACGGACCCTGAACTTCGAAAGCAAGTCGGTAAGGTGTACCGAGAGAAGTTCATGATCAACTATGACAACAACCGAAACTCGGATCCCGCGAAGGTCTACGGAGCAAACGACTCTCGCGCGGAGGGATTTGGAAAGTTGATGGGGTCCGTTGGCTACCTTGCCGAAAACATTGAGAAGGTACCCGTCATCATGATTCCCTGCATTGCGGGTCGATTGGAGACGACCTCGGTCAATAAATCAGCGGCAGAGTTCGGTTCGATTTTGCCAGCGGTCTGGAGCTTCATGCTGGCCCTTCGAGAGCGTGGTCTTGGAAGTACGTGGACGAGCGCACATCTCAAAGAAGATGGCGAGGAGCGAATTGCGGAGATCTTGGGCATTCCGTTCGAGAGCTATACGCAGGTTGGTCTCTTTCCAATTGCCTACACGATCGGGACAGACTTCAAAGTTGCCAAGCGCTTGCCCCCCGAGTCACTCATGCACATCAATCACTGGTAGTCACGTACTCACAAAGTGAGCGGGCATTCACCGCGACTGGTCTCACGCTGGAGTCGCCGTAGCCAGTTCACACATCCATGGTGCGAGGTGGATCGACAATGGTCGCAGGCTACGGCAAGCAGAACCAAAGTCCATCGTGACTTTTTCATTTTCTCCCTTTAATTTGAGACTGCGAAGTTCGGAAGCAAGAATTACGCAGTTTTACCTTGCATATTTAAATATCGTCAGCGTAGACTGAATAACAGAGGAGCCTTCAAGATGCAAGACGTCGCATTAGTGCAAAATTCGGTGCTTGGAAAAGCAATCCGGACCGAGTTACTCGAAGCGAGTGACGAAGAGATTTCGGACGCCATCGAGTTTGCGGATCCGATGGTGCTTCGCGGCTTGCTCTTCCAATTGACCGGCGACGAAAGTCTCGCGGAGATCCAACCCGAGAGTATCGATGGCGGTCGTAAGTACGCCATTCTTGGAATCGCAGAAGCCAGCGACGTTGCGTTGATCAAAGCAAAAGCGGTTGAGTACCTGAAGTCGTATCGCGAGCTCGGAGCAGGTGCAATTGATTTCGGACTGCCCGAGCGGTTGCAACGCAGCCTGGGTCTGACAGCGGGCGTCGACATGCCTGACGAAGACCTTGATCAATGGTATGAGGAATTGGGTCTTGACCCTTGGGCACGCGGACTCGAATGGGAAGAGGCGCCCGCGACGTCGGTGCTGGAGGACTTTTCGGTGGTCGTTATCGGTGCGGGGATGGGCGGTTTGAACGCCGCTGTTCAACTGAAGCACGCGGGTATTAAGTACACGCTTTTTGAGAAGGACTCGGAAGTCGGCGGGACGTGGTACGAGAATCACTACCCCGGTGCTCGACTGGATACAGAAAGCCGCTCGTACACCCATTTATATGGCGCGTATTTTGGCTACGCGGCTCGCTTCAATGAATGGGCTGAGAATGAGCGGTACTTCAACTGGGTCGCTGACGCATTCGAACTCCGTGAGGATATTTCTTTCAATACTGAGGTCGTCTCCCTGATCTGGGACGAGGCGTCTTCTGATTGGGAAGTGACGACGCAAGGTCCCGAGGGCCGCCAGATCACGCGGGCCAACGCGGTGATCAGTGCTGTTGGGATTCTGAATCGGCCCACCCTGCCGGATATCAAGGGGGCAACCGAGTTCACCGGTCGTTCGTGGCACACTGCCCGCTGGCCTGAAGGTGTCGACCTAAAGGACAAGAAAGTCGCCGTGATTGGCAGTGCCTGCACTGCTTACCAAATGGTTCCCGAACTTGCCCTCCAGGTTGAGCATCTCTACCTGTTCCAGCGGACGCCGCAGTGGCAGTTCCCGGTATCTGACTATCGATCGCTCTTCCCACCGCAGGTGACGTGGCTGGACCGGAATTTTCCCTATTACGTCAACTTCCTCCGATTTCGAGTGTGCAGCCTTACGGTGTACTCGATCGGTGGAACGCTCGATATTGATCCTGATTTCAAGGATCCCTTCTCCCCAAGTCCCGCGGTCAAAGCAAAGCGAGACGAGTGCATTGCTTTCTTAGCGCGCAAATTCGAGTCGCGGCCTGAATTACTCGAGAAGATGATCCCGGCGCATCCGCCGTATTCGGCGCGACCGGTGGTCGTCGACGAAGAGTATGGGATCTCCGATGCGCTGCTACGAGACAACGTGACGCTGGTCAGTGACGGCATCCGAGAAATGAACGAGACGGGCATCGAGTCGAACGTTGGCACTCAGTTTGACGTTGACGTCATCGTGTACGCGACTGGCTTCAAACCGAATGAGAACCTGTGGCCCATGGAGGTTCGTGGTCGTGATGGCCGAAGGATCGAAGAGCTCTGGGTGAAGACCGGGCCTCAGGCCTATTTGGGCACCATGGTGCCGGGATTTCCGAACTTTTGGATGATCTTCGGACCGAACACCGCCGGCGGTTTGCCTATCGCCGCATCCGAAGAGCTCATAACCCGCTACGCACTCGAGTGCTTGCAACGGCTCATCCAAGATGGCGGCAAAGGCTCCATCGACGTGAGCGAAGAGGCTTATCGAATCTATAACGAAGAGACCGATCGGCGTAACGAGAAGAAGGTGTGGTCCGATCCTCGTGCGACGAGCGGTTACTACTATCTGAGAGAGTTCGGACGCTCCGCGCGATGCCCCTACGAGGGGACCGAGTTGTGGCACTTCTTACGTCACCCGAACTTCGAAGAGTTAATCGTCAAGAGTTGATCGTAGAACACGGACTCTCGTGACCAGGGCGCTCCCATCGCTGATTCCGGCCTCGACGGCGCTCCTCGTCATAGATCTTCAGGGTGGATTGAGCCAGCAAACATATCCTCGCTCTACCGACGATGTTGTGGAGTCCGCGAAGTCACTTATTTTCGCCGCGCGCGCGAGCGGTATCAAGATCATCTACGTGCACGCAGGCAACGAGCCAGACGGTCTTGATTGGATCTACGCGGAGACCGAAGATGATCGACCAAGACGGATTTGGGGGAGGGACGATATGCTCATCGACTCCCGAGTCACTCCTCAGGATGGAGATCTCGTCGTCTCCAAACGTCAGTGGGGAGCGTTCTACGGAAGTGGACTCGAGCTTCAGTTACGCAGGCGAGGTCTCGACACCTTGGTCCTATGCGGAATCGCTACTAACTTCGCCGTCGAATCAACGGCCCGCGATGGTTGGGAACGAGGATTTCGTCTGCTCTTCGCAGAAGATGCAATGGCCGGGCTGGCTCCTGGCGACCACGAGTTCGCGCTGTCTAATATTTTTCCGCGACTCGGCAGGATTCTCACCACTGCCGAGTTAGTCGGGCTCATGCAGTCTTCGTCGAAGGCCGCCAGCGAATGATCCTCCAGGGAATCGAGATACTGAGTCTCAGGGCGACGCCTCGACGTAGAGCTTGGTTTGAGTTGATCTGTTTTGCGCCCCTTCGAAGTGAGAGAGCGACCGCGGTTGGCAACGGTATATAGTCTTCTTGAAGCCGATGTAAGACATTGCGCTGGCGCTGCGACACAAGAACGCGGGACGCCATTCGATTGAAACGCAGTTGCCAAATTTCAAATTCGGAGTCGTCACAATGCAAATCGCGGTCGTCGTCGGGAATCCTAAGCCAAGTTCGCGGACGTATACCGTTGCGTCTGCGGTCGCTGAAAGCGCACGCGCTCGATTGGGCGGCGACGTGATTTTGACAATCGATTTGGCGCTTTACGCGGACGTAATTTTTCAGTGGCCGAGTGTTGAGTTGTCTCAACTCAGCGATGCTGTCGCGTCTTGTGATCTCCTCGTGGTGGCGAGCCCAACATACAAGGGATCCTACACCGGCTTGCTCAAGGCGTTTCTGGACCGCTACCCCAACAATGGGCTGAACGGGGTCACTGCCATTCCTGTGATGACGGGTGCATCACAACTTCACGCAATGAGCATTGAATTCGGACTTCGCCCCCTCCTCGTGGAGTTGGGGGCCAGTGTGCCAATGAGAGGTTTGTACTTCGTCATGTCACAGATGACGGAGCTCAGGCCCGTCATCGATGCCTGGGCGGAAGAGAATCTGACCCCGGGCGGCATCATCGCTCCGACCACGCGGCCGCCCGCTCAGCCAACGAAGGAGTAGTCGATGTCTTCCGAGCACTTCAAATCATCATCGCGTCCGCTGCGGGATATTGAGGCGTGGGTGATCGCATGAATCGCTTGGAGCTCGGAGTCTTCTTACCGAACGCTAAGAATGGCTTCGCATTGTCGACAAATGCCGTCGCGTACACGCCTTCGTATGACGAGAACCTCGCGATCACTTTGATGGCCGAGGAAGTCGGTCTCGACTACGTGTTTTCGATGTTGAAGTGGCGA
>Ga0182030_10027086_pt1 | contig 10333 bp, 10 predicted proteins | sample 812S3MmetaG_FD_121299 | JGI IMG/M metagenome (GOLD analysis project Ga0182030, IMG submission 121299) | Permafrost microbial communities from Stordalen Mire, Sweden - 812S3M metaG (Illumina Assembly) | ecosystem: Environmental > Terrestrial > Soil > Wetlands > Permafrost | place: Sweden... | reverse complement strand
TTGATAAACAAATACCCTTGTCGGAAATTAAACGCGTACAGTTGTTAACCAGCAATGATTTTAAATGGACTGTTAGGACTTTTGGTGATGGAGGTTTATTTGGGTATTACGGCCTTTTTTCCAATTCAAGGTTGGGAAGTTTCAGGATGTACGCTACCAATAATAAGAACAGAATATTACTGATACTTGGCGAAGCTGAAATTGAAATTGTTCTTTCTCCCGATGATCCCACAATGGCAGCTGACCTTAAAAAACTGATTGGGAAGCCGGCATAAACCCAATAATAAGATGATAAATCCCCTTTTTTGCCATAATTCCGCGGGGAAGCTTATTTTTGTGTTTTTAATACATCAAGAATTATGATGAAAGATTTGATAAAGGGTTTTCCTGCTCAATTAAAAGATGCAGTTGAAATTGCCAATAAAGCAAGACTATCTCCTTTAAAAACTGCTATAAATAATGTAATAGTTTGCGGACTGGGAGGCTCCGGCATTGGAGGAACACTGGCCAAGGAAATTCTTTTTGACGAAGCTATAGTACCTATAGAAGTTTTAAAAAGTTATTCCCTGCCATCATATGCCGATGAGCATACGCTTGTTATTTGTTCGTCCTATTCCGGTAATACAGAGGAAACCCTGGAATGCTATTCCCTGGCGCAAAAAAGGAAAACAAAAATTGTTTGTATTACTTCCGGCGGAGCCTTATTGGAATTGGCAAAAAAAGACGGGAATGATTTTATAGTAGTTCCCGGTGGAATGCCACCCAGAAGTTGCCTGGGGTATTCGCTTACCCAGCTATTCCATATTTTTTCGCATTACCAACTTGCCCCTCAAAAAACAGTGGATATTCAAGAAACAGCTGAAACGCTTCTTCGGGAACAAGAAACCATAATGCACGAAGCGCATCTTATTGCAAAAAAGTTAACCAATAAACTACCGGTTATTTATTCTACTGCACTTTTTGAAGGCATAGCCATCCGGCTCCGCCAGCAATTGAATGAAAACGCAAAGGTATTATGCTGGCATCACGTGGTTCCCGAAATGAATCATAATGAACTGGTGGGTTGGAGCCAGGCGTATCCCAATATGGCTGTAATACTTTTCAAGGATAAGGATGAAAACCCAAGAAACCGCCTGCGTATGGAATTTTGCAAAAAAATATTCGACAAATATGCCGCAGAAATAATTGAAATACCCAGCAAGGGAAAAAGCACTATAGAAAAGACACTTTATTGGATTCACCTGGGCGACTGGGTTTCTCTTTTCCTTTCTGAATTGAGGAATGTAGATGCCATGGACATAAAAGTTATAGATAACTTAAAGCAAGAGTTGGCAAGCAAATGAGCCACAATGAAGCAACACATATTACGCTTCATGATAAAAAGGTAAAATTTATCGATCTTGGATTAGTAGACTATAAAGAAGCCTGGGATTACCAGGAAAAGCTTTTCAGGGAAGTAATCAATAAAAAATTAGCCAACAGGGATTTGCCCCGGGAACAACAGGAATTTACAGGTAATTACCTTATTTTTTGCGAACATCCGCATGTGTTTACCCTTGGCAAAAGCGGTGCGGAAAGCAATTTGCTTATCAATCAGGAACAACTTAAAAAAAGAAATATTGCCTATTATCACATTAATAGGGGAGGAGACATTACGTACCATGGGCCGGGGCAATTGGTGGTTTATCCAATTTTTAACCTCGATTATTTCTTTACCGATATTCATAAATATTTGCGTTTCCTGGAAGAAGCCGTAATCTTAACCCTGGCAGAATATGGAATAAAAGGCGAACGATTAAAAGGCTCTACCGGAGTATGGCTCGATGCTGAACATCCGGGCAAAGCCCGTAAGATATGTGCCATGGGGGTTAGAACCAGCCATTGGGTAACCATGCATGGGCTGGCGTTTAATATAAATCCTGATTTGAATTATTTTTCTCTTATAATTCCCTGCGGAATAACAGATAAAGCTGTAACATCTATGGCAAAGGAACTTCAAACAGTTCCGGATATGGAAGAAGTGAAAGGACGCCTTAAAGTCCATTTGGAAAAGGTTTTTGAGATAGAGGAAATTGCCTGAAGTTCTGTTTTATATATATAGTGACTTTAACGAAACTATTTTTGATATATTTTTTACCTTTACGCTCCCAAAACATAATTTTCTCATGAAAAAAGAAATTCAATTTGGCGTTTTCGCCTGTTTGATTATTGGCATCGCAATTAGTAATTCTTCCTGTAATAATACAGACAAGCTTCCTGCCGGAATTGTTAAAGCAAACTTTGATACCACGGTAACCCCTCAGCAAAATTTTTATGAATATGTAAATGGCAATTGGCTTAAAAGCAATCCTATTCCTGCTGACCAGGCAGAATGGGGAAGTTTTGACATACTGTACATGAATGTTCTGAACCAATTGCGGATTATATTGCAGGAAGTGGCGACGGAACAAACACAACCGGGCACAATAGAGCAAAAGCTTGGCGATTTTTATGCTGTTGCCATGGATTCTGCCAAGGCAACAAAAGAGGGGATACACCCTTTGGATGGAGAATTGGCAAAAATTGAAGCCATAAAAGACATGCCTTCCTTTTGGAGCGAAACCGCCAGGCTTATGAAAATGGGCCCTGATATTATGTTTTCATTTGATGTAGAACCCGATCAAAAAATATCGACTAAAGAAGCGCCCACCTTTGCACAAGGCGGAATGTCGTTACCCAATAAGGAGTATTATTTAGATACAAGCGCTTCAATGCAAATAATTCGAAATAAATATATGGATTACCTGAAAAATATTTTCGGGCAAATGCATGAAAATAGCGGGCAGGCTATTAAAGATGCACAATGTGTAATGCATATTGAAACAGAACTTGCCGGGGGCTCCATGTCGCCTATTGAAGAAAGAGACGTTCATGCCACCTATAACAAAATGACCTACGCTCAATTTACTGCCATGGCTCTATCTGTGGCATGGAAGACATGCATGGATAGTGTCGGGCTACATACTATTGATACGGTGATAGTCAATATGCCGCATTTCTTTGTGAAACTTGATTCGGTAATAAAAACAACTTCTGTTAATGATTGGAAAGTGTATTTAAAGTATCACCTGGTAAGCCACTTTGCAAGTAAACTGGGAGATACCCTGAACACGATAAGTTTTAATTTCTGGGATAAAATATTTGGAGGACAGCAAAAAATGCAACCAATGTGGAAGCGGGCTGTGGGAAGTACAAGCGGAAGCATGGGGGAGCTTTTAGGGCAGTTATATGTGAAAAAATATTTTAGCCCGGAAGCAAAACAAAAGGTATATACTATAGTGCAACACCTTATTGCAGCCTATAAGGATAGGATTAATAACCTTGATTGGATGGATGCTACCACCAAAAAAGCTGCTATTGATAAATTAGATAAGGTAACTCTTAAGCTTTGCTACCCCGACAAATGGAGAGATTATTCCAAATTACAACTGAAAAGAGATGCATGGGTTCTCAATTCTATCCGGGTGAATGAATATGAGGTGGCTTATAATATTAGCAAATATGGCAAACCGGTTGATAAAACAGAATGGGGCATGTCTCCCCAAACGGTTAATGCTTACTATAATCCCACTAACAATGAAATAGTATTCCCGGCTGCCATTATGCAACCTCCGTTCTTCGACCCGGGCAGAGATATACCCATGAACTATGGCGCTATTGGAGCTGTAATTGGGCATGAAATGACCCATGGTTTTGATGATCAGGGATCACAATACAATGCGGCAGGTAATATGGTTAAATGGTGGACCAACAAAGATTCGGTAAATTACTTCAAACACTTAGGTGTGCTAATCAAGCAGTTTGACAATTATGTTATAGATTCCGTTCATGTTCAGGGTAAACTCACCATTGGTGAAAATACGGCCGATTTAGGCGGACTTACCATAGCGTATTATGCTTTGCAAAATGAAATGAAAGAACATCCGGAAGAAATAAAAGACGGATTTACTCCCGAACAAAGGTTTTTCATCTCCTTTGCCCAGGTATGGAGAAGCAATGACAGACCCGAAGCCGTTAAATCACAAATACAAAATGATCCTCACTCACCGGAAATATTCAGAGCAAACGGACCAACATCAGATTTCAACGAGTTTTATACCGCATTTAATGTTAAACCGGGAGAAGGCATGTATAGAGACAGTAATTCGAGGGCCGTTATATGGTAATATCATTTACAAGTTATTCGTACAATTTGTACATCGGGTTATTTGTTAATTTTTTTATCTTTGCCACCCCGTAATTTTCAACCATTATAAAACCAGTATGAAAAAATTATTTTTTTATAGTACATTAACCGCGGTAGGTTTGGTTATTGCACTTGCATTCCCATCTTGTAAGGAACCTGATAAATTGCCAGCTAATATCGACAAAGCTAATTTTGACACAACGGTTAAACCGCAACAAGATTTTTATGAATATGTTAATGGCAATTGGCTTAAAAACAATCCTATTCCTGCTTCCGAAAGCTCTTGGGGTAGTTTCAGGATTTTAAGAGACTCCACAACCACCCGTTTGCGTAAGTTATTAACCCAGGTTTCTGGTCAACAAGGACAACCGGGCAGCATAGAACAAAAATTAGGCGATTATTATGCTTGTGCCACAGATTCCGTTGGAGCGACAAAAGCGGGTATAACTCCGCTGGCCGCAGAGTTTGCAAGAATTGATGCCGTAAATAGCCCCGCTTCTTTTTGGGGCGAAGCAGCTCACCTGCAAAATATAGGTATTGGTGTAGTGTTTGGATCCGGAATTGAACCCGATGATAAACTAAGTGATAAGGAAGCTTGTACCTTTGGCCAAGGCGGATTGTCATTACCAAATAAAAACTATTATTTCGATCCAAAGTTTGAACCTATCCGTACTGCTTTTTTAGAGTACGCGACAAAGATGTTTATGCAAATGCATGAAAATGCCGACCAGGCCGGCAAGGATGCGCAAAAAATTATGGCATTGGAAACCGCCCTTGCCCAAGTTTCTATGTCTCCTATTGAAGAAAGAGATGTGCATGCCGTTTATAATAAAATGCCTTATAGCAGTTTTACAAAAATGACCGGCTCGATAGATATGAAGACCTGCATGGATACTTTCGGTTTAAAAGGCATAGATACCGTAATTGTGCGTCAACCTAAATTCTTTGCATCCCTTGATTCTATTACCAAAGCATATTCATTAGATGATTGGAAAACCTATTTGAAGTTCCACCTTCTTAGAGGTACTGCTTCCATGCTTGGTGATACCCTTGCCGGAATAAATTTCGATTTTTACGGAAAAATGCTTTCCGGTGCAAGAGTTATGAGGCCATTATGGAAAAGAGCTGTAGATGCTACCAGTGGTTCTATGGGAGAATTACTCGGGCAATTGTATGTTAAAACATACTTTAGCCCTGAAGCAAAACAAAAAGTATACGACATGGTTCATCATATTATTGCAGCATACAGGGAGCGTTTAAATGATGCTGCATGGATGGATACGGCTACCCGTCGTTCAGCCATGGCTAAATTAGATAAGGTAACTTTAAAATTATGCTATCCTGATAAGTGGAGAGATTACTCAGCATTACAGATTAAGAAAGATGCGTGGGTGTTGAACTCTTTCAGGGTGAATCAATTTGAAACCAATTATAACTTTAGTAAGTTTGGTAAACCGGTAGATAAAACAGAATGGGGAATGTCACCACAAACTGTAAATGCTTATTATAATCCTACAGCCAATGAGATAGTATTCCCGGCTGCCATTATGCAACTTCCATTTTATGATGCAAACAGAGATGTTGCTATGAACTATGGGGGAATGGGTGCTGTTATTGGTCATGAAATGACACATGGTTTTGACGATCAAGGTTGCGAATATGATGCCAGTGGAAACATGCACAAATGGTGGACTGCGAAAGATTCTGCCAATTACCATTCACGTTTAAAAGTGCTTATCAACCAATTTAATAATTATACGGTTGATTCTGTTCACGTTCAAGGTGAACTTACCATTGGTGAGAATACAGCTGATTTAGGCGGATTAACAATAGCTTATTATGCATTGCAAAATGAAATGAAAGAGCATCCGGAAACTGTAAAAGATGGTTTTACTCCTGAACAAAGACTATTTATTTCATGGGAACAAGTTTGGAGAGGCAATAACCGCCCGCAAAGCATTAAACTGCAAGTGCAAAATGATCCACACTCACCCAATATGTTCAGAGCTTCGGGACCTCCGTCTGATATGAAGGAGTTTTATGAAGCATTTAACGTTAAATCAGGTGACGGAATGTACAGAGATAGTGCTTCAAGAGCAGTTATCTGGTAAAAGAAAATAAGAAATTAAGGGTGGGGCAAAGGTGTAACTTATATTTTTGCCCCACTTTATTGGAGAGATGGCAGAGCGGTCGAATGCGGCAGTCTCGAAAACTGTTGTACCCGCAAGGGTACCGAGGGTTCGAATCCCCCTCTCTCCGCAAATTTTCATCCCAATCTTTGAACCCCTTTAACCATAAGGGGTTTTTTATTTGCAATGTTTCACCAAGTTTCACCTGTTATGCCTTTTTAGCCATATTTGTTTCACCCAGGTTTCACCTAAGTCTAAAATGTTTCACCTCCGATTATTCTTCCTGCTTCCAAAAGACATAGAAATAAAATATTTTATAGTAATCGATGGGTTAAATAAAATATTTTTTACTACTATAGAAAAGTATTTATTCGAAAAATGCAATTATATTGCCTTGATATTCAATAAATAAGAAAATATTTTTGGATATTTTAATTAAACGGATATACACTGCGTTTAACTGCATTACCTTTGCATTTTAAATCTAAAATACAAATAATAAAGACTAATCTATGATACATAATCCATCATTATACTTTTATCCCAACAAGAACAAGCCCAAAGGCAATAAGTACCCTTTATACCTTCGCATTATACTAAGCCGTAAAAAGGCTGAGATCGCAACGAAATACTTTATAGAACTTAAAGAATGGAAAGAAGAGAATCAATGCACCCGGAAGAGTGGTGAGATAAACCAAGACCTTGCATCTATGATAGATAAGGTCTATAACATTATTAAAACACTTGAAAAGGAGAATAAACCCGTAAGTGCCCGCATAATAAAAGACCTCCTTACGGAAAAGTATAAGTTTAATACCGGATTAGTGGAATCATTTGACAGATACTTAAATAAACTATCTTTAGCGGGCGAGGTTAAACAAGAAACTATTTCACTATTTAAGGTATCTAAAAAACATATCCAGAACTTTTTGTTGGAAAGAGGAATGCAAGATTATCCTCTTGAGGGTGTGGATTTTAACTTTATTTCTGATTTTGATTCGTTTCTTTGCAAACAGATAGTTAATCATGGTGCAAATACGATGACCCAAAACACGAGAAATAAGCATCACAGCAGGGTTAGAACTATCCTTATACGTGCTATGAAAGAAGGGTATATTACTATAAATCCTTATAGAGATTTTAAGCTTAAGGGAGTAGCTGCAAACAGAGCATTTTTATCTAACGATGAAATACTCCAAATTACTCAACACACCCTAGGTGGTAATGAAAGCTTGAAGAAAGTGCGTGATATATTTATTTTTTCATGTTATACAGGACTAAGGTTTCAGGATGCACAAAACCTTACTATGGATAAGATAACAAAAGAAAAAAATGGATGGACACTTAGAATTAAACAAGAAAAAACAGGGGAATCTCTTACAATCCCGCTTTTGAAACCTGCTTTTCAAATTATTGAAAGGTACGAGGAATCAGATGAACGGAAGGTTTATGGGAAAGTGTTACCGAAATTTTCAAATCAAAAGGTCAATACTTATTTAAAAACAATAGCAGAACTTACCGGAATTACTAAACATTTAACTCACCATGTTGCCCGTCATACCTGCGCATGTTGGTTACTGCGTAATGATTTCACTATTGAGCAAGTTTCAAAGTGGATAGGCCATACAGATATAAAAACAACCCAGATATATGCTAAAATTAGCGGGGATGACTTACAAAAGAAAGCTACGAAATTGCTTGAACCTTTGTTTGTCTAGTTATGAAAGATGAAGTAGTTGTTTTTTTAGAGAAAATAGAAGAAATTTTACGCAATACAGGAAGGAATTTCCCCAATGCCATCAAATTAGCTGACGGTATTAAAGAGATTCTTAATAAATATCATACAAACTTTCCTGTTAAAGAACTAATCAAAGGTCTTAGGGAGATAGAAGAAGACCCTAAATTCCAAAAACATCCATCCCTCAAAAATATTATAGAACAAAGTAAAATTCCAGTGGAAATTTTGGAAGTATGGATTAATGAAGATTCTTTTAACACTAATCTAATTCAACTAAGCAAGAGTTATAATTGGAAACGAAAGATTTTATGTCGGTTCTCTTTTTATGCAATTACAAAAAGTGTTTGTGAAGTAATCAAAAAATCTAATGCGAATAAATTGTTGCCTTATTTTGAATATATCGAAGGGCTTGTTAATACATCTAAATTACAGGTTTCAAATTTTAATTCCCTTACTGCAAACAGTAGTACTTTCAATATTAAATCATTTTCTATACCTGATAAAGACTTTTTTTTTACGACTGAACCTTATAAAAAGGATATTAAATGGCTTGACAAAGAATTAACATCACAATCCGAAATTGAACGAGGAAGGAAGATTGACCGCATAAAGTATCTTCTATCCCTTAACATTACTGATTTTGAAAAAGATATATTTAATGGGATAATGGACGACTTTGAAATCATAAAACTGGTTAATGGTAAACAATCTGAAAGTTATAAAGCAAAATTATTATGGAAGCTATTTATAAATACACATAAGAATAAATATTTTACATCAGAACCAAAGAGCGCTCAAAGTATTGACCAAGTACGTAAAGAAAACCTTTTCAGTATTATTAAAGGTCATAGTAAATTCCTCGATTTATTTTGAGATTTATTTAGATACCCCCCTCTTATTTTTTCTCATTTATTTTTTAAAACACGATATACTTTTGTATTGTAATTTTTTAACAATCAAACACAATGAACGAAAAGCAAACAATCACAAACAATGGAACAGAAAGATTCATCCTTGTTCCTGAAAAATTCTTAAAGGACATGGAGGAAACCAAGACCCTTATTAATAAACTAAACAATTCTGAACCGAAGGAAGAGTTACTTGGTGATTACGTAACAGAAAAACAAGCAAAAGTCCTCCTCGGTGGAAAATCAACTACATGGTTATTCTATGCACGGCGAGGGGAAAAAAAAGTGAACGGGGAGATGAAAAAACTGCCATACATGCTAAAAAGCGCAAAAGTTGGTAATAAGCACTTTTATAGGAAAGCGGATATTTTGAAAATTCTCGATGATGCTATGTTGAAAAAGGAGGCGTACCATGAGTAAATTAAAAAAAGATGCCTACTACTTCTCACATGATGCAAATGCTCAAGAAGACCCAAAATGTATTATATTGATAGAACAACTTGGAATGGAAGGGTTTGGATTATTCTGGGGGCTTGTTGAGAGGTTAAGGATGGAGAAAAACTACAAATTACCATTAACAATACTTCCGGCACTCGCAAGAATTTGGAATTCTTCACGGGAGAAAGTTGAAACCGTTGTGAAAAAATCTGGACTATTTGAAATTGAAAATGATTCATTTTTCTCATTACGTTTATTGCGCTCAATGGAAGAATATGAAGAAAAGAAGAAAAAATTAGTAGAAGCTGGTAGAAAGGGTGGTAAAGCATCGGTTGACCGTCGGTTAGGCAACCATCAACCTTTGGTTGGACAACCCTTAACCATTAAAGAAAATGAAATTAAAGAAAAAGAAAAAAAAAAGAATATTTAATGAGAACTCATACTCTCCACAAGCAGTACGAAAATTTTATTATGCGTTTTAACAAAGTAACTAACTATACATTTAGAGGAGATGATAGAAGTAAAATGAATTTCATATCAAGAATTAAAGACGGATTCACGATTGATGAAATAATAAGCGCAACACGTAATTGCTTTTCGGATGATTGGCACAAAAAAAATCCCCAACTCCTAACACCAGAATTTATTTTAAGGTCTGATAAGTTGCAAAAGTATTTATTTTATGGAGTAAGCAACCTCAATAAAAAGAAAGTAGTAATAGCTAAATCCGCTGAAGAATTACACAATGAAATGATAGAAAATAGAAAATATCAAGACAACCTGCATTTTTTAGCGTGTAAAAAACACAAATACACGGAAGCGGAACTCAACGAACCTTATATCTCTAAAAACTCAAACTTATGAACCCCCAGATAAATCCCGAATCCCCATATAT
>Ga0182030_10027085_pt1 | contig 10333 bp, 8 predicted proteins | sample 812S3MmetaG_FD_121299 | JGI IMG/M metagenome (GOLD analysis project Ga0182030, IMG submission 121299) | Permafrost microbial communities from Stordalen Mire, Sweden - 812S3M metaG (Illumina Assembly) | ecosystem: Environmental > Terrestrial > Soil > Wetlands > Permafrost | place: Sweden... | reverse complement strand
GTGTCCCCATGAGGATGGTAGTTTCCCAGCACTTCGCCGACGATTCCGGCGCACTTGCGATGGGCGCGGTTGAAGTTCAGGCCCATCTCAGACATGGCGAACAGGATCCGGCGGTGCACCGGCTTCAGACCATCACGCACGTCCGGAAGCGCCCGGCCAATGATTACGCTCATGGCGTAATCGAGATACGACCGGCGCATCTCGTCTTCAATATTGATGGGAATCAGGTTCTTCCCGCCCCCGTCTCCTCCCAGCGGAATCTGGCCGCCTGGGGGCGGAGTGGTCGGGTCTTGAGGATCTGCCAAACGGGTCTCCTTGAGAGCAAATCGGCGCAGGGGGAGTGGCCGACTAAGTCCCTATTTTAGCATGAGGTTCGCCCCAAAAGCTATGTCTCGGGGAAGGTCTTTTTCGCGAGAGTTTCCGGGAGTGAAAATGGACCGTTTTGGGGCGTGTTATTCCCCGATAATCTTGACCAAAACGCGCTTTTTCCGGCGACCGTCGAATTCGCCGTAGAAAATCTGTTCCCAGGGGCCGAAATCCAGCTTTCCGGCAGTAATTGCCACTACGACCTCGCGTCCCATCACCTGGCGTTTGAGGTGCGCGTCGGCGTTGTCCTCGCCGGTCCGGTTGTGCTGGTAGCCGGAAACCGGTTCATGCGGCGCCAGGTTTTCCAGCCACTTTTCATAGTCTTGCAGCAATCCCCTCTCGTCGTCGTTGATAAAGACCGATGCAGTAATATGCATCGCGTTTACCAGGACCAGGCCCTCGCGAATGCCGCTTTCGTGCAGGCACGTTTCCACCTGCTGGGTGATCCGGATGAACGCTCGCCGGGTAGGCGCTTCAAACCACAGCTCTTTGCGATAGCTTTTCATAGCTCATCCCTTTCCTGCCCCTCCAGGGTAGCCGGACCCGCCTGCCGAAGGTCAGTTGACGCGGGGAGTTACGGTTCTGTAAACTCTAGGCGATTGACTAACCTGGCTACAGGAGTCTCTTGGTGAAGGCGCGTCCGGCGGTGAGCCGCGATCCGGGGTCTATGATTTCGGCCCGCGATTGCGTCACCCGGCCGTTGCTGGGGTCGAGGTCGTTGACTTCGATCGCCGGTGCCTTAGGCCTCGCGGGGGCATTCCTGCTCTACAGTTGTGCGACTACCACACCTTCCCAGCAGCAGTTCCGAACATTCCTGGTGCCGCCGACACGAGTGACGGCACCGCCGCAGGAACTCCCTGAAGGCCCTCAGGTGATGGTCGCGGCGCTTTATCCCAACGAAGTCCCCAGTCTTCCCACCCCGATCGCTATCCTTCCCCGCCCGAGCGATACCGATTTTCTCCTGAAGCGTGCTGACGATCGCTTCAATGCGGGTAAGAAGGCGTTTCAGGAATCCCGCTACGCGGATGCGCGGCGGGAGTTCGATCGAGCCATCGAGATGCTGCTGACGGCTCCGGACAATATCATCGATCGCGCGCGGGTGGAGCGGCACACCGAAGAACTGGTGGAGGCGATCTATCGCTATGACGTCGATCAGTTGGGCGCGAGCGATTCTTCGGACCAGGTGGTTTACGATGAGTCGCCCCTCGACAGCATCCTGGAGATGACCTTTCCGGTGGATCCGGGTCTTCGTAGCCGGGTAAGCGAACAAATCCGGGCCACGACGTCGCAGTTGCCGCTGGAAGAGAGCGACGCGGTGCTGAGCTATATCAATTTCTTTTCTTCCGAGCGAGGCAAAAAGATCCTGGCTGGGGGACTGAAGCGATCCGGCCGGTATAAGGCCTTGATCGAAAAAGTCCTGGGGGAAGAGGGTTTGCCCCAGGAGTTGATTTTCCTGGCGCAGGCCGAATCCGGGTTCCTGCCGCGCGCGATGTCGAACAAGAGATGCGTCGGGCTATGGCAGTTCGCGCAGTTCCGGGGCAAAGAATACGGCCTCGAAAAAACCAGCTTCCTCGACGAGCGGATGGATCCGGAGAAGGCGACCCGAGCCGCTGCGCACCATTTGCACGATCTCTACAGTCATTTCGGGGATTGGAATCTCGCCATGGCGGCTTACAACTGCGGCCCGGGGTGTGTGGATCACGCGGTGATGCGAACCGGGTACGCCGATTTCTGGACGCTGCGCCGCCTGAACGTGCTGCCCAAAGAGACTTCGAACTATGTGCCGTTGATTCTGGCGATGACCATTATTTCGAAGAACGCCAAGGACTACGGTTTGGACGAGCTCGAATTCGATCCGCCGATGAGCTACGACACGGTTGAGATCGAGACGCCGACCAGTCTGAGTCTGGTCGCGGACGCGGTCGACCGGCCAATCAGTTCCATCCGGGAGCTGAATCCTTCACTTCTTTCCACCCTGGCTCCGGCGGGCTACCGGTTGCATCTGCCGAGCGGAACTTCGGACTCACTCGATGCGACCTTCCGCGCCGTGCCTCCGAATCGACGCGACTCCTGGCGCGTGCATCGCCTGGAAAGCGGCGAATCGCTGGCCGGTCTCGCCAAGAAATTTAACACGCAGACCTCCGCTCTGATCGCGGCAAATCACGACGAAACACCCGAGCCTGGCGCCCTGATCGCGATCCCGGTGGCCTATCCGAGTGACCGGAAGGTCCGGACGGCCAGCGTGCGAAGCGGCAAAGCTTCAAAGACGGTTACGAAGGCTGCGGCGGTTCACACTGGCGCTTCGTTGCATAGCACGACTGCGAATAAGCCATCGGCAGCCGCCGCGCACGCGGCTCCCGCTGGGACGGCAAAACACACGACGGGGTCGGCTGCGACGCAGCACAAGGCCACGGCACAAAAGCCGGCGGTATCTGCTCCTAAGAGCGCGGGCGTTCCTTCCAAGACCGCGGCGCTTGCGCCAAAGCCTACGATCACGCGTGCCGCGCATCGAACCACAGCTGCTAGAACTCCGAACAGTTAAGTGTGCCGCACACGTCGCACGTACGATTTCGCGGTACTTTTCGCTTGCCTTCCCGCTAAAACGCGATATTCTAATTTTTGATTACGCCCGCAAGGAGGCTCTTGAATGATGGAATATCGACTCTCCGTGGATGACGATGAACTCGACGACTACGAAGAGGGATCGCCGATTAACGTGGACGACGACATGGGTGAGTACGGAATGGATGATGAGGATGAAGACGAGCTGGCACCTGCTCCTCCCGTGGTGCGCCCCGTGCCCGTAGCACCTCCGCCTCCCGCTCCGGCTCCGGCCGCGGAAGCGCCCGTGCACGTGGAAGCTCCGCCGGCGAAGAAGCCAGTGACCAAGGCGTCGACACCTGCGAAGCCGAAACCCGCCGCGAACCAGGCGCCTGCCAAGGCCGCTGCGCCGAAGAAAGCAGCGCCGAAGAAAGCAGCGCCGAAGAAAGCTGCGGCCAAGAAGGCTGCTCCCAAGAAAGCCGCTAAGAAGTCCGCTCCCAAGCCGGCTGCGAAGAAGGCTGCGCCGAAGAAAGCAGCAAAAAAGGCAGCCCCGAAGAAGGCAGCCAAGAAAGCTGCGCCGAAGAAAGCTGCGAAGAAGGTAGCCCCGAAAAAGGCCGCGAAGAAGGCCGCGCCCAAGAACGCAGCCAAGAAGGCAAAAAAGGGCGGGAAGAAAAAATAGACTCTAGCCTCCCCGGCGATTCGGGAAGGCGATCGCGGAGTGAGAGAAGCAGATAGTGAAGCAAAGGCGAGGCGGGCCCTATGGGTTCCGCCTCGTTTTTGTTTTCATACGCGAATGGATGCCCTTTTTCGATGGTAACGGGGCCAAGGGTACTAGAGCGCCATAGGGGACTCGGGAATATCAAAGGCACACGCAGGAGAAGTCCTCGCCCGACGCGCACTCTGTTTTTTGGCTCTTAAATCATGGCCGTGAACGCGGGCGCCTATCGAATCCTCGTTTCGGATTGGTTCACGTCGACTTGTTCGTTGTCCCGGTTATTTAGTTTCGGGCACGTGGCTTCCGGATTACTTATCTTCGGAGTTACCGACGGGGGACTTCCCGACGGCGGCGCGGCAGCGTTCGTACAGTTGGAGCAGTGCGTCGACTTGCTCCTCAATGGTCCTAGGGGATTTCCCGGTGAAGCCGGCGCCTGTGGAAGTCTTGCCATAGCCTGTGGTGGAAGCGATAAAACGCATGAGTTCCAGCGCAGTATCTTCTTTGTTCGAGCCCGGGGCCGGGCGAGACGTGTTGTCGGTGTCGTCAGTCATATAATCTCTAAGATTACTGCATTTGGCGCTGGTGAAGCGATAAGAAAAGCGTGAATTTCGTCCCATGCCGATCGATGCGCGGCGATTGATCCGCAAAATGCGCGGCGGAGCCCAAGCTCACCTGATTGAGGCTGCCGACGGCCACCATTACGTCATTAAAGTCCTGAACAATCCGCAGCATCGCCGCATTCTGGTGAATGAATGGATCGCGTCAATCTTCCTGCGCTATCTGGGGATCTCCACTCCGGAAACGGCGATGATCCGGATCGGGCCGGATTTTATCGAGCAGAACCCGGAGGCCTACATACAACTTGGCTCAGCCCGCCAGGCCCTTCAGCCGGGATGGCACTTCGGATCGCGCTTCCCGGGCGATCCGGCCCGCCACGTGGTTTACGACTTTTTACCCGATTCGCTGCTCGACACGGTGGAGAACCGCGCCGACTTCATGGGCGCGCTCGCGTTCGATCAATGGACCTCAAACGCCGACTCCCGCCAATCGGTCTTCTTCCGGGCGAAGTTGAAAGAGTGGCTTCCCCAGTCGTCAGCGCATCCACTCCGTCTGGGTTTCGTCGCGCAAATGGTGGACAATGGGTATATCTTCGAGGGTCCGCATTGGCGGCTGCCGGATTCGCCGCTCCTGGGACTCTACTTCCGGCCTTCGGTCTACAGGAACGTGAAGGGTTTGGACGATTTCCAACCTTGGCTGGACCGGATCGTGCATTTTCCGGACGAAGTGGTCGATCAGGCGGTGAAGCAGATCCCTCCGGTATGGCTGGACGGGGAAGAGGAGCCGCTCGAACGGCTGCTGGACCGCCTGCTCGTCCGGCGAAAAAGGGTACCGGACCTGATCCAGGCGTGCCGCGAGGGCCGTGTCAGCCCCTTTCCTAATTGGAAGTGATCCAAACCTGATGTGAACCAGGCGATCGCTCAAGGACACTTGCCGGGTTCGCTAAGATCGAAGTCAGCGGTTTTGAACGCGGTTTGAAGGACGACAAAGGGGTATCGATATGGCAGGAGTAACGGCGCCAGAGACCAGAGCGAGCGAGTTTAAACGAGCCCTCGAACAGAGGATTCTGGTGGCCGACGGGGCCATGGGGACCTCGCTCTACGCCAAGGGCGTATTCATCAATCGTTGCTATGACGAATTGAACCTCTCCTCGCCCGCTATGGTGCGCGACGTTCACCAGGATTATCTGCGCGCGGGCGCCGAAATTATCGAAACAAATACATTCGGTGCTAATCGTAAACGATTGGCAGCATTTGGCTTTTCCGACAGACTCCGTCTCATTAATCAGGCCGGCGTGCGCATCGCCCGGGAAGCTGCCCGGGAGCAGGCGTTCGTGGCGGGCGCAGTAGGACCGCTGGGAATTCGCCTCGCGCCGCTGGGTCCGACCACGCAGGATGAGGCACGGGCGATCTTCCGCGAGCAGATCGATGTGCTGGTGGAATCCGGCGTCGACCTGCTGATCCTCGAAACGTTCCGCGACATGAACGAACTGGAAGCGGCAGTGAGCGCGGCGCGCGAATCCGCGGGCGACGAACTGGCCATCATCGCCGAAGTCAGCATCGAAGACGATGGGCATCTGCGCGACGGTACGTCGACCGAGGATTTCACCCGCAAGCTGGATCAGTGGCCGGTGGACGTCATCGGCCTGAATTGCTCTTCGGGACCCAAAGTGATGCTCGAAACCATCGAAAAGATGGTTCTCTATACCAGCAAACCACTGAGTGCCATGCCGAACGCGGGGCTGCCGGCGACGGTGGAGGGCCGCAATATTTATCTCTGCTCGCCCGAGTACATGGCGCAGTATGCGCGGCGATACCTCCTCGCGGGGGTGAAGATCGTCGGAGGGTGCTGTGGGACGACGCCCGAACACATAAAGGAAATACGCAGCGAAGCACGCAGCCTGCAGCCGGGCAGCCGGACGCTGAGCGTGACCGTGGAACAGACGCGCGACCGCGCTCAGGAAATGGAGAAGGTTCCGGTCGCCCAAAAGAGCGTGCTCGGCGGGAAACTGGCGGCAGGACGATTCGTGGCCTTTGTTGAGATTCTTCCGCCGCGCGGCGTCGATGCGTCGAAAGAGATCCAAGGCGCAAAGGAATGCAAGGCGGCGGGGATCGATTGCATTAACGTTCCGGATGGCCCGAGGGCCAGCGCGCGGATGAGCGCTCACGTCACCTGCCAGCTGATCCAGGAAAAGGCCGGAATCGAAGCGGTGATGCATTTCTGCTGCCGCGATCGCAATATCTTGAGCATCCAGAGCGAACTGCTGGGTGCGCACACGGTGGGCGTGCGCAACCTGATCTGCATCACCGGCGATCCGCCGCGCATGGGGACCTATCCCGATGCGACGGCTGTGTTCGACGTCGACGCCGTAGGCCTCGCCCGGATCGCGAATAACCTGAACCATGGCCTGGATCTGGGCGGGAATCCCATTGGGTCGCAGACGGCTCTGCTGATCGGCGTCGGCGCGAATCCAGGGGCGATCAACATGGACGAAGAACTGCGCAAGTTCGATCGCAAAGTGGAAGCCGGGGCCGAATACGTGGTCACGCAGCCGGTATTCGATATCGATCTGCTCGAAGCATTCCTGAAACGGATTGAGTCGTACAAACTTCCGGTGATCGCGGGAGTGTGGCCGCTGACCAGCTTTCGCAATGGCGAGTTCATGGTGAATGAACTGCGCGTGCCCGTTCCGGCGGTGTACATGGAGCGGATGCGGCTGGCGGAGGATGCCGAGTCGGCCCGGGCAGAAGGTGTGGCCATCGCTCGGGAGATGGTGCAGCGCGTGCGGCCGATCACGGCCGGTGTGCAGTTGAGCGCCCCGTTCGGCCGGTATGCGATGGCGATCGAGGTCGCCGAAGCGATCGGGCCCAGGGAATAATTAGCCCTCTAACGACCGATTCCTGCGGCGATTTCGAGTCGCATCAGCCGAAACTATCAGCGGAAGCTGATTTTCTCAAACATTCTGGCTTGGCGAAAACCGGGAGACAGGCAGCCTTTTCGTAAGGAGCCTGGTCATTTTTGGTCGAAAACGGGCGGCCCGTTTTCGTGAATCGAAAAGGTGGCCAGTCCCCGGTTTTCGCCGATTTCTCGAACCAGGCGGATCGACGCTACACTAAAACACGTGGCTACGGACCTGATCGAGATCGATCCTGAGCATCCCGACGAGCATGCGATCGAACGAGCCGCGGCGGCCATCCGGCGAGGCGAAGTGGTCGCCATCCCCACCGACGCGCTGTACACGCTGGTGGCCGATCCGGTGAATCTTCACGCCGTGGGACGAGTGTTCGCAGCCAAGAGCCGCGCGACGCAGCGATCGTTGCCCTTACTAGTGAGCGGGGTCGTGATGGCGAGTGAACTTGCCAAGGAAGTTTCGACGCGATTTACATTGCTGGCCCGGCACTTCTGGCCCGGACCGCTCACGATCATCGCGGCGGCGTCCTCGCGAGTGCCGCTGAAAGTGACCGGCAACACGGGACGGCTGGCGATCCGGCAATCGCGCTCGAACGTCGCAAATGCATTGCTCGAGCGATTGGGACAGCCGTTGATTTCAACCAGCGCGAATTTATCGGGTCATCCGACCTGCTCACGAGGGATCGAGGTGTTCGGAGCGATGGATGGCCGCGTGGATCTGGTGCTCGACGGGGGACTGGCCACGGGGTTGGGCGCGACCACGATCGACATCACCGAGCCCTACTGGCGGGTGATTAAAGAAGGAAGCATTCCGACCCGGGAGATCGCGGACGTGCTGAAGGGGACGTAGGGCTCGCACACGCTGCTGATATGATCTATATGGGAGCGTTCCTGCTAAGTTTGTGCTGACCCTCAAAAATTGATCCAATGCTCAATGTCATGGAGTCCGGCTCGTTTTATGCGCTGGTGAGCAAGCTCCGGTGGCTGTAACAGGCCGCCATGGAGAAGCCTGAAGGCGCTCGGAGGATTCCCCCCATAAAGTTCGGGGTCAAATGACGGGGGTTGATACGGCGGTGTGGTGCGCTCCTAAACTTGAATTACGCCGGGGAGTTCGATCCCTCAAGCGGCGGCTTCCTCTCACACACAATTGACGAACCTACTCTTTATTGGGGATATTTTCGCGTCGCCGGGCCGGAACCTGGTGGGGCAGCATCTGCGCCAGATCGTAGCGGACAACAAGATCGATCTCGCGATCGCCAATTGCGAGAATGCCGCGGGCGGCTTCGGCGTCACGCCGCAACTTGCCGATGAGTTATTCGGCTTCGGGCTCGACGTCCTGACCACCGGCAACCACATCTGGGACAAGCGCGAGATCTACGATTATTTCCAGCATCAGCCGAGGCTGCTGCGGCCGGCGAACTATGTCGACGAGCTGCCGGGGTTCGGGATCGTGATCGTCGAGGCGAAGAACGGCGTTGATTGCGCGGTGATCAATCTGCAAGGACGGTCGCACATGCAGCCGATCGATTGTCCCTTCCGGAAAGCGGACCGGATTCTGGGTGAGCTGTCGTCGGATATCAAAGTTCGGCTGGTCGATTTCCATGCCGAGCTGACCAGCGAGAAGATGGCGATGGGCTGGCACCTGGATGGCCGGGTTTCCGCCATGGTGGGAACGCACACGCACGTGCCGACCGCGGACACGCGTATTCTTCCGAACGGGACCGCGTATCAGACGGACGTGGGCATGACGGGTCCATATCATTCGGTGATTGGGGTCGACAAAGACATCATCCTGCAGCGGTTTCTGACGCAGATGCCGGTGCGGATGGAAGCCGCGAGGCACGGCGCGGAGTTGCATGCGGTGATCGTCGAGGTGGACGAGAATACGGGTCGTGCGACGTCGATCCGACGGCACACGGTTTCGTAGCCGAAGGCCTAGTCGAAAAACGAGAGACAGACAGCCTTTTCGTGGGCGAAAAACGAGAGACAGACAGCCTTTTCGTGGGCGAAAAACGGGAGACAGACAGCCTTTTCGCAAGGAGACGGAACCTTATTTGATCGAAAACGAAAACCTCGTTTTCGTTTAGACGAAAAGGTGGTCAGTCCCCGTTTCTCGCGCGGAACAGACAGCCTTTTCGCAAAGATTAAGCATCATCTTTGACCGAAAACGGGAAGCCCGTTTTCGTAGCCGAAAAGGTGGTCAGTCCCCGTTTTTCGAAAGGTGGTCCGTCCCCGTTTTTCCCACTCCCCGTTTTCCCTGCTGTTCGTGGCTCTCGCTACGGCTCGACGACGCCTAACGCCGTGAACGCGCCCGTCGGGTCGAAGCGGAAAACGACCGCCGAAACGGGACTGTCGGAGATAAATTCCGCTACACCGGATTTACCGAAGCTATTGGGAAACTGCGCGGGCATCGTAAATGCGCGATGACTGCGGCTCGCAAGCGTGGGGTATGAAACGGTTTCCGACGTGCCGTCGCTGTAGCGAAGCGTGACGTTGATATCAGCGGCATTCGAGGAGTCGTTGGTCAACGCCATGGACGTGACGGCGTTATTCGCGTCATCGAAGGGAACGAAGAAGTCCTGGCTATCGGATGCGGCGATGGTCGAGGTACCTTCCTGCAAGGTCGGAAGACCGGTCTGCTGGCTATAGATCACGCTGCCGCCGATGCTCGCGGGCACAGTGAGTTCGGCCCATCCCTGATACGTTTGGTTTCCTGCGCCTGAGGTTCGGATGGTCAGGGATTGTCCGGCGAGTATGGTGCCCTGCAATGCGCCGAGCTCCAGTTGGAATCCGGCCGCGGGAATGTTGCCCTGCTCGTCATCGAAACGGAGTGAGTACGGCATCGGGGTCACCGCTGTATTGGTCAGGAGCACCGTGGTCTTGAAATTGTTCCCGTCCGCGGCGTGCGTGAGCGTGCGCGTGATGGTGCCAAAGGATTGTTGCGACGGTACGACATCAAACGCCGTGAAGGCTCCCGTGGAATTGAACCGAAATACCTCAGCGGATAGAGGCGTGCTCGATACGATTTCGGCGACGCCGCTTCGGAGGGCGCTGTTCGGGAAGGCCTGCTGAATCTGGAATGCCGTGTGATTCCGGCCGGCTAGCTGCGCCAGGGGTCCGCTCTCGAAACCTCCGTCGCTGTAGCGCATGGTGACGCTGGTGGTCGCGGTGTTGACGCCTGGATTCGTCAGCGCCATCGATGTTACGGCACCCCCGGTGTTGTCGAAGGGCACGAAGAAATCC
>Ga0182030_10027084_pt1 | contig 10333 bp, 8 predicted proteins | sample 812S3MmetaG_FD_121299 | JGI IMG/M metagenome (GOLD analysis project Ga0182030, IMG submission 121299) | Permafrost microbial communities from Stordalen Mire, Sweden - 812S3M metaG (Illumina Assembly) | ecosystem: Environmental > Terrestrial > Soil > Wetlands > Permafrost | place: Sweden... | reverse complement strand
GTCAACAGGGCGAGCGTCGCGCCGCCTGCAAGACCAAGCAATAGACCCAGGAACCAGGAACTGGTACCTGAATTGGACTGCTCTTCTTCTCTGGAGTATTTGCCCATACTAGTCTCTCCGCTCATCATTGATTGTTAATGCATTGGTAATGCAAACGAAATGCAAAACGTGTTGGGGCAGTCTTTCGGACTCCCTCGCCATAGTGGAGTATACCATCATTGCAAGCCTGGCAAGGCTCTTGCAATATGATTGCTTTGCTCTGCTGTCCTAATGCCTGGCTTTTGGCGCAGCGTTTTTGCTCATTGCCACAAATTTCAGCGACAAAACATCACAAAGATGTTCGGCAATAGCCCTTTTCGGCATCCGCGCTAGATTTTCACGACTGCCATCGGTGCTCAAGATGATCACTGCATTGTCATCGCTACCAAAACCAATGTCTGGCACGGTGATGTCATTGCCGACAATGTAATCGAGATTTTTCTTCTTCAGCTTTTGCGTGGCGTTGCTGAGAAGCTCTTCCGATTCAGCAGCAAAACCGATGATTACTTGATCTTTGCGCTTGACTTGTCCGAGCAGATCGAGAATGTCTGGATTTTTTGTCAGCTCCAATTGAATATCGTCAGAGTCTTTTTTCTTGATTTTTTGGGATGAGACAGCAAGTGGTCTGTAATCAGCGACAGCGGCAGTCATGACCAGAGCATCGCAACTGTCGAATTCGGCTTCGACGGTTTCCTGCATCTCGAAAGCCGTCTCCACCAGAATGACTGGATAAGCCCTATCTACTTCAACAGTGGAAATCAACGTGACATCGGCGCCGCGCGCATATGCCGCGTCCGCCATGGCGATGCCCATTTTGCCAGACGAGCGATTGCCGATGAAACGGACGGGATCAATGGGTTCTCGCGTACCACCGGCTGTAACGATAACGTGGCGTCCGGTCAATGTGTTGTGCACAAGGAGCTTTGCCCCGACGGAGGCGACAATCGACTCGACCGAGGCCATTTTGCCTGAGCCTATATCACCACAAGCCACTTCGCCGTAGTCGGGCTGAATGATGTCGTAACGATATTTGTTTTGAATTATTTCGAAATTATGCTGAGTGGCCGGATGTTCGAGCATCCGCGGATTCATTGCTGGCGCCACCATTACTTTTGCTGACGATGCTAAGACCATGGTTGTCAGCAAATCATCGCAAATGCCATGCGCCATTTTGGCGATGATGTCGGCAGTGGCAGGCGCAATCAGGATCAAATCAGCTTTCTTGGCGAGGTCAATGTGTTCTGGACGCCAGTCCGCATTTGGCCCGTACTGCTCGCAGTGAGCGGGGTTTCGCGTGATTGTTTGCAAACTCAGTTGGGTCACGAACTCTCGGGCATTAGTGGTTAGCACAGCGTGCACGTCGGCTCCGGAGCGGCGCAGGCTAGAGGCGATATCGCAAGCTTTGTAGGCTGCTATTCCGCCAGAGATACCAAGGAGAACTGTTTTGCCCTGGAGCGGATTGAAGTCCTCAAAACTTTCGTTTGAGTCCTGTCTTGTCGACCTTTTCATTTGCCCACCTCAACTTATGGATCATGCGATCAAAGAGATTTTAGCGAATCTAGCCCTGTATTATTATGATTCGATCAACTTAATGCGTTAATTGATCGCGTAATTAAATCGCCTAATGCGTAAATAGATCGCGTAAATAGATACTGGTTTCAATTGGGGAATGTTCGTGGATAAATCGTCACAGTCAAAAGAGAGAGAAAAGTTCTACATCACAACAGCGATCGACTACGTCAATGCTGCTCCGCATATCGGTCATGCCTATGAAAAGGTGGCCGCTGATGTACTGGCTCGACATAATCGCATTCGCGGTCGTGAAGTTTTTTTTCTCACAGGCGTTGACGAGCATGGCTCCAAAGTACAGAAGTCGGCTGAAGCTGCTGGCAAAACGCCACAATTATTTTGTGATGAGATGGCTCTGAAATTTCAAAGCGCCTGGAAGGCTCTCGAGATCTCCTACGACTATTTCATTCGTACAAGTGAAGAACGTCACAGTCGCGTCACTCAGATAATTTTTGCTCGAGCGAGAGACAAAGGCGATATCTACAAGGCTAAATATCTCGGTCTTTATTGCGAAGGTTGTGAAGACTTCAAGCGCGAAAGAGACCTCGACGATAAAGGTTTGTGTCCAAATCACAAAGTGCCACCAAAACCTATTGAAGAAGAAAACTATTTTTTTGCATTGACTAAATACAAACCAATCCTTAAGGAATGGTTGACAAACAATCCTCAAGCGGTGCAACCAGAAAGCCGTCGCAACGAAGTTCTTAAGCAACTTGATGATCCAGAGCTGGGTGATTTTTCTGTTTCTCGATCGCGTAGTTCTTTGACCTGGGGCATTCCGGTGCCTGATGAGCCAGAGCAAGTGATTTACGTATGGGTTGATGCTTTGATCAACTACATCACAGGCATTGGCTTCGAAGAATATGCTGCAGGCACGCAAAATGGCGACGGACAATTCGCTAAATTCTGGCCCGCAAACCTTCATTTAATTGGCAAAGATATTGTCAAATTCCATTCGATTTACTGGCCGGCAATTTTGATGGCGGCTGATTTGCCAGTTCCCAAAATGATTTATGGACACGGCTTTTTGACAGTCGAAGGTCAAAAAATAAGTAAGAGTCTTGGTAACGTTATCGATCCAGTCGCTCTTTGCGAAAAGTACGGGGCAGACGCGGTGCGCTTCTTTCTGTTTTCAGGTACTCCATTTGATCAAGATGGTGATTTTTCAAGAGAACAACTGGTCAAAAAAGTAAATGCCGAATTGGCAAATAATCTTGGCAATTTGTTGAATCGAACATTGAATTTAGTCGTCAAAAATTGCGATGGCAAAGTGCCGAATGCTGAAGCCGATCACAATCTGCGCGAGATCGCCAATTCTATTCATCAAGTCGTAGACGAGCACATGAGCAAACTGGAATTTGCAAAAGCAATCGAAGCAATTTTCGCTCTAGTGGATCAAGCTAACAAATATATGGCCGATGAAAGACCGTGGACTCTTTTCAAAGAAGGAAAGCAAAAAGAAGGGGAAAAGGTCTTGTTTACGGTGCTGGAAGTATTGCGTCGATCGGCTTTGAGTATTTATCCTTTTACACCCTCTCTGGCTGCCTCCATCTGGCATCAGCTCGGGTATGGCGAGGTAATTTCAGTCGTTGGTGAAGTCGGCGAACAGAAGCACTTCGAAACGATTCCAGTTGGTCAAAATGTGCGCAATGAAGGACCTGTTTTCAAACGAATAGAAGAGCCTGTGGTGGAATAGTTGGTGCGTCGGTAGTGGCTCGAATATTAGTCGACGTTTAAGAAATAAGAATGAAGTGTGACTTTTTACAGATTTATCCTCAGTTTTTTTAGTAAGGTAGCTTCTTTGGCAACCTTTCGTTTCTTCGTCTTTGACTCCTTCATGGGAAAAGCCAGTGGTTAATTCGTTTATGGCAAGAGAAATCAACGTAACGTTTCCGGCAAAGCACTCGCTGGGCAGCTTGTACAGCGCAGGTCGCGCCTTTCCTCATCAAAGAAAATGGGTTGGCGACGCAAAGGGCTCGGTCAATTTATCTTTAGAAGACGATAAATTACTCGGTATAGCTTTGGGACAACTGGGCACCGACGGTTTCAGCTCAATGGCTACTGAGGATCTAGCCAAGATCAATTCGCTTGATTTTTCAGCTAGTTATTTCAATGACAAAACGGCTCAGAGCGCTTCAGTCCTGGCTGATTCGATGCCCCGTCTGCTTGAATTACGTTTCGATTTCTTGAAAGTGACAAACCGTGAGTTGCAGGCTGCCAGCCACTTTCATAGTTTGCAAACGCTCTGGTTGACGGGCACCGATTTAACCGATGACCTGATTGGATCCGTCTGCTCGCAAAACAACATCGTCAATCTGGTTTTGAAAAAGACGCGCATTACAGATGGTGGCATGACGCAGTTGAAGTCTATGCCGAATCTGCAAACTCTTAACTTGCCATCTCAAATATCTGACCCGGGACTGAGCATACTGGCTCAATTTCCCGCTTTGCAGCGCCTCGATGTTTCTTTTACCGCTATTTCAGATAATGGTCTTGTTCCGCTCAAGGCACTGACGACTTTGCAAGAGCTGTATGTCAATGACAATAAATTGACAGACTCCGTCATGCCCCATATCGCTAAGATTGGCTCTTTGACTACAATTTTCTTGAGCGGAACGCAAATCAGCGATGCAGGACTCGAGTATTTACAAGAAATGCCTATGCTTGAACATCTTGAGCTGCGTGATACCAGAGTGACCGAAAACGGCGTCAGTCGCTTGCGTCAAAAAATGCCTAAGTGCGCTATTTTCGGACCCTAGAACTCTAAGAATTCTAAAAATATTGAGAAGCCTTAGAAGCTTTTACTGAGACTGTTTCTTAGGAGCCGGACTCGTATTCATATGAAGTTTGCCTTCTTTTGCTGCTATAGCGAGCGCTAGCAGCAAAAGACCAATAAGATTGCCGATTATATACCAGCGCATTCTATTGCTCATGCCTAGTGCGTCAGCCATCTGCGAATTTTTGTCCACAAGGTTGGATTGACCTCACCGGTAGCAAATGCCTGACCGCGAGATCCTTTCAAGCGCTCAACTTCGGCTTTCACCTTGCCGAGGTCGCGCAGCAAAATATCGTTGTTAGCGGCGCTCATTGCAGCACCCATAGCCTGGGCATTGGTTTTTTGGAAATCAGGCAAGAATTTAGCCTGAGATTCAAGGGTAGCCAGTTTAGAGCGATCTTCAACGCGGTCTGTGAGCAGTTTGATGATTGTGCTTTGAGCTTCCACCAGCAAAGTTTTCAATTCGTTGATTTCTGAATCTCTTTCTTGAAGCAAAGCTTGCGCTTGCGGCGCTATCGAATGCGCTGTTTCGCTTGGTATGACCTGAGGCAAATTAGCATGGGCAGCCTTAGAGCTATCCATAATTACTGAAACGGCTGCTTCTAAAATTTTGACCAGTTCGTCTTTAGAAATTGCGCTTTGATCAGATGAAGTAATGATGTGATCGATTTTGACTGAACCGGTGCTGGTCTCGTCAAAAATTTCCTTGGCTTCAGCTTGTGCTAATTCCTGCTCGTCATCAACTCCGGCGTTCCCTTCATTTTCAGTTGGAGCCTGGAACTGTTTTTCTTGTTCTTTTGCATGGACTTTTTGATCGTCGATGACAGGGTTTTGGGCCAACAATTCTTCTAAACCAGAGGTGTTTGAAAGAAAAGCATCAATTTTTTGGTCTTGTTTTTGATTGATCTCATTATCAGGCGACGAAAAAAGATATTTCAAAACCTCCATCGAAACCGGTTCAGAAAAATTCGATTTGCCAACCGTCATGAAACCCCCTCACCGTTTAACAAAAACGCAGCCGCCAGACTCAGCCAAACAATTATGGGCACTGGTGCGGGCATTGTAAAGTACTGAGAAATCTCATAATTAAGTCGATTAGCATACTTCTGTATACGTATCGCCTCGGACTAATGTATGCAAAGGTGGTTCAAAGCCCCACTATTAGAGGCAATAGAGTGAATTTAAATTTTTTTGGAATTTTTTCTGTTCTTGCGGTTATTACTCAGTAAAGCGAAATCAAGAAGAAAAAGCTCGAACTGAATCTGGAAGTAAAGGCTGGGGCCTTCAGACCGTTCAGTCCGAGCTGTTGAATTGGCTCTCATTTGGTTGATTGCCGGCGTTTCACTTAGCGGTCGAAACCGTCAAGACTGTTCAATTCGTGGGCGGTAAGTTCTATTTTCTTATCCTTTACAGAAGCCACTTTGTTTTCTAAGATTTCGGCAATTTGATCTAGAGCGGCTGCGTTTTGAATGGCAATCTGGTTCTGTGGCTTAACTTCGCGGATTTCTGCGCAAACTTCATCAACGATTTCTTGCACTGCTGAAGGTAGAATTTTATTGTTCTTGCAACCAGCTTCGGTGACGGACTGCGAGCTTGCGTGAGTGAGAGTTTCACCATCGCTGGTGCCAAGAAAAGCCTGGTCTGCTTTTGCTTTCAGTTCTTCTACTTTTTCAGTAAGTAGCTCGGTGAGCTTATGTAACTCGGATGCAGCCTCAATGGCCGACCCGTCTTTAGGCTCGCTGTGAATGAGAACAATCTCGCCTTCCACATTTGCTACTTCGATTTTTACAATTTCGGGAGTCTGTTTATCAGCGCAAGTATTATTTTCAGGCACTGTCTTGTTGCTTTGCATTTTGAACTCCCATTAGGACTCATCGTATTTTTCGTACTTGTCGTACTGTGTGCATTCATCCCATAATCGACGGATGACCAGTATGAAGGTTCCGAAAAACTCATCTGAAGCAATTAAGTTCTTTTCTTTTTGGGTTTCGTTTTTGCAGCAGACGCCGCTGCCTTGGCCACAGCTGCGGCTGCATCGGGCTTTTGACCTTCTTGACCAAAGAATTTGTCGAGAATCGGTTTGGCTATGGGAGCAGCTGCCGAGCCCCCGTGGCCGCCGTGTTCAACAAAGACACAAATGGCAATTCGAGGTTTATCAGCTGGGGCATAACAGGCAAACCAGGCATGGGTTTTGCTGCCAGCAGGCGGTGCTTCAGCTGAGCCTGTTTTGCCGGCAACTTCGACGCCGCCAACTTTGGAGGCACCACCTGTGCCACTGGCTACTACAGCTTTTAATCCAGCAAGAACAACCTCCAGATATTCCTTATGCGTTTTAACCGTTTCCATTTTTGGAATCGGAATTTGTCGGTCGCCTATTTTTTTGACAAAGTGCAAACCAGGAATTTTGCCTCTGTTGCCGATGCCTGCATAAATGCGGGCGCCCTGCGCCGGAGTCAATTGAATGAACGTTTGTCCAATCGCCATATGTAGAGTGTTACCGGGATACCATTTTTCATGGCAAACACGTTGTTTCCACTCAGAATCAGGCACAAGCCCTGCGCTTTCATGCCTTAATTCCAGACCAGTCGGGCGACCCGCGCCAAATTTGACGCCCCATTCTTTAATCATCTCGGGTGTCATTTTCAAGGCCATCTGATAGAACGCAGAATCTCTTGACCAGGCCAGGCACTTCACTAGATCGAATAGTCCGGTTGTCTTGGTCCAGTCGCCAAAAAAGAAACCACCGAGGCTAACACCACCGCTTACCTGTAATTTTGTATCAGGATTGACTACATGATTTTCGAGCGCTGCAAGCAAGGTAATTGCTTTCCAGATTGAGCCAGGCGGGTAGCCAGACATGGCACGATTAAATAATGGATGATCAGGAGCGTTGATGCGTTTCCAGACAGCTGGTGTAATTTTGCGTGTGAAAACATTGGGGTCATAACTTGGGCGGGAAACCATGGCGAGCACTTCGCCAGTTTGCGGATCTACAGCAACGACTGCTCCAGAGCGCTCGCCCAAGGCATCATAGGCGGCCCTTTGTAGATCCAGGTCAATTGATAAAACGATGGGCTGACCACCTTGAGCAACCTTTGTGACGGTAGGCTTGGCTGTTTCTGCTGAAAGTGATTTACCATTAGCGTTTACTCGCACGCGTTGCTCACCATCAACACCACGCAATTGAGAATCATAAAGTCGTTCGATGCCATCTTGCCCGACGATGTCACCCATTCTTCTTTCTTCGTGACGCTTGAGCTGAGCCTGAGTTATTTGGCCGCAATAGCCAAGAACATGGGCCGTTAGCTCACCTTGAGTGTAGTTACGGCTGATGTCTGGCAAAATATCGATACCGGGCAAAAACATTTGCTGGTCATAAAATTTACCTACTGTTTCGACATCGAGGTCGCGCTCTATCACCACAGGTAGTATCGAGCCCGAGGCCTTGGCTTTCAACAATGCAGCTAACACTTCTGGAGCTGGTTTATCTAAAATTTTGGCGAGCCGGTTGGCAAGGTCCTCTGCGTGTTCTATTTGAATAGGAATGGCAATCAAAGACAACGATTGCTTATTTGTGGCAAGCAAATTGCCATGCCTATCGTAAATGATGCCTCTAGGTGCACGTAAAAAAGTGACGCGGCTGGAATTTTCGATGGCCTGAGATTTGTAATAGCCGTTTTGTAGAATTTGCAGCCAACATAATCGTGCTACCAGAGTGCTGACAGCAAGGAAAATGACCGTGCCCAGAATAACTGTCTTTAAGATCGGCTTGTCATTTGAATTGTAAGGAAGAGTCGATTGGGTCATAGTTATTCTTTTTTATTCATTTTCATTCATTTCTATTCTTCTGCGTGCGCAGCTTGTTCTTTAGAAAATTCGTACCATCCTTTTAACGGGAATAATACAAGCGGCGCTATCAAGCTATTGATAGCGGCTTCTGGCAATGCCACCTGGGTGAGATTGAGAAAGACGTCCGGACGATGTGCAATCGTTAGTTGACAGGCCATTATTGTTTCAGCTAGGACCGTTGCAAAAAAAACCAGCGGTATAACCAATAAAGGTGCCTGGGAAAAATTCTTCAGACAAAAATAGCCTGCAATCCAGCCAATGAGTGGATAGCAGACCGGAAACACAGGCAAAAGTGAGGCGTATAGTGCACCAAATGCGCCACCAACGAGCGCACCAGAAATCGAGCCCGACAAGGCCTGAAACACGACGACATCAGACAATGAGGTAGTGCGTACTTCTTCAGGCGTGAGAGGAGGCATCAAAGAACCAAAGAGTGCTCCCCAGACGATTGTGATAGTCAAAGGCAAACCGCACATCACTTCTTTCAATTCAATTCGATTCAAAACCAGTTGCTGCAAAAACCACGCGGTCACAATAATCATAATGGTCAGGCTGATTTCCCAGGTTCTGCGTCTTGTTCGTAAAGACATAATAGCCATAAATCTAGCCTTCCGGAGTCAAAACCAGGACCTGATTTAAATCGTAGCAAGTTTCTGAAAGTCTGACTTCAATTTGTAATGCTGCTCCGCCTGCGTCTCTTCTCACTGATACTACAGTGCCAACTGGATGGCTATCAGGAAAAACGCCGCCTTTGCTGGCGCAGACAATTTTGTCGCCAACGTCGACATTGGTGCCAATAGGGACGTAATCGATTTTTGCCGGGTTAGAGCCGTTGCCCGATAGTATCCCTGTCAATTGAATGCGCGATATGACGACGCCCAATTTTTCTTCTGGATCTGTAAGCAGGCGCACTACTGAAGCGGTGCTTGATACTGATGACACTCGACCAACGACACCGTCATTAGTAATTACAGCCGAGCCTGGTTTAACGCCATCAAGAGAGCCTTTGTCGATAACGACTTGACGAAACCAGTTGTCTGGTTTGCGTTCGGTCACTTCAGCGGCGATGGTGCGTCTGGCCGCTCTTTCTTTGAGATCAAGCAAAGCGCGCAACTTAGCAGTATCGCGGGCCTGCTGCTTAAGACGTGTGTTGTCCAGTTCGGTTGATGCCAGTTTGGCCTCAAGCGTTCTGATGCGATCTGACGATTGCAAAACTTGCGTCGCAAGATCTCTGGTCGAGCGAACTTCAGTCGCTCCTTTAGCCACCAACGACGTGATAAAAGCTTGAACACTTAGAACTGTGCCGCTGACTGGACCGGCTACCAGCCATATTAATATGATCAGAAAGACAACTTCAGCCGTTGCTTCTGAACCGACTGGGATGCGGTTTCTAACTGGAGCAGGCACCGCTCAACCGTCCTTATTTATAGAGCGATTGCTCGAGCACTCGACGGAATGATGGATCGGTCAGCATTTTACCTGTACCGATGGCAACACATGACAATGGATCTTCGGCTATGAACACAGGTACTTCAGTTTCATTCGAGATAAGCTCGTCTATGCCCTGCAGCAGTGCACCTCCGCCTGTCAAAACGATGCCTCGATTGAAGATATCGGCAGCGAGCTCTGGAGGCGTGCGCTCAAGTGTGCGACGCACCGCTTCAACTATCACATTCAATGGATCGCTGATGGCTTCCCGCACTTCACCGCGACTGACAGTGACGGTGCGAGGCAATCCATTAATCAAGTTCAATCCACGGACATCAAATTTGTCGTTTTCGACTGTTTTGTAGGCTGAGCCCAGGCGGAATTTCAGTTCTTCAGCAGTTCTTTCACCGATGGCCAGACTGTGGACCTTCTTCAAGTACTGAATAATGGCTTCGTTCAGTTCATCACCGGCGATGCGAATTGATTCGTTCACGACGATGCCTGAAAGACTTATAACAGCAACTTCAGTGGTACCACCACCGATATCAACAATCATCGAGCCAGTTGGTTCAGCAACAGGCAATGAGGCGCCAATTGCTGCTGCCATAGTCTCTTCCGGTAAATAAATCTGACCGGCTTTGGAGCTAATTGCAGCATCTCGAATCGCTTTCT
>Ga0182030_10027082_pt1 | contig 10334 bp, 8 predicted proteins | sample 812S3MmetaG_FD_121299 | JGI IMG/M metagenome (GOLD analysis project Ga0182030, IMG submission 121299) | Permafrost microbial communities from Stordalen Mire, Sweden - 812S3M metaG (Illumina Assembly) | ecosystem: Environmental > Terrestrial > Soil > Wetlands > Permafrost | place: Sweden... | reverse complement strand
GTGCATGTGGGTCAGATCTGCGGTGATGCTATAATATCCGGGAATCAAATCCATTTTTAACACCAGTAAATAATAATTAGTTTGGCGTCAATAAAGTTTGTAAGTATTATAGATTCTTGAGAAGCTTGACCTAAAGCTTTTTAATGCTAAAATGAAATAAGTTATATCCGTAAGGATTGAATAAAAATAAAACAAATATAAATATTATGAAAACCAGGTTCAAAGTCACTAAACCGTTTAAGGCGGTTATATTTGTATCTACTAGTCTGGCGTTATTATCCGCAACGCTTATGCCGTTTCTATTATCCAATAGGGTGTTAGCCGCCGCTCCCGGTGAAGATACTTCTCGTAGTATCCAAATGTACGACTCGACGCCTGGTGCCACCACTACTTATGTCGTCAGTTTTACTACGGCAAGCACTAGTGCTATCCAGGGTATAGTAGTTGATTATTGCTCCACCGATCCACTGCTCGGTGATACTTGCAACCCGGCACCGAGTGGTTTTGCAACCGGTACGACAGTCACCGGAACGTCAGGACTTGGCACTATGACCGGGGGAACCTGGACGGCAGCTTCAGCCAACGGTGGCCGAACTTTTGAGTATTACAATGGTGGCGCTGGCGGTTCAGTAGGCTCTAGTACCCCTATATCAATAACAATTACGGGCAATGTTAACCCCAATACAACCTGTTCGACCGTTTCGGCCTGTGAATTTTATGCCCGTATCTTTACATTTGCCACTACCGGCAATTTAACCACCTGGCTAAGCACTACTGACGGTAGCGGTTCCACCGGTATAGTCGATTTCGGTGGTATTGCCATGACGACCGTTTCAAATGTAATAGTTAATGCCAAAGTTCAGGAAATGATCAATTTCTGTGTCTATACCGGTCTTAGCTGTGGTAGTGGGTCTGGTGTTGTTACACTGGGCAACGCCGAAGGTGTTCTTAGCGCCTCGACCGCATATCTTGATAATTCTACCACCTACTCCATCCAGACTAATGCCCACACCGGCGCGGTGATTAACGTGGAGGGCCCGACACTGACCTACAGCGGCACGGCCACGATCACTAACCTGACTTCGCCTACACTTAGCGCCACTGGCAACTCGCAGTTCGGCCTCTGTACCTTTGTGGACACTGGCACTACGATTACGCCGGTAGGGAACTATAACGGTGGTGGTAGCACTTACTGCCATGACGCCATTGCCCCATCCACACCTGGTGTGCATACGCTTTGGTATTACGGCGTTAATGCCACGACGGCCCCCGGTGATGCCATAGCCAACGTGGTAGCCGGTTCAGCTGCCACCGGCACAGTAGTTTATTTAGCCAACATCTCCGCCGTTCAGCAAGCCGGTATCTATACCAGCGCCCAAATATATATTGCTACTGGTACCTACTAGAACTTTGAAGAGTTGTACAATTAAGCTGATACGACAGTCGATGGGTGACGGGGGTTTATTGGTATTTATGAGGGATTTAATATTTACTTTTCAGGTATATGTCTTATCTAGCCATGCTATAATCAAATACGATTATGCTTGATAAAATCAAGGGTCTGAGCCGTACAGTTGCCTCTAGAGCGGCAGCCGGCGCTTCGGCTGCTACCAAAAACGTCAAAGCCAAGCGCTCGAAGAAGAATTCGAGCGATCAGCTAATTGTGGCACTAGATATCGGCACGGAATTTATTAAAGCTCTTATCGGGCGAGTGGTCGGGACCAATGAAATAGAAATTATCGGTGTCGGCCGCATGCACCAGAATCTTAGTGATATGCAAGCCGGCGCTATTTCGGATATTGCCAGCGTGGTGGATAACTGCGACCAGGCGTTGAATCAAGCCGAACAACAAGCCGGCGCCAGCGCCCGCTCGGCGGTTATAGGTATTGCCGGTGAATTAGTCCAGGGGACTACTACGACCGTGCGGGTTAGCCGCAAACAATCCGGTGAACCCTTAGATATGAACGAGATGGCCCGGATTATCAAATTGGTTCAAGAACGTGCCGAGTACAAAGCTAAACAACAACTGGCTGTTGAACTGGGCGGCAAGGACGTTGAGGTCAGGCTGGTCAATAGCGCTTTAGTCGGCATTGAAATCGATGGCTACAAAGTTACTAATCCCATTGGTTTTCAGGGCCGTGACGTGGTAGTGCACCTGTATACTGCTTTTGCGCCATTAGTACATATCGGTGCCCTGGAGCGTACAGCCCACGAACTGGATCTGGATCTATTGGCGGTAGCCGCAGAACCTTTTGCCGTTGCCCGGTCAGTTATTGGCGATGACCCGAACGCTACCATGAGTGCTATTTTAATGGACGTCGGTGGCGGCACGACAGATATAGCAGTGATTGATGAAGGCGGGGTTCAAGGTACTAAAATGTTCGGTATTGGCGGCCGGGCTTACACCAAATCGGTCGAACGCGAAATGGGTGTGGAGTATACCAAAGCTGAAGAATTGAAGATAAGTTTTTCTGACGGCACGATTAAACCGGTAGATGCCGAGTCGGTTGAGGTAGCACTGAGTAAGACCCTGGACGTTTGGATTAGCGGGGTGGAGTTAGCTTTAAGCGAGTTCCCCAAACTAGATCATTTACCGCACCGCATGTTGCTTTGCGGCGGCGGCTCAAGCCTGGACATACTAATGGATAGATTACATGACAGTAACTGGTATAAGCAGTTGCCGTTTACCCGTAAACCGCAGATTGACCATATCCAACCCGATGAAGTTGTAGGCATTACCGATATGACCGGCCGGGTTAATGACCATACGTATATTACAGCCATGGGGCTGCTGCGTGTTGGCATGGATACCCTCCAGCAAGCTGACAGCCCGACTAACTCAATCAGGGAAAAACTTGATAGAATGTTAAGGGTATAATCTTATGGCTGCAACAGGAAAAGATGTTATTTATATCGATATTGATGATGAAATTACCGCCATTATCGATAAACTACGGACTAGCGAAGGCCGCATAGCTGCCTTAGTGCTACCGAAACGAGCTACTGTTTTCCAAAGTAGTGTGAATATGAAACTGCTTAAAAAAGCGGCCGACGAAAGTAAAAAACGCTTAGTACTGATTACTTCGGAAGCTAATCTAATGCCACTGGCTAGCAGTATCGGCCTATACGTTGCAAAAAATCTGCAGTCTAAACCGGAGATCCCTTCATCGCCCGAGCTGGCCGTCACCGACGAAGCAATCGATACTCTCGAGGGTCCGGACATTAAGGAGCCCGAAGAAGATTTTAATAAGACTAACGCTGACGGACAACCAGTCGGCGAATTAGCCGGTTTAGCGGAAGATTCTAAAAAAGCTAAGCCTGAGTTAACGCCCATACCCATACCCAGGTCAAACGAACCCGACGAAACTGTTGAGCTAGATAACACTCCGGTCTCGGAAGACGAACCCGATAAAAAACCTGACGAGAATAAGAAACCTAAAGACAAAAACCTGAAGGTGCCAAATTTCAATAAATTCCGTACCCGTTTAATCCTTGCCGCCCTGGTGCTAGTCGTATTAATTGTCGGCTGGATACTGGCTAACATTATCTTGCCTAAAGCGACAATAACTATTTCTACTCAAACCAGTGCCGTGAACAGCAATCTGACGATTATTCTCAATACATCAGCCAGTTCCGTCAACCAAACCAGCCTGACATTGCCGGCACACTCGCAACAAGAGCAAAAAGCAATTTCGCAGTCAGTTTCAACCACCGGTCAGGTAAATAATGGCACCCCCGCAACCGGAGCGGTTACTATGGTCGAATACACCAACTGCGTCAGCCTACCTCAAACTATTCCGGCCCACATCGGTATCAGCAGCACGAATAACATTACTTTTATCACTCAATCGGCAGCCACGTTCTCGACTAAACCATCCGGTTTCAGCAATGGGGAATGTGAGTTTAATAGCAGTAATCAAAACGGCATTAATGTTACGGCTCAAAGTCCCGGGGTATTAGGCAGCAATTTACCTAGTTCCGGATCGGGCTTTACGGTGTCTGACACGCAAGTCAGCGCTGCCGCCACAGCGTCCGTTAACTTTACGGATGGCACCAATAATTTCGTTCAGACCGTAGCCCAGGCCGATATTAATAACGCTACCACTAAGCTCTCCAGCCCTGATACTAGCTCTATTAAGACTGAACTTCAGAACGGCTTGAGCCAGGCAGGATTTTATCCGATCCTAGCGACCTTTAATGCCGGCTCACCAGCGACCACTACCAGCGCTAACGTCGGTAGTCAGGCCAGTACGGTAACGGTCACTCAAACAACCGCCTATACTATGTTCGGCGTGCGTAAGACTGATTTACAATCACTTCTCGATAACAGCATAAACGGCCAAATCGATGCGTCTAAACAAAGCATATTGAGCGATGGTTTAAATCAGGCTATATTTACCGTAACCAACCCATCTGCTTCACCCGAACAGGTGACTTTGCAAGCTTCCGCCACAATCGGGCCGAATCTTAATGTCACTACTCTTAAGACACAGGTTGCCGGCAAGAAGATTGGTCAGGTCGAAAGCTTGATTAGTTCTGACCCCGGTGTATCCACCGTCCAGGTGCACTTAAGCCCGTTTTGGGTAAGTGGCATACCGAATAAAACCGGTAAGATAACGATCATATTACAGAACGCTTCTCATGCAAGTAAAACCTAAAGCTACACTGGCTCTGGATATCGGTGAAAAACGGATAGGCGTAGCCCTAGCCAGTAATATGGCCGGACTGGCTTGCCCGTTAACGACGCTTAATAGTTCAGACAATTTCTTTTTAGATCTGCTGCAGATAATTGAAGATGAGAACGTGGGGGTTATTGTTGTCGGCTTGCCTAGGGGTATGGAGGGTCAAGAAACCGACCAGACCAGGGCGGTTAAGACTTTCGTAGCCCAACTTAAGTCGAGATTTAACTTGCCGTTTTACTGGCAGGACGAGGCAGTGACCTCAATTAAAGCCCGGGCCGAACTTGATAGTCGTCATAAAGCCTCCGTCAAAGGCGATGTCGATGCCTTAGCTGCCACATATATATTGGAAGATTTCTTAAAAGAAAGGCCGGAAGGTTTGAAGCATGGCTAAATATGCTGCCAACTCAGTGCCCAGACACAAGCATCCACTTAGGCGGTTGGCTTACATAGCGATAGCCATTCTGGCAATTTTACTTATAGTTACTATCTTTATCCGTCGCTCTTACAACCGTAACCTACAAGCGGTCAGTAACAGCCAAACTATAAAGCTGATAACAATAAATAATGGCGAATCGACTAATCAAATTGCTAATCAACTTCATTCTGCCGGCTTAATCCGTAGCACCTGGGCGTTTGAGTGGTATGTCGGCAGCCAAGAAGTTCACGACGAACTGGAAGCCGGTACGTATGCCTTTAGGCCCAGCCAACCGCTACCATCGATTGTCAGCCAACTAACGCAAGGTAAAATAGCTACAAAGCTAGTAACTATTCTACCCGGGCAACGGCTTGACCAAATTAAGCAGGCGCTGATTAACTCCGGGTTTAACCCCTCTGATGTTGAAGCGGCATTAAACTCGGCGTTATATGCCGGTAATCCCGCTTTAGTAGACAAGCCTTCGTCGGCTAGCCTGGAGGGTTATCTCTACCCGGATTCATTCCAAAAGACCGCTAGCACCAGTGTCCAGACAATAGTAGAAGAATCGCTCAACGAAATGAGCCAGCATTTAACGCCGTCCTTAAGAGCGGCGTTTGCGGCGGAGGGCTTAAGTACTTATCAGGGTATTATTCTAGCATCAATAGTTGGCCAGGAAGCTTCCGTGCCCAGCGATCAAACTCAGGTTGCCCAGGTTTTCTTGACCCGTTTGCATGACAATATGGATTTAGGCAGCGATGTCACCGCCTTTTACGGCGCTATTTTAGCCGGCCAGCCGCCTAGCGTTAATTACGATTCACCGTATAATACGCGCCTGCATGCCGGGTTGCCACCGACACCAATCAGCAATGTCAATGTCCAGGAATTAACTGCCGTTGCCCATCCGGCCAATTCTAATTGGTTATACTTTGTTGCCGGTGATAATGGTAAAGTATACTTTTCTCAAACCCTGGCGCAGCAGCAAGCCAACGTAGCGCAGTATTGTCACCAACTCTGCAGTCAAAGTGATTAGCTGCTGGTTAGTACTTGGTTGAATGTCAACCCCGATTTTGTTACACTTTTAAGCATAACAACCCAGTTATTTACACTACTATTGAAAAGTTGTTATCTCTTTTAGATCGATGCCTCTAGTTACTTATACGACCGAAGTATGGCTCGGCGCTTAAAGTATAATTCGATCAGAGCTTTGCGACCTTAAAAAGCCATATGGAGTTACGATAAGTTGTTAGTACATAGTGATTCCAAGGTGCTGGTTCGTCCACTTCTCCAGTACCAACAACAACGTAAGCGCCTTATTAAGGCGCTAAATCGTAAACACGCGATTCGTTATGTAGCTGTCGGTATAAATATCCTTTTGCTTGGCGTAGTGCTGTATATGGTGACCGGCAACACCAAAGACCAGCCCATTAGCCAGTCATCATCGGCAATCATAACATCCAGTTCCAGCACTGTGACTAATCCGCTAGACCAGCTATCAGCGGCCGATATTGCCGTATCCATTGCCAATATGACTCATTTATATGAACGGACGGCCGTTAAGGACCAAGCAGAATCAGTCAACGCCGAATTAGCGGTTGCGCCGGCTGAAGCGGTCGTCAACGTCAAACCACAGGTAGTAGCAACGGCCCTAAAAAGCCGGGCCGATATCTTTAACTACACGACAGTTACCGGCGATACTATCGCCTCAGTAGCTACTAAGTTCGGCGTAACCTCAAATAGCATAATTTGGTCGAACAATATTAGCAACACTACTTTGCCGGCCGGCCTTAAGCTGGTTATTCCGCCGACCAACGGTATCGTCTATACGGTCAAGGCCGGCGATACGCCCCAAAGTCTGGCCGCAACCTATAGCAGCAATGCGGCTCAGATTATTGCCTATAACGATGCTGAAATAACCGGCTTGCAAACCGGCGAACAGATTATTATTCCCAATGGCCAAAAGCCGGCAGCGGCTGAAGCCTTTGACTTTTACCCGGATTATGGCTCAAACGGTTATGATTTTGGTTATTGTACTTGGTATGTCGCCACCCAGCTGCCGGTACCAAGCAATTGGGGCAATGCCAGCAGCTGGGCTTACTATGCGGTACTTAGCGGTTGGACGGTCAGTTCTTCACCACAAGTTGGAGCCATCGCCCAGACGTCCTATGCCGCCGGCGGCGAAGGGCATGTCGCAGTTGTCGATGCGGTTTCGCCTGACGGTAGCGAGATTCAATATCGTGACATGAACGGGGTGGCTGGTTGGGATCGGGTGGGTTACAGCGGTTGGGTGGCAGCTTCGACATTCCCGCATTATATTTCTCACTAGAGGCACTGGATTAGCCAAGCTGATTTTACTCCGCTATACTATAAATCAGTATGAATTTTGTAGATAAAGTCAAGGTGACGATTATTTCCGGCAACGGCGGTGACGGCCGGTTGAGTTTTAGGCATGAAAAATTTATTGACCGGGGCGGCCCTGACGGTGGTGACGGCGGCAAAGGCGGTGACGTGGTGGCGGTAGCCAGCCGTAACCAAAATACCTTGGCTAATTATAGATATCAGAAAAAAATCCAGGCGGAGAATGGTGCGCCCGGTGACAAAAAACGGATGCATGGTAAAAGTGGCGAGGATTTATTGGTACTCTTACCGGTTGGCACTGTAATTAGTGATGAAAAAGGCATGGTTATCGCCGACTTGGCCGAAGATGGCAAACGGGCAGTAGTAGCCAAAGGCGGTAACGGTGGTTTCGGTAATGCCCATTTTACTTCCAGCACTCGTCAGGCACCTCGAATTGCCGAAAAGGGCGAAAAAGGTGAAGAGCTATCGGTAACCCTAGAAATTAAGATGATTGCCGATGTCGGTTTGGTCGGTTTGCCCAACGCCGGCAAGTCAACGCTTCTCTCTGTTATTAGTAACGCCCGTCCGGAGATTGCCGATTATCCGTTTACGACGTTGACTCCCAGCCTAGGCGTGGTTGATGTTGATAAAACTACCAGCCTGCTTTTTGCCGATATTCCGGGGTTGATTGAAGGTGCCGCCGAGGGTAAGGGTTTAGGCGATGAGTTTTTACGTCATGTCGAACGTACCGGAGTTCTGTTGCATTTGATTGATGCTTATCAACCAAATATTGCCGAAGCCTATCAAATAGTCCAACACGAACTAGAAGCTTACAAAGTAAACCTGGCCCGCCGGCCGCAAATAGTAGTTGTGTCTAAAGCTGAGGGCCTAGATACTGAGCTAATCGGTGACATCACTAAACAGCTTAGGTCGGTTGTGCCGGCCAGAGCACCGATCCTGGCCATCTCTGCTCAGGCCGGGTTAGGCCTTAAGGATTTGCTGCGTAAAACTGGTGAGCTTGTTAAACGGGAGCGCCAAAAGCAAGCTAGAAGCCAGTTACCGACATCAACAATACCTGTAATTCGCTTTGCCAAACCGGACGATAGCTGGCTGGTGGTTAAAACCAAGCAGGGGTTTTTAGTAACCGGTAGTAAAATTGAGCGTTTTGCTAAACGTACCGACTTTAACAGTGATGATAGCGTTAAGCGTTTACGCGATATCTTGAAGAAAACCGGCATTAATCACGAGCTGGCCCGTCAAGGGGCTGAGCCTGGAGCAGTCATCTGGCTGGCCGATGAAGGTTCATTAACGTACTAAGATGGCAAACAGTTTTTTCTTTTATGATCTTGAGACTAGCGGCTTCAGCCCCAAAGAGGCTCGCATCATGCAGTTTGCCGGCCAACGGACCGATTTGGAGTTAAAACCCATAGGTGAACCGGTCAACCACTTACTAAAACTAACTAACGACATTTTACCGGACCCTGACGCGGTACTGGTGACCGGCATTACCCCACAAGCAACCCAAACCGACGGTCTAACCGAACGTGAATTCCTCGAGCTATTTGAAACAACGGTCGGCTTACCGGATACAATTTATGTCGGTTTCAATAATATCCGCTTTGACGACGAATTCATGCGTTTTCTTCATTATCGGAATTTTTACGATCCATACGAATGGCAATGGCAAATGAATCGCAGCCGTTGGGACTTACTTGATGTCGTCCGCATGACGCGGGCCCTAAGGCCCGTTGGCATAAAGTGGCCTTTTGCCAGTGACGGCAGTCCGTCTAACCGGCTGGAATTACTTAGCTCGCTTAACGGTCTTGATCATGAGCACGCTCACGATGCCCTAAATGACGTCGGGGCAACTATTGCCGTGGCCCGGTTGATACGCTCTCGTCAAACCAAGCTTTTCGATTATCTTTTAAATTTACGAAACAAAAAACAGGTTGCCGAACTGGTCTTAAGTGGCGAACCCTTTATTTATACCAGCGGTAAATACCCCAGCGAATATGAGAAGACATCGGTTGCCGTATTGCTGGCAGAGCATCCTAAAAGACCCGGGGCCTTGGTTTATGATCTGCGCTATGATCCGACAGATTTTTGTAGCCTTTCGCCCCAAGCCTTAGCCGAAGCCTGGCGGTGGCAAAAAGAACCCGTTAGTCCGCGTTTGCCGGTTAAAACCATGCGCTTTAATACTTGTCCAGCCATAGCCCCAATAGGGGTATTGGATAAATCTTCCCAAGATCGCCTAAAGCTTGACTTGAAGCTTATTAATAAGCACTTTAAGCAGCTTAGGCAAATTCAAGCTGATCTAGTGCCAAAACTACTAATAGCCCTGGACATCCTTGACGGCGAGCAACAAACCAGCCTGTCACTTAACGTGCCGGATATTGACGGCAAGCTTTATGAGGGTTTCTTCACAGATAAAGACAAACGATTAATGAATAAAGTCAGAGCCGCTTCAGCCGAAGAGCTACAAAATCAAAACTTTAAATTCAGTGACCAACGGTTAACCGAACTATTGCCACTTTATAAGGCCCGTAACTTCGCCCGTAACTTGACTGAAGCCGAGCACGTCGAGTGGGAAAACTTTCGCGTTAAAAAACTATTAACCGGTGGAGATAAAAGCAGTATGGCCCGGTATTTTGCCCGCCTTAAGGATATTAGTGAACAAAACAAATTATCCGATCGTGATATATACTTATTGGAAGAGCTACAACTATACGGCCAAAGTATTATGCCCGCAGAGACGGCTGACGCTTAGCGATCAGCATAAGATAAACGAAAATTAACCACATACGAATAAGCAGTCTGTGCCACAGACCAAGCAGGGTAATTAAAAACAACAGGCTAGCAGCACCAATTAGCCACATCTCAAAAGTAATTTGAATATCCGTTCC
>Ga0182030_10027081_pt1 | contig 10334 bp, 3 predicted proteins | sample 812S3MmetaG_FD_121299 | JGI IMG/M metagenome (GOLD analysis project Ga0182030, IMG submission 121299) | Permafrost microbial communities from Stordalen Mire, Sweden - 812S3M metaG (Illumina Assembly) | ecosystem: Environmental > Terrestrial > Soil > Wetlands > Permafrost | place: Sweden... | reverse complement strand
GGGCCCGATGGCAAAGAAGTGCAACGCTCCGTCCTGGCGATTCCGGCCCATCGCGGCACGGCGCGCGACACGCTCCTCACCATGCACGTGAACGCGCCCCGGCGCTGGACCGCCGAAACTCCCGACTTGTACCGGCTCACGGTGGAGTTGGTGCAGGGCGGCGCAGTCACGCACGCGCGGACATCGGCCGTGGGCTTCCGCCAGATCTCGACAACCGGGGGCGTGCTGCGCATCAACGGCCAGGCGGTGAAACTGCGGGGCGTATGCCGCCACGACGAAAACCCGGATGTGGGCCGAGCCACCCGCCGGGAAGACTGGCTGCAGGACCTGCGCCTGATGAAGGCCGCGAATATCAACATGGTCCGGACGTCGCACTATCCGCCGGCCGAGGGGTTCATCGATCTCTGCGATGAGATGGGCATGTACGTACTCGACGAGGTTCCCATGGGCTTCGGCGGCGGATCGGGCGACGACCCGTCGTTCCTGTCATCCGGCCTGCTGCGCGCGCAGGAGACCATCGCGCGCGACCGCAATCATCCCTCCGTGATCGTCTGGGATATCGGCAACGAAAATCCCTTCACCGGCTTGCACCTGGCCATGATCCGCCTGGTGAAAGGCGCGGACCCCACGCGGCCGGTGCTGATGCCGCAGCGTATCGAGGAGTTCCTCCCGCCGGAGATCGATATCCTGGCGCCGCACTACCGCCCGCCTTCCGCCCTGGATCAGCTCGCGGCGCACTCCAGCCGCCCCATCATCAGCACGGAATATACGCACGCCTACGCGGAGGATGGGTTCGGCGGGCTGGCGGACTCCTGGCGCGCGCTGACCCAGCACCCCAGCGGCGCCGGCGGGGCCATCTGGATGTGGCAGGATCAGGGCCTGACCAGGACGCGCACCGGCGCCAACGGCCAGCCCGAGAAGTACATTCAGATTGTCCCCGATGGCTGGGACGGCATTGTCAGGGCCGACCGCACGCCGCAGAGGGATTACTGGGAAGCGCGGGCCGTGTATGCGCCGGTGGCCGTTGCCGCGGACGCAGTGCGTTTCTGGCCCGGCCAGGCGCAGGTGCGCGTCCCCATCAGGAACGATTACGATTTCACCGACCTTTCCACCGTCGGGGTCCATTGGAGCCTCATGGCCGACGACCGCGAACTGGCCAAGGGAGAAGCCAAGGTGAATGCCGCGCCCCACGCCACAGGTTATCTGGGGCTGCCCGTCGATGCCATCAAGAGCGTGGAGCCGGGCGTTGCGTACTACGCGCATCTGGCGTTTCTTCGCGCGGATGGCTCCCAGATTGTGGAGCGCGCGGTCGAATTGCTGGCGGACGGTGCGGCGCCGGAGCCGGCCCGCTCCGTTCCGTCCCCGGTGCGTGTACGCAACGGGAAGACCGTTGCGGTCACGGCCGGGTCCGCCTCGTATGAATTCGATCCCGCCACCGCCCGGCTGATTTCGGCATCGGCCGGGACCGCCGCGGTCATCACCGGCTCGCGCTTCACCATCTGGCGGCCGTTGGGGGCGAACGAAGTGCTCACGCAGCGCATCCAGCCCGACGCCGTGCCGGACCTGAACAAGTACTCGGTGGCGGTGAAAAGCTGGAAGGTAACCGCAGACGATTCCGGCGTCCGCATCGATGCCGAAGCCGAACACACGGTCAACGCGAAGAACTCGTTCTCCGTGGTGTACACGTACCGGGTAGGCCGCGATGGCGTACTGCGCGTGGAGTACACGGTAAGACCCCACGTGGAGTTCCCGTGGCTGCCCGAGATCGGCATGGAGTTGGAGACCGCCGCCGGGTTGGACAACCTGCGCTGGCTGGGATTGGGCCCGCTCGATGCCTACCCCAATGAGAAGACCGCACCCATCCTCGGAGTGTACGCGGGTAAATCGGACAGCGAGACGGCGAAGGGCACGAAGGCGGCCCGGTGGGCCGAGTTGACTTCCGCAGAGGGCTCCGGCTTCCGCGTGGAAGGCGCGCCCTACATCCGGTTGGAAGGGCGCAATCTGCGGGTGCTGCCCTCCGTGGTTGGACGTTCCGAGAAAGGCCGCCGCCCGGAAGCGCCCGAGTACCGTCTCGATACCGGCTCTTCGGCGGTATTTCAGGGTGGCTTTGCCGTGACTCCACTAAAGCGAAAGTGAACGGTCCGGGCTGGCTTCACCGCCGGTCCGGGTGTCTCCGGCCACGGCTAAACCCCTGTCATATCGACGATTGACACCGGTAAAATCGGGTGCTAATGTCCGAACCATGAGAATTAGGCACCTTGTGAGTTTTGTCTTCGCGTTGGCTCTCTGTTGCGCCAGCCTGTTTGGGCAAACAGTAGCCAGCTCCGTAGTCGGAGCCGTCGTCGATCCGGCGGACGCAGTGGTTGCGGGCGCACCGGTCACCCTGACCAGCGCCGAAAGCGGCGAGGTTCGCGGCGGGACCACCGACAGCAACGGCACGTTCCGGTTTCTGAACCTGCGGCCGGGCACTTACAGCGTGATGGTCAAAGCCGCCGGGTTCAAGCCCGCTCAGCGAGCCGGCATTGTCGTGGCCGCCGAGGAAACCCATAACGCCGGCAGAATCGTCCTTGAAATCGGCAGTATCACGGAGACGACGACGGTTACGGCGGAATCGGCCCAGGTGCAGGTGGCGAGTTCCGAGAACTCCCAGACCATCGGCGCCGCCAACCTGGAAGACCTTACCTTGAAGGGCCGGGATCTGTTCGGCTATGTAAGGCTGGTTCCAGGGGTGATCGACACCACGGCCAGCCGCGATGTCACCAGCCACTCCGCTTTCAGCGGCATCATTATTAACGGCAACACGGCGTTATCGAACACGCTGAACTTCATGGTCGATGGCATCACCGACATGGATACCGGATCGAACGGTTCGAATCACTATGAGCCGAACATGGACTCGATTCAGGAGCTGAGGATCCTGACGACGAATTACCAGGCCGAATTCGGGCGCAACTCGGGCGGCACCATCACGGTGGTCACCAAGAACGGAACCAGGGACTTCCACGGCACGGCTCAGTGGACTCACCGGCATGAGGAATTCAACGCCGATAGCTGGGCAAACAACCATACCATCAAGAACGGTGAAGCTACTCCCCGCGTGCCGTACCGGTACAACGTCGAAACGTACAGCATCGGCGGTCCCGTGTATATCCCGAAGCATTGGAACACGGACAAGAAGCGGCTCTTCTTCTTCTGGTCCCAGGAGTATACCGCCCAGTTCGTAACCGGCGGCTCGGAGAGTATGTACACACCCACGGCGCTGGAGCGGACGGGCGACTTCTCCAAGAGCTTTAACAACAACGGCAGTCTGATCAGCGTCCTCGATCCGAATAACAACAACGTGGCGTTCCCCGGCAACGTCATACCCGCGTCGCGGCTCAATTCGGTGGGCCAGGGGCTGCTCAACTTCTTCCCGATGCCGAACTTTACCGCGACCCTGCCGGCGCAAGTGAACATCGTGAACTACTTCGAACAGGGCAGCGCCAAGCACCCGCGGCGTAACGACGTGCTTCGTTTGGACTCCTATATTACGTCGAAGCTCAGCGGCTATTTCCGCTGGATCAACGACTACGACGACACGGTGCAACTCTACCAGGGGGTCCAGTTCACTTCGGACGCGGGTGGCCTGCTGGGCCAGAACGGCATTTCGCCCATCGATCATCCGAACGGGGGCCACGGCTATGCGGGTACGGTTACTTACACCGTCACGCCGACGCTGATCAACGAAGTTACGGTGGCCGAAAGCTGGGACACCTATTCGTTTTACACACTGGACAACATGGCGAGCGAACAACGCTCGCTGATTCCGGGCCTGCCATCGCTGTTTCCGGTGCCCACGGCCGCGAATAACAATGGTGTATTAGCTATCAACGGTTACGAGAACATCCTGCCGACGTTCAGCTTCGGTAGCGCACCGTCCAACGCCATGTCCTATTCGCGCAACGGATCGACGGCCGGGACGTACCAGAACGGCAACCCCATCTGGACCTACCAGGATAATCTCAGCAAAGTCTCGGGTCATCACGGGTTGAAGATGGGCATTTACCTGGAGCACAACGGCAAGTATCAGCCGAAGGGCAACAACTACATGGGGTCCTTCAGTTTTGCGTCCTCCACTTCAACCCCGCAGCTCAACACCAACGATGGTTACGCCAGTGCCTTGCTCGGTATCGTCAACAGCTACAGCCAGTGGACCGCGACCACGACGTTTAACGTCAAGTACTGGAATGCGGAGTGGTATGTGCAGGACAACTGGAAAGTGAACCGCAGGCTGACGCTCGATCTGGGGGTGCGCTTCTATCACCAGACGCCGCAAGTGGATTACAACGATACGTTTGTCAATTTTAACGCGTCCACTTATTCCGCGTCGGCCATGCCGCGGCTTTACGTTCCGGCCTGTTCCAACGGCGCCGCGACATGCACCAGCGCCGCCAATGGACTGGTGGCCAGGGACCCGCTTACGGGCGCCACCACGTCCAGCGGATTCGTCGGCGATTTTGTTCCTAACTCGGGCAATCCGACGGCGGGAATGCAGGTGCTGCGGCAAAACGGCGCACCGAACGCTCTCTACAGCCAGTCGCCCATTGCTCTCGGGCCGCGCATCGGATTTGCATACGATGTGTTTGGCGATGGCAAGACGGCGATCCGCGGCGGGTTTGGAATCTTCTACAACCGGCTGGATGGCAATCAGGTGTACACCAGTTCCGGACAGTCGCCCATCGCGTACCAGGTGTCGGTCAGCAGCCTCAGCCTCGCCCAGATCGCGGCGCAAAACACGGGAGCCCCGCCGAGTCTGGCCAGCCTGAGCACCGCTCCCAACAGTCCCTACATCTGGCTGCCCTCCAAAGTACCGTGGGACACGACCATGAACGGCAGCCTGGACATTCAGCACAGTCTCGGCACCAACACCGTAATCACTGTCGGCACCAGGTGGGACCGCAGCTACGACCAGCACCTGCTTTACAACCCCAATTGGATTCCCATCGGAACGGGCTGGCCGTTCACGCCATCCAATATCAACCCGACCACGGCGGGCAGTACCTCCAACGACATTGGCTCTATTTTCGAGCGAAAGATATACCCGGGTTACGGCCAGATGTACAGTTCCGGGTTTATGGGGTCAAGCATCTACACCGCTCTGACCGGCACCATCAGCAGGCGCTTGTCGCACGGTCTGGCAGTGGGTGCGACGTATACTTTTTCCAAGGCCATGGGTATTACCACTTACAATCCCGCGGTTCCCGACAACCACGAATGGAATTACGGGCGGGTGAGTGGGGACCGGCCGCATAACCTGCAGATGAACTTCAACTACGACATCCCGGGCCTGGGTAAGAAGCTGGGCGTGAAGGCGCTCGGCGCTCTCACCGATCACTGGCAGCTCTCCGGAATCATTTCCTCGCAGAGCGGCGCGCCGTTTAGTCCGAGTTGCGGCCTCACTTCGGGGGCGGCATCGGTCACCGGCGGTTACACCGGCTCGCCGGACGTCAGCGCCCGCTGCGAGGTGATAGGCAATCCGCTGGCAAACATACCGACCAGCGGCAACGGGAAAGTCTTCTTCAACCCGGCGGCGTTCGCTCTACCCGGGATCGCTACGGGGCCGGACAACTCCATGGTCGGATCGCCCGTTCTGGGCGACCTGGGCGGCGGGGCCGGCGTTCTACGGCTGCCGCGCATCACCAACTTCGACGCCACCGTCAGCAAGAGCGTCCCGCTGGGCAGCGAAAAGCGCCTTCTGAAGTTTCAGGCGCAGGCGTACAACATATTCAACCACACGGAAATCAACGCCCTCGGCACCGGCATCCAATTCACCCCGTCCACCAATCAGGTGTCCAACGCTTCGTCCCTGGGATATGCCACCGGGACTTTGCCGAACCGCGTGCTGGCGTTCACCGTCCGGCTGCAGTTCTAGCGGTTCCGCTCGCAATTTGAAGATGGGGCCGATGCTCACAAAGGGCATCGGCCCCTTTCTTTGGTCGCGGCTCGGGTTGAAGCCGGGCGTATCAGTCAGCGCCGCGACCGTCAGGGAGCGGTCTGGTCACCATATTGTGCGAGCCTCAAACGGTGCGGGACGTCATCACCGGGACGATTCCGACGCCGGGCAACCCGCCTCGCTCACCGCTCTCCGCGCGGTGCTGGCGGCCATGGGCTCTTGCCCCATCCGCAGGAAGAGTTGCTGCACGTTCCCAAAGGCCGTGCAGATCTGCTCGTGCACCAGCGGACAGGCCGGGTCCAGGCTGGGTGCGCCTGGGGTGTTGAGGAGGGCGCAGCTCCCCGGACTGGTCTGCCGGTACAGTTCCACCAGTTCGGAAGCGAGCTTGGTATAACTCTTGTCCACCAGCAGGCCCTCAATCAGCACGATGGCGGCCTGCCGCGGGTCTCCCATCGCCAGCCACGCTCCCGACATGTCCTCGAAGAACTCCGGCGCCGGGCGGAGGATGCGGCCATACTCGAACGCTTCCATGGCCTGGCGCGGTTGGGACAGGCGAAGGTACACGTCGCCCAGCGTCAGGTATAGGGGATACCAGCCCGAGGCGGATACCCTGATGCCGCGCAACTCATTTTCGCGGCGGACCTCCCGGGTGGCGATCCGGTCGGCTCTCTCGCCGCGCAGCAACACATCCAGCGCTTTTTCATACCACTGCCGGCTCTGCGCGGCGGAACCCCTGGTGGCCATCAGCTCGCCCTGCATGACGTAGATCAAACCGGCGGTGGAATAGGCCTGAGGTACGGTTCGATCGTCGGGCAGGCCATCCAGAATGGCGAGGGTCCGGTTCACCTCGTCGATGGCGCGGTCCATCCCTTCCCCTTGCGGCGAGATCATGGCGGTCGCGACGTGCAGGTGCGTCTTGTAACTGCCGGGGCACGCCTGGGCGGCGCTGGTCCAGAGGCTCCCTTCATCGAGCCAGTTGATGTTGCGGGCGTAGGTGCGGACGGCCCACGCCGCGCCGATGAGGGCCAGCACCGCCGGCGCCATGCGCGGCCGCCGATAGATCGTCCAAACCAGACAGCCGGCGAAGCCTACCGCGGGCAGGTACAGGTATCGCTCGGCCATGACGCTGCCGATGAGAATCACCAGGTTGGAAACAGGCGCCAGAGTCGCGAAAAAGAAAACAATGAAAAAGCACACCGTTTTGTGCCGGCGGTAGCAATAGACCGCGACCGCGACAGCGGCGGCACAAACCGCCAAGGCGGCAAAACTGCCCAACCCCCAACCGAACAGCGCGATTTGGTTGTAGGAGTAGTCGCAGGAGAGGTCGCGCGGCCACACCAGCAGCCACAGGTACTTGCCGATCACCTTGACGGCGGCCAGCCGCGCTGTCCAGAAATCGGCGCCCACCAGAGGGTTATCGGTGAACGGAACCGGCGCCGCGGCCAATCCGGCAACCACCCGGGAACGGACGTACCAGAAGAGCCCGAGCGGCAGCGCCGCCGTCAGGTATCCGTGCCAGCGGCCGCGCCACCCGCCCGTGCCGAAGGTGAAATCGTAAATCGCCATGGCGGCCGGCAGCACCACGGCATTTTCCTTGGAGAACATCCCGATGGCGGCGGCCAGCATCAGGGCCGCCAGCCAGGCCAGTTTGCGCCAGCCGGAAGCAGCCACGCTTTTGGCGTGGCAAAGCAGACCCGCCAGCACCCCGAAACCGGCCAGCAGATCGGCGCGGCCCACGATGTTGGTGACGGATTCGGTAAGAACCGGATGCAGGGCCCAGACCCCGGCCAGCGCCAGGGCGAGGTGCTCTTTTTTTCTGGTCTCCTGGAACACGAGCAGGCCCAGCAGGTATACCAGCGCGATATTGGCGGCGTGCAGCGCGAAATTGACCCAATGATAACCGGCCGGATGGGGGCCGTTGCCGAAGATGGCGTAATTCAAAAGGTAAGACAACGTAGTCAGCGGACGATAGAGCAAAGTGGCTGTGGTCTGATACCAATACTCCTGGTTGAGGATCAGGTGGAGATTCTCGGACGTGGCGGCGTGCACGCGGGAATCCCGTAGAATCGCCCGCTCATTGTCGAACACGAAGCCGGCCTGAAAAGAGTTGGAATACGCCGCGAGCGCCAGGGCCCAAAGCGCCAGGATCGCCAGCGCGTGCCACCGCCAATCGGCGCGAGCCGCTGCCTTTGCCCGCACCCTCATCATGCCGCGGTCCCGGCCATCGCGGTTTCCACGGTCCGAATCGGGGCTTCGTCTCCCGGCATGCTACGAGAATAACGCAAGCCGCGTGGCCGCGCGGCCGCCGCATCACCGATTGGCGCTTTTCGCGATCTCCACCGCGTACACATGCACCGGACCCAGCATGTTCGACCGGAAAACCACCCATTTCATGTCGGGCGAAAACGTCACGTTGGGCTCCAGCCGGTAATCGTGCTTGCCCATGTTCACCAGCCGCTCCCCCTGGAAGAAGCCCGCGTCGATCAGGCTTTCGGAATTGGCCGCCTTGACGCCGGCCACGTCCGGCACGCGCTCGGGCCGGAACAGATAGATCCATTTGCCATCGGGTGCGCGGGCCACCATTTCGCTGTCGCCGCCGTCTCCGGCAAACAGCGTGCCGTCGGCCGATACATTGAAGTGCACCGACCACTCGTTGCGCTGCAGGTGATACCAGGTGCGCTTGCCGGTGGCGACCTGGTAGCCGGCCAGCCAGAAATCCTGGCCGCGCGGCGTTTGCAGGTCGTACCAGACGGTGGCGCCATCCGAAGAGAAGAATTCGTGGCCGGCAATTTCCATGTTCATCGTCCGCGTGTGAATCTTCGTCAGGCCCGTGCCGTCGGCGTGGATGGTCCAAATGCGATCCACCTCGTGCCATGTGCCTTCGTGGCAGAACATAATAAGGTTGGCGTCGGTGGGCGAAAATTGCAGGTGGCCCAGCCACTCGTGCTCGCGGAAGATATCTTTAAGCTCGCCCGTCCGGGTATTCACCGTGAACAGGACGCGCGGCGCGCCGGCCCGCGTAGCCATCAACTGGTTGTGCAGCCGCAGGTCTTTGGCATCCGCAAAGGTCATCGGTTTGCCATCCGCGCCCACGGCTTCGTAGTTAGGCTGGCCAAATCCCGCGGCGGCGCCAGGCGGGCGGTTGGCCCCCGGAGCGGGCGGCGCGCCGCCGTCCACATAAGTGCCCAGCAGCAGAGTCTCATCCGCATTCAGCGACGAGACGTTCCGCCCCGGCGGCAGCTTCACCACCTCGCGTGTGGCGCCGGTATCCACATTGGTCGCGTAGACGATGGCTCCGCTGGTATTGCGCCCGCCGGCCGCTCCGGCCGCTCCGCCCGGCAACCGCCTGGTGTAATAGACGTCGCCGGTCTTATGACCTGCCACCAGCACCGACACCGGACCGGCCACCAGCGGTTTGACATCTCTGGTTGCCAGAGTAATTGTCGCGATACCGCCACTGGCCGTAGTGACGATCAGTTTCTTACCGTCGGCCGTATAGGCGTTTTGATTGAAGTACAGGCTCTCGGTCCCGTCTTCGCGCGAAAGCCGGATCACGCGATGGCCGGTGTCAGCGTCGATCCACTCCGTCGGCAAGCCGGCGGCGCATGCCGCGGAACCAAGGGCCAGCATGAGGGGCAATGTTCGTCGATGGCTAAACATGTTCGCTCTTCTTTCCCGCCATCACGGCTTGGCGATCTCCACCGCGAAAACCTGCGTCGCGCCCATCATATTGGAACGAAAAACCACCCATTTCATGTCGGGGGAGAAGGTAACATTGGGCTCCAGGCTGTAATTATGTTTGGCGAGATTCACCAGCCGTTCGGATTTGAAGTAGCCGATATCGATCAGGTCCTTCCTGTCGCGGAAGGAACTGCCCTTCACCATCACCGGACGGAAAAGGTAAATCCACTGGCCGTTGCCCGGCGGGTTCAGAGTCTGGCCGTCGGGCGATTGCGCGGCCACGCTGGTCGGGCCGCCGCCGTCGCCGGCGAACAGCTTTCCGTCCGCCGAAACGTTGTAATGCACCGACCATTCGTTGCGCTCCAGGTGATACCAGGTGCGATGTCCGGTGGCAAGGTTCACGCCGGCCACCCAGAAAACCGTGCTGCGCGGCGTCTGCAAGTCGTACCAGACCGTCTTGCCATCGGCGCTGAAAAACTCGTGGCCGGCGATTTCCATGTTCATGGTCCGCTCGTGCATCAATCGCAGGCCCGTGCCATCGGTGCGGATGGTCCACACGCGGTCGTTATAGTGCCACGGCCCTTCGTGGCAGAACATGATGAGGCTGCTCTCGGTGGGCGACATCTGCAGGTGGTTGGTCCAGTCGTTCTCCGTGTAGATCTTGCGGAACGCGCCCGTCCTGATGTCGATGGTGTAGAGCATCTTCGGCGTGCCGGCGGCC
>Ga0182030_10027080_pt1 | contig 10334 bp, 11 predicted proteins | sample 812S3MmetaG_FD_121299 | JGI IMG/M metagenome (GOLD analysis project Ga0182030, IMG submission 121299) | Permafrost microbial communities from Stordalen Mire, Sweden - 812S3M metaG (Illumina Assembly) | ecosystem: Environmental > Terrestrial > Soil > Wetlands > Permafrost | place: Sweden... | reverse complement strand
TGACGACCTGTCCGCGCTTGCCGCCGTCCATCACGATGGCCTCCGCCATCTTCTCGCATGGCTTCTGGTTGGCGGATAACTTGGTGCTTGCGCCGTTTGCCTTCGGCTTCTTGATCTCCAACTCCACATACTGATTCCGTCCCAAGGGAGCGCCCTCGCGGGAATTCCACGCCGCCGAAATCTGGATTAGCTGCGGCTTGGTTTCCAGAGTCTTTTTCACGGAAGCGTCGATCTTCGCCCGGAAACAGTCGGGCGAAGTGCATTATGTGGAATCAGGAGTCAAGCTGGAAAACCGGCGATAGCGCTCACAACCCGTCAACGAGCGCAATGGCGATGTTACGCCAATTTGACCTGCATACTTGGTTCATGACAACTACGACGCCTTCAATGGGGCGGCTGTCGCGTCCCACTGGAATACCTCTCCCAGTGGGACGTTGAAGACCTGGGCAATACGGAACGCAGCCTCTAATGACGGCGAGTATTTCCCCGCCTCGATGGCGGCAATCGTCTGCCGGGTGAGGCCGATGCGCTGACCAAGCTCGGCCTGCGACATTTCGCCATTCATGAAACGCAGGGTGCGAATGCGATTAGAAATCGATCCTTGCATCATTATGATGCCTGCACGCGATAGCTCGCCACGACTACGCCGTAGTGAACGACTTCCGCGGCAACGATCCAGAAAATCGCAGCATTGACGATGGTCCATCCGGTGGAGCTGAAGGGCATGAAGCAGCCCACCAGGATCATACCGGCGATAAGCACATAGTAAGCGGCACTGATCGAGCGGTGCTCGATTGCGCGATCCCGTTCGTCCAGTGGCGGGCGCTCCTCCCGGGGGGAGCCGAGGCGGAGATACAGATAGCCAGCGCCCAGGATGGGCATCCGCACAATCGATACAGGGCAAACAGGCCAAGCGGGTGTAGGTGAGGCAATGGCTCCCAGGGGGCAGGATCCCTCGCAACAAACATAAAGTACGGGCCATAGGCGACAGCCATCGCGATCAACGATAGCCAGGCGATTTTTTCTCGGTACGACATTTCAGCCTCCTCAATTCAAGGTAGGCTGAGTGTATTAAATAACTTACATAATGTCAATAAATATATACCTCATGTAAACAATAACTTACCTATTAAGCTTTGGCCTCGTTTGGGCAACCGCGTCCTCCGTGTGGAGATGCGTCGGGAATTGGCAGGAATCGGCGTCGCTCAGGCCGCGCCTGTGGAGTAGCTGTCGTTAACGATAGCGCTCACAACCCATCTCGGGCTGAAAAACATTTTCACAGTAGCCTGTCCGAGCCATTCACGCGCACCAACCCAGAGGTTAGAGTGGTTGTGAGCAGACTTCGGGGGAGGGCTATTCGACTCACGTCCCATGACTCTTTGAGCCTGGGGCGTTTTGTTTTGCTTCGGATCAGAGGTCAGCAGCCCTAGCAGCCCGCGGCAGAGAGTGAACGCACAAGGCTCGAATTCTTGCACCCGGCCCGCCTATCAAGGTTGTTCGTGAGGAGACGCCCGACTTCATCTGCCCTATAGATCGTTGTCGACAAGAAAGCGGCCATAGTCGTTGCTTTCAAGCCAGTCGTATAGATGAATCTGGTACAGATAAGAGGCTACGACTTCCTCGCCGAGTTCGTGGGTTTCGGTGCACAGGAAAGGAACGTTCAGTCCGGCGAGGAGAGCGATCAGGGACTGCAGAGTGCAGTTGGGGTTAATGTTGGAATGAGCATAAGGAGACTTCACTTGGCTGAGCGCGGCTGAGATTATCAATAGCCGATGAGGGAAGGCGCTCATGAGCCGGAGCCGATTGATAAACACCGGACGGTCCACCGTGAAGGAATGAATCAGGTCGGCGAGGTCCTTCCGCTCCACGGCACAGATGTCCTCCAGCCCAGCGATGGTGTAGTCTCCAACTCTGAGAGCCTTTCTCTCGACTCCTACGAACCAGCCAGAGAAGCGCGAGAACTCGAAAGGCGTCTGTTCCCGAGTGTCCACCAGTACCACCGCACGCGGCGCCCTGAGCTGGGTGCCGCCACGCTCTGCCAAAACCGGTATTGGCGGGGGCAATACCGGGGCTGCGGTCATTTGCCATTCGAGCGGAGAGGCAATCAGTGGGCGTCGTCGTCTCATCATTATTGTTTGTCGACAGACCGCTATCTTAACTCCCCTTCAGCCCTTATCGTCGCACACGCGATTCCCAAGTTCACGCGGAGTCGGTCCCGCCGGTGTAGGGATATCGGCCAGTTGTTCAAGCAGCTTTTCCATTGCCGCAACTCCATCATCAACCGCAGCCAATTCTGAGTCGTTCAGCGGTATCTCTTGGCGTAGCTGAAGCAAGTTGGCTTTGCCCTGGAGCAACTGTACCTGCGACGAGCCCTTAGGCATATAAAAGCTGCATTTCGCACAAGCCATCCTGTGCGGGCACTGGTCGAAGAAATCATAGGTGCAGTACCCATGTCCGAGATCGTAGAACTTCCAGGGTTCAGTGGCAGCACGCCCGTTGCGGACGATCTCTTGGTCTACGAGCACCTCAATCGCGCGAAGGTTTCGCGCGAAGTAGCCAGCATCGGCATACGACTTTGCCAACTTGATGGGCGTGATCTTTGCATAGTGCTGCGTCGCGGCCGGCGTGCTGTGGCCGAGCCACTCCTGCAACTCGAAGAGCGTCATCGGTTCTTTGGCATTGAAGAGCTGAGACGCAATCGTGGAGCGGGCGCGATGACTGGTGATGTTGCCGCGAACATCTGCGGTTGGAACTCCCGCCTTGCGGCAGAGTGTGGGAATCAAGACTTTGTTCACATAACTCTTCCCGACAACTGTCAAGCGAAACAGAAAAAGAAAATCGACCGACTCGCCCGTCTTCCAATCTGGCAGCTTCACCCCATTCGGCCGCACCTTCTCCCACGCCGAAATCATCTGGCCGACGATTGGATCGACAGGCTTGGTAAACGCTGTACTGGTTTTGTTGACCGGAACATCGAGCATGCACACCGCGCCGCCGGCCAGAGTCTCACCACTCGCTGGCACGGAAACATCCTCTTTCTGCCAGCGAACGCAGCCCAAGCGCAAACGTAGTATCTCGTTGTTTCGCAGGCCCGCGAACAGCCACGTGACGGCGAGTGCTTTGCAGAGTTCGACCGGATAACTGCTCTCCATGGGCTTCCGTTGAAAAGGACCGCGTTTCGGGAGATCTTCTGCTGTCAGGTTCAGCCCGGCCCACACCAATTTGGCCCAAACATCGTCGGCTATGATGCGGGGGTTCGGTCCGATCTTTGCAAGCACACTCTTGGGCGTCACGAAGCTGCGGATCGGATCGAACCGGCGAGGGATTAGCTCCCACTCCTGCAGATCGCGAAAGAAGACGCGAAGGGCAGAGATTCTCCCAGCATATGTGCTCGGTTTAAGTGTGTGGCCCTGGTTCTTGATGTGAACTGGGTCGGAAGTGCACCAATCGCCAGCATGCCACTGGCACGTGACCGCAACCGCCTCGGTTGCAAGGTCGCGAGTCCAATCGGCCGGGGAGTTGATCGCAGGATGCTCGTTCGCCAACCATCGCCCAACGTTCAAGAGGAAGTAGTAACTCTTGCGCCGGTAACGGTCGGAGACGGTAGATGTATCCAACCAGCGACGGCACAGGCGAGCCCACTCTGTAGGTACGCCTTCAGTGATCTCGGGAAGGTTTGCCCTGACAACGAACGGACGCACGATCTCCATCGGCTCTGGAATCGCGCCGATCTTTGCGAGCACCCGAGAGATTGCGAATGCACAATAAGTACCGAGCCGGGGAGGCCGCCGCGCGATGACGCTGCGCAGATGGTCGAGAGTGATGTCTCTCAAGTGTGGCGAGCGGATGAGCAGTAAACACTCAAAAATAGTTCGCATCACCTGATCGCTTGTGCCTGCTGGCCGATAGCCCCACTCCGAGAGCATCTCCCGAACGCGCTCAGAGATGTTCTTCGTATGCTCGCGGCCGAATACCTTTCGTGCGAGGCAGGAGTATACGACATGGTCGCTCTTGAGGCGATGCAGCTCAGAAAAACCGCACAGCACGTAAGCAATGGCGACTCCGTGCTGGCGTGGCGCGAGCCGGGCATCAATCGAATCGATCCACTCCTCCGTAGTCCATCCCCAAAAAGATCGTTTGCGTTCGGCCATCTCGCGCAGCAAGAAAAGCAGAACGTACTTCCGACGATTCGTGATGATTCCCGTATAGTCGAGCGTGTCGTTGAGTGGCCGAACCAGCCGGTCGAGAGCCGCTCCGAAGTTCATGGTTCGCCCATAGCGATAGAACCTGTACTCTTCCGCATACCGCGTAAGCATGTTCGTTTCAACTGAGGTTAGCTGCGGAGAGCGGTCGTATCGTTCCAGATTGATTGGCCAAGTCCATGGCCCATCGTCGGCCTTTCTTGGAAGAGTCTTCTTAGGTCCCCACTGGGCACGCGCTCGCCGGAATGAGTCTGACTGTTGCTTTGGTGTTCGGCTTTCAAACCATGGTCCGATAGTTTTCGGACGCTTCTTCTCAAGAATTATCTGGCTGCTCATGCCGTCGTCTCCGCGAGCATGCGCGTGCGTTGGGCATGTATCTGCGCCATGCCGGCGGCGAGCTTTCGGGCAAGGTCGCGACCGCTGAGGTGTATATAAAGGAGGGTGGTCTGCACCGAGCGATGACCGGCAAATGTTGCGATCTCGTGGATATCCCAGCCGGCGCGGGCTAGATCGGTCAGGCACAGGTGACGAAGCGTGTGGGTTGTGAATCGAGAAACTTCGGCGCGCCTTGCGATTCTAAGAACAATCTTCGACCAGGACCAGATAGAAATGGGAGCAGAGTAGTTGCGGCGTGATTCAGAAAGAAACAGTGGACCTCGTTTTTGCGCGAACGTGCGCCGGTGATCGAGATACCGCGCGAGCAACGCACCGCTTGCGGCGGAGTATGGCACGATACGGTCCCGTCGTCCCTTTGTGTTCTCGGCACGAATCCAGATCGTGCGACATGAAGGATCGATGTCGTTGGTGCAAATACTGCAAAGTTCTTCGCGCCGCAGTCCAGCATCATAAGCAAATGTCAACATGACGCGATTGCGGATCGGCTCCTGGGCCGCCGCGGCAAGGATGGTCTGCCAGTCATCCTCATTCGGCACCCACGGTAGCTTCCTGAGCCGAGGGACAAGCGCGCGGCCTCCGTTGTACGCTGTGGGATTCTTCGAGCAGACTCCTTCTTCGACCAGGTATGTGTAGAACAGCCTGAGTACCGTGAGCCGCTGCTGGACTGTAGCGTTCGACAGATAACCGTTGTCGCTCTGCATCCTGGCTATATAATCGCCGATATGAACCGGCGTGACGGCTGAGAGGGACAACTTTTCGTAGGAGAGAAAGCGTAGAAAAACCTCAAGCCCTTGTGAATATGCATCGAGCGTGTTCCTAGCCAGCCCCCGATTCGACTGAAACGTTAACCACACGCGACACAGTGGATCGGATGCTGCCACGGGACATCGATCCCAGCGTACGGGCTCAACGACAAAGATGCTGGTCAATTGGACCTCCTGCGGCAAACCCGATGAGGATAGAGGAAGCGCAGCGGTTGTAGTCAACACCTCTTCTATAGCGCTGGGCCGGTGAAGGGGAACCGCCCCCTTCCCCGGCACCCCATCCCCAAAACCAGATTCCACATAACTTACAGGAATCCTTTCGCACGTCTGGGAAAAGTAGCTTGTTGAATCCGGTTCGCTTAGGGCAGTTGGCACACGAACCTGCTTCGGGAACGAGTGCCTCATCCTCCTTGTCAAATGGCGCGGACGCCAGTTGTAGCAAGATGTTCGATTCAATCCACGCCGCCAACTCCCGAACCGGAATCAGGACTTGGGTGTTGCCCCCGCTTGTCCACATTCCACGAAAGGCGGCTGCGAATGCCTCCTGCTGCTGCGAAGAGGCAAGTTTGGCAATCAGCAGAGCGTGACCGATGGTGATCTCATCTTTCAGAAATGCCTCGGCCACGGGAGGGATTAGATCGGCCAGCCTAATCCTGCCGTAGATATACGCCTCGCTTTTTCCAGAACGCGAGGCGATGGTGGCAATGGTGTAGCCAGGTTCTCCGAGTTCCAAGAGCGACTTGAAACCCAAAGCCTCCTCAAGCGGGTGGATATCTTCTCTTTGAAGATTCTCGACGCACTGCGCTTCGATGGCTTCGGCATCGGTCAGCTTGACTACTCGGACAGGAAGGTTATCGAGCTCCGCCAGTTTCGCCGCTCGGAAGCGGCGTGCTCCGGCAATGACCTCGTATTTACTTTCCTCCAGTTCGCGCACCAGAAGAGGCGCGAGAATCCCTTGCGTCTTGAAACTCGCGGCCAGCTCCTCCAAGGCGGTTTGATCGAACCGCTTGCGAGGATTCGTCGGGGACTCGACCAATGCCTTGACGGGAATGTTGCGATATTCGTTGTTGTTGGCAATTGCGCTTTGCGTGGCTTGCATGATGTTCTTCTCCTTGTAGTGTGCTGTTCGTGATTGACGGTGGTCGGCGCACGCGTAGCGCGTGCGCCGGAATTTTGGCTGTCCTGGGGGTTATGCGGCTGCGGCAAGTGCCGCCGCTGGCTCGGGGGCAATGCCCCCGAGAATCACGGCAGCGGTTTGCTGAACGGCTTGTAAGCTCTCGCGCAAGAGATTCGCGTCTCCGTGCCAAAGCTGGATGTAATCAGCGGATGCGGTTCCGGTCTCAAGCCCGACGGCTTGGCAGACCACGAAGGCAACGGCTTCCGCCTCGGTCTCGCGAACTTGCTTGGTGGTGAGGGTGCGACGGTCGCCACGGTGCAGCATCTCGTGTGCTTATGTTAAGCACAACATAAGCTCACTTATGTTGAGTTGGAACTTATGTTGAGCAGCCGGGGGAGGACCGCAGAATGACGGGAGAATCGCGCGCAACTACTCAACATAAGTATTAGAGAGAGCGAAGGAAGGTGAGCAATGCAGGGTCGTCCTTCCACCGCTTTTGACGCGCTCGACTTTCTTTGAACGTGCAGTGCGCAAGGGCCTGTGCTTTGCGCTCCAGATCGACTTCGGCATAGATGTTGGTGGTGTCGATGGAGACGTGCCCGAGCCAGGCACGAATGGTGTTGATGTCAACGCCTGCGCGTAAAAGATGAGTGGCGGTGGTATGTCGAATCGTATGCGGGCTGACACGTTTGCGCAGCAGAGACGGGCACGAGAGACTGGCCGTCTTCGCATAGCGTCGTAACAACCAGTGGATACCGTGGCGAGTGATAGTCTGCCCAAGGCGATTCACAAAAACCGCTTGGTCCGGAGAGCGTGGACCAATGAGATGAAGTAGCTCAGCCGCAGTACTGGGCCACAGCGGGCACCGGCGGGTCTTGCGGCCTTTGCCGGCCAACCGCACATCGCTCATCTCTCGGGATCGCAGGTTCAAGTCCGCAATCTGGAGCGCAGCGACTTCACTGGCGCGAGCTCCCGAGTTATACATAAAGAGCAGCAATGCGTGATCACGCTGTCCGCGCATGGTGGTACGGTCCGGAGCCGCCAGAATGGCATCCATCTCCGGCTTGTCAAGGTAAGGTAGTTCGGTGCGTCCATGCCGTTTGAAGGGGACAGCACGAACCTGTCCGGACCATTCGATGTGCTCAGGACTACGCTCGGCAATAAACCGTGCCAATGCGTGTACCGCGGCGAGGCGTTGGTTGCGAGTGCGTATGGAACAGCTGCGCGCGGCCTCCAGGTGATTCAGGAATCTCTTGAGCAGATCGGCTGAGAGATCACGGACGGCGATGGACTCGATCGCTTTCCTCTTCTGCGCGCTGGCGAACGGCAGCAGGAGAACCAGTGTGTCCCGGTAGCTCTTCTGCGTGTTGGACGCCAGATTGCGCTCGGCGACCAGATGTTCCAGCAGGAATCTCTTCACCCATGGACCTATTAATAAGGATGCGCTAGGCACGCTTCACCTCCGGTCGGGCGTAGCGTTCGAAGCAAAGACTGGCTTGCTGCAGCAGTTCCGTTGTCATGGTCAGATAGCGCTGCGTCTCCATGATGCGCAAGTGTCCGAGATAGGTCGTCAGGTGAGGCAACAATCGCTGTACATTTTTGCCCTCACGGTACCAGGTGACAAGCCGAACCACGGCAAACGTGTGCCGAAAATCATGCAGCCGCGGCTGATAGCGCGCAGTGGACGGGCGCGCTACGTCGGCCTTCTCGCGCAGACGCTTAAAGACCAACTCCGCAGTCTGCCGTTTGATTCGTTCGTACTTCTGGGTTCGCAGCAGTGGCGCTGTGGGCGTTCTGCGTTCGACCGGCCATTGCTGGTCGATGTACTCTCGGAGCACATGACCGAGATCTTCGCCCACGGGGACGAAGCGGCTCTTGAAGAACTTCGTCTCGTGGATGGTAAGGACTCTGTTCTCGACATCGAAGTCATCCAGGTTCAATCTCAGGGCTTCGCTAATGCGCAGTCCTGTGCCATAAAGCAGCAACAGCAGCGTTCGGACTGTGTGCGGATCAAGAATCCAAACGAACCGATGGCGTGAATCTGCGGCGTCAATCAGCCGCTGCATATCCTGGTTGGTGTAGATGTAGGGCTCAAAACGAGCCGGGTCCTGCGGCTTTGTGAGGGGCAGTGGGCTCTGGGAAACGTGGTGGTGCGCGATCGCGTAACGATAAAACGAGTTGAGCGAGTGATACTTCGAAAACCAATAAGCCGTGACTGGCCCCACGCCGTAGAGAAACTGGCGAACGGCAGCGGGCCGGACGCGGCGAATGTCAACGTCTCCCATTGCCTTCACGTAGGCACGCAGGCGAACGGCCTCACTGTTGAAAAGCATCCCGAGGGAACGTTTGTGCGCGATGTAGCTTTCCACCACACTGAACAGCCTCATAGAAGACCTCCCAGGCCGAACTCGGCAACCGCACGTAGCGCGGCTATATCGCCACGTGAGTAGATCGGCGTCGCTCTATGTACGCTGTCCTTCGTGTAGGCCACCAACCACCGGAGGTCGAACTCGCCGACTTCGCGCAAGCTGGCCAGGTCAACCTTGGTGTACATCTGGGTGGCAACGGGAGAAACGTGGCCCAAGTGATCTCCGATCTCCTTCAGAGAAAATCCCTCGCTCAGCAGATGAGTAGCGCACGCATGCCGCAGTGTGTGAGGTCCGTAGCTGTGAAGCTTCAGGCCGAGCCGGTGCATCCGCTTCCGGACAATCGTGCCAAACCCTCCTCCTGACAACGGCTGGTGTGGATGCTTTAGAGTAAGGAACACTTCGGGGTGCCGACTCTGAGGACGAACCTTGCGGAGATAGTGCAGAATCGCGTCTCCGACCTCGCGCACTAGGGGATATCGCTGGCTCTTCCGCTGCTTCGATCGTCGAACGTGTACCGTTTCGCGTTCCCAATCGAGCTCATCCAGGCGAAGCAGTCGCACTTCGCCGCTGCGAAATCCATATACCGCCAGGAGCAGCAAAATCGCATGATCACGAATGTTCGATGGGTCGTTGCCTCGCGACGCTCGTATGAGTCGCTGCACGTCGGCCCACGCGGGGCCGCGGGGTAGGCGTTCGAGGCCGTACATCCGAGGGGCATCAATGGTGGCGGCCAATCGTGATCGACACCAACCCTTGGACTCTGCAAATCGGAAGAACTGGCGAAGCTGGTTCACAACGAAAGAAATCGTCGTCCGTTTCCATCGACGCTGCACGCCGACAGTCGTAAAGTAGCGGGCGATATGATCCGGGGTAACCTCTGCCAGACTCTCGACCTTGGTTGCCAGCCAAGTGAGAAACACGGACAACGAGCGCCGTCGATTCAAGATCGTTTCTGGAGCGAGACCGCGTTCTCGAATCTCGAATGTGAGAAATGCTTCCAGCTCCAATCCAAAGGCTTGTTTGGCAATAGGCTCGTGCAGACACCGGAGGAAACGAAAGCACTTTGTGGCGTGATACACGAACCACCGCTTCACGACTTGCAGGCTTCTCTGCGAGCAGTGCCGCGGCTTTCCGTACTCGTCAGCCGCAGTTTCGATCTGCGGAATCGTGACGCGTCTGTCCAACGGGAGCAGCTGCGAGATCGAATACAGCAAGCCGCAGACAGCCTGCAGCGTACTTCGCGATCGGCCTTCCCGGATCAAGAAAGACAGATACTGCTGCCTCTCCTCGGAGTATGGGCCGTTTCGGTGCCGGAGAATGTGAAACTGACGTGAGAGAAGCTGATCGAACATGGGTGGATCTCCTTGAGTAAAGTGATCCGCCCAGTATCAAGGCGCGTAGTTATGTTGCGTAGAAAACGCCCAACATGCCGTTTGTGGTTGGTTTCAGGTGCGAAGACAACATAAATACGAACTCAACATAAGTG
>Ga0182030_10027079_pt1 | contig 10334 bp, 12 predicted proteins | sample 812S3MmetaG_FD_121299 | JGI IMG/M metagenome (GOLD analysis project Ga0182030, IMG submission 121299) | Permafrost microbial communities from Stordalen Mire, Sweden - 812S3M metaG (Illumina Assembly) | ecosystem: Environmental > Terrestrial > Soil > Wetlands > Permafrost | place: Sweden... | reverse complement strand
CCATCGTGCTGTCCGCGCCATCGATAAACATCGCCGCACGGCAAGGCCATAACATGCATCTATCCACCGCCATGCAGGCCGCCTGGGCCGCGTATCAACGTGACCTCGAGGATTTGCGGCGGGAGGTCTATGAATCGCCGCTGGCCGCCGACCCGGCCGATCAGGCGCGAGCGCATTACTGGTTCATGCAGGCCCAGGCCCTGGCCTTTAACCTGACGATCGCGCCGCGACAGTCGCACCCGACCTTCTTCGTCAACACGGTGTTCGAGCCCAATCTCTATACCTGGATATTGCCGAACGCGGATTTTCTCTATCGCTATGCCTTCGTCGACGGGGCGCGAAATTTCCGCATCACAGGCCGACGCAGCAATTCGCATTTCCTGGAGGCGCAGACCATCAGCGGCTTTTTCGGCGACACGAATCTGAGGTTGCTGAAGACCTATGACTTCGACACATTTCAGATCGGCGCCGACGGGGACTTCGACATCGCAGTCGGGCCGCAAGCACCGTCTGCCGGCGGCAACTGGATAGCCACCGACCCGGCGAGCGGCAACAACACGATCATCATCCGCGAAGCCTTCTATGACTGGACGCATGAAACGCCGTCGGCGCTGCGCATCGAAAGCGCCGATCCGCCGCCAGTGGCGCTGTCCCCGCTGGACGAGCCGGTGATGATCAGCCGGCTGGCCGCAGCCTCAAGGCTGATGCGATTCTGCCACAAGACCTTCTCCGGCGGGCTGACCGAGCAGGTTCTGGGCGCGGTCGGAACCAACCGGTTCCTGCTGGTCGACACCAGCAAGGACGAGCATGCGTCGAACCCGTCCGCCGGCTATGTGCCCTGCGCCTATGACCTGAAACCCGGCCAGGCGCTGATCGTCGAGATCGACCGGCCCAAGGCGCGGTACTGGAACATCCATCTTGGCGACGTCTGGTGGCAAGTGACCGATTTCACCCATCACCAAAGCAGCCTGAACGGTCATCAGGTGACGTTCGACGCCGACGGCAAGGCGCGAATCGTGATTGCGGCACAGGACCCAGGCGTCGCCAATTGGCTGGACCCGGTCGGCAACCTGAAAGGCGTGGCTCTGTTGCGCTGGTATTTCACCGACAGCTATCCGACGCCGGCGGCGCGCGTGGTTGCCGTAGCGGATTTAAATGCCGAACTGCCGGCAGACACGGTGACAGTTACGCCCGAGGATCGGCGGCAGGCGCTGAACGCACGCCGCGAAGCCGTGATGCGGCGGTATGGGCATTGAAAAAAGGGTAACGGGGCATGGCGCAGAAACTGGTCGATCCGTCAAAGCCGCTGGGGCGGCCGGAATGGGTCGCGAGGCTGAACGAAGAAGGGCGCATGTGGGAAGGCGCAGGCATGCTGCGCGAGATGGTTCCGCTGGACCCGGATTCGCTGTTGGACTCCGCCCGCACGCTGACCGGGCTCACCGATTTGGGCGAGGACGACTGGCGCGAGCCCTTCGCCGTGCTGCTGAAGGCGCTGGAGGACGAAGCGGAGCTGACGCTGACGGGCAGGCTGGCGACGCGGAGCGAAATTCTGCTGTGGTTGCGCACCCGGCTCAAGCTGACCGACCTGTTGGCGCGGCATCCCGAAATATTGGACAGGCCGGTCGAAAAGCCGATCTTCATCGCCGGGTTGGGGCGCAGTGGGACCTCGATTTTGCAGGAATTGCTGCATCAGGACCCGCGCCTGCGCACGCCCCTATTCTGGGAGGCCTATTTCCCGGTCGATTCTGCGATCTCGGGCGGCAACGACCCGGTGGCCCAGGCTGCGGGCCATGGCGTCGCCAGCCAATGGACGCGCATCACGCCGGAAATCCAGACGATGCATGAGGTGGCGGGTCATTTGCCGGCGGAGGATTCCTCGTTGTGGAGCTTCACCTTTGTCAGCGACAGTATCATGTCGTTTTACCAGATCCCCAGTTACCACGCCTATGTGAACCGGACGCCCGCCGACATCGTCTATAAGTATCACAAGCGGATATTACAGGCACTGCAATGGAAGCAGCCGGGGCGGCGCTGGTTCGGCAAATCGGCGACCTATCACCTGGCCAACCTGCCGACGCTGATGAAGCATTACCCCGACGCAAGGATCATCCAGACCCACCGCGACCCGCTGCGCATCATGTCGTCCGTCGCCAATCTGCTGCGCGCCTTTTACTGGCAGCGCAGCGACCAAGATTTCGACGCCCCGGTGTTTGAGAATTTAATGGTGGGCGAATTGACGGCCAAGCAGTTGGAGCAGGTGATGGAGTTTCGCGACCGGGGGGTCGTGCCGCCGAACCAGATCGTGGATTCACGCTATCAGGATCTGATGACCGACCCGGTGGGCGCCATCCGCAAAATCTATGATGCTTTCGACATGGATTTCGACGATGCCGCCGCCCTGCGCATCCGCAATTACCTGGCCTTCAAGCCCAAGCATAAGCATGGAGTCCACCGCTATCAGCCGATGAGCCCGGCCCAGATTGCCGAGAACCGGCCATATTTTCGACGGTATCAGGAACGGTACGGCGTGCCGGATGAGGACGGGTGAGGCCTACCTGCCTAACGGAAAGGCCTTGTTTCCCGGCCCAATCAGGTACCAAAGCAGGAAGCCGACGAGGGGCAGGACGAGGATGATGAGGACCCAGATCAGCTTTTCGACCGGCTGAACCCCGCTCTGCAAAATCGAGATCAGGGCCCAGATAACCAGAAGCAGCTCAATGAGACTGACAAGACCGTAAAACATCCCTTAGGTCTCCTTCAAAAATATGAAATGCACGAGAAACATGTAATTGCTGAACGAACCTGGGAAGCAAGGGCGATGTTCCGCAAATCAGAGACGAGACAGCATCTTCCACAATCGCCAATCAGCGGCTATCAGGCCGCTTAGGGAAACATAAGGGAAAGCCAGATGCCCGATTATTCGATGGATGAAGATCCGGATTATTGGCAGGCGCCGGAGCGGTTTCGTGCCATATTCGAGAAGCTGCGCTCGCTGGGCATCAAGGCCTCGTATTTTCCGGTCGGTGACGCCAAAGCCGACAGCACGCCGGTCGCCGTCGTGGTCGAGATGCCGCCCGGCTTTGTGATCATGCGCCACGCCCACCCGTGCGATCGCTTCGAAGTGATCATCCGAGGTACGCTGGAATCGGAAGATCGCGTTCTGCGTGTGGGGGATGTGATGGTATCGGCAGCCGGCGAACTTTACGGGCCCAAGAAGGCCGGTAAGGACGGCTGCACGACCGTCGAGGTCTTCGGGGCGGCATCAGGCGTCACCAAGCGCATTGAAGAGCGAGCCGACGGCAGCGTGGTGACGGTCGATCTCGAGCAATTCGACGTTGCCTTCAAGCATCTGGAAAAGCACTGATAGCGATAATCCGCGGGTTTTCGCGCTCAGTCGTCCCAGGTCTCATTTCAGGTTACGCGGATTGCCCGGCATCGTGCTGACCGGGCTGGCGCCTTCTTCGCCGTCCATGCTCCAGTAGAGGGTGTTGCCCTCCCGCTCGACCGGGGAGCAGACGCTGGCGTCACCGCCTTCCAGCAACGTGCAGAAACTGTCGTTGCGCACTGTCCAGCTGCCGCCGTAATGCTTCTCTTCCGCCAGACCGTGCAGCTTGCCGTCCGGCGCGTAATATTCGACGAAGCCTCCGGGCAGCAGCGCCGTGTGATCGGACAGTGCCGCTGTGATCTCGGGCCCGGATATCGCCGCCGCGCCTGCGGGGAATTCAGTCTTTGTCGAGGGTTCTTTGCCAGGCGCGGGATAGCTCACGGGTTCGGCAATTACGGCAGAGGGAACGGACTGCGTTTCCTGCACTTTCTTAGCTCCGGCGTGCCAGTAGTACCACACGCCGCCCGCCGCGACCGTCAGCAAGACCGCCAGTCCGAAGCCTAGCCGCCATGCACCGCGCCGGTCGACCGCATTGGTTCTTGTCATCTGGCTCTCCGTTGATCGCTGCGTCCCGCCTTCGGGGACGCCGACCTACCCGATATGGCTATTGAACGGCCGGCTGGTAGACGCCCTTACCCCGCCACATCAGCCAAAGCAGCACCAGAAGGCCGGGCAGACCGGCGAAAGTCGAGATGACGAAGAAGCCGATCCATCCGAAATGGTCGGCCAGCCAACCGCCTGACGAGGCGAGCGTGGTCCGGCCCACGGCCTCCAGTGACGACAGCAGCGCATATTGGGTCGCGGTGAATTCCAGCGAGCACAGCCGCGACAGATAGGCGACGAAGGCGGCGGAGCCGACGCCACCGGTCACGTTTTCCACCGCGATCGAGAGCGCGAGCATCACAGTGTCGTGCCCGGCCATGGTCAGCGCGACATACATCAGGTTGGAAAAGGCCTGCAGCACGCCGCCGATCAGCAGGATGGGAAACAGCCCCCAGCGGGCGATCGCAGCCCCCCCCAGCGCCACCCCCAACAGCGTGGCGAAAACGCCGAATACCTTGCTGATCGGCGCAACCTCGCCAGCGGTGAATCCCAGCGAGACATAGAGCGGGTTGGCCATATTTCCGGCCAGCGCGCCACCGAACTTGTAGAGCAGAATGAACAGCAGGATCGGCACCCAGGCCTCCCGGCGGAAGAAATCTGCCAGCGGCGCGATCACCGCTGAGCGCAGCCAATTCAGCACAGCCTCCATTCCATGCCCGCCGATCGGGATGACCAAATTCGATGCCTTGGGCTCGGGCGTCAGCCACACCGTGACCATGCCGACGCCCATCAACGCGGCCATCAGCGCATAGGCGAAATGCCAACCGCCGAACGCCGATGCATAGAGCGCCCCGGCGGAGGCCGCGATCATGCCGAAGCGATAGCCCCATTGGGTAGCGGCAGCGCCGGCGCCTTGCTGCTCAGGCGCCAGCAGCTCGATACGGTAGGCATCGATCACGATGTCCTGGCTGGCCGAGAGGAAGGCGACGATAACGGCGAGAAACGCGGTCTTCGACGCGTCGATTTTGGGGTCGCTCAGTCCCAGCGCCAAGATGGCGAACGCCAACCCGGCCTGCAGCACCAGCGCCCAGCTACGCCGCCGCCCCAGCCGGCTTGTCAATAATGGTAGCGGCAGCCGGTCGATCACTGGTGACCACAGGAATTTAAAATTGTAGGAAACGCCGACGAGGGCAAACAGTCCGATAGTCGTGCGCGATACGCCCGATTGGGCCAACCAGAAGGACAGTGTGCCGAGGGTCAGCGGCAGCGGCAGTCCGCTCGAAAACCCCATGAACAGCACCGCGAGCAATCGCGGCTCGCGATAGGCATCGACGACCCGTCGCCAACGGCTCACGGTGCGCTACGCGAATGGGGTTTCGTATTTATGCGGCCATGCCCCGAGTCTGTTTCCATCCCCGATTTGGAGCAGAACGTTCGACAATTGCAAACCATCAATGCGTGCTATCCGCGGGCGCATCATCGATCGGCCTGAAAGGCTGCGGTAACTTTCCGTCTTCGAGCAGGGTCGAAAAGATCTTCAATCCGTCGGGCTCGTTGCCGTTGAGATGCACCAGAACGATGCCGCCCGATCGTGCCCGCGGGGAGCGCGCCAACCAAGCGTCGGCCCCCAGCACGATCAGGTGATCGTCGCCCACCATCTGCATCAGCGCGGGATTCGAGATCAGGCCGGGAAAGCGGAAAAACACAGAGGGCGTGACACCGTGCGCAATCAGCAAGCGTTCCGTGTCCAGAATTTCCGACCGCATGTCGACCCCGGAGGTGAGCAGGAAATTGTTGACCAGAGGGCGGCGGGGGACATAGGGGTGGGTATAGGAATGATCGATCCAGGTGATCTGAAAGGCGCCGGCGCGTTCCCGCTCGCGGAGCCACTCAAAGTCGGCCTCATGGCTGATCAGCCAGGCGCCGGAAATCGAGAGAGCAAGCGGCAAGGGCGATTGAACCGCCTGCAGTTTTTCCAGGAAGGCGCGGTCGAGACGCCGATGGCTGGGGCATAGGTCGCCGGTGACGAATGACCCGCTCCCGGCCCCGTGAACGAGCCCGCCATTGGCTATGACGCCGAACGGAAATACCGGACCGGCCGCGTGCGGCAAGACGGAGGCACGGACGGCCTGAATGTAACGCGTGGTGCTTTGATGTTCGTCGTCGGTGTCGGCGCAGGACCAATCCTGTTCGCGCTCAAGATGCGTCGCCAAAGTGGCGGGATCGACAGTCAGCAGCGTGCCGTTTCCGTCGATCTCCATGCGGCGGATGGCGAACCGCAGCACAGCCGAATCGCCGCCCGCTGCAACGGGGCGGCATTCCTGAAAAACCGGCCGATAATCGCGGACCTGCGTCGGCGACGCGTTCTCAGCCTGCGCGGCCGAGCCCGCGATTGCGAACAGCACGGCGATGAACCATGATCCCGGCGGTGCGGGGACGAAACTTCTAATGTGCGGGATCATGACCAAAGGGTTGGAAAGTGAAGACCCGCTGAGTATCGCGATTTTCGACGATACGGGAAATAGCGGGGCCGATTTCGTGGCCTCGTCACTCGCCGCCGAGATTACCGGCGATTTCGGCCCACGGAACGAAAGGCCGATTGCCATCGTCGCCAAAGCCGGCGGCGCGGTCGTCGGCGGCCTCAACGGGTCCACGCATTGGGGTTGGTGCTATATTCGCCAGCTGTGGGTCGAGGCGTATTGGCGGCGGCGCGGACTAGGCATCCGTTTGTTGGCCGAAGCGGAAACGCAGGCCCGCGCTCGGCAATGCGTGGGGCTGTATGTGGACACGTTCAATCCAGGCGCAGCGGCATTCTATGAACGGGCAGGCTTCGAGCGTTTCGGACAAATCGACAATTTCCCGCCCGGACACAGGCGGATGTTCCTGCAAAAAAGACTGAAGCCGAACGAGGATGGCGGCGGCGGTTAGGGTCCCCTTTTCATTGGGCATGCGGTTATCGGTCATTGTTTCTGGCAATGGATAAGCGGAAACCAACTTATGATCTGGAAGCATTTAAGGCTGCATTCGCCAGCGTGGGCAAACTGAATGTCACCGGCACGGCTCTAAGATCTGCTGCCAACCTTGGATTCGGACGAGCCGAGATCGTGGCTACCATCCAAACCATAGAACGACCGCAGTTTTACAAGTCGATGACCTCTTAAGCCGACCATCGAATCTGGCAGGACGTCTACCACGTTTCAACCCCTGTCGGCGTGCTGTACGTGAAATTCACCGCCGATGCAGTCACCGAGTTTTTGTTGTTATCGTTTAAGGAGAAAGACAATGACTAATCCTGTCTGTCCCGAAACGGGGGCACCGATGCACCGCGATACACGGTCGATGACGCTCGCCTACAAGGGCGAGACGATCACGTTCGATATGCCGGGATGGTATTGCGAAACTTCTGAGGAAAGTATTCACAGCGGCGAGGATATGAAGATTTCCGATCGGATGTTGAACCGGCTCAAGGCCCGCAGCGAGGGGTTGCTTGAGCCCGAGGAAATCCGCCGTATCCGCAAGAAGCTTGTTCTCAGCCAGGCTGCGGCTGGCGAGATGATCGGCGGTGGCCCGCGCGCTTTCCAGAAATACGAGGCTGGCGACTTATTGCCGAGCCGTGCCATTAGCAGCGCCCTTGCGCTGCTTGACCATAACCCTGCGGCGCTCCGGGTGTTAGAGGCGCGGCAGAGCAAAACCGCTGCCCCAATCTCGGGCCACCCCGCTCCGGTTTGACGGTTGCCGAAATCGGGAATGGCCTCCGTGCGTGGCGTAACAAAATTCTTACAGTTACTTATCGGCTATTTTTGTGCCGGAGGCACAATGCGCCAAAGCTTTCAGTATTGGCGCATTGCATACCGTGTCACTTAGTACTCAGATTCGTCACGTCCGGCGCCTCGTAGTGTCTGACTGTCTATACCCGTCGACCGGTTCGCCGATTAGGAATGAGCCGCTCAGGTCCGGATTGACCTATTGGGGTCGATTTTTGCCGTCGACAATTCGACGGTGAGCGTCAACTTGTCGTTTTTGGCCGCTCCAAAGCTGCCCTTCCCTTTCCGGCCAGAACATGTGCCGTTCCGATAGGTAAATTCTATTGACCCCCACAGTGCAAACCGACGTTAGAGCCGGGCGAAAGAATGCCCTAGCTGGGCGGGATATTTGGACTCCAATGAGACTTGGAGTCCACGCGTTTTTCAAACGGCTAGTATCGCAGGACCGGATCACGGGCCCGTAACCATCTTGATTTGCTCATCACCGCAGTGGGGTTACGCAGCAAACCTGGGCGTCGTTAGATGGCCATGGCAACCTAGCGCCCATCCCAGCCACTATCGAACTAAGGTCAATTACGCGTGAGCGTCTGATTTGGCCGATTATGGTCCGTTACTGTGTCGCCCGGGCCAATCCGCCACGAATGCATTCATCAACAATTAGTCGATCAGCGAGTGGAAGACTGCCGAGCCGTTCGGCATCTTTCGCTTCGATAGTCGCAATTTTCGCTGTCCTCACAACGGAATCAGCGGGTAGCCCAGCATAAGCTAGATCGGAAACACCGACGTCGCCGAGCCATCCTCGGTTTTCGGCGCTCGTGATCATTACCACCCAAAGGAGCCCATGCGCAGCCTGCAGGTCATTCGCCGCTACCACGAGTGCTGGCCGGCGTTGGCGGATCGGCCGATCGGCGTAGGGAAAAGGCACCTTGACGACGTCCCAGGCTTCAAAGACCGGCATATGCCTGCCTGTCGGCATCACTGTGCCACTCACTAAATGTGCCAAACGGGTCTTCGATCGCTTCTGTCGTAGCCCGGGTCAAAACGACCCGATCTTTTTCGATGTGATAAGCGATTTCATCGCCCTCCTTAAGATGAAGGGCCGCGCGAACTGACTGCGGGATCGTCGTCTGCGCCTTGCTGGTCAATTTGCTGGTAATCATCCGAGTGCCGCCGTAAGGAAATTCCTTACAACGAAGCTAGAGAGCATCCTCATTCCAGTCAAGCTTACCTCATCTGAATCTATGGCTCCTTTCGGAGACTGCGATCGCGCTCGCGGATGACGCAGTTGGGTCGACACCTACCTATCTCCTCGGGTGAAAACCGGTTCACGCGATCGGCAGTCTTGCGACCGAGTTGGGTTCAGCTTGGGAAAAAAGCCCACGAATCAGCTAGAATCGGCTCGATTTCGGAGGGCTGCCGATGGGTCGTTTCGTTGTATGTGAAGACCGCAAACAATCGTTTTTGCTGCTCCAATCTCTTGACGATTTCGTCGCCGATGACAATCCGGTTCGGGTCATCGAAGTATTTATCGATGCGCTTGATCTTGGCGGACTTGGCTTTGCCGGTGTTCGCCCCGCGACAACGGGGCTGCGATCCGGGCGGTGTGTGGCCAGTTCATTGAGCTTTGCCGCCGGCTGAAGTTGTTCAGCAATGCCATAGTCGCGATCGACGGCAGCAAGTTCAAAGCGGTGAACAACCGCGACAAGAACTACACGGCGGCAAAGGTAGCCAAGCGGATGGACCAGGTGGATGCCAGCATCGCCCGCTATCTCGTCGCTCTGGACCGGGCGGACCGGGAAGAGAGCGATAACACCGAAGCCAGGACGACACGCATCAAAGACAAGATCGCCGGCCTGCGCTGCCAGCTGCAAGAACCAAAAGCTATGGAGCAACGGGTTCACGAAGCGCCAGGCAAGCAGGTATCCCTGACCGATCCGGATGCGCGCTCAATGGCGACCAGCGGCCGAGGCACGGGCGTGGTCGGCCATAACGTGCAGACCACCGTGGATGCCGAACACCATCTGATTGTGGCGCACGAGGTGGCTAACGTCGGAAACGACAGAACCCAGCTCAAGACCATGGGACGCTAAGCGAATATATCATGGCATTCGACTTGCTGCGGAATAACGGATGCGCTGAGAAGCGACAGACTATTAGGGCTTATACTGCCTTTTTGTAGGCTAATGCGTAAGGCGAGGGCACACGATGAACTTATTACTGTGGGTTCTGCAGGTTCTTGCTGCGCTCCTGTGCGTATCGTCGGGCGTCATGAAGCTCTTCATGTTCGACAAAGTAAGCCTGGACGTCCCGTCTTTTGGCGCGTTGCCAAAGGCAGTCTGGATGACACTGGGCTTCCTGGAGCTCGTGTGTGCGGTCGTGCTCATCGCCCCCGACGCATTACATCGGCAGCCGCAGCTAACAATCTTGGCGGCTGCGGCGTTTGCGGTCGAGAGTGTCCTGTTCGTTCGGGTGCATATCAAGTATCGCGAAGTCACGCCCATGATCATGAGCGGCGTTCTGGGCCTTCTCATGGCGTTCCCCGCCTATGGCCGGAGTGTTCTGGAGCCGATCTTCTGACAGCTGGCACGTTGCTAAGTTTTGTTTCTGGTGCTCAGCTTCCTGCGCGGACCTCCATGCTGATG
>Ga0182030_10027078_pt1 | contig 10334 bp, 7 predicted proteins | sample 812S3MmetaG_FD_121299 | JGI IMG/M metagenome (GOLD analysis project Ga0182030, IMG submission 121299) | Permafrost microbial communities from Stordalen Mire, Sweden - 812S3M metaG (Illumina Assembly) | ecosystem: Environmental > Terrestrial > Soil > Wetlands > Permafrost | place: Sweden... | reverse complement strand
CGTGAGATAGCCGAGCCCGAGCATGCACATGATGGCGGCGACGCTCAGACGAATGCGCCAGCAGCAGCGGAAGAACACTTGCATCGTGCGCTTGAACGAAAGGCCGAGGAGCGGACCGCTGATGAGCCCAGCGAGGAACGCGGCGGTGCCGGGCGTGGCGATCCAGGAGAGATCGAACAGCGCGGACTCGGCAAACGGCTTGGCGGTGACGGGCGGCATGCGCATCACGAGGAGGTGCAGCCCCGGAACGGGCGGCTTCCAGGACGTGCGCTCGAGCAGCCTGGCCACCGGCGGCGCGCCCCATAGGACGACCATCGCGCTGACGATCAGGAAGGGCGACCAGGCGCGCAGAACGCGTCCGAAAGTGAGCTTGTCGGCCTCCTGCGGTATGGGCGCGGCGCACTCGCCGGCGTAGCGCCAGCTTTCTTTGGGGTGCCAGATTTTGCCGAAGAAAATCGCCAACACGATCAGCGTGCCGAGACCCGACATGATGTTCACCAGCGAGGCGTCCATGTAATTCGACCAAAGGAACTGGATGCCAGCGGAGGTCACCGCGGCCACCACGAGTCCTGGCCAAATCGAAAATGCATCGCGCGTCTTGCAGAGGATGCGCACCAGCCAGAAGGGCAGGATCAGGATGACGATGCCCAGAATGCGGCCGATCATGGCGCTGAAATCGGCCTCCGGCAGGCCGGTGACGGCGACGAGTGTGCGCACGGGATTGCCCAATCCGCCGAACGCCACCGGCGCGGAGTTAGCCACCAGGCAGAGGAGCGCGGTCTGCATGGGCGGGAAGCCGAGCCCGATCAGCATCGCGCCGGTGACGGCCACGGGCGCGCCTCCGCCACCCGCGCCTTCGAGGAGCGCGCCGAACGCGAAGGCGATCAGCAGCACTTGGAGTCGACGGTCAGCCGAGATTCCGCCGATGGATTGTTTGATGATCTCGAACTGATGGGTCTCCACCGAAATGTCGTAGACGAAGACGGCGGCGACGAGGATCCAGGCGATGCGCAGCCAGCCATAGACTAGGCCATCGGCGACGGCGCCCGCGGCCATGTGGACGGGCATGTGGAAGATGCCGAGGGCGATGGCGATGCCGATGGCGAAGGCGTAGACGGCGGCGAGCCAAGCGGCGGTGCGCTTCACGGCGAGGAAATAGAAGAGGGTGCAGACCGGGATGGCAGCGGCGATGGTGGACAGCACCGGGTTGCCGAGCGGGTCGAAGTTTTGATGCCAGATCTCATGCATGGAGAGGGCCGTTGAGTGAAAGAGAATTGTACCTGGAATCGGTGGCGCTCAGGTGGGGCTCCGGGGTGGGTTCGTCTTTGCGCGAGGAAGTCGCGCGGTTTGTGTGGGTTAGGATGCGAGGGTGGGTTCGTTCGGTTTTTTGCATGGTGGGTTCGATGGGAGTGGGGTTATGTCCTTTGAATGGAGTGGGGTATGGGGCGATGGGTGGTGGGGTTCCATGATGATCTCGATTGGGTGTAGCACGGGGTGGGTCGGATGCGCGCGGCGGGTGGGTTCATGTGATTGAGTTGGAAGGGGGAAATAAGTTTGTGGAGCGAGTGACTCTGGGGGGGGCTGATGCGGGCGAAGGGAAAGCGGGTGCACCCCAGCCGCGACCATAGTCGATGTGGCGTTGTAATTGCGCTCGAACGGGAGACCAGTGGCACACGAGCCGGATTCCGCCTAACATAGGAATTCCGCTCATGAGAAAGTTCAGGCGTTGGCTGCGAAAACCATGGCGTCGCGTCGGCCTCGCCGTTTGCGTTGGAGCAGGAATGGGCTGTGCGACCTTTCTCGGCACGTTTTTGACGTCTTATCGGCTTGGCATCGCCTTGCTTGTCGCCGGATTCGGGTCGGCGTGCGTATACTTCCTCTCGGCATGGATCCTGCGGCCCGCGCCCATCGAGCCGTTCGCTGACGGCGAGATTGGGATCATCATTGACAGCAACAACGAGTGGTTTCAACGCGCGATTGCTCTTAAGGCGGCGAGCACACCGCTAGCTGGCCGGCTCGCCTTCCGCACTGCCGAAGAGCTGATGGGCCTACCGGTAGAGCAGGAAACGAAGGACGCACTTCGGCAAGGGATGAAGGCTCGCCTGCTGGTACACGAAGCCGCAGGGGGGCAGGTCCGTCTGATCGTACTCGACGGACCTCCGGTGCAGTCGAAATCGACCCCTTTCGTGTTTTATGCCGAGATCTATGAGTGGCTTCTGTCGGGGCGCGAAGAGGAGCACGTCGCCGAATTCGTAGTAGCGTACATCCTTTACCGGAGGGAATTCTACGAGGCATTTACGACATGGGCCCGGCAACTGGCTCCCTCACCGGAAGCCCAGTTTCTGCAAGGATGCGCCGGCCTTCGAATAGACGAACCTTCGGAGAAGTTGGTGTCGGTCGACCTTTTAGATTCGATCGCTTTGTTCGAGAGTGCGCGAGAAGCTTGGGGGCGATGGCTTTTCCCCGATTATTGGGCGCGAACGACGCATAACCTGGGGATCGCTTACTTCCGTCTCGATCCCCCCAAGAGCATAGGCTATTCGTCGGCCGCGATTGAACTGCGCAACCGCGACAAATACCCGAGCGGCTGGGCGTATACCGCGAATAACCTAGCCCTGGCGTTGGCGAAGGTTGGCCGGCTCGAAGAGGCGGTGTCACTGCTAGGGGAGGCCCGCGATACGCTGGCGAGAATCTCCTATACGACTGCGGCCGATCTGGTGCAACGCAATCTCGCCGCTCTCCAGAAGACTGAGTTGGCACCCGGCAGGCGTTCGAAATCTTCCACTATATCGGCAGAGGTGGAGGCCGCGCGCGCCCAGATCCGGCAGCTCATCGGCATCCCGGACGGACCGTTCGTCCGTCCGGGTATTCACATCGCGCATCGGCTCTTGCAGGCGACCACTATCTCGGGCGATTTCTACAAGATCATTCCGCGGCAGGACGGCAGTGTCGGGATCACGCTTGTGGATGTGGAAGGGCACGGCTTGGCGGCTTCGACGACCGCACTGACGGTCGAGAAGGCGCTCTTCCGGGCCGGCGCCAACTGGGGAACCGGCGACGCTCGCGAGATGCTGATTTCCGCTGATGCGCTGATTTCCGGCGAACTCGGCCACGCCGGTGGCGCCGTAACGATGAACTTCCTCGAGGTCGATCCCTACTCGAAAGTGGTTCGCTATGCGGGCGCCGGTATGCCGTTTCCCCTGCTATTCCGCTTCGGCCAGTCTCAGCCGGAGACATTGACCGCCGTCGGGATGTACGTAGGTGACGGTTACCGGCGGGTCCATGTGACACCCAACCGAACCGAGGCCCAAGCGGGAGACGGCGACCTGATCCTGATGTTCACTGACGGGATTACAGAGGCTCGGGACCAGCGCGGGCGGGTATTCGGCCAGAATGGGATTCTAGCGGCAGTGGTCGGGGCTGACCGCAGATCTCCTGAAGCAGTGGCCGATGCCGTACTGTCGGCCGCCCTCCAGCACAGCGGTTCGGATCAGCCCGCGGACGATCAAGCCCTTCTGGTAATTCAGATAGGTACTCCCCCGCAAACACAAGGGGACGGCCTTCCCGTGCTTTCGCCAGTCGAAATCGGGAACGGTGCGCTTGCGTTCGAACTGACGAACGCGCACGACTCAGGGCAATACATGGCGAATCTTCGCAGTGCGCTGATGGCATGGGCGGCCCTGCACCTCTCGGACGAGCGGCGCAGGCAGGAGTGTTGGAGCACGCTGGTAGAGGCCATCCAAAATGCGCTACGCTATGGCTGCGATCCCGGCGAGGTCATTGGAATCGAATTTCTCCCCTCCTCTCCTTTCCCAGGAGTCGAGATTGTCGTGAGCCAGCCGAAGCGATGGGAGGATTGGGACCTTTCGTTGGGCGGGCGGCGTCCGAGCCAAGAACTGACTTCCAGGGGCGTGGGCACGCTGACGATGCTGAAGCTGGCGAATGAAGTCAAGGTTAGCGATCAGGGCCGGCGGGTCCACCTCAAGTTCTTTTCCGGCGCGCCTCCGGCCCCTGCCGGGAGCGCGGCGGACACCGGCGCGCCCGCCGACCTACGCCTGAAGTCGGCCCAGGATCTCATCCTTCAAATCAAGATTTGTGGTGACGGACAGGGCACCCGAGGGTTGATGGCTGACTTCATCAACGATCGGACTGAGAATCTACGTAACTGCCGCATCGTAGTGCGCGATGCCAGAAGTTTCGAGGGGCGCAAGCAGACTTATCGCGAGGGTTTTGGCCTGCGTCCAGTGCTGGTCGCTAACCACCCAAGTGTGCTCGCCGGGGATCAGTCAACGGACACCTGGCTGGTGAGAATTGCCGGCGACCATCTGGAGGTGGGATCCGGTACTGGCGACGGCATTCTGTTGTGGCCGAAAGGGGACCCGGTGGAAGCTGAGACTTGGCTATTGAGCCTAACGATTACGGCTGACAACCTCGACCCTTGGAGGGTTGACCTTCGCCTCGCGTGGGCCCGGCAGGCCGACCTCTTGTGGGTCTTCCCAGAATCGCTCCCATAGCGACGGTTTGCGCGAGAGCCAATATAGGTCCACAATAGGGATGATGAGTCAAATTGTGGGTGAGATCGACAAAGCGACCGGCGTGCCAGTCATAACCCTGAATTATGGCGCAGATGAGATTCTGCAGGGCGGGACGGCGCTGGAGAAGGCTTTGGTGGACGAGTACCAGAGACTTTCCCCGGAGGCAAAAACAAAATCTGTAGTTCTCGATTTTAATAGCGAAATCGCCGGCAGCCCGGTGGTTCGGGCCCTCATCAAAATGCACGGCTTCGTCTCCAGCGCGCAGAAGGGCCAGTTGTTGGTGGCGAATTATCCTTCCGATTTCTTGCCCGCGTTGCAGGCCCTGGGCGTCACGAGTCTCCGCGGGTTCCGCCTGGTCACCAATCGACAGGCAGGAATCGAGGCGGCTTTGCCCGGCGCGGCCAACAAGCTGATATTGTAGTCGGGGAGCGGCTCGGCCGCGCCGATCTATGAAGGAGTTTCTGGAGAAGTTCGGGCTTACCGAAATCTTAAGCCATTTCTTTCCCGGATTCCTCGCTCTGTGCTCTCTCCTAGTCTGGACGGTCCCTAAGCCAGTCGATTTTCTCGGCCCAGATCTCGGGAAAAACGAATTCCTACTCGGAGCGCTCCTTTTGATTTCCGCCTATGCCGTGGGACTGGTGCTAAACATGTGGGCACTTCACGGCATCCAGGCGGCTACACAGACGGTTCCATGGCCTGGAGGGAGCTGGGTACAACGGCTGAAGTTCTTTCCGGTGTGGGTGAGCTGGAAGTACGTGGTTCTGGGTACCGGCGTCCGCGCGCCTGAGCCTGCGGCCATGCTGGGCCTGCTGGAGATCCACGACCTGCTTCAGGGCATTTACGGCGCCGCTAGTATGCCGCTGCTGCTCTACCCCACAACCCAGTTGACCGTGTTCCGCGCTGCGTTTTGCGAACGGATCAAAGACAGAGTGGTCCCGATGCTGGTTGAGCCCGAAGTGGAGCGGCGGAGATTTGTTTTCTCTATCGGAGTAGCGCTCGCCATGATGGTCCTGGCCTTCTGGACTCTCTCCCGCTTCGCAGTTGCGATGGTGGCACGCATTCCCGCAGCCGCGCTCGGGGACTCGGCCTCTTGGCGTGCCGCCGCCCCGGTTCTCCTTCTGCCGGCGTTTGCGATCTTTATGGTCTGGTGCGCTATCCGGATTGCGGGAGCGGGAAAATGGTTGATCGGCGCTCTACTCGTAGCCGCCGCCGGACTCGCCGTGGCAGCAGAATTTGCCCCGGCCTTTGCCGGGCTATCGATGCCGTATACCGGCTACGACGCCGCACCCCTTGGTCTGCTACTGCTTGCGGCCGGGTCGATCACGGCTTGCCTCTATTTGGAGAGACAGTTGGGTTTGGCGCGTGTTTTACTGCCGCTGTTTATAGCATCGAGTGCCTGTATTGCCGTAAGTGCCGTTGTCCATATGCCGCTTCTGTGGGTTGCCGGCGTCACTCGATGGGATGCCGCGAACCAGCGTCAACCCCTGCTACTGTTAGCGGGCGGGCTGGTGGCCTGTTACTTCAGTAGCAAGCTGCGGGAGGTGGCTGTGCGGTGTCTGGAGCGGGAAGTCGCACACACCTTGGCCATCGTGCGGATTTTTAGCCATTTCTTTTGAGGAGGCTCGGTTCATGGTAGCGCCGAATTGGAGCACTTTAGTCGCTTCGAAGACAGTCAATGTCCCGAAGAAGGAACTGTGGGTAATGGTGTGCGATTTTGTGCGAGGCCCGCGCCGGCTCCGGGTCACGGCGAATGGCAAATGGAAGTACGATCCTGACTCAGAGTGCGGTCCGGAGGGCGATCCGAGCGAGGGCTTCGACGACCGCAACCTTCACAAATCGGCGCTGCGCGGTTGCCTCGTAGCTAAGGTGGGCGGCAGCGCAGGCGATACGCCGGGATCGGAGAAATTGTTTGCGATCGGTTCGCATTGTGTCTTCGATATCCCCGAGAATACCGGTGGTTCCCTCTTTGTGACCATGAATGACGACCCGAGGCGCTTCCACTTGCATGATGGAGCGCTGACCATTGAGGTCTCAGAGGCGCCTCTCGCATAGGATCGAGGGGTCGGAAGGACTGCTTACGTTTGGTCTGGGAGTGCTTTAATTAAGCCAGATCGCAAACGGTGTGGGTTCGATGGGGGTGGGGTTATGTCCTTTGAAATTGAATGGAGTGGGGTATGGGGTAGATCGGTGGTGGGTTTCCATGATGAGCTCGATTGGGTGTAGCACGGGGTGGGTCGGGTGTGCGCGGCGGGTGGGTACATGCGATTGAGTTGGAAGGGGGAATAAGCTTGTGGGGCGAGTGACTCTGGGCGGGGGGATCTGAGGACGCGCCGACCTCTCTTGTAGCGAGCGAGGCCCGTTTGTTTTTTCTAATCGAACAAATAGCGGGCGCGGAGTGCGAAAAGCCAATACTTCGGAAGTGTGAGCATTGCCGACTACCGGGGCGGCGCGGCGGGGCGGCCGTCTGCCATCGGAAACGTAGTTAGCTTCGCCATGAGCGCCATTTCGGCCTGGAATGCCTTCCAACCGGACGAAGATAGCTGTTTCCTGAGATCCGCCAGACCGCACTGCAACACTGCTTGACGCAGTGTTTGCCGTTCGGCCAGTGGCTTGGGTGTCCCGCCCGAGTTGGCATCTTGGACAGGGATCTCATGCAGGCTGGCATGAATCGAATCCACCATGCGATGGAAGATTTCGCGGTCTGTGGGATCCAGTTCGCCGATAAACCGAGCGATTGACCCCGGCGGTACGAACCCCACATGGACGGTGGCGGTTCTTGCGGGAACAGTGTGTCCCGGCGTCGCGACGGCCGCGGCATCGCCACTGACGGTTGGGGGCGGATTGAAAACTCCGGCGCTGGCCGAGACCAATCTCAGAAAACGTATCTCGACCGGCGTTTCCACGTTCTCCCGACTTCTTTCCGCGCTGTACCGGGCCGGCGCGGCCACCTCGGGAAGACTAGCGACCGTCGCGATTTCGGTACGGCGACCAGCGTACCAGCTCCGCCAAAAGTCGATAGCCTGTCGTACCTCAGGGGTGTCGCCCAGGCCGACGACTGAGGGGCACTGCGCCTGCATGCCGGGCTGCCAGAACGACGACGGCTTGGTGAGTTGGCAAAAAGCCCGGACAGCTCCGGCGCGCACAATCGATCGCGGGCTGTCCAGCATCACGTTCAGGTACGGGAGGAACTCCAGGCTGCGGGTGAGAGCGAGCATCTGGACCACGCCGGCCTCCCAACCCGGACCATTAGGAAGAGTCACTTCGGAGAGCGCGATTCGCGCCGCCGCATGGGCGGCGGGGAGATTCTTGGCAAGGTTGAGCCAGTTGATCGGCGGCGCTCGCCGCACGTAAAGCGCATGCGCCAGTTGCGGCAGGTCCCGCTCCAGCTCAATCACTGCGCTGCTGTCACCGGCAGCCAGGCGGCCCTCGATTCCCAGCATTTTCAGGTTGGCGTCCGGCTGCAGACTGAGATATTGATAGACACTTGCAGTCTTCTTGCCGTCGATAGCTTCCAGCGCATTCGCCAGATGGCGGAATTGCCAGCGTGCCGGGCCTTTCGGCTCTTGCGCCGCCAGAGTCTGGAGCGCACAGGCCAGTTCCACGGCGATCTTGCTTTCCGTGGACCGATCCGGCAAATGGATCACGGCACCCGAGCCGCCTTGCGGCAATTCCAGAAAGTAATCGCCTCCCTCGCTCAACTCGCCGGCCCGCAGAATTACGAAGCCCCCTGGCACGCCGCGCAGGAACCAAAGCCCGTGCACGCCGGAGAGCGAGCCGGCAACGGGCCGGACCGGTCCCAACGCGGTATATTGCCAGGCGAGCTGAATGTCCGTGCCGGGCGCCAGGGCGCCATCCAGCACTCGCACCACGCGCACCGTGGCCTTGACGTCTACCTGCGCCCCGCTGACCAGGCGCGTTCCTTCCACGATGTCGCCAACCAGCACATCGGTCATGGCGGCAGTTGTGTCGGCGAACCTCCAGCCGTTAGTGAAGATACGGGCGCTCTGACTGGCGGCGACCCCGGGCCAGAGCAGTACAAGAGTTAGCAGCCACTTACTCGTCACCCTTCAATAGTAACTCCGCATTGAGCGCACCGCCGGGCAGCAATTCAATGGGGACTCCCCGCCAGGCTGCTTGATTCAGTGGCACTATAGGGAAATGAAACTCCTGGGCATCCTGTTCGTGTGCTCCTGTTGCTTCGCCCAACCGGACACCGCAACCTACTTCAGCGTACCGCCGGTGGACGCACCAGAACTGGCGCCGCGCGGGCCCGGGCGATAGGAGTCCGCACGGTTGAGCTGGTGAATCCGCATCAACCGGATATTATTCACTTCGACAAAGCTGCCGGCAAAACACCGGTCTACGATCGACCTCTTACTCTTGAGATCTGGTATCCGACCACCGTTCCACCCGGTAAGACAGAGCGGGTGGTCTATGAGAGTGCCATTCCCGGGACGCCGCAGCCGGGCGTTGCGAGCACCTTTCAAATCTTGGGTAAGGCACTCCGCGATGCGCCGCCGGTGAACGGCCAGAGCTTTCCGCTGGTAGTGGTTTCCCATGGATATCCGGGCTCGCGAACATTCATGACATGGCTCACCGAGAATCTGGCATCCAAGGGATACGTAGTTGCGGCCATCGACCATACGGATTCCGTCTTCGGCCAGCAGCGCGCTTTCAGCAGCACACTGCTCAATCGGGCAGCGGATCAGGTTTTTGCGATTGACGCGCTGACGGCTCGCTCGCAGGATCCGGGCGATTTTCTTCACAACGTCATCGATCCTTCCCGCGTGGCAGTAGTGGGTTACTCGATGGGAGGGTATGGCGCGCTGGCCACCGCCGGAGCTGGATACAGCCGGCAAGGCGGCGCCGCCCAAGCAATCCCGGGTGGCTATTTCGATGGTTGGCTTGCGGATAGTAAGGAGTTCCAGTCACGCCGCCGGGAACAGATCAAAGCCGTCGTGGCAATCGCACCATGGGGCAATCAGCCACCGCAGAATAACTGGGATGCGCAGGGTCTGGCCGGCATTCACATCCCCTCGCTGTTCATTGCCGGAGACCGGGACGACGTATCGGGTTTCGAGCAAGGGACCCGCAAAGCCTTCCACGGCGCGGTGAATTCGGAGCGGTACTTATTGGTGTTCGAAAATGCGCGTCACAACGTGGGAGGCAATCCGGCGCCTCCAGAAGCTCTCGGCAACTTCACCAGCCGGGCGTTCTTCGATGAGCCGGTTTGGCGTAAGGATCGAATCGCCGCAATCAATCAGCATTTCATTACGGCGTTTCTGGATCTCTATCTGAAAGGGAACGAGTCGCGCCGCGAGTACCTGACACTTCCCGTGAAATCGCCAGCGGGGAGTCAGGCGTGGAAAGGCTTTCAACCACGATGGGCGCTGGGAGCTGAGTGGTATCGTTACGCCTCCGGCAAGGAAGCCGGTCCCCAATGATCTACCTTCGGCTGAGTCCGCGGTGGGACGACACGCGTGGTCATTCTCGGCGCTCGGTGGACCTATGCGGGGCGGGCGTCAACCTGCGGAGGCCTTTACCGGACTTTCTGCGGCGCCGTCTACAGCCAGGGCCGTTGCTGAAGCCCGAAAGTTCGCCGCGTATCGAAAAGGGCGGCCTAAAAGGCCGCCTGCAGGCAGGATTGGCTAATAGCGCATAGTTTTCGGGAATCAGTCGGTGGGGCGGACCCCCATAAGCGCTAAGATAATGATGAACTATTATTCATCATTGTGTTCAAGCGTTTGCGGGGCGCCTCATTCAATTCGGCGGAGAGCTGATTCCAGTCCACGAGGATTT
>Ga0182030_10027077_pt1 | contig 10334 bp, 6 predicted proteins | sample 812S3MmetaG_FD_121299 | JGI IMG/M metagenome (GOLD analysis project Ga0182030, IMG submission 121299) | Permafrost microbial communities from Stordalen Mire, Sweden - 812S3M metaG (Illumina Assembly) | ecosystem: Environmental > Terrestrial > Soil > Wetlands > Permafrost | place: Sweden... | reverse complement strand
GTCTCCGACGAGAAGACCCGACGTCGGCTCCAACGCCTCGACCGTCGCCTCCTGAATATCGCCAAACAACTCGATCACATCACCATAGCCGAAAAATGAGGAAAGATTGGCCGGTCAAGTCGTGCACCCAGTACCAGGGCTATTCACCCACTGACGCCTTGGCGATGCTAGACTGACCAGGCATGAGCGACTCCACCGGTCAGGGAGACGGCGAACGAATCCAGCGCTACCAGGCCTGGTTCTGGCGCGTCGAACGTCCGCTGGAAGCGAAGTTTGCGGTGGAGAAGGCAATCCGTGCGCTGCTGGTCCGCGAACCAGTCGAAAACGGCTCTTTGGTTTTCCGCGGCACTTCCTTTACCAAGGATCCGGTCTTTCGATCGCGGTTCTGCCTGGAGGCCGTCGAGCCGGGGCGGCACCTCTATTCTCTGCAAATGGAGGCCGGAGCCTCGAGCAAATGGTTTACGCAAGAGAATTTTGAACAGATGGCGTGGAGCGCGTGGCAAGCCTGGATCGGCCCGCTACAACCCACGATGCCGCCCCAACCCTTACCCGTCGATCGCGAGTTCTACCAGCGGGTGGTCCGGGAAACGCTGGCGCGAGAGATGGAGTTGGCGAATCAACGGGAGGACGAAGCGCCGATCGAGGCGGCCCGCCAAGCGGTGCTCGAACGATTGCGCCGCGGCAATACCTGCGGGCGTTGCGACAAAGAGGGGATCACCACGTTCCGCTTCGATGGCCGGCAGTTCGTCCGCGACCACATCGGCGATTGGGACGAGCACGTAGTTTTCGACGACGCCGCCGCTTTGTTGGCCGACCTGAGCAAGTTCTACTACTGGGACACGCACCGCAGCACCTATCCCCACAGTCCGCCGGAAATCGACGCATGGAAATTCATCCTGGGCCGAATGAGGTGACAGCTTATGTCGCCGTGCAGGTGCCCCAGAGCGCGGCGGCGATTTCCACTTCCACATCGAGCACGTTTACTACGCCATCGCCAGTCAAATCGTTGAGCGCCTGCCGCACTCCGAGAGCCTCGTTAATGGCTATTTGTACATCTGCGACAGTCGCCAGGCCGTCGTTATTGAGATCGCACGCGGCGATGGTATTCACGAAGAGCCCAGTTACCGGCTGGGGGGCACTCATAATCACCGAAACTGAGCTACTGGTTCCCAATGCGCCGCCGCTCCACGAACTGAAGACGTAAGGGGCGGTGGCTTTGGCCGTTACTGTCACTTGGGACCCGGCGTCGTAGTAACTGCCAGTTGCCGGGCTGACGTTTCCCGCCGCCGTCGGACTGGCGGCCGTGGTCAGCCGATACTGCGCTTTGAAGCTGGCGGTGTAAGTGGCTGGACTGCCGGTCACGGCGATATTATGCTGGGCCGCTCCGCCATCGCTCCAGCCAGTAAAGACATACTGCGTGCCCGGCGTCCCCGCCTGCGTTGCCGAAACCTGGAGGCTGTGCGTGGACGGCGACAGGCTGATGAATTGTGGCGCGGTCTGGGGAGCGCCGCTGTCCACCGTGAACTGCAAGCCGGGAGGATCGGTCTGAATCGTGATGCCGCCGCTCAGGTCGACGCGGACCACGCTGTACGGCGGCACCGGGATCGGGTTAGCGGAAGTCGAGGTCTGGATGGCGACGGCGATCTGGGTTGTGGAAGTATTGGTGGTGCTCGGGTCCGTGCCAGTGATGAACGTCAACGGCAGCGATCCGGATACCGGCGCTCCGTTGAGGTTTACGGTCACCTGGTGGGCAGTGGCGCTCTTGTTGGTGATCACCACGCTCCGATATCCCGCGACGTTGGTGTAGCCCTGGGCGTAGAGAGCGGGAATTTGTCCCAATCCGGTTGCGGCCACAGTGGCTCCGCCGGTTACAGCGGTCGCGTATACCTGCGTCGCGTTGCGCAGCACGCCGTTCAAGATTGCCGCGCCCTGGGCCTGCGCCGAGGGAAAAAATCCATAGTTGAGCGTGGCGGTATCGATGGAGGTTCCCGCGTTGTAGGCGTTCTGCACGTCGTTGAAGTGCCGGTCATTCGCATTCACACCGTAACTCGAAGACAGCGCGTGCATTCCCACATGCAGCACCGAGGGAACGGTGGACATGCGCATGATAAATTCGGCGGCATAGATGGCGGCGTAGAGCGTGCCATCGGTTACCGACGGATTGTTGCCCAGATCGCCACCCGTAGGATTGAATTCGGAAATCAGGAATTTCGTGCCGGCTGGATTCAACGGCGCGACATAGGATGTGACATAGCTGGCGGTGTTGGAATATAGATTCGCGTTCTCGTCGGTCATCCACTGGGTAAAACTGCTGCCCGAGCTTTCCGCTCCATAGAAATGATAGGTGATGGCATCCCAGTAGGGCGGGCTGTAAGTGACGAGCGACGAATCCCACTTCGGCTTTTGGCTTCCGGGGTCGGAGAAGAAGAGGGCCACCACGGCGCTCGAATCGGCGGTTTTGATGGCGTCGCGAAAGGGCTTCATCTGGGCGGCGTAATCGTTACCGGATTGGAAGAACAGCGGCGTGAAGAAGTAGGGCTCGTTGCACAACTCCCAGACGGCAACTGGAATGTGGTTGGCTTTCGCCAATGCCGCTAGCGCGCCGGCCGATGCCGGTGTGTCCGTGAAACCGTTGATGACCACGATCAGTTTCGCGCCCAGGAAAATCGCCTGGTTACCGACGTCCAGGAACTGGTGGCCGCCCTTGCCCGCGAGTTCCACAATGCTCGCCGTCAGGGTCGACTCAAACGCGGTGCTCGCAAACTGCCCGACGCCGGAAGGAATCATGAGCCCCGTCTGCCAACTGAAGGCATCGCCGACAATGCCGCCGGGGTATCGGATCCAACCGGGCGAGAGCTGCCCTGCCACGGCGTTGAAATTGGGGTCGTACGGTTCATATGACGCCGCCCCTTCGTAATTGAATCCGCTGAAGTTCGGGCTCAAGGCCGTCGTCTGGGTGGTGTCGACGTCGATGGTAGCGGTTGTCTGTGCCAACGCGCCGATCACGGACACTGCGAGGCTGAGAGCCAGATGGGCAAGGTGCTCTCTCAATGCGGTACTCCTTCTCTAGTCACTCATCGGCCTCTGGTCACTCATCGGCTATATCGCCAGTGTTTTCGAGGGCTCCCCGGTCACTTGCCATCAAAAGGTTAAACACCCCGGCCGCCCGAATGTTTTTTCCGCGAGTACTGGGGTGGTGGACGCGGGACGATTTTCGGTGCATCCTTTTGGTATGCGTCGATGGATTTACTCCGCCATGGGCTTAGTGGCGGCGGCTCTGGTTGCCGCGGGACAGTCACCTTCCGATAAGTGCCGCGTGGAGGGGACCGTGCTGAACGCCCTAACCGGGCAGCCGGTGCGCAAAGCTCACATTACCCTCACGCTGGGCCAGGGAGGAGATCCCGTGCTGGGCGTCACCGACGCTCATGGCAGATACGCGCTAGCTGATCTCGCGCCAGGAACTTACAACCTGACGGTCACACACGAGGGTTACATGGGTCAGCGCTACGGCGCGAAGAAGCCCGGTGAAGAACAAAAGGGCGCAGCGTTGGAAATGACGCCCGGTTCCTTGAAGTCCGCCGTCGACCTCCGCATGACGCCACTCGGCGCGATCATGGGGTCTGTCCGCGATGAAGATGGCGACCCGGTGCGCCAGGTGGATGTGTCCGTGTTGGCGTACGGGTATGGCCCTTCCGGTAAAGGATTGCAAGTACGCGACCAAGCTCAGACCGATGCGCTGGGAGAATATCGTCTCTTGGATCTGCCCCCTGGGACGTACTACCTGCGCGCCAAACCTGCCTCGGCTGGGTCGCCGGGTGACCAGATGACCGATGCTTACGCTACGGTGTACTATCCCAACGCGCAGCAGCAGGCCGGCGCGGGCACTGTCGCGTTAGCGGCCGGACAGGAACTGCGGGGCGTGGACTTTGTGCTGCGTCCAGTGCCGGTTTCATTCATTCGCGGACGTATAGTCAAACCCGAAGGCGGCACCGGGTGCACAACGAATCTCGAAGGCGGCGCCGATGAACTGGCGTCCTCGGGCACCTTCGCGATGGCCTCGACGTCAATGGCCACGCTGGTCATCAACGGCGAGAAGATGCAGGTGAAACTCGAACTGCCCGGTCAGCCGGTCGACGAGAATCTGAAGTTCGAGTTTCGCAACCTTCCGGCCGGGATCTATTCTCTTACCGGCACGTGCAACGTGGACGATCAACCGTACTCGACCGCGATCTCCGTCCATGTCGATGCTTCGGGAGTCGACAATCTGGAACTGCGGCCGGTAGGCCCATCCGCCATCGCCGGACAATTGCGTCTGGAAGGCGAATCGAAAAGCAAGCTGACCGAGACGAGTGTTTCGGTCAGGCGCGACGACCAGTCCAACCCGGGGTCGGATGAAAACGCCGCGGAGGACGGGACCTTCTCGTTGCGCAAGCTGATTCCGGGTATCTATCGCCTCAACGTCAAGGCGCCTGAGAGCCTATACGTAAAATCGATCACCCAGGACGGGCGAGACGTTCGAGAGTCGGGCGTGGATCTGCAAGCGGGCGGGATGTCGATTGCCGTGCAGGTGGTGTTGAGCGCCAACGGCGGCAGCATCGAAGGGTTGGTGGAGAACGGCGCTGGCGCGCACGTCACGCTGATTCCCTCCGACTCCCACGGCGCGCTGACGCCGGATCACGTGACGATCGTCGGCACCGACGGCCACTTTGTGTTTGCCGTGGTGGCGCCGGGACGCTACAAACTCTTCGCCTGGGAGGACGCCGACGACGCCAACGCCGCGGTTTACGATGGTGCGTTTCGCCAACCGTTCGAGAGCAAGGCGCAGACCGTCGAGGTCGCGGAAAAGCAGAAGGCAGCGGCGCAGTTGCAGTCGATCCCCAAGGTGGAGAAGTAGAACGGGCGGGCTTTATAATAGGGTTCTTGTCCACCCCATCTGAGCGACCTTCTTTGCTGGCGGCGTTCCCCATCGTGACGGAGATCTCCGTCCTATGGGGCGACGAGGATGCCTTCAACCACGTCAATAATGTGGCCTACCTGCGCTGGTGCGAGACTGCGCGAGTGGAGTATTTCCGGCACATCTACCTCTTGCCGGAGATACCGCCGCAAGGCTTGGGACCCATCCTCGCCAGCCAGACGTGCCACTACCGGCGGGCGCTGAAATATCCCGACACGGTGTTGGTGGGCACGCGCGTCCCGTCGGTGGGGAATTCCAGCCTGCGCATGGAGCACGCCATCGTCAGTCGCGCGACAGGGGAACTGGCGGCGGAGTCGGATTCGGTGATCGTGACAGTGGATTACTCCACGGGTAAGCCGGTGCGGGTGCCCGAAGAGATTCGGCAAGCGATTGCCCGCCTGGAAGGACGGGATGTCGAAAAATGAGAAGTCGGTAGGCCAAGGGGAGCCTCCGAACTTCTGAAGTCACGCCGGCAAATTTGGCAGCCCGGGAAATTGAGTCGAGCCAGACCTGCTCTGTGACACCGGACGTGGCACAGACACTGATGTCTGCGGTGCCGAGACTCCGAACTCCTGAAGTCGTGGAGATTAAGTGAGCCACCTCGCGCAATAGAAAAACATTATTGGCCGCCGATGAACGCGGATGAACGCCGATAGGAATAGGTGCTGATCTTAATCGGCGTTTATCTGCGTTCATCGGCGGCCAAATTTCTTCTTTCCGCGAAGCATGTTCTCAGCCTAATTTCCATGGCGCATCGAAATTGCGGCGCGACTTCAGGAGTTCGGAAACTCATGTCGGCGTTCCCCGTGCTTGCGCTAGCTCCAATGCTGTTCACTTAGCAGACATCTCGATGCGTCTCTGTGGGGCAGGCTTCAGCCGTCCCCATAGGGGCCCCCGGACTTGAGTCCGCCTGCCGCAGGTTTCACATGATCTGCGGGAGGTCGGGCTGAAGCCCGCCACAGACTGAAGTCTGCCCCACAGGTCCGGCAATCAGGGCTTGTCAGGTCTGTTAGTACAACGTGAACAGTATTGGCTCTAGCTCCCGGAGAGGGTCGAGACAAGCTAAGCCTAGGGCTGCTTCGCAGTGAAGCGCCAGACGTTCTGCTCTCGCAAGTTGGACAGCCAGACCGAACCGAAGCCGGCGCGGATGGAATCGCCGCCAGCCCCCACCCACTGCTTGACCACCGTGTTGGTAGCAGGATCGATCTGCGAGATGGGAATGCCGGGAATGGTGGCCCACACGTGGCCTTCGCCGAATGCGATTTCTCCGCCATTACCAGGGATGCCAGCTTCGATGGTGGCGATTACTTTGGCAGTCTTCCCGTCGACGCGCGACACCGTGCCGTCGCCCTGATTGAGCGTCCAAATTGAACCGGCGCCTACCGTAAGGAAGCGCGGGCCTTGTCCCACCGCGATGGCCGCGGTCACCTGGTTGGTCTTGGCGTCGACGCGTGTCAGCGTATTGGCACTGGGCGTGGTGACCCAGGCGGCGCCCTCACCGAAATTGACAGCCGCGGACTTCTCGGGCACGGCGATCTCGGCGATGACCTTATTGGTTGCCGGGTCGATGCGCGAGAGCACGCCCTTCTGATCGCTCACCATCCAAAAACTCCCGTCGCCCGTCGCCACGCCCCCTTCGCTTTGCGCCGGCCCGAGGGGCAGGGTCGCGACCACTTCGTTGGTCTTCATATCGATGCGCGAGACCGATTTGCCGGCGCCGCTTCTATCGCCGCAGTTGGGAACCCACACCGTACCGAAACCCGCCGCGAGACCGGAGCACGGCCGCGTGCCGACGGTGACGGCAGCCAGTACTTTATTGGTCTTCGGATCGAGACGGTGGACGGTATTCTTGGGACCGTTGGTCACCCACACCGCATCGTCGGTCAGTACCTGCCAATCGGGCGTGCCTTCGACGGGGAACACGGCGTCCGGAGTGATAGCGGTCATCTCGCGCTTCACTCCCGCGGTGGAAACTCCCGGCGGAGGTGGACGTTTGCCGCCGCCTTTCTTCGGTGCCGGTGGCGGCGTGTCTTGCGGAGTTGGCGGAGTCTGCGGGTTCTGCGCCAGCACCAAGCACAGCGGCAGCAGTAGTGCGGGAAGAAGTATTTTTCGCATGAAGATTATTCCGCCAGGGTTGCGGCGACACGCTTGGGATCGATGCGCCAGAGCGTTCCATTATTGAGGTTGCTCAGCCAGAGCGAACCGAGCCCAACCTGGATCGCGCCACCTCCCTCGCCGTAGAACTGCTGCACGACTTTTTCTTTGTCGGTGGTGGTGTCGATGCGCGTGAGTGGGAAGCCCTGCATGGTGACCCACAGCGAACCCAGGCCGTCGGCGATGCCTCCGCCCGTCGCCGGAGCGCCCAGTTCGATGGTCTTCGAGATCTTGTTGGTCTTGGGGTCGATGCGCTCGACCTTGCCCTCCTTCTCGCACAGCACCCAGACGGAACCTTCACCAAGGACCAGCGCTCTCGGCATCGCCGAAGTCTCGATGTGTTTCTCCACCTGATTGGTATCTGGATTAATGCGCAGCACACGGTTTTCAGCGGGGCACGTGACCCACAGCGCGGTCTCGCCGAACGTCAGGCTGTTGCAGCCGGCGGGAAGGCGGATCTCCGCCACTACGATGTTCTGCTCGGGGTCGATGCGAGAGAGCGTCGTCTTATCGTCGGTGAAGGCCCAGATGCTATCGGCGCTGGCGGCCACCGACGGCGCCACGTTGCCGGTTCCGACCGCCAGTTTCTTGGTTACCTTGCCGGTTTTGGTATCGACGCGCGAGATCGTCTTGTCGCCGCAGGTCGGCACCCAGAGATTGGTGAAGGCGGATATACCGCCGCCACATGGCTTGCTGATTCCGGCGATAGGCTCGGCCAACTTGTTGGCCTTGGCATCGATTTTATCGAGGACGTCCTTTTCAGAGTTGGGAAGCAGTGGCGAGTCGGCAAAAATGATCCACGGGGGCGCGACCGGGAATTCGGCCTCCGCTTTCAAGCTGGCAAATGGAATCTGTACGCCCGGCGTCTTGATCCCCAGCTTGGGAGGCGCGGGAGCGGGGGCCGCTTTGCCAGGCTTGCCCGGCTTGGTCGCGGGCTGTGCCAGCGCGGCCAGAGTAAGAACGATACAGAGACCAATCGGTATGCGCATGTGTTTTTGTTTGTCGAACCTCCCCTGAGAAGGCGACCCTAGCGGCGTGGCTGGGTGGTTGGAGGCAAGTATATCGCGGAACGGTCCTGGGTGCGATCAATTCGCTCTATCGACGTCATTAAATCGTTTAGGTAGGACATGCTTAAGCTTGTCCGGCTAATGTTCGTGGGGCAGACTTCAGGCTGCGGAGGGCTTGAGCCCTCCTTCCCGCGCACGATGGGAAAGCTGCGACAGGCGGACTGAAGTCCGCCGCAGGCTGAAGCCTGCCCCACGATGAAGCTCAAGTCCGTTCGCATAATGGGCATTCTGCAGTAGATTGACAACGGTAAAGTGCAAATGGTACAAAAGATCAAACTTCGGGAGGGGCTACGTCATACCTGCCTCTGGGCTGCCCTTGTTGGCTTTTACGGTCGGATTCTTGCGTTTCCGATTGGCTACGTTGCCTCGTAATCTTTGATCCCCAAAGGGGTAAGGCCTAACATGCGTAGTCGTTCGAAAGCTCCTCTCTCGGTCGCCATTCTCTCGGTAGCAACGGTGGCGCGCGCACTCGCTTCGCCCGCCGATACCGCCGCCTCAGCGGATTTTTTCGAAACCAAAGTGCGGCCGGTGCTCGCCAACAACTGTTACGCCTGCCACACTGCCTCGGCCCTCGGTGGACTGCGTCTCGACAGCCGCGAGGCCATGCTCAAAGGCGGCGGACGCGGCGCCGCGCTAGTCCCCGGCGACCCCGACAAGAGTTTACTCATCACGGCCATCCGTCAAACCGACGAGAATTTGAAAATGCCGCAAGGCGGCAAGTTGAAAGCCGAGGAGATCGACGACCTGGTGGCGTGGGTGAAAGCGGGCGCGGTCTGGCCGGCCAGCAGCGCGACGGCCGCCGCTACCGCGAGTCCCACGGGCGCTTACGCGATTCCGCCGGAGCGCAGGAAGTTCTGGAGCCTGCTCCCCATTCAGGATGTGCAGCCTCCCACCGTCAAGGACACGAAGTGGCCGAAGAGCACGATCGACAAGCTGGTGTTGGCAAAGCTGGAAAAAGAAGGTCTGAAGCCCGTCCATCCGGCCAACAAGCACGATCTGCTGCGGCGCGCGACTTTGGACCTGACCGGCCTGCCGCCGACGCCTGACGAGATCGCGGCCTTCGACAAGGATACTTCGCCCGACGCGTTCGGAAAAGTGGTGGATCGCCTGCTCGCCTCGCCGCATTACGGCGAGCGGTGGGGACGCGTGTGGCTCGACGTGGCCCGTTTCGGTGAAGACGATTACCGCAGTCTCAATCCCAATCCGCGCGGCTTTCACCCCTACCCGAATGCGTACGTCTATCGCGATTGGGTGATCCAGGCATTCAATGACGACGTGCCGTACGACCAGTTCGTGAAGGCGCAGCTGGCTGGCGATCTGCTCGACGAGAATGCCCGCTATAAGGCACTGCCGGGCACTGGTTTTCTGGGATTGGGCCCCTGGTATTACGACAATGGCGCGGTGGAAGTGACGCGCGCGGACGAACGTCACGATCGCGTGGACGTGGTGACGCGCGGATTTCTGGGGCTGACGGTGGCTTGCGCGCGCTGCCACGATCACAAATACGATCCCATTCCGCAGACCGATTACTACGCGCTCGGCGGCGTATTTCTGAACACTGCGTATCACGAATATCCGCTGGTGCCCAAAGCGATTCTGGATAAGTACACCAAGATCAAAGAGGAAGTGGATGAGAAGCAGAAGGTGCTGACGGAGATGCAGAACAATCTGTCAGCATCGCTTTCGGAGTCGCTGGCCTTCCAGACGTCCAACTATCTGCAGGGTGTGTACGAGGTTGCCGGCCAGAAGAAGGAAGCCGACCAGGTGGTGGAATCGCGCAAGCTCGACTACGAGTTGCTGGAGCGGTGGATCACCTACATCGGCAAGACCACCGACAAGTACAAGGACAAGGAGGCGTTCCAGGCCTTCCTGAAGAAAGCGAAGCCCGCGACTGGTGGTGGCGGCGGAGGCCGTGGCGGCGGTGGTGGTGGTGCGATGGGCGGCGCGGGCGGGCGGCGCGGCGGCGGTGCGGCGGCAAGCGGTCCGAATGCCGAATTGAAGAAGCTCACCGACGAGTTCCAGGCGGACGTGGTCCGCGTCATGCTGGAGCGCAAGTCGATCAACGAAGAGAACGAAATCATCACCGCGAAATCGCTGGAAGGCACCAAGAAGAAAAAGCGCGCGAACGAACCCAACGAATTCATCACCAACGATGACTT
>Ga0182030_10027076_pt1 | contig 10335 bp, 11 predicted proteins | sample 812S3MmetaG_FD_121299 | JGI IMG/M metagenome (GOLD analysis project Ga0182030, IMG submission 121299) | Permafrost microbial communities from Stordalen Mire, Sweden - 812S3M metaG (Illumina Assembly) | ecosystem: Environmental > Terrestrial > Soil > Wetlands > Permafrost | place: Sweden... | reverse complement strand
TTTGTGCCGGATGCTGGTCCCGTGCCACCGCCCAACATGCTGGTAATGCCTGAGCTGATCGCAACATCGCATTGCTGCGGGCAGATGAAGTGAATGTGTGTATCGATGCCGCCTGCAGTGACGATCAATTTTTCGGCACCGATTACTTCAGTCGAAGGTCCCACAACCATGCCTTCAGTGACACCATTTAGTGTGTTGGGATTGCCCGCTTTGCCGATGCCGACAATCTTTCCATCGCGGATACCAATATCTGCTTTGACGATGCCCCACCAATCTAAGATCAAGGCGTTGGTGATTACCAGATCAAGCGCGCCACTGGCTCTGGTGGCAGTAGGGTCTTGAGCCATACCGTCGCGAATCGTCTTGCCTCCACCGAATACGATTTCATCTCCGTAGCTGGTAAAGTCTTGCTCGACTTCAATAATGATATCTGTATCCGCCAGGCGCACGCGATCGCCAACCGTCGGTCCAAACAGAAGTGCATATTCGCTTCGGGGAATTATCAAACTCATGGTATCACCTCAGGACTGAAAGAGCCGGGAATAAAGGCTCTCATGTTCTACACAAGCGCGCTCGTTCATCGGTGCAAACGAATGCATCTCTGCTTCGCTTTTACCTAGACAAGTTTGGGCTAAAATATTTATTTCGCTATGCAAACCGGCTAGCAGTTTCTGCGACTCGGTGTGCCCGAGCGGTACGAGGCGCAGGCAAGCCGAAGTCATGCTGGCGCAGCAGCCATAGAGGTAAGCTGCGATGCTATCGAGTTCTTCAATTTGAAGCAGTGCGCTCAGCCAGCCGTAAACAGCAGCGTGATGTAGATCGTGCTTACACTGTGAAAAATCCACATCTTCGTTGTCGAACCATCCGATTTCGCGTGCTAAACGAGCAAGTCGAGACCCCATTTGCAGCGAAGCCTGCTTTGTTTCTTTGACCCAATTGGAGGCGCTTAAAATTTGATTCAAGTCGGCAAAACGAGACAGGTCGTTATTTACTGCGCATTGACGTGCTATAGCGCAAGCCATGCCTTGTTGTGGTGCAACGCTGTGTCTGAGCAAAACCAAAACGGCAGCACTCACATCATTGGCGTTTTGCAAAACGCCTTCTTGAACCCAGGTTTCCAACCCGTAAGAATGCGAATAGGCGCCAATTGGCAGCGCTGAATCAGACACTTGCAAAAGCGCAAGCAAAGTGGCGTTGTTCTTAGCTGACATCGCAATAACTTTTTACTGCTGCTAAAGCCCTGGCGCGAACTTGTTCATCATCGAGCTTACCCTCGACCAGGCGATTGAAACCATGAATGGTGCGAGTGCCACCAATGGGGCAGAGTGTTACGCGGTGGGTTTGTCCTGGTTCGAAGCGCACCGACGTACCCGAGGGAATGTTTAGTCTCATGCCATACGCTTTTTCGCGGTCGAATTGCAAGCAGCGGTTGACTTCAAAAAAATGGAAATGTGAGCCGACCTGCACCGGGCGGTCACCGCTGTTGCTAACCTTTAGCTCGAGAGAATTGCGCTCTTTGTTGGCAACGATGTCTGCTGTTTCCAAAAAATATTCGCCTGGTTTCATTTCAGCATCCTCAAATTATCTAATTGGGTCATGAAGCGTCACCAGTTTTGTTCCATCAGGAAAAGTCGCCTCCACCTGAATTTCGTGAATCATTTCCGGTATGCCGTCCATTACATCTTCGCGCTTTAGCACCTGCAAGCCCTCGCTCATGAGCTGCGCTACGGTTTTACCGTCACGTGCTCCTTCGAGCACGGCGAAGCTGAGCAGTGCGACAGATTCAGGATAGTTCAACTTCAAACCGCGTGCTTTTCGTCTTTCAGCTAATTGAGCTGCCAGAAAAATCATGAGCTTGTCTTGTTCTTGAGGCGATAGGTGCATAATGTCAACCATTAACTGAGCAAGGAGCCCAGTTATTATAGAATATGCCAACAGCAAGAGAGGAAACTGTTATGGCTGCTAAACAAACACTGCGTGTCGGCATTGGCGGCCCGGTCGGTTCGGGCAAAACTGCACTTGTTGCGGCTTTGTGTCGCGCCCTGTCGTCAAGATATTCGCTGGCGGTTGTTACCAATGACATCTACACCCGAGAAGATGCGGAGTTTCTCATCCGCAATGAGGTCTTGCCGGCAGAACGCATCATCGGCGTTGAAACAGGGGGCTGCCCGCATACCGCTATTAGAGAAGATGCTTCGCTAAATATTGATGCAGTCGAGTCTCTGGAGAAACAATTCGCGCCCGATATTCTTTTTCTCGAATCTGGCGGTGACAATCTTGCTGCAACGTTCAGTCCGGAACTGGTCGATATCTTTATATATGTAATCGACGTAGCTGAGGGCGATAAAATTCCGCGCAAAGGTGGGCCAGCTATAACGCGGTCTGATTTGCTCGTTATTAACAAAATTGATCTGGCACCATATGTGGGGGCAGACCTATCTATAATGGAAGCAGACTCTAAACGTATGCGCAAAGAACGACCATTTATTTTTACTGATATTCGACATGGCATTCACCTTGAGAAAGTCGTAGATTGGCTCTTGACCAATGCCGTATTCGAAGGTGCGCAGCGTGCCTAATCTCGGGTTGGCAACATTAAGGGTGGCGCAGCGCTACGGGCGCTCTGTCGTAGTCGAGCAGTATAGCCAGGCGCCATTGCAATTACATCGACCGTTGTACTTGCGTGATGACGCTTATCCAACTGTATATTTAAGAACGCCTTCGGCCGGTTTGCTTGATGGTGACGAGCACCAATTAACTGTATTCGTAGATGATGGCAGCAGTCTCGAGCTGCGCACGCAAGCCGCTACGCTTGTGTATCCTGGAGTTTCGCGCCAAACCATCGATATTAGGCTTGCCGAAAATGCCCAGCTAATTTTCAAGCCGCATCCGCTTATTTTGGCAAAGGGCGCAAACTTAACCCAACGTGTTCGGATCAATTTGAATGCATCTGCAAAAATACAATATATCGATAGTTGGGTGGCGGGGCGGCTTGCTATGGGCGAGTGCTGGGAATTTGAATCATTCGCCAACAGGCTGGAAATTTTTGTCGAAAATATTTTGGTGTTTAGAGAAAATTGGATTATTAGCCCTGCTGATATGCCGCTTACTCACCCGCTGCTTTGCGCTAGTAATACTAAATTTGCCAGCCTCTTTTGTTTCGGCAAGGACAGTAGTTCGGGCGCAATGGAAATGGATGATGCTGCGACAACAAGCCGCTGGGAAATGTGCTCTGCCGGCGGAAAAATTGTTCGTCATGCTTTTGCTGGCTGAGGAGGGTAATGGAATTGCTTGAATTACGTAATCATTCTAATAAGAGTCGGAAAAACGATCGCTGGGTGACTCTGTGTTTGGCTTTCGTGTTCTCGTTTTCGGCAATCTCGTTTCCGGGAATCGCGTTTCCTGCGCCAGCTCTGTCTGCTGTACCTGGCATTCATGCGAAAACGAGAATGTTTCCTTTGCCTTATTCTTTGTCCAGCACAGAGATCAGTTCCAATCTTCTTTCAGCTGAAGCTCAGCAACTTGCGCAGCAATTAAATATCGAAACGAAATTGCGACGCTTAGAACAATTACAGCTAGCGGCGACAGCTGCCAGTTCCGCCGGCGGCGGCGCGGCAATTGAACAGCGCCTTGAAGTGCTGGAGCTTAAGCAGGAATTGACTGAAATACTCGAGCAGACAAGGATGGAAATTGATTACGCCAGGTCAGCACTTTTCCTGGAAGAAGCAATTCAAACTGAGCTGGTTCGCGCTTATTCAAGTGAGCGCGACACGCATGTGTTGGAAAGTAACCTCTGGAGTTTCCGCACCAATGGTGTGCTCTGGACGCTGGCGGAGGCTCTTTCGATTCCCACCTATAGTCATCCTCGTTATTCCATATCCTCCGGTACTTTGGGTATTCTAGCCGGTTTAGTGCCGACTGCGTTTTCGATTGTTGCCGCGCGAGAATCGCAAGGTGGTAAATTCGAACGACCTGGTTTTCCCAATATGCTTGCCAAAATCTTTGACTATAAAGTCGGACCAATGGTTGACTATCCGCCCAGTGTTTGGCAGTTCATTCATTCACCGGCACTAGATTCCTCGGGCAAATCGCGAATCGATCTCTTGATAGAGCAGTGGCTGGAAGACAAAAATATCAAGATATTCACCAGTCGAACGAATAAGAGCCAGTTAGATCGCTTGACGGGAAATGCGACGCAGTGTCTTACAGTTGATTTACTGGCCGATCGAGTGGCGATGCTAACGCAATTGGATGCGCTTATCGCGTTGATGAACCGGCCTGTGCTCGAACTAATGCTCGCGGTTCGAGGCGGCAAACACTATCCTGAAGCTGGTTAGTTTCCGGGATCGAGGTACGCTCGCCTCCCGGGGCATTCGCGCATCTGCGGCATTCGCTGGCTGGGAGATTAATTCTGTTCTGTCGGAATATCCCGATGGGTGAATTGCTTTGCCCTGGCACCAGTGTAGTCGCCGACAATATGACCATTGCCCAGTAATTTATATTTATAGGAAACCAGTCCTTCAATTCCAACAGGACCACGCGGATGCATTCTTGCCGTGCTAATTCCTACTTCGGCGCCAAAACCATAGCGAAAACCGTCAGCGAATCTGGTTGATGCATTCAAATAAACGCCTGCAGAATTTACCTGTGCGAAAAATTCCTGAAAGCTATTCTTGTCTTCGGCGATCATCGCTTCGGTGTGTCCCGAGCCGTATTTGTTTATATGTTTGATGGCGTCTTGCATTGAGTCGATCGACTTGATTGATATGATCAAGTCGCAATATTCCGTTGACCAATCGTCTTCGGTGGCCCGTTTTACTTTAGACATTTCGACGCCGTGCTCAGTCGCCACTTTCTCTAACTGGCTATAACAAAACGGATCCAGTCGCAATTCCACGTGGTAGCTTTGCAGAGTTTTGCACAAAGTAGGCAGAATCGCGCAGAGAACATCTTTGTGTAAAAGCACTGTTTCTACGGCGTTGCAGGCTGAAGGATACTGAGTTTTTGCATCTGTAATGATGGCGATGGCTTTTTTTAGGTCAGCAGTTTTATCAACATAGATATGACAGATACCATCAGCATGCCCGAGCACAGGAATACGCGTATTATTTTGAATGAAACGGACCAGATCGTTTGATCCTCGAGGAATAATGAGATCAACGAATCCTTCTGCATTAAGCAATTGCTTCACGTCGGCACGCGTTTCGATGAGGGCAAATGCTTCGGCGGGTAAACCAGCTCTGGCTGCGGCATTTTGCATCGTATCGAATAAAATTCGATTAGATTTTTCCGCTTCGGTTCCACCTTTCAGCACAACTGCGTTACTTGTTTTGAGACAAAGCGACAATATTTGCGGCATAGCCTCGGGGCGCGATTCGAAAATGATCGCGACAACTCCAATGGGGCAGCTGAGCCTGTACAAATTTAAGTCGGCATCAAGTTCGCGAGCCAGGGTCGCAATGCCGATTGGCTCGGGCATTGACGCAATCTGCCTGATCCCTGCAATTACTCCGTGTAGTTTCGCTTTGTCTAGTTTGAGGCGCTGATAAAGCGATTCGTTTAGCTCGCCTTTGTCGACACGAATCCTGGCCGCCTCCATGTCCTTATGGTTTTCAGCCGCTATGGCTTCGGCTTTCTCTTCAAGAGCATCTGCAATAGCTAACAAGGCGTTGTTCTTTTGTTCTGAACTCAAACCTGCCAGCGATGTAGAAGCGAGCTTGGCTAACTGTGCTGCTTTGAGAACTGGTTGTTCGGCACAAGCGTCCATCAACTTTCCCTCGTTATGTGTCCAAAAACGCAATATTATTGCGAGTGACAAGCGCGTCATAATTACGTTGCTCGATCATTTCATCAATTACTTCTGAATGTTGTCCGGAGATCCGTTGAGCTTCGGTGCTTGAATAATTGACTATGCCTCTTGCAAATTCTTTACCGCTGGAGTCGACAATGCTGACTACGTCACCGCGTTCGAATTGACCTTGCACTTTTGTTACGCCGGCTGCCAGCAAACTGGCTTTGCGCTTGACCAATGCTTCCCGGGCACCATCGTTAACTATGAGGGAGGAACTTACAGTGGTGGCATAGGCAATCCAGCGCAGCTTGCCTGTCATGCCTGTTCCCGGTAAAAACACCGTTCCTTTCTCTTCGCCGTTGAATACTTTAGAGATGATGCCTGGTTCTTTGCCGTTAGCGATAATCGTGGCGCAGCCGGAATGTGTTGCAACCTTTGCCGCTTCGAGCTTGGTTTTCATGCCACCACGCCCGACCTGACTTCCGGCGGTGTTTTTGTCAGTTCCGCAAAGCGCAAGCTCGAGCTCGGGCGTAACCTGATCCACAACAGGTATGAGTCGAGCATCTTTGTCTAATCGTGGGTTGGCGGTAAAAAGACCATCAACGTCAGTCAAAATCACCAGCAAGTCAGCTTCTACTTTGCTTGCCACCAGTGCCGAAAGCTTATCGTTATCGCCAAAATTAACTTTCTTCGGTGTGCCATCCAGAGCCTCAAGCTCGGCTGTCGCTACGGTGTCATTCTCATTTATGATGGGCAATGCTTTTAGATCAAGCAGTGTGTTAATGGTACTGCGCAGGTTCAAATATCTTTTGCGATTGGCAAAATCATCTTCCGTCAGTAACAATTGTGCGGTGACTACGTCTAGCGTCGCAAAAGCATCCGAATATAGTGACATAAGCCGGCTCTGTCCAACTGCTGCGCAAGCCTGTTTGGCCGGCAATTCTTTCGGGCGTTTAGCCAGACCAAGGCTGCGTACGCCGAGTCCGATTGCTCCCGAGGTGACCACGAGAACTTGCTTACCGGAGTGTTTCAGTCTGGCTATGTCTTCGACAAACGAGTAAAACCGACTGAGGGCGATGCCGCCTTCCTCGTTGATCAACACGGCGGTGCCCAGTTTGATCACGACTCTATGCGCGTTTGCTAGTATTTCTGCGCGTTTGCTAATCGCTTCCGTCAAAGTTGGCCTTCCTTTACGCAGAACTGTGCAAGTATCCGGCAAATCATGAGTTTATTGCAAGTTAGGCGTTTGAGATGGTAAAGTTTCTGGGACACTGTTTGCAAAGGAGCCGTGATGAACAAACTGTTTGCAGCCGCAGTTGCGGTAGGTATTATGATCGCACCTTGTCTGCCTGCGATGGCTGACGGCGATAATTCGGCGAGCAGCACCACGACAAAAACAGCTGCCGGTACCAAGAGTACAAAGAGTGCCAAAAGCGTCAAGAGCAGCGAGAAGGCAAAAGCTAAGCCAAGCACAACTACCGTGAGTGAAGATATTAATGGCAACGATGTAGTTAATGCGGTTTCGTCCACTGCGCTTCATTTGACCAAGTTTACTGTGGGGCTGGGCGTTGGCGTTCCTGTTGCGATGTTGCGCCATACTTTGCGCCAGACACACGATACCAGCAAAAATGTCGCCGGTGATAACAACACCGCTTGCTGTGTCCTGACTCAGGCCTTGATGCTTCCTACCGTGGGCATTTTTGTCGGTGGTCTTGACGGGTTGAGCTGGAGCATCTCCAACAGCTGGAAAAACGGCTGGGAACAGAAGCCGTTTGAGTTCAAGAAAGAAATGTTTAGTCTCGGAGCCCTTGACGACTAGTCCTCTTACTCTGAGGATTCCGGCTGGCCAGGCGCTTAGTTAATTCTCAGTGCTAGGCTCATGCACATAGTAGTGAGAACTCCCTCGGACTGGCAAAGAGGAGCTGCATGATTTCCTCTTTACCAGTTCGAGGGAGTTCTTTGCCCCTTCTCGGAAAAGCTTGCTGGATGATTAGCGTCTCCAGTAATTGTTGTAGTGATGGTACTCGTGGTGCAAACCTTGATTGTAGTTTGGAGCGTAGTTAACGGTCTGCACTGGTGTTGCAACTTGATTGGAGTAATAACTAGTTGGGTAAGTGTAGTTGACGTTGCTTGCCGGCACATAGGTGTGTTGAGCTGCCCATGCCGCTTGAGCTGCATTGTAATTGGCGATTGATTGTTGCTGCGCTAGTATGGCTTGCGTTTGCCCATTGGTTTGTTGCTGCATGTACATTTGCATGGCCATTTGATTCAGTGCGGTGTTGTTGTTGTTGTTGTTTGCCAGCGCTGGGGCGGGTAAAGTCGCTGCGGCAACCGAGACCGCTCCAGCTAGTAAGCTAATCAATTTTTTTGAAGGCGTCATTGTTTGTTTTCTCCAGGCTTCCAGAGTCTCATGGATTCTTAGACGGAGTTGCAAAAATTTTGATTCCTTGAGCATCCTTAACTCTGCTTAATGTTGCTTCTGTAAAGCTTGTCTTTACAAGGTTTGGCTAGGTTCTGTTGGCGCTGCTGATAAATATTACAGCTGATTAGATGCGACGCAAAAATGGTCTGCATTAGCCTAATTCGTAGATTTCAAATCGAGGTTCACGAACTGCCACTGCTCGTGGTGGCATGCCGATTGCATTAGGCTGGCCCTGCGAAAAATGCGATTCGATGGTAGCTGATTGTCGTTACCTTTATCTAGTGTGTTTCGTCTCAACGAGAGATGTCTGCCGTCAAGTACTTTGACCGGACATTCATATTGTCGCTCAGCAAGAGATTCTATTTAGAAAATTTGAAAACGGACAGCGCCAGGGAGTTGGAGTTGGCAGGGAGGTCATTGAGCGTTGCCGTTTTCATGAGAGTAGAATAATCGCCACGTTTGAAAAAGGTTTGAAATGCAGACAAAAAAAACACTCTGTCTGGGAAAGAGTCAAGGGTCTTTAACAGACAGAGTGTTTTTTGGGGAGGAGGTCTATTTCGCTATCGTAGAACTAATTACCTTCTAAATTCATGGTGATTGCCACCGCGAAAGCCGTGATTTACGTACACCACTTGCGGGTTCTGCACATAGACTGGTTGGGGTGTTACGTAAGAAACTTGCGTTTGCGGAATTGTGTTAGCTGCCCATGCAGCTTGTGCAGCAGCGTAGTTGGCTTGAGCTTGTTGTTGAGCTAAAAGCGCTTGGGTCTGAGTGTTAGCTTGCTGTTGCATGTACATTTGCATTGCCATCATATTTAACGCGGCGTTGTTATTGTTGTTTGCTAAAGCTGGAGTTGGAATCGAAGTTCCGATAAGAGCAGCGGCACCGACTACTAAGCTTGTGAAAAATCTCTTGTTTAACATTGTCCTGCCCTCCGGGCTTTTCTTAACTTTCTGAATTTAGAGACGGTGGGAGAGAGGTTTTGATTCCGCCTAAAGATTAACTCTGGTTAACATAAGTGCTGTGTGCTAGTAATGATAATGGTTGGATATTATATGATCGGTGCTCCTGATAGATATAAACACTGAGTATTGCGGGCTTCGTTGTGAATTATATGCAGGCTATTGCGATAACGAATAAACGGTGGGTTTGGTGCTTCCCTGTATGAAGTCACGAATTCAAAGCGGGCGACGCGGCGCGCACGGCGTCGCCCCTGCTATATAGTCTTTATGGGGTGCTTTGTATTGAGCTCGGCCCCGAGGAAGTCCGCATACCATTTAACAGTTTCCGCCATGCCTTCACTTATAGAATAGTTTGCTTTCCAGTTCAGAACGCGTAGTGCTTTGCTTGCGTCTAGATATTGATCGCGAATTTCGCTCTGCGCCTGATTGAGGATAACTGGTTCGAGGTCGTGGCGGTTCAGCGCATTTTGAATCTCGGACACAATCTCCAGGACTGTAAATGGCTTTTCAGGGCTGAAGTTGAACGCTTGACCAAGTGCATTTGCCTGCTGCTTGCAGACGGCTTCGGCCATCCTCATATATGCGGAACTAACGTCGCGTACATATATGTAATCTCGAATGAATTTGCCGTCACTGCGCAAAATCGGTCGCTCAGCGCGCATGATCGACCGAATGGTGCCAGGAACAATGCGGCTCCAGTTCAGATCGCCGCCACCATAAATATTGCCGCAACGCCCGATGGCGACGGGCACACCATAGCTTTGAAAATACGACTGTGCCAACAAATCGGTGCAGGTTTTCGATACTTCATAAGGACGAACCCCAACTAGAGCATGGTCTTCTAGATAAGGCAAAACAGCTGAGCTGCCATAAGCTTTGTCGCTAGATGCCACCACAAGTGCTTTGACGAGACCTTTATGCTGGCGGCAAGCATCCATGATATTGTAACTGCCGCGAATGTTAGCTTCGAATGTTTGCAAAGGTGAGCGCTCGGCTACGCTAACAATTGCCTGAGCAGCCAGGTGTATGACTATGCTTATTTCGTTTTCAACGATTGCTCGTTCAACGGCAAAACAATCTTCAAGCGCACCACAGACAATTGTGCATTGTCTGTAGATGTCGTTGCGAATGAATTCCGCCTGTGGATTCCAATCACGAAC
>Ga0182030_10027074_pt1 | contig 10335 bp, 9 predicted proteins | sample 812S3MmetaG_FD_121299 | JGI IMG/M metagenome (GOLD analysis project Ga0182030, IMG submission 121299) | Permafrost microbial communities from Stordalen Mire, Sweden - 812S3M metaG (Illumina Assembly) | ecosystem: Environmental > Terrestrial > Soil > Wetlands > Permafrost | place: Sweden... | reverse complement strand
CATTGATCGCCGAGTTGCGCGCCATTCTGCTCGATTCCTATTACGGTCGCCCATTTGTTGAGCTGGCCGTCCGCGAACGCGAGCAGAACGACAGTGCAATTGCAGAGCCGGTTGTTGTTTCAAACTGAAGCAAATGGAAAGCAGAAGGGGCGCGGCAATCGCCGCGCCCCTTCTGCTTTTATAAGTCCATTAGAGCTAGTTGTGCTTGCCCTTCCACTCTGAATACGGTCCCTGAAAATCTTCAATCCCATCTTCTTTGAAGTTCCAAAGCCGCGTGGCAACTTCATCAATCAAGTCGTGATCGTGCGTAACCAGCAGCACCGTTCCCTCGTAGCGTTGCAGCGCAATATTGAGCGCATTGATCGCTTCAAGGTCAAGGTGGTTGGTTGGCTCGTCAAATATCAAAAAGTTGGGCTTGGTCAAAATCAGTTTGCAAAAAGCAAGTCGCGCCTGTTCGCCGCCAGAAAGCGCCTTGGTCTGCTTGGCGCCCTCTTCGCCGCTGAAGAGCATTTGTCCGAGAATGCCACGAATTTCTTCAACAGTGGCCTGCGGATTCCAGCGATGCAGCCACTCGGCCACGGTCAATCCGTGCTCAATCGTCGCGCCCACGTCCTGGGGAAAGTAGCCGATCTGCGCCTCATGGCCCCAGAAAACCGTACCATTGTCGAGCGTAAATTCCTTGTCCGCCAGTCCTGGATAGTTAGCCAGCAGGCTCTTTACCAACGTGGTCTTGCCTGCACCATTGCGGCCCATCAAACATATCTTTTCGCCGCGCAAAACGCTGCCCGTAAAGCTGTCGATCACCTTCTGCTCACCATAAAACTTGGTGAGGTGCTTGAACTCCAGCACATGCTTGCCGCTGGGGCGAATCTGGTCAAAACGCACATACGGGCGTTGGATATTCGAGCGTGCCAGATCGTTGGTTTGCAGACGCTCAACCTCTTTGCGGCGGCTGGTCACTTGCGTCGAACGAGTTCCGGCAGCAAACCGCGCAATAAAGTCGTTCAGTTGCGCAATCTTTTTCTCGCGCTGCGCATTCTGCGATTCAAGCGTAGAGCGAATCTGTGTCTTGGCCATCACCATATCGTCATAGCCACCGGTGTAGGTGATGATCGTCTGATAGTCAATGTCTGCGGTGTGCGTGGTGACGCTGTTCAAAAAATGGCGATCATGCGAGATGGCAATCAAAGTGCCGTCATAGCTATGCAGAAAGTCCTGTAGCCAGTGAATTGATTCCAGATCGAGATAGTTGGTCGGCTCATCGAGCAGCAGTGCCTGCGGCTTGCCAAACAGCGCTTGAGCCAGCAGCACGCGCACCTTCTGCCCACCTTGCAATTCGCCCATCTTGCGTTCATGCAGGTCTTCAGTAATATCCAAACCATCCAACAGCACGGCAGCGTCACTCTCGGCGGTGTAACCGTCCTCGTCTCCAATGACGCCTTCCAACTCGCCCAGTCTCATGCCGTCGGCATCGGATAGTTCAGGCTTCTCATAAATGCGGTCGCGCTCTTCAAGTGCTGCCCACAGCGGCTTGTTGCCCATGATCACGGTATCGATCACGCGGTACGCATCAAAGGCGAACTGATCCTGGCGCAGAATGCCCAGTTTGCGGGGACGCACGACCGTCCCTTTTTGCGCCTCCAACTCACCGGTCAGAACCTTCATGAAAGTGGACTTGCCGGAGCCGTTAGGACCGGTTAATCCGTAGCGGCGACCCTGAATAAAGGCAACACTGACGTCCTCAAAGAGTATCTTCGAGCCGTAGCGCATGGTTACATTGCTGACACTGATCATTCTTTTCGAAGTTCCTGTATCTGGGCCACAGTGGGGTAACGGCTGCGCTGGGCCGGATGAATCTGGAGTTGCATCAAGATTTTGGGGCGCACACGTTCCTGCTGCCCCGGAGAAATGCTTCACTTCCAGTTTCTCATAAATCCCGGCTTCGTCTCGGTCTACCATCTCAAATCACTAACAAAAGGCATCGGTGTCTCTGAATCGCGGGGGAGTGTTAACCCTTTCTTGTTCTGCAAGTCTTTTAGTGCGTTTACACTAGAGGAGTGGAAGAAGAACAGTCCCATTCCAATCCTCGGTCTACCGGTGCGGCACTGCGCTTTGTGGCAGCGGCGCTTATTGTGCGCGGCGGAGAAGTTCTGATCGGCCAGCGCCGGCCTGACCAGCCCATGGCCTTGCAGTGGGAGTTTCCCGGTGGCAAGCTGGAGGCGGGAGAGAGCCCAGAGCAGGCGCTTGCGCGTGAACTCGACGAGGAACTCGGCATCAAAGCAACCATTGGCCCGCGCATTACGCACGTTCGCCACAACTATCGCCACGGCGGTGCCGTCGATATCCAGTTTTTTGCCGTCCATGAGTTCTCGGGCGAAATCGAGAACCACATCTATCACCAATTTCGTTGGGTTCGACTCGAAGATCTAACAGGCTATGATTTTTTGGCTGCGGATCGTGGACTGATCCGCGATCTGGCCGCAGGAAAACTACTGTAGATAGTGACGTTCGTTTCTGGATAAAACAACTGCGATGAGGTAAGCCGGGCTGTTTTCAATTGCAGTTTGCGGCAAGAACAGGTATTTTCTGCAAAGCAGCTTTTCTTCAGCCGTGCAGTCCCGTTCCCGGCAACTTGTGTTTTTTGAGCAAGTGCTCAGGCCGAAAATCGCTATTTACCTGGCTCCGTCGCTGGTTGCTCCTTGGCGAGGCTCCGAATATAGAGGACCAGGTTCCAGACATCGTCATTCTTGGCACGTCCCTCGGGTTCTGGAGGCATCTTGCCTTTGCCGTTGCGGATAGCGTCGAACATCTCTTGATCCGATTTGTTGGCCAAGGCTTTTGGATCGGTCCAATTGAGGAGAGTAAGGTTCATACCGGTGGCCACATCGGTCTTGCCATCGCCATTGGAGTTATGACACAAGGCGCAGTCCACCTCATAGAGTTTCTTTGCATGTGCTCGTGATTCGGGAGTAGCTTTCACAGGGATTTTGGTAGTAGCAGCAGGCGCTGGTGCTGGCGCGGCCTCTTGCGAACTGCTGCTCGCAGCGCTGATAGTTGCGATTGTCAATAGAAACACAGCGGAAAAGAACAGAAACGATTTCATCGAACATTCTCCTTGGTTGCAAACTCATTCGCTACTTATCGCAACCGTTCTGAATCATCGCCAGAATTATATGCCTTTGATACGGCGGAGAGTTGTTTTAGTCTGACGAAGCGGCTACTTCCCCAACTGGCTCAACCCGAACTTTGCCAATGCGGCGGCCATCCATCTCGACGATTGTGAGGCGACGACCCTCGAATTCCACGCTCTCACCGACCTTGGGAATATGACCAAGGCGCATGAGCAGGAAGCCGGCCAGCGTTTCGACGCCACCTTCGCGGGGAAGACGCCATTGGGTCTGAGTCTCCAGATCGCGCAGGTTTACGCCGCCATCCAGCAACAATGTGCCCGAGGCAGTGGTGAGCAATGGACGCGCGGGGTCGTCGAACTCATCTTCAAGCTCGCCGGTAAGCTGCTCGATGGCATCCTCAGCGGTTACAAGGCCGACGGTCGAGCCATACTCGTCAACAACAATGGCCATGTGGCGACGGCGCTGCTGAAAATCGCGAATCAGATCGAGAACGGTTTTGGTCTCAGGAACCACTAATACATCGCGCATCACTTGAACGAGCTTGAGTTCGACAAACGGTGGCGTTGCCGAACGTTGGTTGGCCGGATGCATGGGCCGAAAGAACATAAGACGTGCAAGATCCTTGGAGTAGACCACGCCGACGATATGCTCCGGGCCGCAAGCCGGGTCGTATACAGGAACGCGCGAGTGCTGTTGGTCGATCACTCGTGCGCTAGCCTCGTCAATGAGCATATTTGAGGGAAGTGAAAATATCTTTTGCCTCGGCGTCATGATCTCGCGGATGGGCACATCATCAATTTCCAAAGTGCGATGAATGAGCGTCTCTTGAAACCGGGGTAGCAGGCCCATACGGCGCGCAGCGGTTGCGATCAACTTCAATTCCTCTGGCGAATGGACTTGCGCACGCTCAGTCATCTGAATATCGAAGCCACTCAGGATCACTGCCGCCGATCCTTTGAGAATGCGCACCGCAGGACGCGCCAACGCCATAAAGATGAGCATGGTTGGTGCAACGGCCACTGCAAGTGCCTCGGCGCGGCGCAGCGCCAGTGACTTGGGCACCAGTTCACCAACCAGTACATGAAAGTAAGTAATAACGGCAAAGCCCAGCACTACTGCGGCAATGTGTGCGTAGACAATGGCGTAGGGTAAAGAAAGGTGCAGAACGTCAATCCAGCCAAGCAGAACGCTGGCCGCCAGCGGTTCGCCGATCCATCCCAGAGCCAACGAGCAAAGCGTAACACCAAGTTGCACGGCGGGCAAAAAGTCGTCCAAGTCCTGTTGCAGGCGACGGACGGCCTGCGCTCCCGGCACACGAGCACTCATCATCTGCTCAATGCGCGTATCGCGAATCGAGACCAGCGCGAACTCTGCGGCGACAAAAAATGCGTTGGCCAAAATCAACATGGCCACAGCGACAAATTGCAGTAAAGCTAATCCGTGCATCTCGCCTGTGAGCATAGCATTTTATGGAGCGTTGGATGGGGCAAACGTGAATTCCCTGCCCTGCTACGCGACTCCGAGCACTTTGACAATAACCCGTTTGCGACGCTGGCCGTCAAACTCGGCGTAAAAGACTCGCTGCCATGTGCCAAGATCGAGCTTGCCGTTTGTCACCGGCAGAGTGGTCTCATGATGCAGCAGCAGCGACTTCAGATGTGCGTCGCCGTTGTCCTCTCCGGTCTGATGGTGCTTGTAGTCGGGACGCGCGGGAGCCAGTTGCTCAAGCCATTTGCCGATGTCCTCGATCAGACCACTCTCATGATCGTTAACATAGACTGCCGCAGTGATATGCATCGGCGAGACAAAACACAACCCGTCACGCACTCCGCTGCGAGCTACAACCTGCTCAACCAGATCAGTGATGTGAACCATCTCCCGGCGCTTCTTGGTCTCAAAGACAAGATATTCCGTATGACTTTTCATGCAAACCCCTGCAATCCATTATTCACGAAGTTAAAAGAATTCGCCGAGTTTGGCAAAGCAATCCAATTCAAGTAACGTCTGTCCTTCAGGCGCCGGATCAAGCGTTGCGTGCTCCAACACCCATGTATCTTTGTGGAAGAGAAAGACAGCGTTCAAACCAGCAGCCAGAGCGGGGTTAATGTCGCTCTTGATACTGTTGCCAATCATCCAACTGGAATGCGGCGCTAGTTCATGCCGCTTGATAACTTCACGATAAGTGGCAGCATCCTTTTCAACGACAATCTCGACAGCCGCAAAGTAATGGGAAAGTCCTGAACGGCTGAGTTTATCCGCCTGCTCTGCCTCATCCCCTTTGGTCATCAGAATGAGTTTGTGCCGCTGTGCAAGATAAATTAATGTCTCGGCGACGCCGGGTAGTAACTCAATCTCCTGCTCGGCAATGGCGCGAGTAAAGCCGAGGATGCGATGGACCTGCTCTTCAGTAAATGGAACGCGACTGAGTCGCTCAAAGCAAGTAACCAACGAGCGCGTGAAACTGGTAAGCCCGTAACCATGAAAAAGAATCGTCTCACGTTCCACAGCGTTCAGTGCCTGGCGCACCTGAGCAGGAGTGTACTCGTGGTGATCAAGGTAGCCAATGAATGCTGCAATGGCGCGCTCAAAGTAGATGTTGTTTTGCCACAGCGTATCGTCAGCATCTATCAGCAGCGTTTGGCCAGCGGAAGTCGTAGGCATGGATTGATGGTAACAAACGATCTGTGAGATCGAAAATCAGGAGAATATAGTTATAACAAATTATTATCGTTTATAGAACTATTATAACTTTGCGTTATTTATAAATTTTCGTAAGACTGACAAGGAGGCAGCAGATGACGCAGACATGAAATCCCAAAGACTATGGAGTAAACGCCGCATTTGTACCAGGAATGGCGGGCGCGGTGCTCGATTGGCTAGCAGCCGACTCGACGATATCCATCCTCGATAGCAGCGTCTCACGCGCTTGCTGGCCATGTCGCCGGAGAAGCTTGAGAACTTTTGTCAGGTCCTGGCCGAGGCGGTAACTGGAACGCTTGGTGCTACAAATCTGGATTTCACTTTTCCTGGAGCACAACTGCGCAAGGATAGATTTTTAGGGCTGATTTGATGGCTTCGATGCTCTTCTTTTCTTTTACAGGCTTGATCGCAAGTAAATCCGGCACTCATCCACGTCTGCGCGATACTTCCTCATACACGTCCGCATATTCACGCGCGGGTTGCTGCCAGTCATACACTTTTGCCATGTCGTTGCGCATCAGTTGTCGCCAACTATTCTTGTCCTCAAACGCTGATAGTGAGCGGTCGATTGTTGCGAGCAGTGCATCGGGACTGAGGCCTTCAAACTTGAAGCCAGTACCTGTGCCTTGCATCGCATTCCACTCTTCGATTGTGTCGTCGAGACCGCCTGTGGCGCGAACAACCGGGACCGTCCCGTACTTGAGCGAATAAATCTGATTCAGCCCACAGGGTTCGTAGCGCGATGGCATCAAAAACATATCCGCGCCTGCTTCGATCTTGTGCGCCAGAGCCTCATCATAACCAACCCTGACGGCCACCTGCGCAGGATTGCGAGTGGCCCAATCACGAAAGAAACTCTCATAATTCGGTTCGCCTGAACCCAGCACAACCACAACAAGATTGCGCTGGTTCAGGCGGTCGGCAATGGCAGCAACCAGGTCGAATCCCTTTTGAATTGCAAAGCGCGAAACGATGCCAATGACCGGTGTATTGTCTGATATATTCTCCAGGCCAAAGCTCTTCAGCAGATCGCTGCGGCAGGCTTGTTTGCCGGTCAAATCTTCCATTGAGTAATTCGCTGCCAGACATTGATCCGTGCCGGGATTCCACAGCGCATAGTCCACTCCATTGAGGATGCCGCGCAAATCTGCGGCACGGCCATGCAGAACGGATTCCAGCCTTTCGCCAAACTCCGCAGTTTGTATCTCGAGTGCGTATTTCCGACTTACAGTAGTTAGTATGTCAGAGTAGACCATTCCACCTTTGAGACAGTTGAAGTTATCAAAGTGCTCTAACTTATCCAGCGTGAATAACTCCCACGGCAACAGAAGCCGCTCAATCGTATTAGGCGGAAACCAGCCCTGATAACCAGCGTTGTGAATGGTTAGCACCGTGCCGGTGCCGCGCAGAACCGGGTCAGAGTTATAAACAGTGCGTAGATAGACAGGAATCAGCGATGCTTGCCAGTCATGCACATGATAGACCTGCGGCACGCCGAGTAACTTGGTCGCTTCAATTACAGCTCGACAATAGAGTCCGAACCGCTCCCAGTTATTGGGATAATCGCCGTTCTTGGTTCCATAGAGTCCGGGCCGATCATATAACTCAGGGCAATCAACAAAGTAATACTGCACGCCATTGCGCAGGCCGCCATCGACAATGCCGACAAAGCGGTTGTAATACTCAAAAGGGATGGTGATGGAGCGAACAGCATAATGTAACTCAGTTGGCAGGTGAGGCCGTACGCTGGCATAAAGCGGCAGATACACAGTAACCTGATGGCCGAGCTTGACCAACTCCGGCGGCAACGCCCCGACAACGTCGGCCAGTCCGCCAGTCTTGGCAAAAGGAACACATTCGGAGGCGGCAAAGACGATATGCATGAAAGCTCTTCCTGTTCGGCGCGGAAATCTGTCTACCAAAGGGAAAGTCTACTACGGCACTGTCGGTCGCATGGCAAGATTGCCCGTCGTCTCTGACGAATACGCAAAAAAGGCCCGACACCATCGCCGGGCCTTTCCTTGATTCTTTACCAATCATGAAGAATTTACGCCAATAGGCTCTTGATCTTCTCGTCGATCACATCCTGAGGCACAAAGCCCACAATCTGATCGGCGACCTTGCCGTCCTTGAAGAACAGCAACGCGGGAATGCCGCGCACACTGAAACGCGAGGGCGTAGCTGCATTCTGGTCCACATTGACCTTGGCCACTTTCAGCCTGCCTGCGTAAGTTGCGGCAATGCTATCGATGATCGGCGCAATAGCCTTGCAGGGACCGCACCAAACGGCCCAGAAATCTACCAGAACAGGCTGCTCGCTCTTGAGCACCTCCTGGTCGAACGTTGCATCACTTACTTCCAGAACTCCCAATCCAGCCATGATCCTCCTTGCGGTGCTTCACTCTTACCAGTGTACCCGCTGCCGCACGCTTATTGGATGCGACTGGGTTCTGGAAAGTCGCACCACTCACTCTGACAACACAATTGCCTTTGCCAAACCATACGATGACCAGATTGGGAAGCATCAAAATATATTAGGAGCTTACGGCTTCCCAGCCCCGCCCGTCGCCTCCGGTTGAACGGCATCTGGCTTGGCTGGTGCATCGTCCGCATCCTCATCGCAACTATGTCCATGCACCGCATAGGCAGCCTTCACGCCGCGCTCTGCCGCCAGACGCGTATCCAATTGCCCGTCACGCACCTCCAGCGCCTGCTTGTACTCGGCCACCGCCTCATCCCGCTCGCAACTTAGATCTTTCATCCGACCCAGATAGATATGCGACCAGGCCAGCAAACGTGGTTCCTTGCTGGTTGCCAGCGTTGTCTGGAATCCATCTATCGCCTCCTTGGCATGTCCGCTCAGAATCGCCACACGTGCCAGGATGAAGTTGGCGCGTGCCACATCCGCCATTGATTCAAGCGTATCGCCATGCACAGTCAGTGCCTGACGAGCCATTGCGCCTGCCGTCGCAATATCGCCAGCCGCCAGTCGCGCCTCGGCCATATCCAACCCTGTCAGCTTGCGTGGCTTGCTCCTGGAGAGCACGTCCCCATCAGCCTCTTTATCAAACTCCGTCTGACGGGCGCGATGCACCTGCTGATCCATATCCATGGTGTAAACCATCTCGCCAATCGTATCTTTCAAGCTCGCCGGATCCTTCTCAAACTCGATCAACTGCTCAAAAAAGTATTGCGTCAGCACAAATCCCTGTGTCTGATCATGGTGGACCGCCGCCACGCGCACCGCCTCCATCTTCTGCTGATTCACCTGGCGCTCGTGCTCATAGCGCGGCAAATCCGAACGATCCACGTCCGCTGGAATCTTGTACTCGGGAATGCCCGTATCCATCGTTCGCGCTTCAACCGCCTTGATCAGGCACTCAATCGCCAGCGTCACCGTATCTGACCGCAGCCGGAACTCCAGCGGAGCCTCGCGCACTTCCTTCAATGTCGGCTGCATCCTGTCCACTGCATTCGAGCGCGAATACAGCAGCGGTTCAATGATGTAGTGCAAATACGTGTGGCGCACATCCCCCATGCGAATCTGCCCGTTCACCGGCGAAACTACCACCACGTAATCGGTTCCATAAACGCGGGCATTCACCGTACTGGGCGAGAGCTGAGGCTCAATCACCACAATAAAACGTCTTCCATCGTAAGTGGACGCGGGCATCTTCAGATAAAGATCGGTAGACACAATCATCTTGGTCAGCGCATCATGCAGCTTGTCCGCTTCCCTGTCGTAAACCGGATGCAGGGCCAGCCAGATTCCGTGCAAATCCACCGCAACCGCAAACTCCCGCAGCAACGGAACAATCTCCGCCACCTGCGTCGAATCCGGCGGCATCAGCGTCAAATCCGTTGCAATCTCCATCTCCGGTGGCGGAGTAAAATAGAGCGCCAGCGAAATATATTGCGCCACATCGTGCTCCGTGCCCGTCATCCGATGCTGCGCAATATACAGGCACAACTTGTCCCGCTTGTTCCGCGCGTCCTCGCTTTTGGCCAGCGCCTGGTTCATCTCGTCGCGAATCCGTTTGCGTACCGGCCCGCTCTGCTCCAGCCCCTCGTCGTACCCACAGGCATTCAGCCCCGCCGCCATCGCAAACACCGGCTCTGAACTGATCAGCGAAATCGTTGGCCCAGCCGGATCAATCAGCGACGGTGCCTTCTCCTGCTGATACACCTGCCCATTCGACGACGAACTCTGGCTCTTGCCAGAACTGCTGCTATCAGACTGTGCCAGCGCAAAGCCAGTAAAAACTCCTGCCATCAGGCACAAAACAGCGACGGACAATACCGCAATCGTTCGAATTCTTCTCAATGTCTTCATTCTTCCCTGCCTGCAAGTCTAGTTAGACGCACTCCGTGGGTCAAACGAGAGAGTTCGAATTGCCCCGCGCCGTAGGCGAAGTGGTTATTAGCTCCGCGCTTCAGCGTGGGGTTGACGAAACCAAAGATGCATACTGAGTCCTGTAGGGACGGCGCTCATGCCTAACGATTT
>Ga0182030_10027072_pt1 | contig 10336 bp, 12 predicted proteins | sample 812S3MmetaG_FD_121299 | JGI IMG/M metagenome (GOLD analysis project Ga0182030, IMG submission 121299) | Permafrost microbial communities from Stordalen Mire, Sweden - 812S3M metaG (Illumina Assembly) | ecosystem: Environmental > Terrestrial > Soil > Wetlands > Permafrost | place: Sweden... | reverse complement strand
TCCGAATCGCTGGCAGGCTGCCGCAAAAACACTTATACACATGCTGGAATTTCTGACTGGGGATCGTTGGTCTATTGGATTCAGACACAGAACAGAACGATTCACCAGTATTGTTACACCCCGCGACACCTTACTGCCAACAAAATTCGATGCGCTCAGCCTATTTTCTGGCGGGCTAGACAGCTTAATTGGTGCAATCGATCTTCTGGAGAACGGGCGCACACCGCTCCTGATCAGCCACGCAGGTGAGGGTGCGACCAGCGATGCGCAGAACGTACTATTCGACAAGCTAAAGAAGCATTACAGCGGATTATCCTTTGACCGATTTCGGGTTTGGATGGCTTTCCCAAAGGGATTTGTGAAGGACGTTGGTGCTGAGAGTTCGACCCGTGGTCGCTCATTTCTGTTTTTCGCACTTGGTGTATTCGCTGGTACGGGGCTTGGCTCCCATTTCGCACTGCGCGTACCGGAAAACGGGCTTATCGCACTGAATGTGCCCTTGGATCCTTTGCGACTGGGCTCGAACAGCACGCGAACCACCCACCCGTTTTACATGGCCAGATGGAACGACTTGCTCGGTGAGCTTGGCATTGATGGAGGAGTCGAGAATCCGTGCTGGGACAAGACAAAAGGTGAGATGGTCACTTCATGCGCTAACGGGACGCTACTTCGTTCACTAGTTGCCGAATCCCTTTCGTGCTCATCACCCGCAAAGAGCCGATGGCAAGGCCACGGGATTGAGCACTGTGGATACTGCCTCCCGTGCTTGATCCGTCGTGCTTCGCTTGATGCAGCTTGGGGGGCCGGCCATGATTCAACTGTCTACACTGTACCTGATCTTCGAGCGCATACGCTGGGCACGAAAGAGTCGATTGGTAAACAGGTACGCTCATTTCAGTTTGCGATAGAGCGGTTACGCGGGCGACCTGATTTGGCGAGGTTGCTCATTCACAAACCAGGATCGCTTGCTGACGAGATTTCTCGCCTCGATCAATTGGCCGATGTCTATCGACGAGGACTCAACGAGGTCGCGCAGTTAATAGATGGCGTCACCACAAAACCAATCTGATGGCGGAAGAATCATGATTGTGCCTGAAGGTCTCGTCGATTTTCACTGCCACCTTGACCTCTATCCAGATCATCAAGCTGCAGTACAAGAGGCAGAGGAAGCCGGAGTTTTTACGCTTGCCGTGACGACTACGCCGAGAGCATGGCCACGCAACCACGAACTTGCGCAAGCCACACGCCATGTCCGTGCGGCACTAGGGCTTCATCCACAGCTCGTTGGGGAGCGTGCCAGCGAATTGGCATTGTGGGACGCTCACTTTGCGGAAGCGCGCTACATTGGCGAAGTAGGATTGGATGCTGGACCACGCTTCTATAAATCGCTTGAGATACAGAAGCAGGTTTTTGAGCATGTATTGCGGCGCTGCGCGGAAGCAGGTAACAAAGTAATCTCCGTGCATAGTATTCGGGCGGCAAAAGCCGTGCTTGATCACATCGAGAAATATCTACCCATAGGGCAAGGGAAGATCGTGCTTCATTGGTTCACAGGAACAAAAGCTGAAGCCAGGCGCGCAATCGAGATGGGCTGCTACTTCTCCATAAATGCTGCGATGCTTAGCAGTGAACGCCATATCTCAATGGTTTCGGCACTCCCGCTCGAAAGATTACTGACGGAGACTGATGGCCCATTCACCAAAACTGGGGAACGTCCATCAAAGCCATCCGATGTGCTGATCGTTGTTGAAGCACTAGGTCAGTTGCACGGTTTATCAACCATTGAAGTAGCGGAGAAGATAAAGGCTAACTTGCGCGAGTTGCTTGAATTTACGTAGTCAGGCATAAGGCTGTCCTTCGCGAGTTTCCACTTTTTGACTGCGAAATATCAACTACGGAGTCGTGTGGAGCAAGTCATCGTTGAAAAATCACTGCCCGATAGCTGCCGGTCGCCAATGACAACTATGGGTTAGAACCGGACCTCAGGCATCTGCAAATCAACGCTCGGAAGCGGACGTTCAGTGCAGCCACCCACCTCCGGTTAAATCTAAGCTTAAACCTCGGTCTGCTCTGCCATCTCCAAGGCATCGTCTACCTCAATGCCAAGATATCGCACAGTCGACTCAATACGTGTATGACCAAGCAATAACTGAACAGCTCTCAGGTTTTTTGTACGCCGATAAATCAAAGTTGCCTTGGTCCGGCGCATCGTATGTGTTCCATAGTTTGCGCTGTCCAAGCCAATCTCACTGACCCATTTATGTACAATGCGTGCGTATTGCCTGGTGGAAAGATGTGACGAATCACAAAGGCGACTGGGGAAAAGGAAATCTTCTGATTTAAGGCCAGCAGAATGAATCCATTTATCAATTGCCACACGGGTTGGGTCGGTAATCTCGAACTGCACCGGACGTTGAGTCTTTTGTTGCATGACGATGGCGCGTGCAGCAATATGATCTCCGTGCGAGATATCTCGTACCTTTAACTTAACAAGGTCACATGCCCGAAGCTTGCAATCGATGGCCAGGTTGAACAAGGCTAAATCTCTGATCTGCTCGCTCAACTGTAGGCGGACTCTTATGGCCCAGATGTCCTTCAACTTCAGTGGTGCCTTCTGCCCTGTTAGCTTTCCTTTATTCCATGGTTCGTGATGATTTACGGCAATATCGGTTTCCATGATGATTTCCTTTTATGTGTAGGGAAATCAATTGTCACCGCTTTGGCATAAGTTAAGTGTGGAACTGAAAATAATCTTCGCTTCATGGAAAAGAACATAAATATTCTGTACTAATTTCTATACTACAACTTGCCAGCCAGCCAAATTTCAACAACAATCCGCGAAGGCTTTTAACCACAACCGTTTGGAATAGCAAATGACTAAGCCATCGCCATTCATAGTGCCCATCAAATCGACTGCTCTTGAATCAGTATCAGCCGATATCGATCCATTCAATCTAGTCGAAAATGGCGTTGGCAATGCTCCACCCTGCACCGAATCCGAAGATGAATATTCAATGTTTTTTGTGGACGTTGATTTTATCCATGAGATTGAAACCATTAAGGCGTCGGCAAAAGAGCGTGGCGACAAAAAAGGCGAGGCATTTGCTATTGCCTCGCTGTCTTTTTATCGGTTTATCAAGAACAGAAACGCCATTGTGGCTGCAATCAAGAAGTGGGTTGGCATGATTGAGCGTAATGCGATCATAAAAAACTTTCCATTCATTCGCCGCACGAACGAGAACATGTCCAACTATATTCATTCGAAATCAAAATGGCGTTCTCTGAAGCAAGGGCCTGAGGCAGTAAGAAAGTTTGCACAAGAACGTGCAGACCTGGCTGAGCGCATGAAATCAATCATCCCCAAGGATGCATCGGCATGGGCCTCATCCCAAGTTGCCAGTGGTGATTTGAATGCGTACATCCCCCAAATACTCAGAACACATAACCTTTATTTCCTGGTTGATGAAATTTCAGACTGTAAATTTTTTATTCTGCCCGAGTTATTCCAAAAAATTGTAAAGTTGGACGATATGGAGTTGTGGTCAGAAGACCACGTCACAAGCGCGTTATTTGAAATCAAGGAAATCCGCTCGCTTATAACTGACGAACTCTATCGCGTGATATTTTCAACCTATTCGACGACGGCAATGTCGTTCTGGATGTTCCTCAACCAGCATGAACAAATTGATGAATCCGAATCAGCAAAATATGATTTTCCTTCAGGGACTGCACACGGCAATGATTGCGATTGCGAAGATTGTCAGCATGACAGGAGAATTTATGAAGGAGTTGATCCAGACTGGATGATCTCGCTGGTTGGCAACGCCATTTGCGAATCGAAGGCATGGGGAAGTTTTGCTCCTTTCATCAAGACCATAATTGACATGAAGGGCACGGCACAATTCAGATTGCTCTGTGAATTAAGCAGTGCCAATGCAGTTGTATGGCGTGCTGGACAAGATTTAATTGAAGAGCACCGCCTGAAGGAAGTGGCATTGAAAGATGCCCGTAAGGACAAGAAACAAGCCGAGAAAGACATGGAGCATGCCAAAGCGCAAATCGCGAACCTGAACCGTCAAGTCGACCAGATGCGTAAGGCTCGCACAAAACCTGGATCAAGGCCCCTTCCCGTAGATACGTCACCATTGGAAGAAGAATTGAGGCTGGCCAAGAAAGCTAACGAGCAAATCTGTGATGAGCTGGGCAAAAAAGAAGCTGAACTCAAGCAGGTTTACGCCTTGCTTGACTCCGTGTTGTCATCACAGCAAGAAGAGGATAGCCAAGTTTCAGTCAAGTTAACGCCAGCTGAATTGATTGAGAAACGCGGCGTTATGATTGGCGGACATTACACCCTTATTACGAAACTTAGAAAAGAGCTCACAAACTGCCTATTCTATTCCCCGGACGCCAAATCACTTGATGACGATGCGGTCAGGAATTGCGAATATATACTATTCATTACCGGTTATGTGAATCACAGCCTGACCGGCCATGCTCTACGATTATCGCGTTTATACAATATTCCTTGCGGTTACACGACCAGAACGAACGTGCCCCTTATATTGGAGGATGTTGCGGCTATATTTGCCGGAAGCGTATCCAACTTCTCCTAAGGCGAAAGACCTAACGTGACGCTGACAAAGTTAGAGGTTGCCGTCCATCAATTGGATGTAGCTCTCCGGCTGTTCATTGAGGGTGATTATTTGTCATCACTCACACTTGTCGGTGCGGCAGAAGAAATACTTGGGAAATTGTGTGAAAGAGAGGGAAAACAGGTCGCAGTGGATTCGGTTATTGCATTCCATTGGAAAGACACTGATCCGGCATTGACGGACAAGAAGCGAAGGGCTGTCCTGCTTGGGGTTCTGAACAGTGCAAGGAACGCGGCAAAGCATGCCAACGACCCAAACGAAACGCATTTCGTAGTTGAGCAAATCTTTCCTCTGCAGATGATAATGAGAGCCATGCCTATGGCCCGCACCCTCGGCTTGGCTCCTACCAGTGAGGCAAAGATGGTCGCATGGATTCGCGCTCACCCAGATGCCTTGCGGTAAGGTAAGTGCTTTCACCTTCTTGGCGCGAAACCAACATACAAGTTGCCAAATTCCCTGCCGTGAAACAGACACCCGCTAAAGACGGCTCTGTCGATAGCGTACCGTCGCATCAAATCAATATCAACTTCTTCAGTCCTGACTGCTGGAGCTATATTAACCACCGTAGTTGATATTTCTACTCAGCCAATAAGTCCGCAAGCTTTTGTCCCAATGCGATTGAAATGGCCTCCATGTTATCCACTGAAATATTCCGCTCGCCCCGCTCCACTGAACCGATGTAAGTCCGATGCAGCCCGCATTGATCTGCAAATTCCTCCTGTGAAATACCGATTTCGTGTCGTGCTTTCCTCATATTGGATGCAAACCTTAGGCGTGCTGATATCTGTGTGTTTTTCTTCGTTGTCATAGTGGCAAAAGATTGCCATCTTGACGACTTTGATGCGACAGACTATAAGTAGCATCTGGAATTCACTTAGAACGAGGAAACCATGTCGAAGACTCAAAAACAGCACAAGAACGCAACCAACCACCTAGTTGCAAAATTGCTTGAATACGGAGAGAAGCAAGGTCTTTCAATTGATGAAATGGCCGGCAAGCTTGATTTATCCGCAATCTATCTTGGCGCCTTGATTCAAAGTAAGCGTGATGTCAGCCAATTGCCTATCGACAAGATTCGTTCCATATCCTCTATGCTGGGTATGTCATGCCTTGCTGCGCTACTGTTGGCCGGTAGCCTGCGCGAGGAAGATATGATTGAGCAATTCGCTTAACAATTAGGATGCTCATGCACAAATTAAATATGGTTAACACAGCATACTGATATCAAATTGCGTTGGCTTTCTGCTGGATTTCTCGGCATCGCACCAGCAAAACCTCAAAGGACTCTGCGTCATCAAGAAACAAGCCGTCATCAATCATACTTTGATAGTCGGCAGCTAATTTAACCAGCGCATCGTCATCAGGTATAAGTTGGAGTCCGCCTGAGACAGCGGCGTGATAATCAATGACATCTCCGTGCATGTTCTTCTCTGTAAAGAACACGCTCTTGTGATCGGCAACTGCTTTGGCGAGTGCCTTGTCCGCGATGGCTGCCTCTGCAAATCCAGCAGCATCAAGTCGAATCACATCATGCCAGTGACGAGCAAAACGGTCTCCCCCACGGAATGAGCCCTGGGCGCAAAAGACGTGAATCGCTGTGGCCTTCTCCCAAAAGGTTCGCTCGGCGCGCATAACCCGTGGTGTCGCGGTTGGAAACTCTATCGCCTGCAGATGTATGGCCGCATCACAGTGGATGGTGCGTAATTCACTGGGGTCACCGGTAGAGCGTGCGCCAAACTCCAACATGACAGTAGGCGAAACATAGCCCGTTCCACTGGTCAGCGGTACGTAGTCAATGAACACTTTGTCGCCCTCTGCCCGCACTGCTGCTGGTAATCCTTGCTGTTCAAGGTGTTGCTTTAGCCGGGGCACTATCTCGGTAGTCACCCAATCAGACAGGCGTATACGTATCTCCTTGCTCCATTTCTTTTCCTGGCTCTTGTTGGCTGGCAGTGGTGCATCTGCATCGCCAACCAGATCGCCAGCGATGGCGCGAATGTCGTAGGTCAGATCCACATCTTCAGAGAAGCGACGTATGACGCCATAGGCCTTCGACAATGATGTGCCGCCCTTGAAAACGAGATGCTCAGCGTAGGGGCCAGTAAAAAGGTGCTGCAAAGACCATACCACCCAGATATCTTTTTCCAGTAGGTGTGGCATGAGACCAGATGTGTTGGCAACCGCATTTAGCGCGTCCAAACGTTCTACATCGGAGAGCTGAAAGAACTCAGCCATGAGTTATCAGAGAACTGACTTCTTGAGCCATCCAAGTCGGCAAGCGCGAGCGCGCTGATGCAACCTTTTCCAGTTCAGACGGTGGCAATTTAGAGCGCAACTTCAGGATCGCTTCGGCTGCTTTGCCCGGCCCCAGCCAAGCCAGTGCTCGCACTACGTCGCCGGCGGCCATCCCAGGGAAGATCAACTGCCAGATCGGCGCATGCCGGAACTCGACTATTTGTGCGCCCAGTTTCAAGTGGCGACTGCGACCGGAAGTGAGATAGACAGCTCGCATAGGCACCTGCGTGGTCAGACCTAGCGCGTTGGCGGCAGTAGCGCCGTGAGACACGATAGTTTCCCCACTTTGATTTGCTAGACCCTCGACCATTTTGACTGTCGAAGGCGCACGGACACCAAAGCGGCTCTCTACGGGCAGTGCATAGATGCCATGACCAACTCTCAGCAGAACGCCACGCCGGACAAGGCGGGATAGCACTTGATCAACGGCTGCTCTGCTGCCCAGATGCAACAACTCTTTTGCAACCAAAGGAGTGCCCTCCGGCAATCCGGTGGCGTGCTCTAAGACTTGTTTGGTGAGAGTTTGCATGTCGATACTTCTTTTAACTGGTAGAATTATGAGTATATTTCTGACACTTTGCAAGATTTATTAATCGTGTAAGCAGGAGTGTTAAGTCAAAGCGTAATGAAATTGGCGCTTACTTTTGTGCCTACACATGTATCATATCGGGGTGTGGTGTTTCTTTAGGTAGCGGCCAAGTGAGAAAATTTATCTGCGCGACTTTTGCGCGACTCTTACCACACTTGTAGGCATTTACTGGCAATGAATAGGTTACCAAAGTTCGCAACCTATTGATATATATAGGTGTAGATAAATTATGGCAGGCTACGAACCAAGGGGTCGGGCGTTCGAATCGCTCCGGGCGCACCATATTTAAGCAGTAAATAAATCGCTTAGCGTTACTCGTTAGGCGATTTTTCTTTTCAGCAAAGTGATTGCGGGACTTTGCCCGGCAAACAAGATTGGCTGCATCCAGCAACTCCAAAAGCTCTGCCTGTTACAAGAAGTGTGTAGTATGTTCGCCATTAAAGGATTCTGCTTTCGGATAAATTATGAAACTTCCAAATGGAGCGAGTGCGGTTGTTGACATAGAAAAGTTGCGGAATTACTGTTTGTCCTCGCAACATCCAGAAGGGCGGCATAAGGCAAGGGTTTTCCTGTCTGCGCTTGGAATGACATCCGCTGATGCGGACAAGTTACGTGAAATTCTGCTATCCGCAGCTAGAGTGAATAACGAAGTTTCCATGACTGGCGCTGACAAATATGGCTGCCGCTACTCATTGGATGTCGTTGTCGCGTGGGGAAGTCGTGAAGCACTTGTCAGAAGTGCCTGGATAATTAAAACAGGGGAGGAATTCCCTCGTTTAGTCAGTTGTTATGTATTGCGAGGTGCCGAATGAAAACATTAGAAGTTGTTGCACTTACCAACGATATTCCAGAAAAACATCTTCGTCGCGGTCAGGTCGGAACGGTGGTGGAAATGCTTGCTCCCGGTATGGTGGAGGTTGAGTTCTCCGATCTGGATGGGAACACTTACGCCATGTGTGCAGTGCCTGAAAATAATCTGCTGGTTTTGCATCACATCCCAGACGCAATCGCAGCCTAATGACTGAAATCCCTTGCGGGACTCGGTAGTGCATCGTTGTGCGTTGTAGTGCATGGTTGCAACGGCCAGCCCTAAATACAGTTAATAAAATCAATATGTTACGCCTAAAAAGTTGCCTACGAACCAAGGGGTCGGGCGTTCGAATCGCTCCGGGCGCACCAATAAAACAATGGGTTGGGCTGAAATGCTTAGCCCATTTTCTTTTCAGCGTAGCCCAATCGTAGCCGTTTCCTTCGATTCGTTGCTTATAACTTTCAAGCTGGACAGGCGATCCACATACTCGGTTAGATGTTCGCTGGACAAGTGAGCATACTTCCTCACCATCTCGACGCACTCCCAACCGCCCAACTCATGCAACATATGCAGCGGTGTTTCTGCCTGTACATGCCAGCTTGCCCACATATGCAGCAAATCACGCCACCGGAAATTCTCGATGCCGACCTGTACCCAGACACTTATAACAATAATCGGACAGCTCAGAACAACCGCAGGAGAAATCACCATCAGTTTCTTTGGCTGCATTATCAAGAAAATATGCGGCGTCCAAATAATTACCGGAAGCAATATACAAATATGCCAGCTTCAAACGCATCACCTGCGAATCAGGCGCTTCAAGAAGCAGATCATAAGCAGTTTTCATATATAACCCAACCGCAATAATGTACTGGTTAAAATTATCGTACTACAATAATTAAATATCAATACAGTCTTGTATTATTTATTGCCATTTACCGTAAAGCGGGCTTCCAAGTGAGAGACGAGGAGATCTTTGATATCGGTAATGGATACTTCATGGATGATTACGTGATGGAGAAAACGATTTAAAATTTGGTGTTGATACTTGGGATGACAAGTGGGATATTGATTTCACTTGCCGTGCGATTTGTTTTCACAAACATTGCCGGAACAAACGAAATGGCTACTGCGCTGGAGTCACCAACTAACTGGGCGGTATTACTCGTCATCCAGTGCCCATCCTTTGGCAAGTTGTACGGCCCTGTCCCAACGTCGGCATAACTTCGCTCGTTCGACTTCTCCCATGCTTGGGCTGTAGCGCACGTCTAGCGACCAATTCTTATTTAGCTCGTCACGGCTGCTCCAGAATCCTACCGCGAGGCCCGCGAGATAGGCAGCGCCCAGGGCTGTGGCTTCGACGATGCGCGGCACTTCCACGGGTTTGCCGAGGATGTCAGCCTGAAACTGCATGAGTATGCTGTTCACCGAGGCACCACCATCGCATCGCAATTCTTTGAGCTCGATGCCAGAGTCGCGCTGCATCGCCTCAATGACGTCGCGGGTTTGGTACGCCATGCTCTCAAGTACGGCGCGAGCAAGGTGGTTTTTGGTGGTGCCGCGTGTAATGCCTATCAGCAGTCCACGGGCGTAGGGATCCCAGTGCGGTGCGCCGAGGCCGACCAACGCCGGGACGAAATAAACTCCTTCATTGTGGGGCACCGCCCTCGCCATCTCATCAGTTTCGCTTGCGGATTTGATAATTTGTAGACCGTCGCGCAGCCACTGAACTGCAGCCCCCGTGATGAAGATAGAGCCCTCCAGTGCGTACTCCACCAACTCGTTGCCGACACCCCATGCGATAGTCGTAAGCAGGCCACTATTACTAAAGACAGGCTTGGTACCGGTGTTCATCAGGACGAAGGAACCCGTGCCGTAAGTGTTTTTCGCCATCCCTGCTGCGTGGCAGCACTGGCCAAACAATGCCGACTGCTGATCGCCGCCGATGCCGGAGATGGGGACGTGTGTGCCGAAGAACATCTCCGGGGC
>Ga0182030_10027070_pt1 | contig 10336 bp, 10 predicted proteins | sample 812S3MmetaG_FD_121299 | JGI IMG/M metagenome (GOLD analysis project Ga0182030, IMG submission 121299) | Permafrost microbial communities from Stordalen Mire, Sweden - 812S3M metaG (Illumina Assembly) | ecosystem: Environmental > Terrestrial > Soil > Wetlands > Permafrost | place: Sweden... | reverse complement strand
TCCCGATGATCGCCTCTTCCGGCGTGAGTCCGAAATCCCGCACCCCAAGCCAGAGTACGTGCTGCATGTTGAGCGTCAGCGCGCTCGATGAGAGAGCCACCGCCGTTCCCTGCCCGATGGCGCTTCGTATCGCCCGCCGCGCTCCGGTGCCGCCGTCGCCGTGCGAAACCGGAATCACGCGAATCGTACCGGCTTCAGTCAGTCGGGAGGCAAAACGGCGCAGCGAATCCATCGGTGCCACCAAACCCACCGCGCCCGCTTCCAGCGCCAGTTCCAGATGCGCCGGTTCCGGACGCCAGGGCGACCGCAGCCGGATCGCGTAGCCGAATTCCGCCGCCGCTATGACGACCTCTCTGAGCGTTGCGATGTCGGCCGCGTTGCCCGGACCGCCCACGGTCAGTTCGAGCACCGCCGCCAGCTTCTGACTCATCACGGCGGGCAGCCATTTCGAAATGAGCTGCCCAGCCGAATCCGGCGTGACAATCGGCGAAAAGATCGAGCGAACTCGCAACGGTCTGCGCTGCATCATCCGGTGCACGCGCAGAAGTCTGCTGATATTCCTGAGATCGCCTGCACATCGGGTGTGCGCGCCTGCGGCCAGACAGCCGTATCTCGCCAGTTCTTCCGATCGCGCCGCCGCCTTCGCCAGAAGTCTCCGCCGGGACATCAGCCTGATGCTGTCCGGCCCCCCCTCATTCGGCGCGGACGCGTTCACCAGCGCGACATCGGCGTCGACGAATGCCGGCATCACCACGCAGCCGGTCGCGTCGATCTCGTGCGCCTGACGCGCCCACTCGAGTTTCTCCACCCGACGCGTCGGCCCCGTCTCACGTATGACCCCGTTCCGAATCAGCAGCGCGCCGTTGGGGATGATTCCGAGTTCGGCCATCGCCGGCCCGCTGCGGGGCCCGCCCGGCCCGCGCAACGTCAGCAGTTGCCGGGCATTCCGGACCAGCGTCCACGTGTCCGCGGACGGGAGATCCGAAGCGGCTTGCACGCGCGCTTATTCCCGGCTACTCGCCGCCCGCCTTGATCATCTTGCTCAGCCCCCGCACCTTTTGCTTCAGCTCTTCGGTGGCATCGGTCATCTGCGTCGTGTCGTATATGACGTGGGGCGTCAGAAACACGATCAGTTCCGTGCGGTTTTTGGTAGTGCTCTTCATGCCGAAAAGGAATCCCAGATAAGGAATGCGGTCCAGATAAGGGATCCCCGTGACGCTTTCCGTGTAGTTGTCCGTGATGATGCCGCCGATCGCCACCGTGTCGCCGTCTTCCACCGTCACCTGTGTACTCACGTTGCGCTGTGAAAAAGAGGGCGAATCGATATTGCTGCCCGCCGCATTCGAAGCCGAGAGAGGATTCGGAATCGGGGCTGTCACGTCCTGATTAATCACCATGGTCACGACGCCGCTGGCGCTGACTCGCGCCAGAATATTCAGCCCGATCCCGGTGCTCGTGTTCTGCACCGAACTCGTAAACAGTGTCGTACCCGCCTGCTGCACTCCGCTCGTGGCGATGCCGCTTACCGTAGGCACCGAGTCGCCGACCGTGATCGAAGCCGGAATACTGTCGGTCGCGATCACGCTTGGAGCGGAAAGCACCTTGGTCTTCGTTCTTGTTTCGTTCGCCTGCAGATACGCCAGCAGCGAGCGGCTCTGCCCGACCAGAGTTCCCGCCGTCAGCACGAGTCCGGCGTTCGAAGTGCCGAGCAGTTGCTGCGACGGCACGGTTGAGTTCGACGTCCCTCTCTTCTGCAGGAACGATTCGACTCCTGCGTTGAAGTCGCCCGTCAGATCGATTTCATAAATCTTCGCGTCGATCAGCACCTGGCGCGGCGAAACGTCCAGCTTTTCCAGCAGACGCTGAATCTGCTCCCACTCCTGTGCCGTACCCTGCACCAGAATCGTGTTGTCGAACGGATTGGGAATGATGCGCGGCCCCGACGCTCTGCCGTAGGGCGATCCCTGCAGATAAGTGCCCGTCTGATCCGTTCCACCCGCGTTCGACGCGGTCGCTGCCGCTCCGCCCGCCGAAGTTGTTCCCGCCCCGCTGAAGACGTTGATCGGCGGCGCCGAAGACTGAAACGCTGCACTTGACGAAGAAGCGCAAGGCACGCCGAATCCGCCGCCCACGCCCGCGCCCGTTCCGTAGCCGCCACCGTAGCCCGCACCGTACGCGCCTCCAGGAGAGCCACCGTAACCGCCGCCTCCATACCCCCCGCCTCCGTAGCCCCCACCTCCATAGCCGCCTCCGCCATAAGCCGCTCCGGTGCCACCTCCCGGATAACCCTGTGCGGGATAACTGGAATTGCCGCCCGGTCCGCCATAGAGTCCCGACGCGCCGGTCAAGCCGCAGCCGCCGTAGAGCTGATTCAGGACGTTGCCCAGAATCGCCGCGCTGCCGTACTTCAGCTTGTAGATGTAGTTATCGATTCCATTCGCCGTCTTTGTAGCCGGAATGTCGAGCCGCTCTATCCACTTCTCGACCTCAGTGAAAGCCCCCGGATTCGGCGCCACGGCCAGAATCGTATTGATGCGGTTGATGGAAAGAAACCGCACCGCGCCGCTGCCCTTCTCGCTCGAAAGCGCATACGCCTTGAAAATATCGTCGAGCTCTTTCACCATGTCGCTCGGCCGCGCGTTCTTCACTTCGAAAGGCCTCACGCGCTGTCCCGCGAACGTGTCGCTGTCGAACATGGAAACCAGTTCCAGCGTGCGCCGCATATTGCGGCTGTTGTCCAGAATAATCAGCAGATTCGCCGGATCGTAGTTCGTCAGCTGTGCGCCCTCGCCGATGAACGGCAGCAGTATCTTCTGCATCTCTCCCGACGTTACGTACCGCAGAAAAACAAGGTTCAGCACCAGCCGCTCGTCGTCCGAAATCTTCGACGGATCCGGCTGCGAGATCGGGCTCACCGGCTGCCGCGCAATGTTCGCCGCGGGGACGATTCGATAAATGTTGCCCACCTGCACCATCGCCAGATTGTTCATCCGCAGAATCGTTTCCAGCAGCGGACGCAGATCGACATCGCGCACCTGGCCGTACGTGTTGATCGTGACCGTCCCGTTCTTTACGGCCGGGTCCACGATGTAGTTGATGTGCAGGTCCTGCGCCAGAAGATTGACCACCTCGAGCAGCGAGGCATTGTTCAGATTCAGCCCGCCCGGAACCGTGGGGGCAGGCGCGGCTGGCTGCGTCTGCACGGCCGGCGGCTGCTGCGCCGACAGCGCGCCCACCATCAGCGCGCCGATGAGGACCAATTGGCCGTTACTCAGATTGGCCACTCTTCGGCTCCGTTCTCGCAGTCTGCGCATCGAAAAGCTTCTGTTCATCACCCGTCAGATCCGTTTTCTTCTTCTCCCACGAAATCGTTCCGAATGGCCCCGGACGCTCGAACCGCACCGCATCGCCCCTATCGATGGCCTTCGTCATACTCATGTCGACACCCGTCTCTGCGGGCTGATCCGTGGCCGGAAACTTCATCACGCCGAACGGCGTCTTCGCAAAGGTCCACTTCTTCCCCTGCTTGTCGGTCCATGTGTAATTCTGGCCGTCGGGACTCGCCACAGCGTCTTTCGGAATCGTGATTGTCTTCGGCGCGGGCGCTGCAGCCTTCTTCGTGTCCGCTTTTTTGTCAAAGGCCCACGCGCCGCTTGCGGCCGCGCAGCACAGAACCACCACGAGGGTGTTTTTCATACGATTCAATCTCTCCTATCGGGCCTGATTTTTATTGAGTCTGCGTCCAGTTGCAGCTTTCGCCAAACGGCGACTTGATTACGTTTTTCCGGTATCCATCCACGATCGCGCCCGCAGGCGAGCTGTCACCGCCCACGCACGCGCGGTAGCCGCCGCCGATGTCCTTTCCGTAGGGCTTGCCGTCGGGCGACGTTTTCGGCTGCGCAGCCGCGGGCGCACTCGCGCTGCTCGCCCCTGCCGCCACCTGCCCCGTACCCTCGACAAGCGCACTCGAACGGTCGATCAGCTCATCAATCTTCTTCGCAATTTTCTTCCCGTCCCAGTCAAATGTCACGCTTTGCGGATCGAGGGAAGCAATCAAAAATTCGCCCACCATATCGCCCTCCCGCACCGGCCGCCCCGGTACTCCGGCCTTCTCCGCCATGATTGCTTTGGTGCCGCTCGGCAGCCCCAGCACGCCGTAGACAACCGGCAGCGGCGGCATCTTCTTCGGCGGTTCGACTTTCGGCGCTTCCACCACAACGTTCGGATTGCGGTCCTTCGAAAAAAGATCCTTCGTCGCGACGTCGGCAAACTTCGTCGCCGGATCGGTCTCGGGTTTCGGCGCGGGCGCCAGCGGTGGCGGCGGCAGCGGCTTGACCTTAACGTTCAGAGTCTCCTGCCGCGCCTTCTGCGCCCCCTGCCAGCTGTTCCGCGCCTGCCAGACCACCGCGCCGAGTGCGGCCACCAGCACGATATTCAACACAATCAGCTTTGGTCTCAAAATGCTCCCAGGCCTTTTTTCTCGGGCACCAGCTTCTTCGCCACCACACCGGCCAGCACGATACGCACGTTCATCGTTTTCTCTTTCGGATTCGCCGCCGCGATTCGCTCCTCGTAAGGCACAACCAGTTCGGGCGTTTTCGCGAGGTCCGCCAGAAAATTCACCAGCTGCTCAACACGGCAGTCGAACGTGACAGTCGCGAAAACCAGTCCATAGTCACCGGCCATCTTAGGCGCACCGAAATCGCCGCCGCGCAGATCGATCTGGTCATCCTTGCCGACGCGCCGCGCGATTTCGACCAGCGACGCCTGCGCCTGCGCCATCGTGTCGGCCTGAATGATGCCGCGCTCCCGGTCTGCCAGATCAGCCATTGTCCGCTTCATCACGGCCTCGCGCGCCGGCACCGTGGCGGCAACCTGCCGCAGCCGCGCCAGCCGCTGCTGCGTTATCTGCGGATCGACTTGCGACACGCTCGGCGCGGCCACGCTGCTGCTGTCGCGGTTCATGAAATAGTAGAGCGGCGCGGCGACAACCAGAGCCGCAGCCAGCAGAATCAGCGCTCGCCGGTCCTTCTCTGAAATGTTCACGGCGTTTGCCTCCCCGCTCTGCCGCGCCGCATGGTCCTGATGCGGAACTGCTCCGTTTCTCCCGCGCGCGTGAACGCCAGCACGAACTCAGAATTCTGAAACAGCGGCGACGAGTCCAGCAGCTTGAGCAGCGGCGCCGCCTGATCCGCCTCGCCGGCAATCACCACCGAATCCGGATGAATCTCAATCGCGTTGGTCCACACCGTGGGCGGCAGGATCCGCGTGAGTTCATTTAGCACCTCGAGATCAGCCTGCGGCCGCCGCCGGATTTCATCCAGCAGCCGAATCCGGCTGCCGTTCTGCGCGATCGTGCGTTCCAGGTCGCGGGCCCGCGCCGCGGCCGGTTCCAGCTGACGCGTCGCGCGGGCCAGTTCATCGCGAAAGCGCCTCTGCTCAATGGCCGGGAACACCACGAACGCCGTCACCAGCGCCGCCAGCACCAGCACCCCGAGCACCCCGGGTATCAGATACTGCACCCGGTCGTGCGACGCGCGCCGTTCCACCGGAAGCAGATTCGCGAACCGCCCGGCTCGCGGCGCCGCACCGGCGATGGCCGCGGCATACGCGAATGCATTCCCTCGCGCGCCGCCGGGCAGAACTTCTGCCAGCGACGTCGCGGGATAATCGGCCGGCAGCCGCAGTTCCGCGCGCGCCAGCGCCGCGGCCCTTGAAGAAGAAGCAGCCCGCGCCGCCGGAAACGAAAATTCCGCAGAGAACACCGCGCGCGATTCGCTCTCACCGTACACTTCAGTGCGGCCGTTTTCGTCCGTATCGATCGCGAGCAACGCGCGCGGCGGTGCATTCCAGATGCGCAGCGCCGCATGAATCACTGCCGGCGAAAATGTCGCCGCCGCCAGCGCCACGCCGGCTTCCTCAAAAAGAGTTTCGTAGTGTCTCAGGGTTTCCTGGCGCGTCAGCCCGATCAGCACATCCGAAGCCTGCCCCGCGTGCGCCCATCCCCACGCCACTTCCGCATCGCCCCCGGTCTTCACATCAGACCATGGATGCAGCGAATCGATCTGCAACTCGACCGCATTCGCGATATCCTTGTCCGCGACTCCCGGCAGGCTCAGCGTCCGTACGACCACTTCACTGCGCGGCAAAAGCACCACGGCAGCCAGACGCGATTCCCCCGCGGCGCTGACAAACCTCTCCAGTTCCGCGCCCCAGACCGCGGCCGGACGATTGCGAAAGTCACGAATCGTCGTGGTTGCGATCAGCGTGGCGCCGCCCGGACGTGCTCTCGCAATCGCCACTTCCAGATCGCGCAGGCCGATCGCGATCCCGAACCCCGTCCCGATGGCCGTCGCGCGCTTCCACAGCGGCAGTCTCGTGGCGCTCAGCTGCGGCGCGCTCGCCGCTATGGGTTCAGCCGACAGAGTGCTCATCTTCAGGCCCGGTCAAACCAGCGCACGATCTCGAAACCCACCGGCTTCCCCTGCGAGTTGCCCGAAAAATAAATCTTCACCAGCGCCGCCACCGTGCGCCGCAGGTCGGAAAGCTTGCCGTCCGCCTGCCTGAGCCGCGCCGTGGCCCGCAGCGTGAACATCGACTGCCCTCCCACGGCCAGCATCCGCCCGGCCGGACCCAGCGATTCCACGATGTCCCGAAACTCCCGCACACCCGTGATCGGATGCAGCTTCCTGATGCTCACGATCCTGTCCGCGTCCGCGCCATCGATCCCGATAGCTTCCAGTGTTGCCCGCTGCGCGGTATTGATGTCGATCCCATATCCGCTGCTGTAAACCGACAGGCAATCGCGCAGACCCGGCCGGCTCGCGTCCAGCCTTGATCCGTCGAGCGAATTCCCGTAGTAAAGCTCCGGAGTCATCCCCTTCACCAGCAGCAGTTCCTCGTTCTCCTGAAAAGACGTGTGGAGCGGCGTAAAAGACGGAGACTGGCTCAAATAAAACGCGTCGAACGGGCCGGGCTTCATCGGGTCCGGCCGCGTGCGCCAGTCGACGATCGCCGCCGTGATTTCCGCCGCGCGGTCCTCCGCCACTCCGAGCGCCCCGAGCAGCCGCAGAATGAATTCCGGCCGCCAGCTGTTCGGATTCAGCTTCGACGATTCCGGAATCACATCCACGTGCACATCCCCCCCGGGGAACGTCAGGTCCATTGAGGGGTCGCCTTCGATGTGATACATCGGGAGTCCGTCGTCGGTTCGATACGACCGGCTCCAGATGATGTGCAGCGCCGCACGCTCCACGGCCCCGCGGGCGATGAAGTACCCGCGCGCGTCGTCGATGTTGGTTTCCGTGCGTTCGGTTTCGCCCCGCACATTGCTCGCAACCGCCAGACCGACCGCGGACAGCGCCGCCGTCAGCCACAGCACCATCAGCAGCGCCGACCCTCGCTGGCGACAGGCTACTGAACCGGGGTACCCTCCGGGTCCGTGAGGGAGCGGCAGCGCAAGGGCTCGGTTACAGCGTGTCGTCATAGACCACAGTCGGATCCCGGTTCACGTTGAACCGCACGGTCACTGTCCCGATGTGCAGATCGGTCGCACTCGTGTCGAGCGGCGCCATCTCGATTCGCACCGCGAAGGGCGTCAACCCGGGCAGCACCCAGTCCGGACGCCATTGCTGAAACGGTGCCCTGGGAAGCGGCGCGAGCCATGAGAACCGGCAATACGCGAGACGATCCGCCAGTACGAACGACTGCGACCCCGCCACCACAGGCGCGTACCGCACCGTCAGCGGGCGCTCAGGCGTCGGCGGATCGATGCCAACGATCTGCTGGCCCGCCTGATCCGGCCCGGTGTAAGGCGTTTCATTCACGATCAGCCTGACGCCGCGGTTGTTCTCTCCGGGGATGACCTGCAGCGCCGCAATCTGCGGCCGCCCGCGCCACGCATTCTCGATCGAGTACGAAGTTACAAACCGCATGCTCTCCGTCTCCGTCTGCAGAAAAGGCACGCGCTCAGGCTTGTCCGGCTGCGGACGGAAGTTCGCGTACGAGTAAACGAATCCGTTGATCTCGTCTTCGAGGATCGCCCTCGTGTTCGACACCCGCCGGTTCTTCACCAGCTGGGCATCGGTCTTATCCATGGTGCTGAACCCCAGCCGCATCGCCACCAGCATGCCCACTGAAAGCAACCCGAGCAGCGACACTGCAATCAGAATCTCGATCAGCGTAAGTCCGGACTGAGGGTTCCTCTTCATTGCGCCGCCGGCACCGGTATCGGGACTGGGCGATAGCTCTCCAGCTGAATAGTACGCCGTGTCCCGGCCGCGGGCTCCCACCAGATCTCGAGCCCTATTCGCTGCAAAATTGTCATTCCGGGCCCGGCTTTTGGCGGCACATCGAACGGCCGCAGCGATGCACGCCACCCGCTCGGCACGCCACCGGATTGCTCCCTGTCGAACTGCCCCTCGACCGTTCCATCGAATGGCAGCCCTTTGTCGACCACCAAATCGTTCATCTTCGTCCGCGCCAGCATCGCGGCGCGATCGTAATCCTTGAGCCGCGCGGCATTCTTCACCGATTGCGACAACCCGGCGATCAGACCCGCTACCGCCACGCCCATGATCACGGTCGCGACCAACACCTCGAGCAGCGTGAATCCGCCGCTGTTTGTCTGACGACGCTTCATTTTCTGTCGCTGTCCGCCCGGCCGATATCCGGCACACCAGTCGCCGGATCGACGCGTACCGACCGCCGCGCGCCTTTCTCGTTGCGCAACACCAGCGTCATGCGAGGAAACGCGCCACCCGGCTGCAGCAGAAAACGGCGCGGCTCTTCGCCTTCGATGAAAATCCCCTGCGGCATGTGCAGCGTCCGTTCGGGCTTCTCCCCGGAAGCTGCCGTAAAAACCTCCAGTTCGTCCTCCTTCGGGGCAATCACAACGGCGACCGGCATCTCCCGCCTCTCCACGCGATTCATCGTCGCAGTCAGAAAGCTCGCCGCCGCTCCCGACGCCGAATTCAGACGCACGCTCGCGAGGCCCGCCGCCAGCGCCGGAAACGTGATGCCCGCAATCAGCGCGATGATCATCACGACGATCAGCATCTCAACCAGCGTGACGCCGGATTGTTTCTTCTTGTTCACTTCCAGCTGACGATGTCGGTATTCAGATCCGTACCGCCCGGCTGCCCGTCCGCCCCATACGACACGATGTCAGGCTCATCGCCGTGTTCACCCGGATACTTGTACACGTACTGATGGCCCCATGGATCGACCGAGAGGTCTTTCTGAAGATAGGGCCCGTGCCACTGCTCGACGCCGCTCGGCTGCGTGCGCAGCGCCGCCAGCCCCTGCTCTGTCGACGGATACGCGCCGGTGTCGAGATGATACTGGCCCAGCGCCAGTTGGAAATTCTCGATCTGCTGTTTCGCCGCCACCACGCGCGCTTTGTCGCCCTGATTCAGCAGCTTCGGCGCCACAATCGCCGCAAACACCGCGATGATGACCACCACCACAAGCATTTCGATCAGCGTGACGCCGGCCCGCGGATTCCTGCTCTGTTTCATGTCCCTCTCCTGCACCATGTACCGCCGGCGGTCTCTGCCGCCGGCGCCTTTACAGCGCGACATCATTGATACTCGTAATCGCGACCAGCATACTCAACACCAGCGAGCCCACAATGATCCCCATTACGAGGATCACCAGCGGCTCGAAAATCGCCGTAAATCTCTTGACCGACGCCCGCGTCTCTTCTTCGTAAATATCCGCCATGCGCGCGAACATCACATCCAGTTTGCCAGTCTCTTCGCCGACCGTCAGCAGGTGCGACGCCAGCGGCGGAAACATCCTGGTGCGCGCCAGCGGCTGCGAGATACCCTCGCCGCGCTTCACGCCCTGCGCCACATCCTTGAGGGCTCCGGCCATCCGCGAATTGAACAGAATCCCCGCCGAAATATGCAGCGACTGCACCAGCGGCACCGTATTCCCCACCAGCGTCGACATCGCGCGCGCAAACCGCGACGTCTCCGCCTTCTGCATCGCGTCGCCCAGAATCGGAATCTTCAGCCGGTTCGTGTCCCACCAGAACCGGCCCTTCGGCGTCGCGATGTACGCCCTGAAAGCTACCACAAAAACCGCCAGCCCCAGCGCCACCACCCACCACCAGTCCTGCACCACGTGGCTCGCCTGCAGCATGATCAGCGTCGGCAGGGGAATCTTCATATGGCTGTCATCGAAGATGCTGGCGAAGCGCGGCACCACGAAGTTCAGGATGATGAAGATACTCCCCGCCCCCACCAGCGCGAGCAGTGCCGGATAAATCATGGCCGACACGATATAGCTGCGCAGCTCATCGCGCGATCGCTCGAACCCCGACAGCCGTTCG
>Ga0182030_10027069_pt1 | contig 10336 bp, 11 predicted proteins | sample 812S3MmetaG_FD_121299 | JGI IMG/M metagenome (GOLD analysis project Ga0182030, IMG submission 121299) | Permafrost microbial communities from Stordalen Mire, Sweden - 812S3M metaG (Illumina Assembly) | ecosystem: Environmental > Terrestrial > Soil > Wetlands > Permafrost | place: Sweden... | reverse complement strand
ATCCTCCCAGAAAAATTCCCGACGGTCGACGACGCGGGCGTTGCGGAAGTGAAACAGATTCACGGCCACTAAAGGAGCCTCGGCATGATAACCGAAGATATCGGTATCGGCGCCTTCCACCGTCGCCATCTTCTGCTTTTCGCCGAGTTCCTCGACGGTTTGCCGGAGATCGTGCAGCGCCGCGGCTTCCTCGTAGCGCAGCGCCGCGCTGGCCTCGTTCATACGTGTTTCTAATTCGCGTGCCAGATCTTTGTGCCGGCCTTCGAGAAATAAACGAACGGATTGCACCGCATCCCCGAATTCCTTCTCCGTCGTCAACCCCGCGACGCACGGCCCCAAACAGCGATGGATGTGATACTCCAGGCACGGATGCGTATGCGTTCGCGTCATGTCGATCCTGCAGGAGGGCACTTTAAAGTAGCGATGGATCAGGTGCACCAGACGGTAGGCGAGGCTCGCGGGAAAATACGGGCCGAAGTACGACGAGCCGTCTTTCTTCAAGCGCCGCGTAACGTAGACGCGCGGAAATTTTTCGCCGGTCAGCTTGATGTAGGGATAGGTCTTGTCGTCGCGCAGCAGGACGTTGAAGCGCGGCTGGTACTGCTTAATCAGGTTGTTTTCGAGCGCCAGCGCTTCGCGATCGTTGTCGACCTGAATGAAATCGATCTGCCGCGCCTCGCCCAGCAGAGTGCCGGTCTTGGTGTCGGCCATTTTGTCGGCCGAAAAATAGCTGCGCACGCGGTTGCGCAGGTTGATGGCCTTGCCGACGTAAATGACGGTGCCGTGCGCGTCCTTGTAAAGATATACGCCGGGCTCGGTGGGCAGTTCGGAGGCGCGCTCGCGAAGGTCAGTCATACTGCAGGGATCGGGCGGAATCCCGCCCCGGGCCGAATCCTGTATTCGGCTTTATACTTTTAATTGTGGCACGCGTCTTCCGACTGAACGTTTTTCTTTTCTGTGCGCTTCCTCTCGCCCACCCGGTGCTCGCGCAAACCAAGCCGGCGCCTCCCGCGGCCGCTCAGGAACAGGAGCCTCCGGAAGAAGATCCGGATCTCAAGCCCAAGGAGTATTCGTTCAATCCCTTGGAAGCCGAGCGCAACCTCACGGCCGGAAGCTTCTATTACAAGAAAGGGAACTACCGGGCTGCTTCCAAACGCTATCTCGAAGCGTCGAAATGGGATCCAACCTCGCAGGAAGCGTTATTGAAACTTGCCGAAGCCGACGAAAAGCTGCATGACATCCCGGGCGCCCGAGAAGCCTACACCAAGTACTTGGCTCTGGACCCTCCTCCCAAAGACGCCGAGGCCGCGAAAAGGAAGCTCGACAAGCTGCCGCAGGATCCCCATAAGAAGAAATGACGAATAAAATCGTCGTGCTCACCACGTGCGATTCCGAGAAGCAAGCGTCCGAACTCGCGCGCTCACTCGTGGAACAGCGTCTTGCCGCGTGCGTAAACATTCTTCCCGGCGCCCGCAGCATTTATCGCTGGAAGGAAGGGATTGAAGAATCGGCTGAGGTGTTGCTCGTGATCAAGTCTCGCCGCGATTTGTTCCCCGCCCTTCGCGCGGCCCTGGAAAAGCTGCACACCTATGAAATTCCCGAGCTGATCGCGCTGCCGGTGGTGGAGGGATCCGAACCGTATCTCGCATGGCTGGATCGCGAATTGATCGCGCCGGAATAAGAGTCCACGTGCGGAGAACACGCTAATTCATTCGCGCGAGCCACACGTGAATGGACTGGATCTGTTTGCGGATCTGTTCGGCGTCTCGCGCGTCGGGTTCCAACGCGAGATATTTTTCCAGATCCGCGCGCGCGGCTTGATAACGCTTGATTCCCAGCTGCAGCAGCCCACGTTGCTTGTACCAAGGGCCGATCTCCGGCGCGCCGATCAATAGAAGATCCAGCGTCCGCACGGTGCGCGCCCAATCCTCGCGGCGCAGGTAAACGCCCCGCAGGTTTTGCAGCATGCGCATCACAATGTCCTTCTTCGAAACCTTCCGGAGCATGGCGGGATTCGCCACCGGCGCACCCGCCAACACAAAGCATTCCTGGGGCGTCACGATCCGTCCGCCATGGAACGGATCGATGTAGGCGGAATAATTTCCGTCGTCGAATTGGATCACGAAATGCCGCGGCAGACCGATGCCGAAGACCGGCATGGCCAGCCGGCGCGCGATCTCCATATAGAGCACCGAGAGTGTGATGGGGAGTCCGGTGCGGCGCTCCAGCACCTGATCCAGGCAACTATTGCGCGAATCGAAGAAATCCTGCTCGTTGCCATGGAAGCCGAGCTCTTCAAATAAATATGCTTGCGCCTTCTCGACGAATTCGCGCCCGTCGTTGAAGTTGCGCAAACGGTCCCCGAGGTTGGCCGCCAATTCGTTGAGCCGGTCGAGCACCGGCTCCGGCGCGAGATCCGGGGTATCGATCGCCGCCAGTTCCAACGCCGCGCGATCCAAGCGCCCCTTGGGCGGGTCCTCTTCCAGGATGTGCAACAAATGATGCAGTTCCACTGAATCCATTTTCGCAAGCTTTCCGCGAAATGGCGGCTCGCGATTAGCCGGGCAGGCCGATGTACTTGAATCCCGCGCGCGTCAACCGTTCGCGATCCAGCAGGTGCCGTCCATCCAGGATGATGCGTGAGCGCATGCTCTCGCCCAGTTTTTCCCAGGAAAGCTCGGCGTATTCGGGCCATTCCGTCACCAGCACCAGCGCGTCGGCATCCTCGGCGACTTCCTGAGGCGTGGAGCAGCAGGCGACGTCGAGATCGGCATTTTCGCGGCGGAAGCGCTCCATGGCCACGGGATCGTGCGCCTTCACGCGCGCTCCGCGTTCGATCAACTTGCGTGCGATGTCCAGCGCCGGAGCCTCGCGCAAATCGTCGGTGTGCGGTTTGAACGCCAAGCCCAGCAGACCGATCGTACGGCCTTTCAAAATCTTCAATTCCGCGAGCAGCTTATCGACCACGCGTTCGCGCTGCAGCCGATTCACTTCGCGCGCGGCTTTGACAATGTACGCCTCCACGCCGTATTCCGCGGCGGTCGCCACCAGCGCGGCGGTATCCTTGCCGAAGCACGATCCGCCCCAGCCGATACCCGCTTGCAGGAAACGCGGGCCGATGCGCGCGTCGAGGCCGATGCCGCGGGCGATCTGACGAATATCGGCGCCGACCTTTTCCGCCACGTGGCCGATTTCGTTGATGTAGCTGATCTTCAGCGCCAGGAACGCATTGGCCGCGTACTTGATGAGCTCCGCCGAGGCGAGATCGGTGGAAATCAAGGGCACCGCCGCCATGCGCTCCGGCCGCGGCCTGTACGTGGGGGCTTGGAAGGTCTGCTCCAGAATCGGACGATACAGTGTGTACAGCACTTCCGAAGTGCGCGGCTCGTCGGCGCCGATGACGACGCGATCCGGAAACAGGCTGTCGAGAATCGCCGACCCTTCGCGCAGAAATTCGGGATTGGATGCCACCGCGAACGCGCCCTTGGCCTTGCGCCCCTGGGCTCGCTCATAGGCGTCGCGGACCAGCGCGCCCACCCAATTGCCGCTGCCGATCGGCACGGTGGATTTGTTCACCACAACGGTAAAATGATCGCCCAGATGCTGTCCGATGCCGCGCGCGGCGGCTTCGAGATAACGCAGATCCGGCGAGCCATTGGGGCCCGGCGGCGTGCCGACCGCGATAAACACGACGTCGGCTTTGGGGATCGCCTGCGCGTATTGCGTAGTGAAGCACAGGTTGGCGCGCGCGTCGGCAACCAGATCCTCCATGTGAGGCTCGTAAAAGGGAACGTGGCCGGCTTCGAGCGCTTCAATCTTGCGCTCGTCGGCGTCCACGCAGGTCACTTTGTGCCCTAGAAACGCGAGGCAGCAGCCTGTCGTTAAGCCGACATACCCGGTTCCTATAATCGCAACGTTCATAAACAGGGTTGAGTTACTATCTTAACGTTTATACTCCCCGGCAGGCGCTTTCCGTGATCGGGTGCTCCAATCGACTACCCTGGAAAAAATGCCGCGCTTTACCGACAGCGTGCGACTTACCCTGCGCTACTGGATGCAGACGGAAGTCCATGTCTACGCATTTTCCGTGGCCGCCAACGTTTTGCTGTCCTTCTTCCCATTCCTGACCGTCACCCTGGCGGTGGCGCGGCTGGTATTCCGGGAACAGGCCGTGATGGGCGCCATCGAATTGGCGCTGCGGGATTATTTCCCCGGCGCGCTGGAGCAGTTCCTGGTCCGGAATTTGCCGCGCCAGGGACCGATGCCGGCGATTTCCATCTTGCTGTTGCTGTTCACGGCCAACGGCGTATTCGAGCCGCTCGAAGTCGCGCTGAACCGCATCTGGGGAATCCGCAAGAATCGCAGTTTCGTGCGCAATCAAGTTGTCAGCCTGGGATTGATTTTCGTCTGCGGAGGGCTGGCGCTGGCGTCGCTGATGCTGACGGCCCTGAACCAGCAAACCTTTCGCACGGTGGGGGCGCTGCCGAGGTGGCTGCAATCGGTGATCGGGCACGGGTTCGCTTTTTTTTCCGTGATCATTTTCAAACTGGCGGCGGTGCCTCTCACGGCTCTGATCCTGTTTCTGGTGTATCGCTTTCTGCCGAATGGACGTCCGCCGATCGAGCGCGTGATACGGGCCGCCATCGGCGTAGGGCTTTTGCTGGAATTGCTGAAGTACATCAACGCCCTGGCATGGCCGGCCTTTCAACAAAAGCTATCGCGCGAGTACGGCGTGTTTCAGTATTCCGCCAGTTTGATCTTTCTTTCGTTCCTCGCCTCCATGCTGGTGTTGGGAGGCGCGGAGTGGGCGGCGCGAGGTCATCGCCTCGATGGCAGCGCGGAGGCGAAGACCACGGAGGATCCTCATGATTGAACGATCCACGTCCGGCCGGCCGCTGGCCGCGATCACCGGCGCATCAAGCGGGATTGGAGCGGAGTTCGCGCGCCAGTTGGCGGCACGCGGCCACGATCTTCTGTTGATCGCGCGAAGGCAAGACCGGTTGCGGGCGCTGGCCGAGGAGCTTCAAAAGTCGCACGGCGTTTCGGCCGAGATTCTGGTTGCCGATCTCACCGTCGACGAAGATCGAGCGGGGACGGCGGCCCGCATCGCGGCCGCGAAGAATCTGGCCCTCCTAGTGAACAACGCCGGCTTTGGAACGCAAGGATTATTCGAACGCGCGGATCTCGCCTCGCAGGATGGAATGCATCGGCTGCATATTCTGGCGACGCTCGATTTGACCCACGCGGCGCTGCGGAATTTCCTGATGCAGCGCGAGGACTGGACGCCGCACCGGGGCATCATCAACGTTTCGTCGGTGGCGGCCTTCCAGCAGACGCCTTTCAACGTGACCTACTGCGCCACCAAGACGTGGATCAACAGTTTCACCGAGGGTTTGTCCATGGAGCTGGCCGCCGAATCCGTGAAAGTGCAGGCGCTCTGTCCCGGCTACACGTATTCCGCATTTCACGACAAGCTAGGGATGGATCGCCGGACGATTCCCAGTTGGTTGTGGCTGTCCGCACAATTCGTGGTTTCCGAATCGCTGAAGGGCTTCGAGCGCGGCACTTTGTTTGTCATTCCGGGCTGGCGCTATCGCGGGATTGTGCGCCTGATGCAAATGACTCCGGGTCCCGTGATGCGGGAGATTGCGTCCCAATTTGCGGCAAAAAGACGCAAGAGAGCCGAGGCATGGGAGGGCCGGGCGTGAGGGGCGCATTCTCCGAATGCCGGGCGTAGAATAGGGGGTGCCAATGCGTCGAATCATCAGCCGCCGGGCCGAAATGACGGACCAGGTAGTGGTGCTGCCGTCCTCGCTGGAGGATCCGTCGAAGTCTCCGCCCGGAACGTACACGGTCGCGTTGCTGGCGCTGTGCGGATCGGTCTTCGCCTTCTTCGCCGCGCTGGTGGCGGCCTACATTTGGCGATCGCAAACTCCGCCGTATTGGACTCCGGTCGAAATCCCGAAAATTCTGTGGTTGAGCACGAGTCTGATTCTGGCGAGCAGCGTGACGTTCGAAGTCGCGCGCAGGCTGTACGCCGCGGGCGAGTGGCGGCTGGCATCCCGTTTGTTACTGCTGACGGCAACCATCGGCATGGCCTTCGTCGCGAGCCAGCTGACGGCGTGGCGGCGATTGATCGAACAGGGCGCTTACTTGATGGAGAATCCGCACGGTTCGTTCTTTTACCTGTTCACCGGCCTGCACGCGGCTCATTTGATCGGCGGCATGGTAGCGCTATTTTACGTGGTATTGGGGAGTAACCGGCGCCGCGAACTAGTGGACGTGGTCGGCTACTACTGGCATTTCCTGACGGTATTGTGGCTGGTTCTGTTCGGCGTGCTGTTGACGATATCCTGAACGGGAACGCATGCCCATAGATCCTTCCGCGCAAATTGCGCCCACCGCTCGCATACATCCAGACGCAGTGATCGGCCCGGGGGTAGTCATCGGCGATTTCGCTATCGTGGAGCAGGACGTCGTAATCGGCGCGGCGACGAAGATCGAGCCGTACGTCTGGGTGAAGCGCTGGACCACGCTCGGCGAACGCAACGAAATCTCGGCGGGCACGGTGCTTGGGAGCGATCCGCTCGACAAGAATTTCAAGGGCGACCGGAGCTATTTGCGGATCGGCAACGGCAACATCGTCCGCGAACACTTCACCATTTCGCGCGGCACCAAGCCGGAATCGGAAACGGTGATCGGCGACGAGAACTACATCATGACGTCGGGGCACATCGCGCATAACTGCATGATTGGGAACCGCATCGTGATCGCGAGTTGCTCTCTGATGGCAGGGTATGTGGAAGTGGAAGATCAGGCGTTCGTTTCCGGTAACGTGGCAGCGCACCAGTTCTCCAAGATCGGGCGACTGGCGATGGTGGGCGGCGGCACACGGGTGAACAAGGACATCCCGCCGTACTTCCTGTACGCCGGGCTGTACGTGACGCCGGTGGGGTTGAATCTGGTTGGCCTTAAGCGCGCGGGATTCGCGATAGCGGACGTAAAAGCCTTGAAAAGCGCGTACAAGATCCTGTATCGCTCCGGATTGAAACTCGCGGATGCGCTGCAACGGATCGAAACGGAGATCCCGACCGAGCACACGCTGCACCTGGTTAAATTCATCCGATCGAGCAAGCGCGGCATCTGCCGCGAAACGCGCCATCACAGTCAAACGCCGCAGGAGTAGTTCAGGCGCGCCAGACGTTTGGAGGTTTGCATCGCGCTGATGGCGCGGCTCGGACCCTTATCATGCATGCGTGGAAACAAGGGGCCTGGAAACAAGGGGCGCAGGAGCACGACGGGCGCTCGCGAATCCGCACTTCCTTCGCCTATGGATCGCGCAAGGGATCAGCGTTTTCGGCGATTATCTAGCGATGTTCGCGGTGCAGGCGACGATCGTGTTTCGCATGCATGGATCGGCGCGCGAAGTGAGCGCGGTGTTGCTGGTTTCGCTCCTTCCGGCCATCGCCATCGGACCGCTGGCGGGGGTGTTCGCGGACCGTTGGAATCCGCGGCGAACGATGGTGGCGAGCGACGGACTGCGCGCGGTGCTGGTCCTGCTGCTGGCGACATCGATGCATGTTCCATCCGGCATTTTTTCGCCAGTCCACTTCGTACGAGTTTGCGCGATTTGCTTCGCGATCAGCTGCGTGTCGGCGTTTTTCGTCCCGGCGCAAGCGGTGCTGATCCCGCGGCTGGTGGATCGCGAGGAACTGCTGGCGGCGAGCGCGGTGATGCAGCAGACCTTGCAGGTGGCGCGGATCGCAAGCCCGGCAGCGGCGGGCGCGTTGGTCGCGCACTTCGGAGAAAGCGCGTGTTACGCAGCGGACGCCGCGAGCTTCGTGTTCTCCGCCGCGATTTTGGCGACGATCTCGAGCGAGTCCGCAACGAAGCAATGCGCGCGCAAAGCGGCCAACGTGGCGCGCGATATCCGCGCAGGCGCCAGCTTCTTATTCGCAAACCCGGAACTGTCGTTTGCGACGCTGGCGATGGCCAGCGGAACGTTCGCGGCCGGGTGCTATTCGGCGCTCGCGGCCATCTATGTTCGGGACGTGTTGCGGGCGGGAACCCCGATGTATAGCGCGATAGGATCGCTGACGGCAGCCGGAACGCTGACCGGAACGCTGGTGATCGGACGAGTGGCCAGAGATTTTTCAAGGGAGACTTTGATCGCCGCAGGTATGGGCGTGGTCGGCATGGGCATCCTGATGCTGGCGGCGTTTTCGTCGATTGCAGTGACCTTGATCGCGGCCATGGGCATCGGCCTAGGAGCGGCGATTGCGCTGGTCGCAGCGAGCGCGTTGCTCAATGAGAGGACGCCCGCGGAATTGCGCGGACGGGTCAGCTCGGTTTCGATGTCGATGATGTCGGGAGCACAGGCCGGGGCGATGCTTGTGGCTGGAAGCTGCGCGGGATTCATAACTGGTTCGGCGGCGCCACGAGTCCGCGGGGTCTACGCACTCAGTGCGGCTATGCTACTCGCACAACCCGTTTGCCGATATTTTCGCCGCGAAACAAACCGATTAGCGCCTTCGGCATGCTTTCAAAGCCATCCATAACGTCCTCGCGATATTTCAGCCGACCGGAGGCGATCCAGCCGGCGAGTTCCGAGAGCGCATTGGCGTGTTCTGGCGCGAAATCCCACACCAGAAAACCTTGTGCGCGGGCGCGTGCGACGAGCAGATGCCGATACATGCGCGGTCCGAGCGACGGCGCGGTATCGTTCGCCTGCGAGATCTGGCCGCAAATGCCAATGCGCGCGAAGGTATTGAGGTGCGCGATCACGGCGTCGGTCGTGGTTCCACCGACGTTGTCGAAATACGCGTCGATGCGGTCGGGGCAGGCGTCACGCAACGCCGCCGCAATGTCGGGAACCACTTTATAATCGATCGCGTCGTCGAAGCCGAGCTCTCCGCGCAGGTAATCAATCTTGGCGGCGCCGCCTGCGATTCCAATGACGCGAGCACCACGGATTTTGGCAATCTGGCCGGCGGCCGAACCCACGGCTCCCGCGGCGCCCGAAACGACGAATGTATCGCCAGGCTTTACGGCGCAGACCTCCACTACGCCGAAGTACGACGTGAGGCCAGTCATGCCCAAGATGCCCAGCGCGGTGGAAATCGGGGCGAGAGAGGGGTCCACTTTGCGCACGCCCGCGCCGTTGGAGATTGCATACTCCTGCCAGCCCATTTGGAAATTCACGATGTCTCCGGAATGAAATGCAGCGTTGCACGATTCGACCACTTCGGCGACTGCTCCGCCGGTCATCACCTCGCCGATTTCGACGGAGGGGGCGTAGCTGCGCGCGGCGCTCATGCGTCCACGCATGTACGGATCCACGGAGAGATAGCGGGCGCGTACGAGCATTTCCCCGTCGCGAACGGGCGGGAGCGAAGATTCCACCAGGCGGAAGTCGGATTCGCGAAGCATGCCTTCGGGACGCGCGGCGAGTACAAATTGACGATTGACCATGAGAAGAAACTACTCTATTATCACGCCATGGCTCAAACGGAACAGAATTTAGCGAATCATGCGCGATTTGATCCCGCTTTTCACGGTTTTCTCTTCTTTGGCGCGATCGCAATGCTCATCGCCGCCATCGTCCATGTGGTGATGTATCCGAATTGGTGGGGCGCGGTGGCGATTTTCGGCGTGCTCTGGCTGATTGTGCTGATGTTCAAAGTCCGGCTGTACGCGCTGAAGGTGCAGGATCGCGTGATCCGGCTGGAAGAGCGCCTGCGGCTGCAAACAATTCTTTCGGAACCGCTGCGGGCGCGCGTCGGCGAGTTGAACGAAGGGCAGTTGATTGCACTGCGGTTCGCCTCCGATAGCGAAGCAGCGGGATTGGTCGAAAAGACGCTGGCGGGAAAACTGGACCGGAAGGCGATCAAAGAATCGGTTCAGCAGTGGCGTGCGGACAATTGGCGAGTGTGACCGGGAGCAGACGCAGGGATTTTCGCTGAGGGTGGGAACCGCGGTAACCTAAGCTCAACGTGTCCACGACCAATCGCTCTTCAACCACATCGCCTGTTTCCATCGCAACGCCGGAATGCGAATCCGGCATCGGGAAAATCATCCGCTCGCCAGAATCGGCGGACCTGATCGCGGGCGTTCGCGTGAAGGCGTTCGATGTGTGGCCGGACGATCGCGGATATTTTTTGGAAGTCCAGCGTCTGGGACAAGGACTGGCCGCGGACTTCCCGCCGGAAACGACGCAGATTTCGGCGGCGCTCAGCTATCCGGCGACGGTCAAGGCTTTCCATTTCCATCTGTACCAAACCGATCTGTGGGTGCCCTCGCAAGGAGTTTTTCAGGTGGCGCTGGTGGATCTGCGGCT
>Ga0182030_10027068_pt1 | contig 10336 bp, 9 predicted proteins | sample 812S3MmetaG_FD_121299 | JGI IMG/M metagenome (GOLD analysis project Ga0182030, IMG submission 121299) | Permafrost microbial communities from Stordalen Mire, Sweden - 812S3M metaG (Illumina Assembly) | ecosystem: Environmental > Terrestrial > Soil > Wetlands > Permafrost | place: Sweden... | reverse complement strand
CCGGCCTATCCTGTCGGGTCTCCCAAAAGCGGTGTCCCGGCCCTACACGACGCTCCCAGCAGACGCTACGCGGCGCTCTTGGCCTCCACCACCGCGGGGGCTCCCTCTGCTACAGCCTCAGCCTCCGCCTCCGTGTCCGGGGGTTTTGCGCCCTCCTTGGCCCACCCCTCGTTGAACTCGACGCGCCATTTGCCCTCCTCGGTCTGACTCATCGCGAGGTGGGCGCGGAAGGAGCGGCCGGAGCGGCCTTTGAAGCCTGAGACCGCGCGCGCGGTGTAGCCGGTCTTGATCAGTTCGCGCGCGATCGCGATCGGGAGCGTCTTGCCCGCTTTGCTCTTCCAGATCACGAAGCCGCAGCCGGGATCGTCGCGCGCCCAGCAGGAGTAGCCCTTGCGATTCTCGACGATCTCGTGCCCGCAGATCGGGCACGGACCGAGCTTCGCGCGGGGGATTTTCACGTCTTTCAGGGTCTCGTCGAGCTCGGTGATCGTCTCCCGGGCGAAGCCGGCGATATCGCCCATGAATGCCTCGCGCGAGTCCTCGCCGCGCTCGATCTTCCCCAACCGGTGCTCCCAGTTGCCGGTCAATTCGGGAGACGTGAGCGCGTGGGCGTTCAGCAGTCTGATCACGTTCAGGCCCTTCTCGCTCGCGACCAGCGAGCGCGCGTCGCGCTCGACATAGCCAACCTGGATCAGCCGCTCGATGATCGCCGCGCGCGTCGCCGGAGTGCCGATGCCCGAATCCTTCATCGCCTCGCGCAACTCCTCGTCGTCGACCAGCTTGCCCGCGGTCTCCATCGCGCCGAGCAGCGAGGCGTCGCTGTAGCGGCGCGGCGGTTTTGTTTCCTTGCGCGCACTCGAGATCTTCCTCGTCTCCACGTCCTCGCCCTGCTCCAGGCGCGGCAGCTGCTGATTGGAACCCTCGTCCTCGTCGCCGACTTTCTCTTTTTCCGGTTTCGCCACGTCAGCCGCGGCCTCTCCGTAGACACCGCGCCAGCCAGGCACGAGCAGCAACTTTCCGCGTGTCCTGAACACGTACCCGCCGTCCTTCTCGTCCGCGCCGGCGAGGATCGTCGTCTCGATTTTCGTGTTCTCGAACACCGCTTCGGGGTGGAAAACCGCGAGAAAGCGCCGCACCGCCATGTCGTAGATCCGTTTGTCGTCGCTGCCCATCCGCTCTACGTTGTGCTCGGAGCGCGTCGGGATGATCGCGTGGTGGTCGGTCACCTTCGCGTTGTTCACAACCCTGCCCAGCGGCAGTTCGTCCAGGCTCGTCACGTACTCCGCGGCCTTGCGGTAGTCCGCCTGACCGCCGACGAGCTCGGCGATCGGCTTGATCTCGCCGATCATGTCCGTCGTCAAATAGCGCGAGTTCGTACGTGGGTAGGTGAGCGCCTTGTGCTCCTCGTACAGCCGCTGCGCCGCCGACAGCGTGCGCCGGGCGGAGAACCCATAGCGCGTGTTCGCCTCGCGCTGGAGCGTCGTCAGGTCGTAGAGCATCGGCGCGCGCTCTTTCTGCTTTTTCTTCTCGAGCTTGGAGATCTGGCCGCGCTCGCCCTCGCACGCGTCGACGATCGCGACAGCCTCCGCTTCGCTCGAGATCCGCGGCTTAGTGCCGGCATGGAAGCGGCCGATGTAGCTGCGCTCGGGATTCACACTGTCGCCGTCGCCGTCGGACCCGGCACCGATCCCCGCGGCCTGGCCACTGTTCTCAGCCCCCTGGAGGGGCTCCGCGGCGAACGTCGCGTCCACGAGCCAGTACGGCTCCGGCTTGAACGCCCGGATCTCCTCCTCGCGACGCGCGATGATCGCGAGCGTCGGCGTCTGCACGCGACCGAGCGAGACGGCGCCGTCGAAGGAGCTGCGCAACCGGATCGTGGCCGCGCGCGTGGCGTTCATACCGACGATCCAATCCGCCTCCGAGCGTGAGCGTGCCGCCTGCTCGAGTTTCGCGAACTCCGCCGCCGGCCGCAGCTCCTGGAAGGCCTCCTTCATCGCCGCGTTCGTCATCGAGTTCAGCCACAGCCGCCGGACGGGCTTCTTCGCTTTCGCCTTCTCGTACAGGTAGGCGAAGATCAGCTCCCCCTCGCGCCCGGCGTCGCAGGCGTTGATGACCTCCTCGACATCGTCGCGCCCGAGCTGTTTGGTGACGACCGACATCTGCTTGCGCGAGCGCTCGTCGCGAACGACGAGCTTGAACTTGTCGGGCACGATCGGCAGGTCCGGCATCCGCCAGGTCTTGAACTTCGGGTCGTACTCGTCCGGGTCGGCGAGCTGCACCAGATGGCCGACAGCCCACGTGACGACGTGGTCGGGACCCTCCAGGAAGCCCTCCTGCTTCTTGAACGGACCCTTCAGGACTCGCGCCAAGTCCCCCCCCACGGAGGGCTTCTCGGCGATCACCAGGGTCTTCGACATGGCGCCCAGCGTAGCGGCTGACGATTTCGCGGGAGCTCGGGGGCTCGGCGGTGATCGCGGAGAACCGCGACCGGCTCGCCCCGTGAGTGGGATCTCCGGCCGAGTAGAGCGGGGCGCACGACGCCCGCCTTCACCCGCCGATCGGGGCGCGGGGGTTGGCGCCCCAGAACACCTGCGAGCCCATCATCCCGATCAGGTTCACGGCCACGAGGTTCAAGACCATGCTCTTCGCGGTCGCGGTTCCCACACCCACCGGTCCCCCGCTGGCGTTATAGCCGTAGTAGCAGCCAACCAGCACGATCACGGTCGCCATCGTCATCGCCTTGATCATGCTGAATAAGAAGTCCGGGGGGTTCTGAAACTGCCAAAAGATCAGGAAATACCCACCCGAGGACACAGACGCGACCTGATGCACGACGGCGATATAAGAGCCCAAGTACGCCACACCGATCGCACCGATGTACATGAACGGCAACACCAACCAGGCCGCCAACAGCCTGGTTGCACAGAGGAACGTGACCGAGTCGATGCCCATCACCTCGAGCGCGTCGATCTCGTCGGAGATCCGCATCGCGCCGAGCTCCGCGACGATCCCCGTGCCGACCTTCGCGGCCATCATGTAGCCGAACGCGTACGGCACCGCCTCGCGCAGGTTGCACCACGCCGTGAATACCCCCGCGTAGTCTGGGGCGCCCTCTGCCTGGGTGAAGTAGGCGCCCTCGGTGCCGCACGTCCCGAGCCCGACGATGAACACCAATCCCCAGATCACGAGCGTCGAGGAGATGATCAGGATCCCTGACTGACGCAGCGTCTCCCCGAAGAAACGAAACACACGAAAGCCCCAGACATCGCGGACGACGTTGCCCGCGAAGCGCGCGATCTCCCCCGTCGCTGCGAGCCATTCGCGGCTCAACGCAAGCAATTCCTCCGCCACCTACCGCACACTACTACATTTCAGCCGTATGGCATGTTTAATTTGACCCGGACCACCCTCGCGCCACGCGACGCCGGCGCGCGATACTCAGACGATCGCCTCCGCATCCTCAGCCAAGAAACACAAACGCCGCACCCAGGCCGAGCGTCGAGCGGCCACGCATACGGCTCTGTTGGACGCCGCGATCGACTGCCTCGTCGAGTACGGCTATGCGAAGACCACGACGCGGCGCATAGCCGAGCGCGCCGCTGTGACCCCCGGCGCGCTACAGCACCACTTTGCGTCCAAGGTAGCGCTGCTCGGCGAGCTGATTGGTTACATCAGGGCCAAAACGATGAGCGAGATGTTCGCGGAGGGAGTACCGAGTACCGGCTCGATCCGAAAGCGTCAAGAACTCCTGCTCGACCGCATGTGGCGTATCTACAGGGGGCCGCTGTTCACGGCGCTCATCGAGCTGGCGATTGGGGCGCGCACCGACCCCGAGCTACTGCAGCACATCGCCGGGGCGCATGACGAAATGAGCCGTTTGAACGTGATGGCCGCGCCAATCCTCTTCCCAGAGCACGCCGAGCGACCCGAGCTCATTCCACTCATCGTGTCAGGGCAGTCGACCATGCGTGGCCTAGCGCTGATGGGACTCGCCGGAGAGGCCGACCCCGACCCGCTCTGGCCCGCGACGCGCGCGCACATAATGGCCATGATTGCGCAAGTGCTTGGTGATCCGGAGCTGTCGCCGTGACCATGGCCGGAACGCCGCAGAGCTCCTGAATCACCCTGCCGTACATGGACCCGTGCTCACCTGGGTCTCGGCGCCCGTTTGATCGGCCATGGCCAACGCGTGGGCGACGGTCGAGTTGGCGACCCCATAGCCGCCGTGCGGGCCACCGCCAACGGTACCGGCGAACACCGTAGTGAGGACCTGCCCGTCTTCGTCGACGAGGGGGCCGCCGGAGTTGCCCGGTCGCACAAGACCACGCAGCGGGGTCAGCAGCCGCGAGACCGGCCCCTGGCCGTAGGCGTTCTGGGTGATCACCGTCTGCGTGCGCCCGATCCGGCCAGGCTGCACGTCGAACGGGCCGTTCTCGGGATAGCCGAGGATCGCACCGGCGGCGCCAGAGCCAGGTTCAGAGACGAGGCTGAGGGTCGGCTCGGAGAGGTCGGGGACTCGCAGCAGGGCGATGTCGTTCCTCGGATCGAACGCGATCGCACGCGCCGGCAGGTTCGGCGAATTTCCTCCGGGCTCGACCGTCGTGTCCTGCTCGCCGGCGACGACGTGCGCGTTGGTGACGACGACTTCCGGTTGGATCACCCAGCCCGAGCCCTCGATTGCCAGGCCGCAGGCGGTGCCGAGCACGCGCACGACGCTGCGCGAGGCGCTGCGCACACCCGGCGCCCGCGCGACGGCGGGCTGAGGCGCGGCGACATCGGGCGAGGGCCCCGCGACCTGAGGCAGGGGGTCGAGCCGCGCGAGCGCGTTCAGGATCGATCCGGTCGGCGGCAACAGCTGGTTGAGCTCGCGCAGGACCGCCGAGCGCTGGATGTCCTCCCGTAGCGCGCCCTGGCCGGGTGTCTGCGCCGCCACGGCTGCGAGGATCCAGACGATGCCCAGACCGAGGGCCGCACCGAGCGCCGCGCCGAGCAGGCCGTCGAGCAGGCCTAGGCCCGGTAGGAACAGCGCGCGCCGCAGCTTGAAGCCCAGGCCCTCGAGCCCGCTCGCGAGGATCGCCCCGGCGAGCAGCGCGCCGATCAGCCCGAAGGCGGGCGCATACGGCGAGGAGGATCCGCGGGGAAGCAGAAGAGGACCGAGGCGAGTTCCGAGGAATGCACCAAGCGCGAACCCGCCAAAGGAGAGTACCCCGACGATGAAGCCCCGCCGGAAACCAAAACAGGCGAGGATCCCCGCAAACGCGACGATGAACCAGTCGATCTCCGTCATCTCCCATGTTCTACCGTTCCCAGCGGGGATCATCGGCACCTGGATTGAGAGACGGTGAGTACGAGACCCCCTCTGCCCGACCGGCCGCCGCCCGAGCGCTCTCGAGGCGCACTGCAGGACGATGCCCAGCTTCGGCGTCGCCGTGCCCTCGGCGTGCTCGCGCTCGCGGGCCTCGCCTTCGTGATCGGCGCGATCGCCGGCGCGAGCCACTCCCCCTCCTACGCGCACGAGCTCGCCGAACGATTCACCGCCGCATGGGCGAGGAGCGACTACGCGAGCATGTACGCGGACATCGACGCTGAGGCCCGGCGCGAAGTGACGCCGAGCGAGTTCGCAAGCTCCTACCGCAGCGCGCTCACGACCGCGACCGCGATTGGCCTGCGCGTGACCGGCAAGCCCCGCGGCGCTCGAGGCGACAGCGGCGTGGAAGTGCCGGTGCGGGTGCAGACACACCTGTTCGGGACGCTCTCCAGCAACTTCGCGCTGCCGATGCAGGGCAGCGGCTCCGGCACGCGAATCGCCTGGTCGCGCTCGCTCGCGTTCCCGGGTCTGCACCCCGGCGAACGGCTGACGCGCCACACGACCCTGCCCCGCCGTGCGACGCTGCTGGCGCGTGACGGGACGGTGCTGGCCGAAGGCGCGGCGGCGGAAGCCGGCCAGCGAGCCTCGCCGCTCGGCTCGTTCGCGAGCGCGGTCGTCGGTACGGTCGGCCCGATCCCGGCGACGCGCCTGCACGAATTAGAGGCTGAAGGCGTCCCCGCGAACGCGATCGTCGGTGTGAGTGGCCTGGAGCTGGCGCTCGACTCGAACCTGCGCGGCACTCCCGGCGGCGAACTGCTCGCCGAAGATGGCCAGACGAGCGCGGAGGCAAGCGCACGGGTTCTCGCCACGGCGACCCCGAAGGCGGCAAGCGCCGTGCGCACGACCGTGTCCCCGTCGGTACAGCGCGCCGCCGTGACCGCGCTCGGGGGCCAGCTCGGCGGAGTCGTCGCAATGGTTCCCGCGACCGGGCAGATCCTGGCAGTCGCCGGGATCGGCCTCGACGACCTCCAGCCGCCGGGCTCGACGTTCAAGATGATCACGCTCACAGGCGTACTCCAGGCGGGTCTCGCCACCCCGAAGACCGTCTTCCCCTACGCGACCTATGCGACGCTCGATGGCGTGAAGCTGAACAACGCCAACGGCGAGGAATGCGGCGGCACGCTCGAGCTGGCGTTTGCGGTCTCGTGCAACTCCGTGTTCGCCCCACTCGGCGCGAAGCTCGGGGCAGCGCGCCTGGTGGCCACGGCCGAACGCTATGGCTTCAACCACAGCCCCGGCGTGCCCGGCGCAGTGGAAAGCACGCTGCCACCGGCCTCGCAGATCCAGGGCCAGCTCGATATCGGCTCGACCGCTATCGGCCAGGGTGAGGTACAGGCAAGCGCGCTGGAGATGGCGACGGTCGCCGCCACGATCGCCGACGGTGGCCGCCGGCCCCAGGCGACCTTCGACCCCAGCGCAGCCCCCGCTCGCGGCGGGGGCACGTTCGTGAGCAGCCAGTCCGTTGCCCACACCGTGCGGAGCCTGATGATCGGCGTGGTGCGCGAAGGTACCGGGACCGCCGCGGCGATCCCGGGAGTGACGGTCGCGGGCAAGACCGGCACCGCCGAACTGAAGACCGCCAGCACCTGCACACCGAGCTCCGAAGCGAGCTCGAAGGAAGAAGAACAGGGCTCCTCAGGGGAAAAGAGCCCAGAAAGCTGTGGATCCGCGGAAGACGAAGCGAGCAACACCGACGCATGGTTCGCGTCCTTCGCCCCGGCCTTCGCGCCGCGGATCGTCGTCGGCGTGCTGCTCGTGCAGGATGGCGCGGGCGGAGCGACCGCCGCGCCCGTCGCCCGTCAGGTGCTGGAAGCGGGGCTCTCAGCCACTCACTGACGAGCGAATCGTCGTTCCTGGCAAGGACGCAGAGAGCGTGGCGTGCTATGCACGTGAGCGACCGAGGACGCAGCCAGGGGCGACGAGGCGCCGTCAGGGTTAGACGTCGAGCTCGGCCGAGGCGGTCTGGGTCGGATTTGTCGGATCGACGATCTTCAGCTCCAGCGGCCGGTTGTCGAGCGAGACGATCTGGATCTTGTAGAGCAGCACCGCACCCCCGGTGGCGCCCTGACTGGCGACGGACTCCGGCAGCGGCAGTTCGCCCTTGGCCGGGACGAGGCCACCGCGGTAGGCGAATTCGTTTTCGGTGTCCGGCACGATCGGGGTGTAGACGTTGTTCTGGGTGTCCGAGATCGTCAGTTCGTTCGCTGCCGGCAAAGCGGCGGAGGTGTGGTTCCAGACCTGCATGAACACCGCGAACCACTCCTGGCCGGGGGCGAGATGGGCCTCGGCAGGCGTGAGCCCCTTCAGGTAGGCGGCGTCTTCGATGTTCGCGGGGTTGAGCTCGCGCGAGAGCTGGACCTCGTAGACGAGCGGACCGACGTTCAGATAGGGGGCGTTCTTGCCCGACTCGCCAGCGTAGGTGCCGGTGGTGACCCTCGTGTGGGAGTCCCCGCAAGCAGCTAGTGCGAACACCGCGACGACGGCGAGCACGGCAGAGGAGATCTTGCGAAGGCGGCTGGACATTGCGACGCGGCAGTCTATCCAGCAGCGACCGTGACGCGCTGACCGCCCCCGGCATCGGCGACGCTCTCGCCCGCCTCGCGCTCGAGGATCGCGCGTAGCCGGCGCATGGCCTTCTCGTTCTTGCGCTTCAGCCAGGCCCGCCCGCCTAGGCCCTCCAGCAGGCGGTCAGACAGCTTGGCGGGCTCGGTCTCGAGCGTGAAGCGCACGCGCGTGGCACCGTGCGAGTCGGCGAGGTCGTAGACGCCGAGCGTGCGAATGCGGTTGTTCTTGCCTGTGCGGCCGACCTCGACGATCCGGTGCGGCTCCTGCACCTCGACGAACGTGACGTCGCCCCAGCTGAAGCGGTTGCGGGGCGCCTTGATCCGAAAGCGCGCGCCGGCGCCGAGCCCGACGGAGTCGATCCGCGTGAGGTGCCAGTCGACGAGGTAGTGGTCGGTGAACTCGGGGTGGTTGGCGATGTCGCGCAGGTACGCGAAAACTCGCTCGCGAGGTACTCCGACGACGATCGACACTGTCAGGGGGTTCACGGGGATGGTAGTTTAGATGTTCAGAAGGCGGCGGGCTGAGTGGTTTCGAGCCGAAGCGCCGCTGAGATCGACGCAGTGGAAGCCCCGGACCAAACTGGGTGTGGAGCGGGAGCTCTTTCGACACGCGCCGATCTCGAGCACCGGGGGAGTGGCAACCCTCGGGTCGGGAAAGGCTACGCCGCGCGGGCGGTGAGACGGACGGCGTGGCCGTGCTCTGAGTGGCGCACGATCTCCGTGGCCAGGGGAGCCTCGCGACGGAGAGTGCGGCAGAGCTCGCAGACGATGCGCTGGGCGCGGGCGGGCGAGCTTCCATACAGGTGCACCTGCTCGCCCGTGAGCGGCGTGCGTCCGCAGTCGGTACAGCGATGGCGGTCGGCCTCGAGCGCGCCGACGCCGCGCCGCAGGAGAACGCGCTCGAGTTGCTCGACATGGCTTGCGAGGGCCATGGTCTGAAGGATTCGCTCCCGCGGCCCTGGTTCCTGCCCGGTAAGGCGTACACCTATTCGGCCAACTGAGGGAGCGCGTTTGCGACGGGCCAGCGCCGGGTAAGACCGTTTGCGGAAAGTGGAGTGCGTGAAATCCCCGGGTCGCGGCTCTCAGCAGAGCGCATGCCGCGACTCGGGAAACGCGCAATTATCTTCCATTTGTCAGAATTCACCGAGAATGGTCGACATCGACAACCTTGTTATGATCGCCACGAGCGGCCGTTACAGGTCTCTCCACAGGAGTGCCCCGAGACAGTCGCCGAGCCGAAGGAGACGCGGGAAGATGGAGATGCTTACGTCGGGAACGATCACGGGGGCGGGCTCGTTTCGCTGCCAGGGCTGCGATTACGTGCTCACGCTGACCGGTTCGGAAACGCTCGGAGACTGCCCGCAGTGCGGCGGCGAGGACTTTGTCCGCGCATCCCTGTTCCGCGCCGGGCGGATCGTCGCGGGCGACGGCTCGGCGCACGAGGACACGCTCGCGAGACGGGGCGGACGGGGATTCGAAAACGAGCAGACGCTGACAGGCCACCACAGGTCGGGGGATCTCTCCCAGGGCGAGCGCGAGGCGTTGCTGGCCGAAGCGCGAGCACAAGTCGAGCAGCCGGGCGAGTACATCGTGTACGAGGAGAGCGGCGAGTGGCGCACGGTGGCGCTCACGCGCGAGTGGACGCGGATCGGCCGCTCGCTCGCGGCCGACGTGCGCTTCGACGACCCGACGGTCTCGCGCCGGCACGCACTGATCGTGCGCCAGCCCGACGGCGTGCGGGTGCTCGACGATCGCAGCCTGAACGGAGTGTTCGTGAACGGTGCGAGGATCGAGGGGCAGACGTTGCAGGACGGCGACGAGATCCTCGTAGGGCGCTATCGCCTGAGCTTCCTCAGCGTCGCCGCCGCCGAGTAGGTAACACCAGGGCACCGTCCGGGAGGCCTGCCGCGTAGTATCGCCCGCGCATGGCGAAGAAGACCGAGACGATCGCCGTGCTCTCCCAGAAGGGGGGCACCGGCAAGACCACCACCGTCAGGACGTTGACCGACGCGCTGCGCCGCGCGGGCGTGCGAACGCTGGCGGTGGATCTCGACCCGCAGGGCAATCTGTCGGATTACTTCGACGTGGCGCCGGACGCCGAGCCGACGATCTCGGACGTGCTCTCGGGGCGCGCGACGGTGGCCGAGGCGATCCACGACGACCTGGTCCCCGCCAACCTGAGCCTCGCCGAGGCCGAGCTGATGCTGGGCGGGAAGATGGGCCGCGAGCTGACGATGCGACGTGCCCTGGCGAAGGCGCCGAAGGAGTACGAGGTGATCCTGATCGACTGCCCGCCCTCGCTCGGGCTGTTGACGGTCAACGCGCTCGTGGCCGCCGACCGCGCACTCATCACCGCCGAGGCGCAGTACTTCGCGCTGCAGGGCGTCGAGCAGGCGATGGAGGT
>Ga0182030_10027067_pt1 | contig 10336 bp, 8 predicted proteins | sample 812S3MmetaG_FD_121299 | JGI IMG/M metagenome (GOLD analysis project Ga0182030, IMG submission 121299) | Permafrost microbial communities from Stordalen Mire, Sweden - 812S3M metaG (Illumina Assembly) | ecosystem: Environmental > Terrestrial > Soil > Wetlands > Permafrost | place: Sweden... | reverse complement strand
CGGCGACGGTCGCATTCTCTGCCTGGAAGAAAAGCCGGCCAAGCCGAAATCGAATCTTGCCCTTGTCGGTATTTATTTGTTCAACAAAAATATCCACGTTGCTATTGACGCTATTAAACCGAGTCGACGCGGCGAGCTGGAAATTACAGATGCGATTCAGAAGTTGATCGATCTCAAATATCATGTAGACAGCCACATTCTCACAAGCTGGTGGCTTGATACCGGAAAGAAAGACGATATGCTCGAAGCTAATCGTGTTGTTCTTGACGAAATGGAAGATTACGATATGCGCGGAACCCTGGACGGCAACAGTGTTGTTTCTGGACGAGTGCACATTGGTGAAGGTTCGAAGCTGACAAACTGCACAGTGCGCGGACCGGCGGTAATCGGCAAAGATTGCATACTCGAAAACACATACATCGGCCCCTTCACTTCAATTGGTGACGGCGCGCAGGTCAGCAATGTGGAAATTGAACATAGCATTCTCAGAGAGAAGTGCAAAATCAAAGATTTTGATGGTCGCATAGTCGACAGCTTGATCGGTGTCAATGTTGAATTGGCACGTAGTCACGCCAAACCAGTCGCTTACAAATTCATGTTAGGCGACGACAGTAAGGTAGACGTTATTTAACAGGAAAGGCATAAGCAAACACGAGGGACAAAAAATGCAAGTTCTTATCACAGGCGGATTGGGCTTCATCGGAAGCAACCTGATCAAATACATTCTGAAGAACAATCCGGAATGCAAAATCATCAACCTTGATGCAGTAACGTATGCCGGACACTTCGAGAATTTGGCCGATCTGGAAAAAGATCCGCGCTATATCTTTATTAAGGGCCGCATCGAAGATAAAGAGCTGGTTGAATCGATCGTATCTGGTGCTAAGTTCGGCAAGATCGACGGCATCATCAACGTTGCAGCTGAAACGCACGTAGATCGCTCAATCGCCGATCCCGCCGTTTTCGTGCACAGCAATATACTTGGTACGCAAACTTTGCTCGAATCAGCTTTTGTTCATGGCAAGCAAGGCGACAAGTGGACGATACGCTATGTGCAAGTATCAACCGACGAAGTTTACGGCTCGCTCGGAGCCACAGGCTACTTCGTGGAAGACACACCGCTTACACCTAACAGCCCGTACTCATCAAGCAAAGCCGGCGCCGATTTGCTCTGCCGCGCTTACTTCCATACTTACGGCATGCCTGTGACGATCACTCGTTGTTCCAACAACTATGGTCCTTACCAGCATCCGGAAAAACTAATCCCCTTGTTCATCATGAACATTCTTGCCAACAAGCAAGTTCCTGTGTATGGTGACGGGCTCAATGTGCGTGATTGGTTGCATGTGGAAGACCACTGCCAGGCAATCTGGTTGGCGTTTACGAAAGGTGTTCCCGGCGAAGTTTATAACGTCGGTGGCAACAACGAGCGCAAGAATATCGAAATCACCAAATTGGTTTTGAAAGAACTGGGCAAAGGCGAAGACCTGATCAATTATGTCGAAGACAGACTCGGTCATGACCGTCGCTATGCAATCGACTCTAGCAAGATTCAAAAAGAATTGGGCTGGAAGCCGGTTCACACATTTGAAACCGGTATTCACCAGACAATCAAATGGTACCTGGACAACCAGGATTGGCTCAAAGCAGTTACCACAAATTCTGCTCACGGCCATGAAAACAAAAAAGACCTCGTAGAATCGAAGAAATAGAACTGCCGGGCGGCGCAATGTGCGCCGCCCTCTTTTCCATATACGAAATCAGGAGTACCTATGAAGATATTGATCACCGGCGCCGGTGGCATGTTAGGCAAAGCTTTGAGTTCATGCTTGGAGTCGCGCGAACACCAGGTGAAAGGATATCCCAGAGAAGCGCTAGACGTCACAAACTATCATCAGGTTGTTGATGTTCTGAGCACAGAAAAACCCGAGCTGGTTATTCACGCTGCGGCTTACACTAAGGTTGACCAGGCTGAATCAGAAGCGGAACTGGCTTTCCTGATTAATGGTTATGCTTCTGAAAATCTTGCGGTTTCTTGCAACAAGCTTGATATACCAATGATGTATATCAGCAGTGATTATGTTTTCGATGGCGAGCAAAATCGCCCTTACCAGCCCTGGGATTCAACTGGTCCCCTGTCGATTTACGGTAAGACCAAGCTAGCCGGCGAGCGTGCGGTGCGGTCGTATTTGCGCCAGTTTTACATTGTGCGCACCAGCTGGCTGTATGGTCCGCATGGACGTAATTTCGTCGATACGATTCACCAACTGGCGCTGGACGGCAAGCCATTGCGCGTGGTGTCAGACCAGTTTGGCTCACCAACTTGCACTTTGACTTTATCCGAAACGATCGCAGACCTGATCAATACCAAGCGCTGGGGTATTTACCATGCCACCGATGGCGGCGTCACAAACTGGTATGAATTCGCTAAGCAGATAGTAAAAGACCTCGATGTTCCTGCTGTGCAACCGATTGAAACGAAGGATATGCCACGCCCAGCAACACGTCCGAAATATTCGGTTCTGGACAAGACGACATTGATCCATACAATCGGTCGTGAACTGGTACCGTGGCAAGATGCGCTTGCTATGTACATGTCGCTGAAGTCGGCTAAGCAGGCCGTCTAAGCGTGTCGCAGTCGCAAGAAAAACCTGCGTCGAAGGCCTTTGCCGTTGGCGACTTGGGCGCATTCTTGCTGATTGTGATTCTTAGTTTCATTGTTCTATTAACTCAGAATCCATCTTCTGTTTTGCCTCGCACGACATTGTATTTTGACGCGGCGCATTATCTGGAAACATGCAAGCGCATGCACGACGCTTGCATCAGCTTCTTCTCAGCTGGCTTTTCTATAAGTAGAGCGGGTTTGGATTCGCTGGCATACTACCTCTATCTTGATGGGCCTGTTTTGCCAGGCGCCGCGATGGTGATGTTCTTTTGTTTGCACAAGGCTCCCGCGCTGAGCGAATGGGCAAGCCTGGTGGGGATGCAGTGCTTATTTCAGGCGGGCACGGCCGGATGCGTTTTCCTTATTGCAAAACAATTGCTTAAGAGCCGCTTGCTGTCAGCGCTCACCGCCGGGCTGTGGACCTTTTATCCCTCGACGCTTACGTCTTGCAACACTTATTTGACCGAGCCGCTTGCTTGTTTGCTTGCAGTTGGCATGCTTTATTTTCTTAGCGGTTTTGCAAGGCCGGTGCAAAATAACGATGCTGATTCAAAATTAGCACGCGTAGCAGAAGAGCCTTTGCTTTCGGACAGTGAACATTTGCACGCCGAAGCAGTAGCAGCAGAGCCTTTTTTGCTTTCGGACACTAAACACTTGCGCGCCGAAGCAGCAGCAGCCGACGCAGCAGCAGAAACCGAATCTGAAGCAATTACGTTGACGAAATGTTTGCTCGCCGGAATTTTCTGGGCACTGTTTTGCCTGCTAAAACCGGCTCTAGCGCCTGCAGCGATAGTCCTAGTCCTTCTCTGGTTGAGCAGCCCAATATTGGCATCAAGCAGCGGAATTTTCACTTTCAAGTTTTTCAGCTTTAATAAGATTGCCCTGTGCCGGACAATCGCGCTAATCGTTGGGATTGCGCTCATAATTGGTCCGTGGATTGCGTTCGGTTTCGCGGCGCGAGGACAGCTAATGCTACTGCCGACACGGCGACCTGTGTACAACATAACCACCGGTTGCAACGTCGAAGGCGATGGTTGGGGCTGTTATCCAACTCACCCGGTGGCGCTAATGTATGACGATAACGACTCACCCGCCGCCGTGTTTTATGGACTCGTCAAAGAGCATCCAGCAGAGCTTATCAATCTTAGCCTGCGCAAGATCACTCGGCTCTGGAATCTACCCTGGAACGATTATCGCTATACAATTTGCGGACTTGGGTTTAAGCAACAAGCGCTCTGGCAACTCGTTCTACTTGGATTGGGACTGAGCGGTTTGGTTCTACTCTGGGCAAAATGCTTCGGCGATAGCATTTCAAAAAAACAGAAGCTAATCGGTCTTTCTCTGATCGCCTTGATTGGCGGACATCTAATCTACTTGCCCTTCGAAGGAATCTCGCGCTATGGCTTTACAGGAATGCCATTTTTCATTCTTGCCGCAGGATACTTTCTGGAATGTTTACTGATACAGCGCAGCAAGCTGCCGCTGCTGGCGGCATTGCTCACAGTTCTAGTTCTAGGCATCGTCAGTGTCAGAATCGACTTACTCCCGTTTCTACAAATACTGACTAAGCATATTCACTTGACGCTGATCTTGTTTGCACTTTGGCGAACGGCTCTGGTTATTGCTTGGGCGCTGCTGATGTGGGGGTTGTTCTCCTTGCAGAAGAAGGGCGAAAGAAATGCTCTTATTGCAGCTCTGGCAGCGCTGGTCATATTGGCCGACGCGATTTCGTTCGCGTTTGCGCAATCCAATCGGGAGGCGCACACTTGGTCAAGCACGCTTAAAAATGGCAGCAGCGCAGAGCGCGAAATTTTCGTCGATGACAAATCGCTAGCTGGCGCAGATTGGGCGCTATTAATAGCCGACGGAGATCAACGTTTACCTGATACAAAGGTTTCGCTCAATGGAAACAGTGTAGACGAACCGTTTTTGTCGCTTTACCAATTCGACTCACAGCTTTACGAACTGGAAGATTGGCTCAATCAATTTGCCTCCTTGACGCGCAAAGCGCCCGATAGCGTCCGTCGCTGGAAAGCCGTTCGACTGCCGCTCACAGGGCTAAAACCCGGATTTAACTCGCTAAGATTGCAAGCCCCCGACAAAAGCGGAGCCACTGTATATGGTGACTATCTTCAAGCACTCGACGGCAGACATTTTCTTCTGCCATTACAAGCGGAAGTCAGCCCGGGCAAATTCTTTAACGATTCCGACGACGTATTCGACTCGCGTATTATGCAAAGCACATTTTGCACTCCAGCTCAGTCTCACAACACTTTGATTCGCGAGGGGAAAAGAAACAAAGCCGATTTATCAACAGCGCCTGGTGTTCAAAGCGGGGAATACCGCATCTATCTTTTGCTTGGCTATTCGCATCAGCCCCAGCTCAAAGGCAAAGACGGCACTATTTTAAGCGCTGCCGCCGTCAAAACGCAGTCCAGCACAAAAGCAGAGAAGTCCCTAACTCTGGACAGCAGCGCACCACTGGGCGCGCACTTCGACCTAGAAATTCCAGCGAACTGCCTGAGCGACTCACACTTCCAGGTTACAGTGGAAGGCGAATTGCCGAACCGCGCCCCATCCTCATTTTCTGTGGCTGGAATGCTGAGCCAAAATGGGGGCGCCCTCTCTAGTGTGCTACCAGGTACGCCACAGCTAATTCAGAGCGGCTCATCGGCGACATTCAAAGTAAGCTCACAGTTGCCCTGCACGGCAGTTACAGCCGGCAGCAGAGATGCCGCAAACACAAAAATCGCACCACACTTGCGAATCGAGCTGAAACCCATTGCGCAAAGCACCGTAATTAATAACCTGCGGATCACAGTAAAGGCGTTACATAATCCGCTATTCAAAGATCATTCAATTAGATATTTTTAGCCTGCGCCGATCGAAATGCCCACCGACAGAGGCATTTCGGCGAACAGCTCAGGCATATAAACTTGCTCCAACGTCTTGACAAGACTTGTCATGGTAGCATTGCCACCTCAGAAATACGAGAGCGACGGCACAAATCATGCTTTTTACAAGTCTGCAGTACCTAATTTTCCTGCCCCTGGTAGTGGCTCTTTATTGGGTTTGCCCCCGAAAGCTCCGCCTGCCGTTGCTGCTCATAAGTAGCTACTACTTCTACATGAGCTTTATTCCGGCATTTATTTTGCTGATTCTGGCAATGACTGTTTTCAACTTCTTCTGGGGCAAGCTGCTTCATACCGCCGCCGAAGCGAACAGAAAGCATTTGTTTGCGATCGGGCTAATTGCCAATTTGCTCTGTCTTGGATTTTTCAAATACACCAATTTGTTGCTCAGCACAGCTGCTCATACGGTCGGACTCGTCACGCATCACGCACCGATCTGGCATGCCGACATTATTTTGCCACTAGGTATTTCCTTCTTTGCTTTTGAATTCATTCACTACCTCTTCGAGATTCACCGCGGCGGCGCCCCGATCAAGTCGTTTGTTCTCTTCGCCCTTTTCGCGGCGTTTTTCCCCACGCAAATTGCAGGTCCAATTAAACGCTACAAAGACTTCGAAAAGCAGATGCTCGAAGAAACTCAGTTTAAGCTAAGTCATTTCGATGAAGGCATTCCGCTCATCATCATAGGTATGGCTAAGAAATTATTGCTTGCCGACAATCTTGCTACATTTGTGGATATGGGTCTCAAAGATCCGCATGTATACGGCGCGCCAGAACTCTGGCTCTTCATGTACGCTTTCGCCTTCCAAATCTATTTCGATTTTTCCGGCTACACAGATATTGGTCGCGGTTCGGCGAAGTTGTTCGGCTACTACATTCCGCTCAACTTCAACATGCCGTATTTTGCCAAAAACATGGCCGAATTCTGGCACCGCTGGCACATTTCGCTTTCTACATGGCTGCGCGATTACCTGTTTATTCCGCTGGGCGGTTCGCGTCAGGGGCGCTGGAGTACGCATCGCAACTTGTTCTTGACCATGGCAATTGGCGGCTTATGGCACGGCGCATCGTGGAGTTTCATGATCTGGGGCATGTTCCACGGACTTGCATTAATTGTGCACCGTGAATTCGTTGCATTTAAAGAATCAAGCGAGAAAGTAAAAGCGTTTGTTGATTCGAAGCCTGGCAAAATCCTCTCGATGCTGCTTACTTTTCACGCAGTTTGTATCGGCTGGGTCTTCTTCCGCGTTCAAGATATCTCGCAAGCGTTCTTTGTTGTGAAACGAATGTTGCTGCTCAATCCTATATTTACGCGGGCAGAGAACCACAGCTTTTTGATTTTGAAACCAGAGCTACCAGTGGTGGTGCCCGTCGTGGTGTTTATGGTTTTGCTACTGCTCTTGTCGAACTATCCGATCAGCGCTATGGCAGAGCGTGGCTGGTTCAAGAATGCGCCGGCACCACTCAAAGCGGCGTACTGCACGGCATTGATCATAGCGATAGTTACATTCCTGCCCGATACAAGTACACCTTTCATTTACTTCCAGTTCTAAGCGAAGGTTCTTAAAGCAGCGCTATGAATGAGACGAAGCCGAGCCCTAAGATTTTGAAAAGCACTTTCCTCTGGATTGTGGTGCTATTCTGCTCGGCGAATTTTCTCTGGGGTTTCATTCGTCCGCTCCAAACAGTTCCGCATACTTCGCAACCGAATCTTGAACTTTCGAAGGCTGCCTTGCGCTTCAAGATTGATGAGTTGAAAGCTGGAAAGAAACCGGATGTTCTGATCATCGGCTCATCGTTGCCCATGTGTGCCTTCTTTTATACGGAGCGTCCGCCGTTTTTTGACTTGCATGAAGGCGACAGAATTCGCGACCTGCATCTGAACTTGCTGCAGGCTTATCCTAAGGCTGGATATTTTACGGCTAAGTTGAAAGAGGTTTCGGGGCAGGATCTTTCAGTCTTTAACTTCGCCGGCGCGGCATGTATGGTGTCTGACACCAAGCTCGTCATGGACCGCTGCCTCGCTGCTCAGAAGAGACCTCGAGTCATTATTTATGGCGTTGGCTTACGTGATTTTGTCGATAACGTCAATCCGCCTCCAGGCGAAACGCCTTATTACAAGGCGCTGTGCAACACGCAATTTTTGTTGGCGAACTTGAAGCAGGTTTATGCACTGCATTCATTTAACGATCTCGCGATTTGCGCGCTGTTCAAATTGTATGATTTGCGCAATGAGTTTCGCCTGACGGCAGAACATATTGCCTGTAAGGCATTGCACCATCCGAGTTCCCTCGAAATCGCTTTTGTGTTGGGCGATTTGAATCGCCAGATTAAAACGAAGGCGGCGAACGACGCTGCTGCAAAAGCGAGCGTTTTGCTAAATAAGACGGTCATTGATAAGAATGCTGCAAGTAGGCCGGTACAAAATAACGGCAATCATGCCAATTCCAGCGACGCGACCGTATCCGCGGCAGTACAGACTACTAACACAGCGAGCACAAATGGATCCTCGGCAGTACAAAGCACCAACGCACCTAGCACTCCAGGATCCGCACCAGCACAAAGCACCAACGCACCTAGCACTCCAGGATCCGCACCAGCACAAAGCACCAACGCACCTAGCACTCCAGGATCCGCACCAGCACAAAGCACCAACGCACCTAGCACAGCAGGATCCGCAACAGCACAGAGGACTAACGCACCTAGCACAGCGGGATCCGTACCGGTACAAAGCACTAACGCAACTAGCGCTGCAGGATCCGCACCAGCACCTACTAACGTCACAGCGAACGCAACAGGCGGCACATCCGCCCGAGCCAACATCGCGGTTAGCTCCGCAAATTCGCAAAGCGCAAAGCAGCAAGCAACTAATCCAACCGCCACTGTAACGCCCTCAAATTCAGCACCCTTATCGGCGCTCGATTACAAACAGCGTTACACCCCAGCAAATTACAAGCGAATGAACGCCGAGATGCACGAGCTCAAGAATCTCATCGCCACATGCAAGCAAAAAGGAATCAGGCTTGTCATAGTAAACATGCCGGTCAGCGCTGGACACAAAACACTTAGCCCACCTGGACTTAGAGAAAAATATCTTGCAGCCTTGAGAAGCGTCGCACCCGCAGCAGACCTTTTCCTGGACTACGAAAACGACCAGCTGCCCGACTCTTACTTCTTCGACACGGTGCACTTAAACGGAACAGGCTCGGTAAAATTCGTCGACGACTTGAGCCGCAGACTTCAAACGTCTCGAATTCTGGTTGATCCAAACTCGATGCAAGCAGCCTTCCTGTCCGATACGCTGTGACTTAATTGACTACTTTCGGATAAAAGGCTTCGTGACCAAAAGGAGTAGGTCTAGGTGGCTCAGAATGCAGTCCATGATCACCGTACTTACCCGCCACTATCCAATAGTGGGTGGGATCGTTGGCGTCTCGCCTCACAACGTCCATGATCATTAACTCCCGCTAACACCGACATCATGAGCATACACAAACGGGGGAAAGCGATCACTGATTAAGGCGTATAAAAACACGGCATGAGGAGCACAATTATGCAGCGCCGCCCGCGTTGCCGAGTTCCTAACAAATAAGGGATAACAGCGTCTTGCACTATTTCTGAAAAGACCCACGCCGAGCAGGCACGGGAGAAAAATCATTCTCCTCCGTAACAGCCTGCTCTTTGTTCCACACCATCCATGGTGCTCGCCCAGATTCCCACAGGGTATTGAGCTGCTTGCAATCACGCATAGTATCCATCGAGTGCCAGAACCCTGGATGCTTGAACGCTGCTAATTGCTGGTCGCGCGAGAGCCGTTCGAGCGGCTCATTCTCCCATGATGTAGCATCGCCATCGATATAGTCGAGGACACCTGGTTCCAAAACAAAAAATCCAGCGTTGATCCAACCACCATCGCCAACGGGTTTTTCCACAAAAGCGTCAACCTTTTCGCCAGCAATAGCCAAAGAGCCAAACCGTCCCGGCGGCTGCACTGCAGAAACTGTAGCCATAGTCCCCGAGCGTTTATGGAACTCAAGCAGCTTAGAGATATTGATGTCGCAAACGCCATCACCATAAGTGAGGCAAAAAGTGTCGTCTTTAACAAACTTTGCCACTCTCTTTAAACGTCCACCAGTCATAGTTTGATCGCCGGTATCAACCAGCGTAACGCGCCAATCTTCCTGATTGCTATTGTGATATTCAAAACTGCGTTTGCCTAAATCGAATGTGACATCAGAGGAATGCAAAACATAGTTTGCGAAATACTCTTTGATCATGTAGCCCTTGTAGCCGAGACAGACAACAAAATCGTTGACGCCGAAAGCTGAGTAAATTTTCATAATATGCCAGAGAATCGGTTTGCCACCGACCTCTACCATTGGTTTTGGCTTGATTAGCGTCTCTTCAGAGAGACGAGTGCCAAGTCCGCCGGCCAAAATTACTGCTTTCACGAAACAACTCCTTTGCAAAATACTTCTGAGCAATGATTTATCTTACAGGGCTCAGATCTACCCTTTTGCTTGCTGCGTCTCAGTCATGGGGATAGGCTTGGCACAACCTTGAACCGGGTCACATTGATACGAAGTCAACATACGCTATATCCTATCAGTTGATAACCTCTAGTTTGTTAAAGGCGACTCTTCTTCGGCGGCAGAGATTGATGCAAACCTTCACTGATACTCATTTAGCACCGACGCAGACAAGCCAGGTCAGCACCCAGGTTGATGCGCGACCTCAGCGCCCAGCACTGACGATAATT
>Ga0182030_10027066_pt1 | contig 10337 bp, 9 predicted proteins | sample 812S3MmetaG_FD_121299 | JGI IMG/M metagenome (GOLD analysis project Ga0182030, IMG submission 121299) | Permafrost microbial communities from Stordalen Mire, Sweden - 812S3M metaG (Illumina Assembly) | ecosystem: Environmental > Terrestrial > Soil > Wetlands > Permafrost | place: Sweden... | reverse complement strand
GCCGCGTAGGCGGATGGCCCGATCGGGAGGGGTCGGGGCGCGGAACCTCTAGTCTTTCCGACACGCCCCGGGTTCCTCTGTCCGGGCGACCATCATTGAGGTCGCGTGTTCACACCTGTCCCCCCCGAAACAGACTTTGTCGCTCTCGAGCAGGCCGAACTGGCCCGCTGGGCGACCCATCGCGTCTTCGAGCGCTCCGTCGAGCAGCGCAAGGGCGCACCGGAGTGGGTCTTCTACGAGGGCCCGCCCACCGCCAACGGCATGCCCGGGCTCCATCACGTCTGGGCCCGCGTCTACAAGGACCTCTTTTGCCGTTTCCGTGCCATGCGCGGCTCGTACGTGGCCCGCCGAGGCGGATGGGACACCCATGGACTTCCCGTCGAGGTCGAAGTGGAGAAGAGGTTGGGCATCACGGGCAAGCGGCAGATAGAGGACGAGGTCGGTATCGCCGAATTCGTCCGGCTGTGCCGGGAGTCGGTCTACTCCTACGTCGACGAGTTCACGCGTCTCACCACGCGCATCGGCTACTGGCTGGACACGGATGCGGCCTACTGGACCCTCACCCCGGCCTACATAGAGTCGGTGTGGTGGTACCTGCGGCAGCTCTTCGACCAGGGGCTGCTCTATGAGGACCTCAAGGTGGTCCCGTACTGCCCCCGCTGTGGCACGGCGCTCTCCAGCCACGAGCTGGGGCAGGCCGGCGTCTACACCGACGAGGAGGACGAGTCGGCCTATGTGCGGTTCCCGCTCATCGATCCCGATCCCGCCGCCGTCGGCGACGCCGAGGCGTTGGTCGTCTGGACCACGACGCCATGGACCCTGTTGTCCAATACCGGCGTCGCCGTCAACCCGAATCTGACCTACGCCGTGGTCGACCGGTTGATCATGGCCGAAGAGCTGGTCGACCACGTGTTGGGGGAGGGCGCATCGGGGCGCATCGCCCGACGCATCCCCGGGGCGGCGTTGGTCGGGCTGCGCTACCAGCGTCCCTTCGACGACCTCGTCCCTCCGCCCCACTCCGATGGGTGGCGCGTCGTGCCGGCCGACTACGTCACAACCGAGGAGGGGACCGGGCTGGTGCACCTGGCTCCGGCCTTCGGAGAGATCGACCGCCAGATCGGGCGCGAGAACGGGCTGCCCTCGCTCAATCCGGTCGGGCCCGACGGGCGCTTCACCGACGAGATCGACTGGCTGGCCGGGCAAGAGGTGCGGGCGAGCAACTCCCTCATCAACGATCACCTCGCGGACGCCGGCCTGCTCCTGCGCCGCTTCGACTACGTGCACTCGTACCCGCACTGCTGGCGCTGCCGTACCCCTCTCATCTACTGGGGCAAGCCGAGCTGGTACATCGCCACCTCGACCCGCAAGGACGACCTGCTGGCCCAGAACGCCACCATCGACTGGCACCCGGCCCACATCCGCGATGGCCGGTTCGGCGAATGGCTGTCCAACAATGTCGACTGGGCGCTGTCCCGTGACCGTTACTGGGGTACGCCGCTGCCCATCTGGCGGTGCGGCCGGGGGCACTTGGAGTGCATCGGTTCGCTGACCGAGCTGTCCGAGCTGTGTGGCCGCGATGTCACCGGCATCGATCCCCACCGACCCGTCATCGACGGCATTGAGTTCGCCTGCCCCGTCTGCGCCGGAGAGGGGCACGATGACGGAGACTCCATCTGCCGCCGGGTGGCACCCGTGATCGACGCCTGGTTCGACTCCGGCTCGATGCCGGCCGCGCAGGTCGGCTACCCCAACGCCCCGGGGTCCGGGGAGGCCTTCTCCTTCCCGGCGGACTTCATCTCCGAGGCGATCGACCAGACCCGCGGGTGGTTCTACTCGTTGCTGGCCGTCAACACGCTGGTGTTCGGTGAGACTCCCTACAAGCACGTGGTGTGCCTCGGCCACATCGTCGACGCCGACGGCCGCAAAATGTCCAAATCGCTGGGCAACATCATCGATCCCTGGACGATTCTCGAGACCCGGGGGGCGGATCCACTGCGCTGGTGGATGTTCAGCCAGGGATCGCCGTGGACGCCGACCCGCGCCAGCCTGGCGGCCATCGACACCGCCATGCGCGACATGCTCCTGAAGTTGTGGAACACCCTCCACTTCTTCACCACCTATGCCTCGCTGAACGGTTTCGACCCGGCCGACCCCGATGTCCCGCCGCCGGCCGCCCGGAGTGCGCTCGACCGCTGGGTCCTCTCGCGGCTCGCCAGCACGGGTGTCACCGTGACGACGGCACTGGAGACCTACGAGCCCCTCGATGCCGCGTCCGCCCTGGCCGGCCTGGTCGACGACCTGTCCAACTGGTACGTGCGCCGCTCGCGGCGGCGCTTCTGGCGTACCGATCCCGACGCCCCGGCCGGGGACACCCTCGCCGCGCAGGCCACGCTGCACGAGGTCCTGACCCAGCTCTCGTTGCTGCTGGCCCCGTTCTGCCCGTTCGTGGCCGACGCCATGTGGCACGCGGTGACCGACGCCGACGAGAGCGAGTCCGTGCACCTGGCCGACTGGCCGGCGCCCCGTACCGATCTCATCGACCGGGATCTCGAAGCCCAGATGGCCTTGGCCCGCCGTCTCACCTCGCTCGGCCGGGCCGCCCGCAACGAGGCCGGGGTCAAGGTGCGCCAGCCTCTTTCACGCGCCCTCGTCTTCCTGCCGTGGGACGCCCCGGCGATCCTCCACGACATTGTCGCCGAGGAGCTCAACGTCGACGAGATCGACGTGGCCGACGAGCTGAGCGAGGTGCTCCAGTTCGAGCTGTCCGCGAACTTCCGCACCCTCGGTCCCCGCCTGAAGGAGAGGCAGAAATACCTCAAGCCGGCACTGGCGGCTCTCGACGGCGTCGAGTCGGCGGCCGCGCTGGAGGCCGGGCAGTCGATCACGCTCGACCTACCCGGCGGCCCGATCGAGCTCGGCCCCGACGACGTGCAGCTCCGGGTCCGGGGCCAACAGGGCTTCGCCGTCTCCCGCGAAGGGGGCGAGGTGGTGGCGCTCGATCTCACGCTCGACGATTCGCTGCGCCACCGTGGCCTGGCCCGGGATGTCGTCCGCCTGGTGCAGGACCTGCGCAAGAACAGCGGGCTGGACGTCTCCGATCGGATCCACCTGCACCTCGAGGGGCTGGACATGATCCGGGAGCACTTCGACTACATCGCCCGGGAGGTCCTCGCTGTCTCCATCGAATCAGGCCCCGGGGAGGGTCCGGGGACGGTGCTCGAGCTCGAGACCGACGAGGGCACCTTCACGGCGCGGGCCTGGTTGCGCAAGGCGGAGGAACCCCAGTAGCGGGACGGGCCGGCCGCATGGCGCGGCCGGGCCTCAACAGCCGCGGCGTGCGAGCTTTGACAGCGCCACCTTCAGCGCGGCGCGGTCCATCTCGTTCAGGGGCGCCACCAGGTGGCGGTCGATCCCCTCAATGTGGGCGCCGATGGCGTTGCGCAAGGTTGACTTCCCGGTCGGGGTGAGGACCACATGGACACTGCGCCGGTCCGACGGGCAGTTCTGACGAGCGACCAGGCCTGCCTCGACCATGCGGTCCACGAGCCGGGTGACGCCGCCCGTGGTGAGCGCGACCTCCGCGCTCAACCTGCTCATGGTCAGGCGCCCTTCCTCGGCCCCGCCGATGTGGATGAGGACGTCGAACCAGACCAGGGGGATGCCGACCGACTGCTCGAGCTCGCGCCCGAGCAGATACGTGAGTTGGCGATGGGAGCGCACAAGGAGGCCCATGAGCGCCAGACGCTCGTCATCGATCTGCGCCAGGAGCTCACAGGCCCCGTCATCGAGACCCGGATGCGCCTCGTCGTAGTTGTCCTCCATGGGGATATTCGCCGTGCTCATATCGCTCCCTCAATTGACCACAGCTTACCAGGAACTCCCGTTTACCTGATTGACAAGTATCTGTATAGTCAGATACTATCCGGTCAACGAGATCGGACGCCATCGAGGAGGCCCCAAATGAGCAATGACACCATCACCCTGCCAAAGGTAGGCACCTACACCGTCGACCCCGCCCATACCGAGGTCGGGTTCGTCGCCCGCCATCTGGTCGGCACCAAGGTCCGGGGCCGCTTCGCCGAGTTCTCCGGCACCTTCACGGTCGCCGAGAACCCCGAAGAGTCCACGCTGGAGGCAGAGGTCAAGACGGCCAGCATCCACACCAACCAGTCGATGCGCGATGACCACCTGCGTACGAACGACTTCCTGGACGCCGAGACCTACCCCACTCTCACCTTGAAGAGCACCGGGCTCAAGAAGGTGACCGACACCGAGTGGAAACTCTCCACCGATCTCACCATCCGTGGCGTCACCAAGCCGGTCGAGTTCGACCTGGAGTACCTCGGCCAGGGCGACTCCATGCAGGAGGGCAAGTCCGTGGTCGCCTTCTCCGCCGTGGCCGAGATCGACCGCCGCGACTTCGGCGTGACGTTCAACCACTCCCTGCTCGACGGCAGCGTCGTGGTCGGCAACAAGGTCAAGATCGAGCTGGAAGTCGAAGCCGGCCTGGCCGAGTAATTCACCCGCTCGGCTCGCACGGGTCGGGCGCGGGGACGGCGGTACGCTTCGCCGCGATGCCGACCGCCTCCGCGCCGACCCTGCGACCCGTGACGCCGACGCCCCTGCGGGACTTACCCGACGCGGGGCCCGATCGCACGTTCGTCCTGGCCGTCGACCTCGGAACCGGCGGGCCCAAGGTGGCCGTGCTCTCCGCCGGAGGGCACATTGCGGCCCACGCGTTCGAGCCGGTCCCCATCGCCCTCGGCGCCGACGGGGGGGCCGAGCAGATGCCCGAGGACTGGTGGGGTGCCATCGTCCGCGCGGCCCGGCGGGCCCTGGCCGACAGCGGCGTGAGCCCCGAGAGCATCGTCGGTGTCGGCTGCACCGCGCAGTGGTCGGGCACCGTGGCCATCGACGCCGAGGGTGCGGCCATCGGCCCTTCCATCATCTGGCTCGACTCGCGGGGGGCGGCGGCGGTGCAGCGCGCCGTGCGGGGCGCATTGAACGTGCAGGGCTACTCGGCCGCGAAGGCCGCCAAGTGGGTGCGGCGGACGGGCGGCATCCCCAGCCTGTCGGGGAAGGATCCGGTGGGCCACATCCACTTCCTCCGTGAGGAGCGCCCGGAGGTCTACGCCACCACCGCGGTGTTTCTCGAGCCCGTGGACTACCTGACGCTGCGCCTGACCGGGTTGGCCCGGGCCTCGCACGACTCGATCACGCTGCACTGGGTCACCGACAACCGCGACATCACCGCCATCGCCTATGACGACAGCCTGTTCGAGCTGGCGGGGCTCGAGCGGCGTACCCTGCCCGAACTGGTGCCCACCGGCAGTGTCATCGGAGGTCTCACGCCCGGCGCCGCGGCCGAGCTGGGCCTTCTCTCCGGCACCCCGGTGGTGGCCGGCACCGGGGATCTCCACTCGGCCGCCGTGGGCTCGGGAGCGGTGGCGGACTTCGAAGGGCACCTCTACATCGGCACGTCGAGCTGGATCAGCTGCCACGTGCCCTTCAAGAAGACGGATGCGTTGACGAACATCGCCTCCATCCCTTCGGGTCTGCCCGGCCGCTATCTCGTGGCCGATGAGCACGAGACGGGGGGAGCGTGCCTGACCTGGCTGCGGGACAGCCTCCTCTATCCGGCCGACGCGCTCACTCCGGGAGGCGTGCCCCCCGCCGACGCCTTCGCACGTCTCAACGAGATGGCGGCCGCCATCGGACCCGGGGCCGGCGGCGTCCTGTTCACCCCGTGGCTGAACGGGGAACGGTCGCCGGTCGACGACCACACCATCCGGGGAGGCTTTCACAACATTTCGCTCTCGACGACGCGGGCCGACATGGTGCGCGCCGTCTTCGAGGGCGTCGCCCTCAACTCGGCCTGGCTGCTCGGCGCGGTCGAGAAGTACACCAAGCGGCGGTTCCCCTCGCTCGCCTTCGTCGGCGGCGGCGCCAACTCGGACCTGTGGTCGCAGGTCCATGCCGACGCCATGGGACGCGAAGTCCGCCAGATCGCCGACCCGGTCCTGGCCAACGTGCGGGGCGCGGGACTGCTCACCCATCTGGCACTCGGACACATCCGCCTGGCCGACATCCCGTCCATGGTCCAGGTGAAGAAGGTCTACACACCCGACGAGGACGCCGGGGCCGTCTACGCCCCCCTGCTCAAGGAGTTCGTCAATCTCTACGACAAGACGAAGGCCATTCACAAGCGGTTGAACGCCGAACGGGTCAGCGGGCACTGACCGCCCACGGAGCGGCGGTCAGTCGGCGGGAGGGAGGAGGAGCAGGTCCTCAATCTGTAGCGGGTCGGCCCAGTCCTCAATGATCTGTGCGGCCGTCGTCGGCGCATCGGGCACGCCGGTGGATCGGTTGAGGATGGAGATCTGGTAACCCAGCTTCTCGAAGGTCTGCAGGTATTCCTCGCCGCCGATGCCCGAGACGCGCTCGAGCATCTCGAGACTGAGCTCGGTCGTGACGATCGGCCGCCACGTCTCGAGGATCCGTTGCGCTCCGGCCGCGACCCGGCCCTCGGCCCCCTCCACGTCGATCTTCAAGAAGTCCACCCGGCCCTCGACCAGATCGTCCAGCGGGAAGGTGGCAACGATTTCGCATCGACCGGACGCGACATTCGCCGCGTCTCCCGAGACCAGTCCGCCGTTCGAGCCGAAGTGGCCGGACAGGTTCGACCACCCCCGAGCCCGGTCCAGGGCGAGGGGCAGCACCTCCACATTGCGCACCTGGTTGGCGGCGAGCGAAAGCAGGATCAGGCGACAGTTCTCCGAGCTCGGCTCTATCGACACCACCCGGCCGGAGGGGCCGACGAGGGTGGACGCGAGCATCGTGTACAGCCCGACGTTGGCCCCGATGTCGACGACGACCATGCCGGGCTTGCAGTACTGCTGGAACGCCGGCAGGAGGTGGGCCTCGTAGTCACCGGCCACGATCGGACGCGACACGGCACCATCCTCGGGGTCCAGATAGATGGTGATCCCGTTGTCGAGCTGGTGGGTGATGACGTCGTCCGGACCGAAATGGATGGTCGCCGGGGTCGGATAGAACTGCCGGTCGAACGAACTCAGGATCCGCCGCAGGCCGTGCAGGTTGACGAAGTCCCCGACGAGCGCGTGCGCCTGGGCGTGCAGTTCCGACGGGTCGCGGGTCGGGTAGATCATCCCCAATACGGCGTCGAGGGGCAGGTAGCCTGCTGGTGTCTGTGCCTCTGTTCCGCCGCCTGGCAGTGCCCCGTTCGGGTGCACCGTCAGTCTTCGGCGTAGTCGTCCGGTGACGGTCCCCACCGGGCCCGCATCCGGGAGCGAGTCCGGCATCTGCACAATCTACCAGGCTGACCGGGTCGTCTCCCCGGGCCACCGTGATCGGCCCCTGGGGGGTCAGATCTCGATCAGGTACCCGTCGGGGTCGCTGATGTAGGCGAAGGGAGACCCCGACGCGTGCACGCCCTTCTCGACGAGGGCACCTCCGGCGGCTTCGACGGCCGCGATCGCCTCGCCCAGCCGGGTGCGGTCGGTGACCGTGATCCCGAAGTGCTCGAACCCGCCGGGCTGGCCCACTCTGGCCTTCTCGTCCGGCGTCGAGGCCTGATGCAGGGCCAGGTCGTCGCCACCGCTGGGCGAACGCAGGAACAGAATCTTGCCGTCGCGGAAGGCCACCTTCATCCCGAACGCCGCCTCGTAGAAGGCGACCGAGTGCGGCAGGTCGCGCACTAAGAGGTGTACGTGGCGGATGCCCCTCGTCTCAACGGCCATCGTCTCAGATCCTCTCGAAGTTGCGGGCCAGCTCCCAATCGGACACGTGGCGATTGGCCGCCTCCCACTCCTGGTGCGCCGTATTCAGCAGGTGATGGTGCACCTCGGGGCCGAACGCCTCGGCGGCCACCTCGGACCCCAGCAGCTCGTCGATCGCCTCGACGAGGGTCGAGGGGATGCGGGCGACGTCGTCGGCCTCGTAGGCGTTGCGCGGGTACGGATCGGGCAGTTCGAGCTCGTGGTCGATGCCGTAGAGGCCGGCTGCGATACAGGCGGCCACTGCGAGGTACGGGTTGACGTCGGCTCCGGGGATCCGGGATTCGACCCGGCGCCCCGCCCCGTGCCCGACCACCCGGAAGCCGCAGGTGCGGTTGTCGTCACCCCACACGACAGCCGTGGGGGCCCAGCTCCCCGGCGTGTAGCGCCGGTACGAGTTCAGGGTCGGGGCGGCACACCAGGCCAGCTGGCGCGCCGCGTGGAGCTGCCCGGCCAGGAAGCGCCGTCCCACGGTGGAGAGCCCGCTGGCATGCGAGGGATCGCCCATCAGGGGCTCATCGGTGGTGCTGTCCCACAGGCTGTTGTGCACGTGGCAGGAGGACCCGACGTCGTCCATGGTCCATTTGGCCATGAACGTGGCGGCCCTCCCCTCCTGGGCCGCGATCTCCTTGATCCCGTTCTTGAAGACCAGATGGCGATCGGCCGTCTCGAGCGCGCCGCCGTAGGTCACGTTGACCTCGTGCTGCCCGCGGCCCGCCTCGCCCTTGGAGAACTCCACCGGGATGTCGGCGCCGCGCATCTCCTGGCGGATGCGCTTGAGGATGTACTCCTCGCGGGAAGTCTGAAACAGCTGGTAATCCTCAATGGTCGCCGTGTGCGGGGTCAGGCCCTTCCAGCTCTTCTCCTGGGCCTCCTCGTAGGTGTCGAGGAACAGGAAGAACTCGAGCTCGGTGGCGCTCAGCACCCGGAAGCCCCGTTCGGCCGCCCGCTCAATCTGGCGGCGCAGGATCTGCCGGGGCGACACCTCGATCGGGACACCCTCGTCGTCGCTGAGGTCGGCGATGACCATGGCGGTGCCCGGCAGCCAGGGGAGGCGCCGCGCCGTGGCGTAGTCGGGACGGGCGACCATGTCGCCGTAGCCCAGGTCCCAGTTGGCGAACCGGTAACCCGGGAGCGGGTTCATGTCGACGTCCACGGCCAGCAGGTAGTCGCAGACCTCTATCCCGTGCTCGGCCACGTGGTCGGAGAAGAACTCCGGGGTCACCCGCTTTCCCACCGGTCGTCCGTACATGTCGGGGAAGGCCACGATGACGGTGTCGATCGATCCGTCGGCGATCCCATCTGCGATGAATTCAAGTCCGGGCATGACGCATGATGGCGTGCCCGTGGGCTACCGTCCAACTGCTTTGTACGCTGGGACCATGCAGACCGTCCCCAGAAGGGCCCCTACGGCGACAGGGCGGACGTGGTGATCCCCCTGATCGGAGTGTCCACCTACGTCGCCGATGCGGCGTGGGGGTCCTGGCACCGCCCGGCCGCGGTGCTCCCCGAGTCGTACTACGAACTGGTCGGCTCGGCCGGCGGGCGACCCCTGCTGCTTCCCCCGCTCAAGAACGCCCCGACCGGTCCGGGTTTCGGGGCCGCCGAGGTGGTCGCCGCGCTCGACGGCCTGGTGCTGACGGGCGGGGGCGACGTCGACCCGGCCGCGTACGGCGAGACGTCCGGGCCCGACATCGGTGGGGTCGACCCCGTCCGCGACGGGAGCGAGCAGGCGCTCCTGGCGGCGGCCCTGGCGGTGGGCCTGCCGGTGCTCGCCATCTGCCGTGGCCTCCAGATCCTCAATGTCGAGCGCGGTGGAACCCTCCATCAGCACCTCCCCGATGTCGTCGGGCACGACGGGCACCGACGCGCCCCGTCGGTGTTCGGCGAGGTGAAGGTGACCACGACGCCCGACTCGGAGACGGCGGCGATCTTCGGGACCAGTGCCACCGTCTTGTGCTCCCACCACCAGTCGATCGATCGGCTGGGGAAGGGGCTGACCCCGACGGCGTTCGCCGACGACGGGGTCGTCGAGGCGGTGGAGCTCCCGGGCCCCCCCTTCGTCCTCGGAGTGCAGTGGCACCCCGAGGAGGGCGGCGATGAGCGCCCCTTCGCCGCGCTCGTGGAGGCGGCCCGGGCGTACCGCACCGCGCGCACGTCCGGGCAGCCTCACTCGCGTGGCCCGGCACGGTAGTGTCCTCTCCCATGCCAAAGAGCGGGGCACGAAAAGTGGTGAAGCCGGTGGCCGCCACCGTCGGCATTCTCGGAACGATGGCCAGCATCTGGTGGTTTGCGCTGAAGCCGCGCCGGAAGGCCAAGCTGAAGGACAGCTCCTAGGGGTTCACCAGGCCCGGGAGGATCTCGCCGATCGAGCCGTTGATCACCACGTCGGCGACCGCGTCCATCTCCGTGGGGCCACCGTTGACGATCACCACCACGGCCCCGGAACGGGCGGCGATCGGCACCATGCCCGCGGCCGGGTAGACGCCCAGCGTCGAACCGACGCAGAGGAGTAGGTCGCAGCGGGCGGCAGCCGCTTCG
>Ga0182030_10027065_pt1 | contig 10337 bp, 8 predicted proteins | sample 812S3MmetaG_FD_121299 | JGI IMG/M metagenome (GOLD analysis project Ga0182030, IMG submission 121299) | Permafrost microbial communities from Stordalen Mire, Sweden - 812S3M metaG (Illumina Assembly) | ecosystem: Environmental > Terrestrial > Soil > Wetlands > Permafrost | place: Sweden... | reverse complement strand
CTCCCTTAGCTGAAGACTGTGTTTAGTTATTAAATTTGCCCACACCGCACGTTGTTTGAGTCGTGAGACTCAAACGCTTCATATTAAGTTCGAAGTTGGTCTTCGACACACTTCGAACAACGGTCAAGTAGCTATGGGATTGCTTCGTCGCAAAGCCTCCTCGCAATGACGCGGTTTTTGTGGGGCGGACATAAAAAAAGGAGGACCTTTCAGCCCTCCTTTTCTAAAAAATCATATTGTAATTAATTACTCCTTCTATGGCCAACCCAAACAAAACGTTTGCTAACGTATTCGGGGTTGGTGAAGCTGGCGTTGCCTGCGGGGTTGCCGCCGGTTACGTGGAAATCGCTGAAGCCGGCGTGTTGGTTTACCCAGATGTTACCGGTTAGGTTAAGTGATACCGGGGCGAATACGCTTTCCATTTCGTGGACGATGTAGTCGGCGGTTTCTTCGTTGGTGGTATAGGCTGCGCAGGTTATGGCGCCGTGTTTGGCTACCATTTCTTTGGCCAGGTGTACGGATTGCTCGGTATCTTTTGTTTTAATGATGAGGATGATGGGGCCGAATAATTCGTTTTCGTAAACACCGGTGTCTTTGGCATCTACTTCCAGTATTACCGGTGATGAGGTGCGCGCATTGGGGAATTCGGTGTTGGCCACTTTGTTAGGTGCTAACAGCACGTTTGCATCCAGGTCTTTAACAGAGGCTACACGTTTTAATGTAAGGTCGCTTTGTATAGCGCCCAGTGTGCCGGGGCCCATTTGCGGGTGGTTGGCAATACCGGCTACGGCATCAACAAAAGCTTTCTTTACTTCTTCGTAAGGGATAACGGTATCGCCTTGTTTAACGCCACCGGCTGGTATAAAAAAGTTTTGCGGTGCAGTACACATCTGGCCTGAGTATAATGAGGCTGCAAACGACAGGTTCTGCACAACCGCTTTAAGGTCGGCTACAGAGTCCAAAATAACGGAGTTAACACCGGCTTTTTCGGTAAAGGTTGTTTTGCCGGGTATATGCTCAACATAATCGCCGAAGGCAGAGCCACCGGTGTAGTCGATGATTTTAACTATCGGATTTTCGGCCAGTTTTTTGGTGATGAGGTTGTTAGATGAGTCGGCGGCCAGCTGGCAAATATTTACATCCAACCCTTTTGCCTGCAATACTTTTTGAATTTCTTCAACCACAATAGCAATTGGGTAAACTGATTTTGGGTGCGGCTTAACAATAACCGAGTTACCGGTAATAAGCGATGCAAAAATACCCGGCACTGAGTTCCAGATAGGGAAGGTAGAGCAACCAATTACAAGGGCCACGCCTTTAGGGATGGCTTTAAATTCCTTGCTCAGTTTTACCGATGTTTTTCCCATAGGTTTTTCCCATTCTACCTTTGATGGGAAGCGGTTTAGTTCTTCGTAACCTGCAGCCAGTGATTCCAAAGCGCGGTCGCTGGCATGGGGGCCGGAAGCCTGGAAACTCATAATAAAACTCTGGCCGGTGCTGTGTTGGGTTGCGTGTGCAATTTCGAAGAAACGGTATTTTATTTTTTCCAGTGCTTCAACCAATATTTCGGCGCGGTCGTCAATGCTTACTTTTCTCCATGCATCAAATGCACGTCCGGCGCGAACTATTAAAGTATCTACTTCAAATACCGGGTAGGTGATGCCAAGGGGTTTCATGGTGTAGGGAGAAACTTCTTCGCCTTCCCACGCTACCGGATTTTGCTGCAGCAACCCTTTGAATGGTTTACCTAGTTGGTTGTTGAAAGCAGTTAAGCCCAGGCCCGGTGCGTCTTCGCCGTAGGCTTTGGGGTGCTCGGGGTATTGCGCATAAAAAACACGTTCGTGAATTGCTTTAATTGCTTTTTCAACTATTTCTTTATTAGCTGCGCTAAGTGCCATAATGGGGTGTTTTAGTTATTAATTTGAGGGGTGAATATAGTAAATTAAAGCAGCCCCTTCCGTCCCCGAAGGGGAAACTAAAGGCAAATACAACGCAGCCGGCCTCATCCCTCTGCCTGTCGGCATCTCCCTTCTCCATCAGGAAACTAAGCTTCGCAAAGTAACCTGATAGAGATGGGAGAACCATATGGATAGATTGGCCAATAAATTTTCTATCGCCTATTGGAATCCCTGATATAGCAATGTTGTTGTTTAGGATGCCGACAGGCAGAGAGGTTAGGCGGCTATCTTCCTTCAAAAACCAGGTTTTCGCCATCGGGTTTGTAGAGGGTGAGGATGTTGCCGGAAATCTGGTAGGTGGTAATGTTGTTGTAAAAGGTGAAAAGCAACTTTTCAAGTTGCTCGCTTTGGCAAAGCATTTTGGTGGAGGTGATGTTTGTAATAGTTAGTTTTTCAGCCTGGCGTGTAAAGAAGCCTGTAAAGCTATTGCACGGGCCTTTGCCTTTTAACCTGCCATCTTTTAAGCTGAACTGCAATACAACGCTGGTATCTTTCAATGTGAACTTATTTTTGGTATCGTCCATAATGTGGAGCACCCATTTTTTATCGCCCAGTTTATTGGCAGAGTTATAATCGGTTTTCTTTTTTGAAATAACTTTCAGCAGCTTGTATTTTTCTTCGTATAAGCCCGATAAGGTATTAAGTGTTTGCAGGGGCTGCACCGAAATTTTGTATTGGTAACCTTCCTCGTAATTAAAGCCCTCTATGGTATCGGAATAAACACGCCACCGGGCTTTTTCTTTTTCCTTTATCTGGATACATTCAAAGTTGCCGGCGCAGGGTATTTTGCGGTCGGCTACCAGCAGGGTTTTGTTGCCTTTGGCATTGCAGAAGCCTGTTATAAGCAGCGCGAATAAAACAGTAACAATTGCTTTACATTTCATAACAAATCATTTATTGAAGTTCCGGAATTTCGACCTGGTTGTGCAAAATGTCTTCCATGGTCTCTCTTTTTCTTATTAAATAATCTTTTCCTTTATAAATCATCACCTCTGCCGGGCGGTAGCGCGAGTTATAGTTTGAGGACATGGTAAAACCATACGCACCTGCATTTTGAAATGCCAGTATATCGCCTTCGTGCACTTCGCTCAGTTTTCTATCCCATGCAAAGGTATCGGTTTCGCAGATATAGCCTACAATGGTATAAATGCGCGCTACGCCTTCGGGGTTTGATACGTTGGTGATGTGGTGATAGGAGTTGTAGAACATGGGCCGTATCAGGTGATTAAGGCCCGAATCAACCCCTACAAATACGCTGGCCGTGGTTTGCTTGATAACGTTTACCTTAACCAAAAACGTGCCCGATTGGCTTACCAGAAACTTACCTGGCTCGAACCACAGTTGAAGCGGCTTGCCATATGCGGTGCAGAACTCTTTAAATTTTTCTGTCAGCTTGGGGCCAATGTCGTTTACATCAGTATAATAGTCGTCTGGTTTGTATGGAACTTTGAAGCCGCTGCCGAGGTCGATAAATTCGAGGTCGGGGAAGTTTTGGGTGGCTTCAAATAATATCTCTGTGGCACGAAGGAATACATCTACATCCAATATGTCGGAACCGGTGTGCATGTGTATGCCATTCACCCTTATTTTGGCGCTTTTTACAACCCGCTCAACATGGCGCATCTGGTAAATAGAAATGCCGAATTTTGAATCGATATGCCCGGTAGAAATGTTGATATTGCCCCCGGCCATAATATGCGGATTGATACGCACCGATACCGGCACCGTTGAACCATATTTATGGCCAAACTGTTCGAGGATAGAGATGTTATCAATATTAATCTGCACACCCTCTTTAACCGCCAGGTCAATTTCTTCCATCGAAACGCAGTTGGGCGTATAGATGATGTTCTTAGGATCGAAACCTGCCTTTATGCCTATCCATACTTCCTGTATAGAAACGGTATCGAGCCCTGCGCCGAGGTTTTTAAAGAACTTCAGCACATTGATATTGTTCAGGGCCTTGCAGGCGAATTTTATTTTAGTATCGGCACCGCTGAAAGCAGTTTTCAGCTGGTTGTACTGCCTTTCCATAATGGCAGTGTCGTAAACGTAAAGAGGGGCCTCATACTTAGCGCATAATTCAGAAACCGGTATGCCACCAATTTCGTATCGCCCGTTATTGAGTTGTATCATTGTTCAATTCCTTTTTGGAAGGGCGAAGATAATGGAAAGGGCGAAGGTTTGAAATGGGAATCGAAATGCAGGCCTCTCCCGGTCGGCACTTCGTGCGACCACCCTCCATCGCAAGCGATAGAGAGGGGAAATGCATGCCGTTTTTATCCGTGTGTTTCGGTATCCCTGATTTTAAGACCGTAGATAGCGGCGTAGTATAACACAGTATTTGCAGCCATAATGCCTGTAAATAACCAGAAATAGCTGGCCCCGGTAAACTGGCTGAAGAAGCCGTGGCCTTCAATACTGTTATTTACGTACGAAACAAAAATGTTTCCTACAAAAACTGTGAGGAAGAATATGGCCATGATGGTGCTTTTCATAGACTTAGGTGCCTGCGAGAAAGCATATTCAAGGCCGGTTATAGAAACGAGGATTTCAGAAACTGTCAATAAAATGTAGGCCAGTATCTGCCATGCAATATTGAGTTTAATGTGCGCGTCAATTTGCATTTGTATCCATGATACCAGGCAAAAAGTAATTACCAGGGTGGTAAGGCCCCAACCTATTTTGCGTAAAGCAGTCACCTTAATACCAACACTTTCAAGCAAGGGATAAATACCAAAAGAAAAAAGCGGAATCATAACCAGGATAAGCACGGCATTAACCACCTGTATTTGTTCCTGCAGCCAGGTTATTCCTAAAAAATTGAGGTCCATTGAGCCGGCTTGTATTACCCATTCGGAACCATTCTGATCGTACAGTGCCCAGTAAACAGGGATGAAAGCAAAAACTACCAATACTTTCCAAACAGATTTTAGCTGCTCCCAGAAAGGTGTTGAATCTTCTCTGCGAGTATCCTTAGGCATTTTTATTTTGTATTTTTTAGTACCCATAATAAAGATGACCAGCGCAATAAACATTAATATACCAGGCACCCCGAAAGCCAGCGGCGCTCCATAACGGCTATGCACCAGAATAGGAGTAATAAGCATGCTAAAAAACGCACCCAGGTTAATACCGAAATAAAATATGTCGTATAACTTGGCAATGTTGGCATCGCTTTGGTTTTCGAACTGGTCGCCCACCATTACTGATACGTTGGGTTTAACACCACCTGCGCCAATGCATATCAGCATTAAACCTGTAAGGAATAAAGTGTAATTTGTGTCGAACAGAGCCAGGAATAAGTGCCCCAAACAATAAACAACAGCCAGGCAAAGAATAGTCCAATACCTGCCTAACAGGTAATCGGCCAGCAAGCCGCCTACTATCGAAAGCAAATAAACCAGGGCATTAAAAAGGTGACATACCGAATTGGAATGGGCTTCAGCGCCTAATTGCAAGGCAGGATTATGTGTAGGATTAAAAAACTGAATGATAAGGAAAGTTGGCAAAATGGCGCGCATGCCATAATAGCTAAAACGCTCTGCCGTCTCGGTAACTACTATATAAGGAGCGGCTTTGGGGAAATGTTTAAATCGGTCGAATATTCCTGCCATTGAGTTTTATTTGGTTTAAAAATAGAAATTTACAGCATGAAACAAATTGTTAAGGTTTTTACCAGGGTTCTGGTGGTGCTTTTTGTGCTGGTATTGGCATTAGCGGCCGTATGTTTTAAACGCTTAGATACACGGCCATATAAGCAATGTAAGTTTTATAAAGAAGAGGTAAAGGCGATTGCGGCTATACCGTTAGAAAATAATGCGTTTACAGATACAGTGCAGGTTGGCTGGAGCAGGGTGAACCTGTTACCTCCATTTACAACCCCTATTGCTATTGATGCCAAGCGCGGAGGTAAGCATTTTGATGGTGTGCATGATTCAATTTATATGCGCGCTTTTGTGTTTAAGCAGGGTAATCAGAAAATTGCCTATGTATCGGCCGACCTGCTGATTATTCCGCCAACGGTTACCAATATTTTTGATTCGTTATTGGTAAAGCAGGGTTACGATACCCGCAATATTTTCTTTACAGCCACACATACGCATACCAGCATTGGTGCATGGCATAATTCTTACGTGGGTGAAATATTTGCAGGTAAATATGATGCGCGGGTTCCGGTGCATATAGCCGATTGTATTTCGAAAGCCATTTTACAAGCGGAGAAAAATTGCCAACCGGCTAAAATTGGTTATGGTGAGTTTGCCACGTAGAAACTGGTGTTTAACCGGTTGGTGGGTGAAAAAGGAAAAGTTGATTCGATGCTCAGGATTGTGAAGATAGAACAGGATGGCGGAGCGAAGGCTGCTGTCATAACTTTTGCTGCGCACTGCACGGTTTTTCATGCGCACCTGATGGAGCTTTCAGGAGATTGGGCGGGGCTGATGATGACGCAATTAAACAGTTCTGGTAAAATGGATTTTGCCAGTTTCAGTGCCGGTGCAGTGGGCAGCCATGGGCCTTATGAAGCCAGTAAGGTTCAGGAAGATGAAGTAAAATATATGGCCAGCCATGTGGGTGCGGTTGTTGAAGCAAACTTTGATTCTATACCGGTGGATTATATAACAAAAATGCGCATGATACATCTGCCGTTTTATATGCGGCAACCGGAGTGGCGGGTGAACGCTTATCTTATAGTAAGGCCATGGCTGTTTAAGAAGTTATTTGGCGATGAGCAGGTTTACATTAACAAGCTGCAGTTGGGCAATATAGTTTTTGAAGGAACACCTTGTGATTTTTCGGGTGAGTTGGTTGGGCCTATTGATTCGCTGGCAAAAAGTAAAAACCTGCATTTGCTGGTTACCAGTTTTAACGGTGGCTACATGGGTTATGTTACCGATACAAAATGGTACGATATGAATGCCTACGAAACCCGCATTATGGGATGGTTTGGCCCGGAGAACGGGGATTATATGAGTGAGGTTTTGGAGAGGATGGTTGACCTTGCGAAGACGCCTTAAAAATGCGGCATTAAAACCAGACTTCTCAGCCGAGTCTCCTTTCCGAAGGTTAGGGACTCGGCGTTAGGTTAGGCCATACCAGAAAAGAACGCCATTGGTCTTTTTAGAGCTTAGGAGTTCATTTATTAAATTCATTTGATAAAACAATGAAACAGGATCTCGAATTTACTGAACTTATAAATCATCTCTGCACAAAGCCAAAAATGTGGACTTTAGGAGGGTCATACAATGAAGTATTCGCATATATTACAGGGTACGCTAATGGTAGAAATGATTCCCCCATAAGCGGTGATAGGTGGAATAGCTTTAGCCGTTATGTATGTTTGAAATACTCATTTCCAACAAATTATATTTGGGGATACGTTATTAAAGCAAGCGTTCAAGGCGAGGATGAAGCAATTAAACTAATCGGGAAAACAATATTGGAATTTGTTGAATTACAGGGAAGGATGTCGGAGGCGGACTTGATGGTTTATGCTAAATCAAACTCACAATGTATTCCTGAAGGGGAAGCTGAAAGGAGCTTCAGAAAATTCAACAAAGCATTATTGCAGGGCCATGAGGAAGTCATTAAGTCATTGATCGAAGAACACCCAGAGGCACCAATTTTATGGAAAGATTCATATCCTTCTGATGTCACGATTTTGCTTGAAGGTTTGACAGATAATCAGCCAGTAAAAAGAGTTTTCGAGTCGGCAGATGGAAAAAGTATTCAAGTCGTCACATCTGACTGGCCTTTTCCAATAGAAATTAATTTTAAAGATGGACATTGGAGGGTTAATGCAACGGATATAATTAAAATGAGAATGAAGTAAAGCACCTTTCAGTTTACCTCTCAACCGCCTCTTCAATTTTCCTCGCCAGCAACTTCGCCCACTCCCCATACATTTTACCAGATGGATGCAGACCATCACCTGCCACAAAATCAGGGTGCTCTTTTAGCTGCCTTGAAATGGGGGTAATATCAATATAATTAAGGTGCGCATTTAAAGCTTCTTCTTTGTTGATGGAATTATAAAGGTCTATGGCTTTGCCAATTTCTTCGCGGCTGCGGCGGTCGTTGACGGCAAAGGGGGTGGCGCCCCAATCGGGTATGGAGATTACAAATACGTGGTTGCTTTTGTTGCTGGCGTATTGGAGGGCGGTATGCAGTAACTCAATAAACTCTTTGCGGTATTGTTCGGCGTCCCTATCGCGGTATTGGTTGTTTACGCCAATTAGCAGCGTCACAAATTCATTATCGGAATGGGCTTTATAGTTTACTCCTTTTATGGCTGCGGCTAATTCATCGGTCGTCCAACCTGTTTTGGCTATAATGGTGGGCTTGTCAAAATTAATTCCATCTTTTTTCAATAACTCAACAGTCTGCATCGGAAATCTTTCCTGCTCTGTAACCGATTCACCAATGGTGTACGAATCGCCCAGGCATAGCATGTGGTAAGTCTTCTCAGGTATCATAGTAAAATTTGTGATTAGGGTAAGGCTTGCGGCAACTAATATTAAAAGCAGAAAGTTGCGGAGCATGGCATTGGGTTTAGTCGACCAGAATTTTTCCTGCTGCCTCTTTGCTTAAAAAAACTTCTTTCTTTCCTTTCAGTTCTACCAAAAGCGATTTATCAAAATCAACTACCTCTTTTATAACCAGGCTGTCGTTTAAGCCTATGCCCTGTTTATCTAAATATTTCAAAAAGGCTGGTGAGTTATCGGTTACGCTTACCACTTTTAATTTCCGGGCTACTTCAGCTTCGGGCAGAGGTTTTGATTTAATTACCGCCAGTTTACCGCTGGCATCGGGTATCGGGTCGCCGTGCGGGTCAAATTTGGGGTGGCCTAAAAATTTATCTAATTCATCCGTTAGTTTATCTGATTGAATATGTTCAAGCTGCTCAGCCACTTCATGCACTTCATCCCAGGTAAAATTCATGGTATTTACCAAAAACGTTTCCCAAAGCCTGTGCTTGCGAACGGTCTTAACGGCCTGTTTAAAACCTTCTTTGGTAAGCTTTGCACCATCAGCGCGGTTGTAATCTATCAGTCGTTTTTCATCCAGTTTACGGAGCATATCGGTAACAGAGGCCGGGTTAACGCCCAGCTTTTCTGCAATCAACTGGTTGGTTGCCCGGTTGTCGTTTGTGGCATTGATTGAAAAAATGGCTTTGAGGTAGTTTTCCTCTGTGGTTGATAGTGGCATACAGAAGCTAAAATAGAGGTTTTATTTGGCAAACCTGACTAAAGACAGGAATTTAAAGGTTACCAGACTAAAAATAAAATTAGGTTAGCCTAAGTTTTGTTTTTAGATTTGCAAAATAATCGATATTCTGTCCGAATTATGAATGCATTAAGAACCCGGCAATCGCTTGAAGAAGTACACCATAGCATAGATGCTACCCAGGCTAAAACCGGCTGGAGGCGTTATTTCCTTTTTGCAGGACCGGCCTTTTTAGTGGCAGTAGGTTATATGGATCCCGGTAACTGGGCTACGGATATTGCAGGTGGGAGTAAATATGGATATTCGCTGATTTGGGTATTGCTGATGAGCAACCTGATTGCTATTTTGTTGCAAACGCTGAGTGCCCGTTTGGGTGTGGTAAGAGGGCGCGACCTTGCGCAGGCCTCGCGCGAAACGTACCCACCGGTAATAAACTTTTCGCTGTGGGTGCTGGCTGAAATTGCTATTGCAGCCTGCGATTTAGCTGAGGTAATTGGCCTGGCTATTGGCCTTAACTTACTGTTTGGCCTGCCGCTGGTTTGGGGCGTTGTGTTTGCTATTTACGATACGTTAGTCATTCTTTATTTGCAGCGCAAAGGAATGCGTTATATAGAAATTCTGATACTCTCGATGGTTGCACTTATAGGCGCAGCCTTTTTTGTAGAATTGTTTTTTGCCAAGTCTGCAATAGGCGAGATAGCCTTGGGGTTTATTCCACATTTAAAAGATAACGGGGCATTATATATTGCCATAGGCATTATAGGCGCCACTGTTATGCCGCATAATCTTTATCTTCATTCATCGCTGGTTCAAACCCGCAGAAGCAACAGGGATAAAGAGGGTATTGCCACCTCTATTAAATACAACATTATAGATTCCTCAGTTGCTTTGAATATTGCTTTTTTTGTTAACGTATCAATATTGGTACTGGCCGCTGCAGTATTTTTCAAAAACGGGTTAAATGATGTTGCCGAAATACAGGATGCCTATAAACTTCTGGCACCGTTGCTGGGGCATAAAGCGGCCCCTATACTTTTTGCTGTTGCGCTGATAGCTTCAGGGCAAAGTTCTACTATTACCGGTACCCTGGCAGGGCAAATTGTAATGGAGGGCTATCTTGATTTACGTATTGCACCCTGGCTGCGCAGGCTT
>Ga0182030_10027063_pt1 | contig 10337 bp, 10 predicted proteins | sample 812S3MmetaG_FD_121299 | JGI IMG/M metagenome (GOLD analysis project Ga0182030, IMG submission 121299) | Permafrost microbial communities from Stordalen Mire, Sweden - 812S3M metaG (Illumina Assembly) | ecosystem: Environmental > Terrestrial > Soil > Wetlands > Permafrost | place: Sweden... | reverse complement strand
AGGGCGACGCCGCGGAGGGCATCCACCGAAATATCGTCGACCTCGGCTTCCGCCAGCAATTCGTGATCGCTCACCACCAGGCTTTCGGGCCCCGAACGGACGAACTCGTCGGTGGGGCGGTAGTAGAAGGCCGCCGCGGTGCATCCGAACACCTGCGCCACGCGGTTGACAAACTCGCGAATGGTCTTGCGCGCGCTGCCGGTGAGCATGGTGGATTGCACCAAGGCGTACAGGCGTTCGATTTCCACCCGCCGGGCCTCGGCTTCGGCCGCGCGCCGGCGGGCATGCGCGGAAAGCTGGCTGGCAGTGACGGCGGTGACCAGAAAAGCGGCCAGCGCCACCCAGTTTTGCGGGTCCTGGATAGTTAGTTTTCCCACGGGCGGGAGGAATAAAAGGTTGAACCCCAGCACCGCCCCTACCGATGCCAGCATGGCTTCGGTCAGGCCCCACTGCGCCGAAATCCCCAGGATAGCCAGCAGCAAGGACAACGCCGCGGTGGTGGCGTTCACGCGCAACTCCCAACTGGCGGCCAGCACGGCTGTCACAATCAGCAGCGAGGCGCCGAGGCGAAGGGATTTAACGGGCATGGGTTAGGTTGCCAATTCGGGGCCATTCCAGGACCCGCCGCGAGATTCGGCATGGCTGTCGGCCGGCAATCAAGTCACCACGTCAATCGTACTACGGTTGGTCGAACAGATCGCAATCGAGAGAGTTCCGGGTGCTTGACGGGGCCCGCACCACAGGAACACCGCCCACTGGGGCATGAACAGGGAACTCGCCGGGCCCGTCGGGCAGCGCCGAATTCCCCATGCTTGGATTGTGGAACGTGCGCGGGAAGTTCACGGGCGAATATCCCAACGCGATTGTGGCACTATCCGGATGCCTGCCGTTTGCACCCCCTGACCAGCGATCGGAGCCACGGCCCTTGAGTTCGCGGCGATAGGCAATGAGGAACGGTTCGGGAACAAGGAACGATCTGGCCCGTTCCATCACCTCGGGCCCGGATAGTAGCGTTGCAATTTCCACGGCCCAAAGTGGCGCAGACGGGAAAATGCAAGCGCGCCGGATCTGCACGCGGGCGCTAAACTTGCTGTGTTTCTCCGGCAACTCTGATCTGCCATTCCTTCGGCAAGCACGCCATGAAGCCCCTGGAGACGTTTAATCACCCGATTCGCTGCTACCGCGGATTTACCGGGCCGACAAACAAGACAACGGTTCGATGGCCTACGAAGGAACCATACACTACACGGGATTCTTCCTGGTGCGGAATCCATGAGGCCGCGACAGCACCCCGTCAAAAACTCCTAGCATGATGCCTGGCAGTGGCCAGGAATGGCAAGCAGGTCAGAATGTTGGGGGGAAAACCGTGGCAGCTCCTGTAGCACTCGCGAAACGGGGCTCGGACCCGAACAACGCCGTCCCAGGCAGTACCGCCGAGTGCTAAGTGGTTGTGTTTTCAGAGGGCGCGCCGGTGAGTTGTCCAGCCAATACCGGCGCGTCTTCCTGGCTTGGTCGCACGTTGGTTGCACGGCAACGGCACGGCGTGCAATGCCTGATTTGATGGGTGCATGTCTCCATGCTCGGGCGGGTGTATTGCGGTATTGCGGAGGCCAAATTGTGTCAACGAGGTTCCGGGTTCGCACAACCACAGGCTGCTAGTAGCGAGTTGTGGCAAACTCGATTGATGCGCTCTCTCACCGCGCCGTCCTTCCGCAGTCTGCATATCTTCGTTTGCCATGCATCCGAAGACCGAGCCGCCGCCGGCAAGCTGTGCGACGAGCTATCGGCCGAGGGGATCCATTGCTGGTTCGACATGCGGTCGCTCGCACCCGGCACGAATTGGGAAAAGGAGATCGAAATAAACATCCGGCGGAGCGATGCCGTGCTGGTGTGCGTCTCGCGCGTTGTGCCGGACAAGAAAACCTACATCCAAACGGAAATCCGGCTCGTTCTGGAAGCGGCCGCTGCCCGCTCGCGGGCTTCGAGATTCGTATTCCCGGTGTTGCTTGAGCCGTGCGATTTGCCGGAGAATCTGCGCCGCTGGCAGTCGGTGGATGTTGCCGCCGAAGAGGGTCGGCGCTCTTTACTCGCCGCCCTCCGCGAACTGGCTTCGGGAACGCTGGGAGTTGCGGGCCCGGCCGATACATCCGCCGAAAGAGATTGGAAGCCGCCTCACGTTCGCGGGCCGTTGCGGCCCATCGTTCAAGCGACGCGAGACTACGAACGATGGCTCGGGAAGCTCACTCCGCTCGTACGCGAGGATTTCCAACTCAAGCACGAAGTCATGTCCGCCTCTACTTTCGCATTCCTGCGAGCCACGTTCTACCGTTGGATGGAGGCTTGGCCGAGTGAATGCCCCGAATTGGCGAAAGCGCCGCTCGTATTGTGCGCGGGAGATGTCCACATCGAGGCATTCGGGACCTGGCTCGACCCCGAAGGGCGGCTCGGATGGGGACTCACGAACTTCGACGAATCGTACCCGCTCCCGTACACCAGCGACCTGGTTCGGCTCGCCGCCAGCGTGTTTCTTGCGGGTAGAGTGATCGGTTTCGGGCAACAATATCCCCTGAGCCGGATCTGCGAAGGAATCCTGGAAGCATATCACGACACATTGGCGCGCGGGGGCGCGCCTTATGTCCTGGGGGCGAGGCATGACTGGCTTTACAGCCTCGTTCACACGAAGGAACATGTCCCTGAGACGTTTTGGAAGAAACTTACGAGTCTGCCCAAAGCGAGGCATGTCCCAATGGAAGTCCGCGAAGCGCTGGAAAGATCTTTGCCTGGGGATACGATGTTCGAGGTCGTCTCGCGACGCTCTGGTGTCGGCTCCCTGGGCTGGCCACGGTATATCGCCATGGCGGAGTGGATGGGCGGCCCGGTAGCAAGTGACGCTCGCTACATCCCGTTCCCGTCAGCAGCCTGGGCCGCCGGACATCAGACCAACGTCCAAATCTTTCACAACACCGTCCTGGAGACGGCGCGCCACACTCCCAACCTGCGGTCGGGCGTCTGGAAAGGCCTGTTCGTAAAGCGAATCGCACCTGACATTACGCGAGTCGACCTGAACTCGGTCCGGAAGAAAGACGTTGCCCGGCTGGTGAAAGCCTGCGCTAGAGACGTGGCCAACGTACACCTCGGAACACCGGGCGCAGCGGCGCGCATCCTCCCGCATTTGGACGGCCTCCCCGCACGGTGGTTGGAAGGTGCGGCAAAAAGAATGGCAAAACGCAATCACTTAGACTTCCAGGCCTGGCGAACCTCGCGCCGGGAAAAGCGAAGAGGTTGGGTGAGCGTGCCCAACTCCCCTGGCGGCGGCGATCTTCCCGTCAGGCTACCCCAGGTGCCGGGCGCGGCGAGTTGCCGGCGCTCACGTGGCCCGACTTGAATATGACCACCGGGGAGTTGAGCGTCTCGAAGAGCTTGGAGCAGACCAGGGCCGGCCTTCGGGTGAAGGGGACCAAATCCGACAAGCCGCGGTATTTCGTGGCGCCCGAGCCGGAGCCGCCAGTCCTGGCCGAACACCGTGCCCAGGGCGCCCACGTGAAAGAACTGGTGGTGGCGGTCGCTGCGGCACACGTGCGCCACGGAGCTCCTTCGCAATGTCGTCCCGCTCGCGGAGGTTTCCCGGCGCGGTGCCCGCCGATAGCCGGGCGGCGGCGAAGATCTGGGACGACGCGGTGGGCGACGTAATCGAAGTGGGGAAAAAAGCTGGAGCCGTGCGGATGGTTGCACGGAGGCTCCTACGGAAGGGAGTTTTGTTGCAAAGAAAACTGGTTAGGTGGCGGGGACGACGGGGCTCGAACCCGCGACCTCCGACGTGACAGGCCGGTGGCTCTCTGGCCGGTGAAGAGGATCTCGTTTCATTTTCAGTTCGTTGCGCGGATCGTGAGGCGTCACTTTTTGAGCTGCTACAGTACGTGCTACAGTTCGCGACGGCCACCTTATGCCAGTCCTGGCATATAATGGAGGCTGTGCCCGTAGAGCCGGAAGAACAGCGCAAGTTGGTTTGGCTCGTCGACTCGCTCGTTCGGCTGACAGGCTTTCCACCCATGGTTCGTAAGAAGCTCGGCTTCGCGTTGTACCAGTCGCAGATCGGTCAGAGACATGAGAGCGCGAAGATGTTGCACGGTTTTGCGGAAACGGTCTGGCAGGTGCGCGCAGACGATCCGAGCGGGACCCATCGCGCGGTGTACGTAGCTCAACTCGGGGAAGCGATCTACGTTCTTCATGCCTTCAAGAAGAAGGCAACATCCGGAATCGCGACCCCGCGGCGGGAATTAGATCTGATCCGGCAGCGGCTCCAACTTGCGCGTAGGCTGGCCGGGAAGTGAGGAGAGGGAAGATGCCTAATCGAGAATTTACGCCAAGTTCCGGGAACGTCTTTGCAGATCTGAACCTTCCACATGCGGACGACCTGTTAGCCAAGGCCGAATTGGCCGCGAAGATCATCGCGGAGATTCAGCGGCGTCGGCTAACGCAGAGCCAAGCAGCCGCCATTCTTGGGATTGATCAGCCCAAGGTTTCGGCGCTCAAGCAGGGCAAGCTGTCCGGCTTCTCGATCGAACGCCTGATGCGGCTCCTGCTGGGGCTTGGGCGCGATATCGAAATCACGGTTAAGGGAAGAGCCAAGTCGAAATCAGTAGCCAGACTTCGCGTCGCGTAGTTCTCTGGTTCCGCCCACGACCAGCTCGGGCTTTCTTTCGAGCAGGTCTTTGGAGGAAACTGTGAGAATACAGCCATGAAGATGACATCGGACAAGCATAACGGTTTCTGCGTTTGTAGATCTTGTCGATCGCGCGCGGAGTCCCGACGCCGGAGTCCCTAGATCCGGAGCGGTTCGTGATCGTCCAAGCGAACCCGTTTGGGGGCCGTCATCAACGACCTCAACAGTGTCACAATCTGAGCGAGGCTTGGGTGTGATTGTCAGCGCCGGAATAAAAGAGCAGCGCTTTCGCCGGTTTTGTAGTCGGAGGAAATGGCCCCAGTGGCGGGGACGCGGTATGCACTCTACACAAGATTCTAAATTCAGCTTGGCGCCACGGCGGTGCCGGCGCTACCATCGTGCTTGCGCCAACTGGGTCGAGTTCTCGCGGACGGAGTATCGTACGTGCGCGGTGTTCTTGATGCAGGACCGCGACATCCAGCGCGTTTATCGTCTGTGCGACTTCAACAAGGCCCAGTTCATCCCGCCTGATCAGGCGTACGGCAATACGGGCAACGTCAACAGCGCCGGTAGACTCAACCTGGTGATCGAATCGGGCCGGCCGGACACCCAGCACATTCGGGATTCCATTGATCCTGCTCATGCTGATGGCGCAGGAGGGTTGCCTACCGATTGATTGCCAGCCCGCTGAACACGGTCAGTTAAAGCCGCGCGACCGCTGCGGAGTTGTATCTGTGTGTCCTGACTATGGAATCCGACTGAGCCCGACGCCTCCGCCGGCGTCAAAACCGGCGGAAATGCTGCTGTTCTAAACCGGCGCTAGCAGGTGTGATTATAGAACCGACACCGAAAGAGCATTCACGTGGGTGGATAACGCTGGTTGATGGGGTCGACGTGTGCAAGTCTAGCGTTAGCGTGCCTTCCAGGACATCCTCCCCCACCTGGATAAAGGTCGGCAGATCAGAACTTTGCAGCGAAAACTGTAGCAGCTACTGTAGCAGAGTAGACGAACTCTTCTTTTCTCCGGTTGCCATCGACGAAAGAGTATAGCACCGCGCGTTCGCCTATGCGCATTCCGGCCCCGTGGTTTCGCCTATCGCTGGCTGTTCCACTTCACTCTAGCCTAGGGCGCCACGCAACTGAAGTTTGCTGCGTCGTCTATGGTGCCGCTGCCCTTATAGCGCGCCACCTCCGGATACGGGCAGAGTGGGCGCGTGCGGATCGTCTTCCCGCCCAGGATTCGGCTTGCCGGTATGGACGCTGGAGCAACGCCGGATTCCACCCAGTGCAGCAGCGGCGTGGCGACATCGAAGGTGCTGGTTCCCACGCCCCCGCCGCAGTGGAACATGCCGGGAACCATGAAGAGGCGAGCGAAATCCCCAGTGGAACTACCCATACGCGCGACCACCTGGTCATAATACTCCACCGCCACGCGCGGATTGAGTTGCGGATCGGCCCAGCCGAAATAAATGATGAGTTTGCCGCCGCGCTGGCGAAATGCCGTGAGATCGGGGTCGGTGGCATCGATGACCTGATGCAGGAACTCCAGGCGCGGAATGTTCTGGTCGATGTCGAAGCTTGCAATCGCGTGTTCGGGATCGGTGCCCGGCATCGCCATGTAGCGGAGGAAATCCTGGGCATAGTTGGCCCAGACGCTGTTCCCGTTCGGCCCTCGGACCACCTGCCCCAACCAGCCGCTTTCGCCGTTCGGTCCGGCGACTTCGGCGCCGACCGGCCAGCCTGGAAGGAAACGCTTGCCCTGGCGGAAGACGTCGCTGTAGATCCGGTCGGCCGAGGCGATCTCGGAGGCGGTGAAACAGGTAGACTCGTTCTTCCCCTCGGCGCAGCGTGGCAGATCCTGAGAGGCCTTGAATCCACAACGAAGCGGCTCAGAGATGAGTCCGTCCTTGAGGCCGTCGGCAGCGTCGCACTTGGCGTATACCCGTTCTGCGAGGAGGCCCAGCTTGGCGGCGGGAAAGGGGTTGACTGCCATGCCCTGCACCCAGTAGACACGCGCGATCATGTTGCCGGTGTTAGACAGTGCAGGAGAGCCGGCAATGACGCCATCGAAGTCGTTGGGGAATCGTTGGACGATGGTGAGGCCTTGGCGCCCGCCTTGCGAGCATCCGTCGTAATAGGATTTGGAAGGAATCGCGCCGTAGTAGGTGCGGACCAGCAACTTGGCCGCTTCGGCGGTAACGTGCAGGGAGCGGAATCCGTAGTCGAGGAGCTTCTGGCGCTGAAGCGCGAAGCTGGCGCCTGGTTCGAGAGCCGCGGAGTGGCCCGTGTCCGTGGACGCGGTGGCGAATCCGGCGCGCAGCGCTCGCGCGTGGTTCGCCACGCGGCCCGGGGCGTCGAATGACTCCCCTGCCCAACCACCGTTGCCGAACATGTAGAAGCGGCCGTTCCAACGGGTGGGGAGATTCACTTCGATGTTGACCTCGGGCTGCGCCATGAGGAACACGCGGCAATGCTCCGGCGCCTGGGCCGTGGCAGGCGTCAGTGCGGCGCTCATGATGGAAAGATCGTAGCCGGTCTGGCTCAGCAACTGACGGCAGGCAATGACGGGTTTGGCGGTGGAAGGGGGTGGTGTCCAATCACGGAACTGCACGGAACCGCCGCCCTGCGCGATGAGGGTAGCGGCAAGAGCCGCGAGAAGTAGAAGAAGCCGCATTGGTCGTCCTTGAGTGGATTCTATTGTATCCGAGCTTGGCCGCCTTGAGCGGATTACGCCCGACTCTGAAAGAGCGGCGTTAACGGCAAATATCGGTAGCTTCGGGACGCCTGGATCACTTTTCCTGGAAGTGTCAGATCGGAGACGGAAATATCGAGGCTGCCGAATCCGAATTGAGAAAGCGCACGCAGTACGCGCTCCGCATTTGCGTGGTTGGGGCGAATCAGGAAATCGATATCCGCGGAGTACCGGGGGAATCCGTGCCACGAAACGGCGAGCGCGCCGACCACCAGATACTCAACTTCGTTCGAGTTTAAGCACTCGATAAACTCTCGCAAATCCGTGCTTAAAGGCATCGGGGTGGGCTCGCTCTCGCAGTTCGAAGAATATATCGGCCCGCTGCTGCGGGGTCATTTGCGCGCGGGACAGTGCATCGGCGGCATCAGCTTCTTCAAAGGTGTCGAAAACCCGGACGACTCTCTCCACAATCCTATTCTACGCTGGTTGTTTGGGTTGTTGCGGGTGGGATCGGGTGGATCAGAGGTTTGGGAGGAAAACTGTAGCAGCTACTGTAGCACCGGCGACAAACGCCGAAAGTGCTGATCCTGAAATATCCGTAAGTGATTGAGAAATATGGCGGGGACGACGGGGCTCGAACCCGCGACCTCCGACGTGACAGGCCGGCGTTCTAACCAACTGAACTACGTCCCCGCAATTGTCACGCTGACTACCAAATGCTAACACGCCGCCCGTCCCCCGCGCAAAGTGAAACGCCAAAAGACCCGCACGTTTGTTACCGTGTACTCATGAAGATTCAGGCAGTGCTGTGCCTCGCTTCCCTCCTCGCCGCGCTCTCCGGTTGCGCCCGCCCTCAGCCCACGCCCGACGATGCCCGCAAGTTCACCGCCGGCGCCGAACGTCAATTGCTCGCCCTCAATACCGATTCCGGCCGCGCCGACTGGATCAAGTCCACCTACATTACCGACGACACCGAAGACATCGCCGCTCAGATCGACGAACGCGCCATCAACGCGGGCGTCGAGTTCGCCAAGCAGGCCACCCGCTTCGACGGCCTCAGCCTGGATGCGCCCACCGCCCGCAAGCTCAAACTCCTCAAGCTCTCGCTCACCATCGCCACCCCCAAGGATCCTAAGGAAAGCGAAGAGCTCACGCGCATCACCGCCGGTCTCGAAGGCGCTTACGGCAAGGGGAAGTATTGCCCCAACGGCCCGCAAAGCTGCCAGGACCTGGAGGAATTGAGCAAGACCATGGCCGAGAGCCGCGACCCCAAAAAGCTGCTCGATGCCTGGATCGGCTGGCACGCCATCGCCCGGCCCATGCGCCAGGATTTCGCCCGCTACGTCGAACTGGCCAACAAGGGCGCGAAGGAGCTCGGCTTCCAGGATAACGGCGCCATGTGGCGTTCCAAATACGACATGCCGCCCGACGATTTCGCCAAGGAACTCGACCGCCTCTGGGACCAGGTGCGCCCGCTCTACCTCTCCCTGCACGCCTACGTGCGCACGCGATTGCGCCAGAAATACGGCGACGCGGTGCCCGCCAACAGTCCCATTCCAGCCCACCTGCTGGGCAACATGTGGGCCCAGGATTGGGACAATATCTACCCCCTGGTGGCGCCACAGAACGCCGATCCGGGTTACGATCTCACCGCCCTGCTCAAGAAGAAGAACACCGATTGGAAGCAGATGGTGAAGTACGGCGAGGGCTTCTTCATCTCGCTCGGTTTCAGCCCTCTGCCGCAGACTTTTTGGGAACGTTCGCTGTTCCTCAAGCCAGTCGACCGCGACGTGGTGTGCCACGCCAGCGCCTGGGATATCGACTATGCCACCGACCTCCGCCTGAAAATGTGCATCCAGATCACCGGCGAGGATTTTCTCACCATCCACCACGAGCTGGGCCACAATTTCTATCAGCGCGCCTACGACCAGCAACCGTTCCTGTTCCGCGACAGCGCCAACGACGGATTCCACGAAGCCATCGGCGACACCATCGCGCTCTCCGTGACGCCGGATTACCTGGTGAAGCTGGGACTGCTCGACAAGGCGCCGGATCCCTCCAAGGATATCGGCCTGCTGTTGCACAAGGCTCTGGAGAAGATCGCCTTTCTGCCCTTCGGGCTGGTGATCGACCAATGGCGCTGGAAGGTATTCTCGGGCGAGATTCCGCCCTCGAAATACAACGAGACCTGGTGGCAGCTTCGCCAGAAATATCAGGGTATTGCGCCCCCGCTGGCCCGCACCGAAGACGATTTCGACCCCGGCGCCAAATACCACGTCGCCGCCAACGTGCCCTACATGCGCTACTTCCTGGCCGACATCCTGCAATTTCAGTTTCACCGCGCGCTGGCCCAGACGGCCGGCTGCACCGGTGCGCTGAACCGCTGCTCCATCTACGGAAATAAGGATGCCGGCGCCAAATTGAACGGCATGCTGGAAATGGGCCTGAGCCGCCCCTGGCAGGACGCCCTGGAGAAGATCGCCGGCGCCCGCGAAATGGATGCTACCGCCATCCGCGACTATTTCGCGCCCTTGCAGAAATGGCTGGACGAACAGAATCAGGGCAAACCGGTGGGTTGGTAGCGGCTTGCTGAAATAGCGGGAGCGGATTCTATAATTCCCGCCTACAGCTTATAGCCTTCCCAGCGGGCCACTGCCGCGCTGGCCAGACAATTTCCCAGCACGTTGATCGACGTGCGCGCCATGTCCAGAATCGCGTCCACGCCGAGCAGGACCGCCACTCCCTCCATGGGTAGTTGAAACGTGGCCAGCGTGCCGGCGAGAATCACCAGCGCGGCGCGCGGAACTCCGGCCACGCCCTTGCTGGTCAGCATCAGCGTCAGCATCATGGCCAACTGGCCGCCCAGCGCGAGGTGCATGCCGGCGGCCTGCGCCACGAACACCGAGGCCAGCGACAAGTAGAGCGCGCTGCCCACCAGGTTGAAGCTGTAGCCGGTGGGAATCACGAAACCCACAATGTGTT
>Ga0182030_10027062_pt1 | contig 10339 bp, 7 predicted proteins | sample 812S3MmetaG_FD_121299 | JGI IMG/M metagenome (GOLD analysis project Ga0182030, IMG submission 121299) | Permafrost microbial communities from Stordalen Mire, Sweden - 812S3M metaG (Illumina Assembly) | ecosystem: Environmental > Terrestrial > Soil > Wetlands > Permafrost | place: Sweden... | reverse complement strand
GCCCGATGAATGAGTTCGGAGAGCCGAATATGGGAAATCCGTCCGTTCGGTTCGATGAGGGGCGGGCGAGAGTCGGTCATTGGCCTTGTGCCTCTCAATCCGACCTCTCCTGCCTACTCTACCGATAAGAGCAATCCAAAAGCAATGATCCCACAGCTCTCTTGGAGGCCTTGATGCCTTGGGCAACTGAGCACTGCGAAGACATGGTATGCGCTGTTGGCTTTTTACAAAAGGGCCAATCGCAGCCGAATTGGCTTTTTTTGGTTTGCCTGGCCGGACACAGTCGAGACATACTTCGGGCACCGGAAGCCTTTGGCCGTACATGATCGATTATCCAACCACCGCGCAGTTGAGTTCCGTAACAATCATTCTGCCAGTGATGAACGAGAGCCTGTCTCTAAGACAGACCATCGAGATTATCCTGCGCGATACACCGAAGGAATGGATTCGGGAGATCCTGATTGTGACGGACCGGAAGACTGCCGCCGAATCGCTGGCCGCCATTGCGGAACTCAAGCAACAGCACGTCGGGGTGATCGTGGTGCATCAACAACAACTGCCTTTCCTGGGCGGAGCCGTGCGCGAGGCCTTCGATCTCGCCCGCGGCAGCCATGTCATCTTGATGGCCAGCGACTTGGAGACCGATCCAAAAGACGTGCGGTTGCTCATTGAGGAAGAACGGAAAAAACCCGCCGGCATTGTGACCGCATCCCGATGGCAGATGGCCGGCCATTTCCACGGTTATTCCAAGATCAAGCTGGTCTGCAACTGGCTGTTTCAGCGCTTTTTCTCGGTCCTTTACGGCACCCGGCTTACCGATATGACTTTTGCCTATCGAATCTTCCCCACCCAACTCGTCCAGGCCATCCGGTGGGAGGAATTGAGGCACCCGTTCCTCTTTGAAACTCTGGTCAAACCGCTCCGCTTGGGAGTGCCTGTCACGGAAATTCCTTCCATTTGGCGCGCTCGAACCGAAGGGGAATCGCAAAATACTTTCTTTCGCAATTTCGCCTATTTCAAAACGGGCCTCACCGCCCGCTTCGCCCCGCGTCGTTCCCTGTTAAAATCCAAATTATGAAAAAAGTCATCGTCACCACCACGATAAATCAGCCGACCGAAGCCATCGACGCTTTTGAGGCGATGCCAGACTGGGACTTGGTCGTCATCGGGGACAAAAAGACTCCGCGCGATTATCATTTGCGGCGGGGCATCTACGTGACGCCCGAGGAGCAGGAGAAATACGACCCCGCGCTCTCTGACGCCATCGGCTGGAACTGCATACAGCGCCGCAGTTTCGGCTTGCTCTGGGCCTGCGACATGAAGGCGGACGTTGTCGCGCTGGTGGATGACGACAACATTCCCCTGAAAGGCTGGGGCGCGAATCTGCTGGTCGGCATTGACGCGGAAGTTAACTATTACGAAACTGATTTGCCGGCGTTTGATCCGGTGGGAGCAACTAATCACGGTCATCTCTGGCATCGGGGTTATCCGCTCCAGCTTCTGCCGAAACGCCATTATGATCGGAAAAGCCGCCGGAAAATTTCGGCGGACGTGCAGGCCGATTTCTGGAATGGAGACCCGGACATCGATGCGGTTTGCCGCATGGAACATGCGCCGGAATGTGATTTCGATCCAGGCCGATTTCCGATGGCGGCCAACAAAATGGGACCGTTCAATTCTCAAAACACTTTTCTGCGGGGCGGGTTGCTGAAGGATTACTTCCTTTTTCCGCACGTCGGGCGCATGGACGACATTTGGGCCTCTTACTACATCCAGGCCAAAGGCGCGCAGGTGGCGTATGGCAAAGCCTCGGTTTACCAGAAGCGCAATGTCCACAATCTGATACTTGACATGCGGCAGGAATACCTGGGCTACGAACATAATTTGCAGATTGTCGAAGGTCTGGCCCGGGAGCCGGAATCGATCTTAAATTATTTGCCGGGCCGGTCGGCGTGGGCTTTTCAACTTTACCGAAGACATTTCGATGGTGCGCAAAATCAGTAAGACTTTCGCGATGGCGCTTCTGTTGTGCGCGGCGGCCATCACAGCGCCAGCCAAAACGTGCAATGTGTACGTTGCCACCAACGGGGACGATCTCGGCGCAGGGACTCGATCCGCCCCCCTGCGCACTTTGTCCGCCGCGCTGCGACGTTCCCGCGCCGCCCGGCGCCTCAATGTCAACGAAGTTCATATTTTCTTACACGGTGGCACATACCCGCTTGAGGAACCGCTGATATTGACAGCCGAGGATTCCAGGCTAACCATCGCCGCTTGCCGGCATGAAACTTCCGTCCTCAGTGGCCAGACTGTAATCCGTGACTGGCAACGCTCCCCGCTCAGTTCAAATATATGGCAGGCTGAAATCGCCCAAGCCCGCAATGGGAATTGGATTTTCCACGAGCTTTTCGTCAATGGCCGACGCAAAGCGCGCACGCGAATTCCCGAACAGGGGTTCTTTCGCATGATAGGCGCCAGCGTGGAGGGCCATCCCACCGAATTGCAATTTCATCCCGGCGATATCAAAGAGGAATGGGGGCGTCCTGGCGATGTTGAATTGGTTGCCTACTCGGCGTGGGCGCAGTCGCGAAATCAACTCCGTGATGTCTTTGCGTCTTCCAATATTGTGTCGTTGGCAGGGCCCGCGCTGGCTAACAAGGTCGAACCCAACGGGCGTTTTTACATTGAAAATGCACCGGTTGAACTTCGTCCGGGGCAATGGCATCTGGACTGTCACAATGGCCTCCTGACCTATTGGCCGGAAGCGGGGGAAGATATGCTTACCGCCACCATCGCCGCGCCGCATCTTTATGAACTCGTGCAGATCACGGGCGAAACCAATAATCCGGCGCATGATATTGTCTTTGCCGGGATCACTTTCGCCAATGCTGATTGGCGACTGCCCGGCGGCAGCGATATTGATCCCCAGGCGGCGGTGGAAATTCCGGCGGCGGTGCAAGCGCGATTTGCGTGCGACTGCACGTTCGAGCGGTGTGTGTTTCGACGGCTCGGCGGTTATGCGCTGGAGCTGGATCAGGGTTGCGAACGGAATAAAATCATCGGCAATGAAATGATGGACCTGGGTGGGGGCGGAATCCGGGTGGGAGAATCGAACCGCGACTCGTCCGTTCGCAATCCCTGCGGTCATCACATCATCACGGACAATCACATCCATGATATTGGTTTGGTCAATGCGCCCGCGGTCGGAATCTTTGTGCTGTTGAGCAGCCAGAACCGCATCGCGCACAACGAGGTGGACCATACCTTTTACACCGCGATCTCTGTGGGGTGGTCGTGGGGTTATGGCGAAACGGTCTGCCACGGCAATGTTGTCGAGTACAATCACCTTCACGACATCGGCCAGGGAATGCTCAGCGATATGGGTGGGGTTTACACATTGGGACTCCAGCCTGGCGCTATTGTGCGCAACAACCTGATTCATGACGTCAACATTTTCGCCTATGGCGGCTGGGGTCTCTACACCGATGAAGGCAGTTCGGGAATCGTGCTGGAACGCAACTTGGTCTACCGCTGTCAAAGCGCGGGATTTCATCAGCACTACGGCCGGAACAACCTCATAGTAAATAATATCTTCGCATTTAACCGGGAGGCCCAGATGGCGCGCACCCGCATTGAAAATGGCGTTGTTTTCGTCTTGACAAATAATATTGTCTATTTCGATTCGGGCAGCCTTTTGGGCGGGCGATGGGGGGACGATTTGGAAATGGATCACAATCTTTACTTCGACACCCGGGCTGCCGCCGGAAACGATCAAACTCTCGAGACGTTGCGCGCCTGGCAGAAGCGCGGTCATGATCTTCATTCGGTCTTTGCCGATCCGTTGTTCAAGGCTCCGCTCCGGGGGGATTTTCGTCTGCGGGCAAATTCACCGGCGCTGCGTCTTGGTTTCCGTCCCATTGACCTGAGAGACGTGGGCGTGCGGTTAAAATTCCGCCGTCCGTGAGCCGGGACTGCTCGCGATCCCAGCGCGGCAAACCCGTTCGCAAAAAGCTTGCCGGGCAAGGGGTATAATTGCATATTTGCCGGCATGAAGATTAAATTCTTGTCATTTATAGCTCTTTCCGCCTGTCTGGTTCTCCTGCCCGGCTGCATCGGCACCCAGGATGGTCACAGCGTGGCAGGAGTTCCGTTCACCAAGGACAGCATTGTCAGCCGCTATGCGCGGCCGGTGGCGCAATTGACCGCCGCCACCCGGACGGTGCTCAATCGCAATGGAAAAATACTGATTGATAATTCAGTCAACAACTCCTTCGAAGCCAAGGTCAACCAACACACCGTCTGGGTCAAGGTCACCGATATCGATGGCCGGATCACGGAAGTGATCGTGCAAGCCCGCGGCAAAATGGCCGGCGACGTGGAAACAGCGGCCGAGATCTCAAAGCAAATCGGCATGATGCTGGTGGCGGGTCCGGGCCAGGGTTAAACGGCGGCGCGGCTCATTTGGCGGCTGCGGGCTCCGGTTTCGTCTGCCCGGCATGTGACTTCTCTTTGTCCAAAAGAGTGCGCGATGGCGGCTTTTGGCTGGCCAGATGCGACGGCGAGTGCAGTTGGCGGATGGTTTTTACGCCTTTCCGCCACGCTTGCAGGTAAAGGTCGGCCAGTAGCGAGGGACTGAGATCGGCGGAGTAAAGGTTCAGGGCCTGGCTCATATCGAGCCATTTTTGGCGGCGCGCCGCGCATTCGACTAACCATTGCGGCCCGCTTTCCGCACCCACCCGGCGTTTTGCTTTGAGTTGTCCGACTGGTTCGACGGAAAGGCTCGCCCCCGTGATCCGGGAACCGGCTTCTGTCGGGGAAATGCCCGCGACAGTGCAGTGCCGCAAACCATGCCGCCGCACCGTTTTCCTAACCAAATCCCAATCCTGTGTCGCGGCTGAATCAACCTCAATCGGAAATCCGCGTTCGTTTGCCAATAAAACCAGCGTATCCATCGGCAAAAGGCCATGACTCCATTTTGATCCTTCGTAACTGGGATAGCGGCCTCGTTCGATTGCCAGGCTGGAGGAGGAGAGGATGGCGCAATGGGAGAGAATCTCCGCGCTGTGGCCGGCAAAATCCGCGGCCGCGCTGCCTTTCCGGATCTTGAGCAAATTCATTGCGTCCTGGAAACCGAACAAGCCCAAAGCCGCCGGACGATGTTCCTGACTGGCCGCTTGCGCCGTTTTGCTGGGATAACTACTAATGTCAATTGCGTTGTCAAGCATCCGCATCGCGGTCCCGACGGTCCTTCGCAAAAGTGGAAGATTCAGCGGTTCCGCGGAATCCACGCTCAAGTGTGCGGCCAGATTGATTGAGCCCACACTGCAAGCAGCGGGTTCATCGGGTGGGCCGTTCAGCAAAAGGGAGGTGCATAAGTTCGCGCTATGAACCAGGCCGACATGGTCCTGCATCGAACGCGCGTTGGCGGCGTCCTTGAACCCGATCCAAGGCTGGCCGGTTTGCGCCAGTGAAGCCAGTATTTCCCGCCAAAGATCGGCAGCGCTGATGTGCTGGAAGTTGCGTATTTCACCGCGATCCGCCGCGTGTTCGTATTGGAGATAATGCTGCTCGAAAACGGGTCCGAATTGCTGGTGAAGATCGGGCGCCTCAGCGGGATCGAACAATGTCCATCGGCCTTGCTGGCAGACCCGTTTCATGAACAAATCAGGAACCCACAACCCCTTATTGACATCATGGTTCCCAGCAAACCCGCCCGGCCCGGGCCGTTGCAAAAAATCCCTAATGCCAAGATGCCACGGTTCCAACCAGGAACAGGTCGAGCTCCTTTTTTGGCGTTCCGTGGCAGACCCGGCTTGCAGGCTGACGTGTTCCAGATCGTTCCAACTCGTCGATACGTAAGAGGGGATCAGCCGCGGCTCAATCGTGCCCGCATGGCGGAGAACCGTCTCCGCAGGCACGAAACAAAAAGTGGAAAGCGCCTCATAAAATTCCAGCGCCCAGGCATTGCACTGTTCGCCCTCATTCAAAGCCAGTCCCATGGCGAGGCGCATCCAGAAGTACTGCGGCGTTTCAATCCGCCGGCCATTTTCGTGCAGCAGGTAATCGTCATGCAACGCCTGCAGCCCCGTCGCCGGAAATAATTGATCCCGATCCAGCCGCAAAGCGCCTGCCAGCAAATCCAAATCAAAATCCATCAATTCCGGGGCAAGCAGCTTCAAATATTCCCCTTCATTAATATAAACGCTGAATTGCCCACGATGCGCCTGCTCCAACGCCTCTACGCACGAAACTCCAGGCAATGCTTGACTGTAGATTTGTTGCAATAACGCCGTTGCAGCCCCCGCGTCTGTCCTGCCCGGCTCCTCTGCCGCAGCCGGCGCAGTCGACACCGCCGCCTTGGCGAAACTTGACAGGGGCGGCGCAACATCTACTGGGAGCGCAACGGCTGACGGGGAAATGACGCGCCCTTCGCGCTCAGCCCGGGCCTGGCGGCGATGCTCACGATAGAGGATGTAACGCCGCGCCACTTCCAAATGGCCCTCCAGCATCAATTGATTCTCCACGACGTCTTGAATGCGTTCCACCTCCAACTCCCCGCCGCGCACGGCGCTGCTCAACACCCGCTCCACCACTACGTCGGCGCACTTCTTGACATGGACCTGCAGGGGCGCCGCCAGTTTTTGATCGCGCCCAACGCCTTCAACCGCTTTAAACGCACTTTCGATGGCCAAAAAAATGCGGGCCTCATTGAATTCCTCGACCCGCGAATCCCGTTTGCGAACAAAAAAAACTTTGCCCTGCAAAGGGTCCATCCCAAGCAAGTGCAACTGATCCTGAAGTGTCCGTATCATGAAAAACCGCTGACGCAACAAGCGGCGTCGAAATAGCCCAACCGATTGTGTATTGTCAAAATAACAATACCGCTAATAGATATTAAAGCCATTTTTGTCAATGAGTTTTTTTGCTCGAAGTTAAGTTGACAGAACCGCAGCCAGCGGGCGCTGCGGAGCGAGGACAGCAGTTTGTATAGTTTTCCATTCTCTTGCTGTTTTATGTGACAGAATGTCCTTATTGTCAGCGTTTTAGCTTGCATCAGCCATTAAACTTGTTAGTATAAGCGAAAGTATGAAAGCCAAACTCTTTGCTTTATTAGCGGTGCTGCCCTTGGTTATGCCGTGCGTGTTGCGAGCCCAATTTATTACCACGACAAATGACGGGGCCATTACTATCGTCGGTTATTCCGGCCCGGGCGGAGCGTTGGACATTCCAACCACCATCAATGGGCTGCCCGTTACTGGCATTGGGGCGGATGCGTTTTATTACAGCGCTAACGTGACCAGTCTTACCATACCCGACAGCGTCACCAACATCGGAAAAAGTGCGTTTGAGCTTTGCATCAGCCTGGCCAGCGTCAAAATCTCTTCTAACATCACCAGTATTCAGGATGGTTTGTTCGAGGATTGCGTGGATTTGGGCAGCGTCACTGTTCCCGCTGGTGTTACCAATATCGGAGACGGCGCCTTCGATGATTGTTCCGTCCTCACGAATGTAATCATTCCCGCCAGCGTCATCAGCATCGGAAATTCTGCGTTTTACGGTTGCGCCAGTCTGCCCGGTGTAGTGATCCCCAGCAATGTCGCCTACCTCGGCATCGCCGCATTCCAATCCTGTTCCAGCCTGAAGAGTGCCGTCATGCCCGCCAGCGTCACCGCCGTGGGCGATGACGCGTTTGAAGGATGCCTTCGACTGAACCATGTTGTCATTTCACCCGGCGTTACGAGCCTGGGGTATTCGATGTTCTACAACTGCACCAATCTTGTGACTGTCACCATTCCCGCCGGCGTGACCAACATCGGGCCGGATGCCTTCGCCGACTGTACCCGACTGACCAGCCTCTATTTCAAGGGCAGCGCTCCCAGCGTGGATTCGACCGCCTTCCTGAACGACACCAACTTGACGATTTATTACTTGCCTGGGAGCACCGGCTGGAGTTCCGCATTGGGCAGCCGGTCCGCCGTGCTCTGGAACCCGCTGATCCAAACCAGCGGGTCCGGTTTTGGAATTCGGACCACTCAATTTGGCTTCACTATTGCCGGTACGCCGAACATTCCCATCGTGGTGGAAGCCTGCGCCAATCTGGCCAACCCCGTTTGGGTTCCACTCCAGACGCTCCAACTCACTAACGGTTCGTTCTATTTCAGTGAATCCTGGCAGACGAACGGCTACGGGCGATACTACCGCATCCGCTCGCCATGAGCCGGGAAAAGCAGCAGCAAGAGTGTCGGCAGCGCTTCAACCGCCCGTTTCCTCCAATATTTCAATGCCACTAATTTTGGCGTTTTGATCCGGGCTGCCCGGTGCGGCCGAAATGCGCACTACGATGTTTCCGTTTGTATCGGGCAATATGCCGCCAAAATCTTTTACCACCGCCTTGTGCATCCCGCCGGCGGCGGTGAAAATATCGAAGTCCTTCAGGACAGGCTGGCCGTTGATCGCGATGTTCTCCACCCGCCGCCCGGCGCCGTTGTCAAATTCTTCCGCAAAATGCAGGCGGACGTGATAAGGCCGACCCTTGGCGACCGGAATGGTATGGGCAAAGTCTTTGGCGTAACGCTCGGTTTTATAAACACCCTCCGGCGCTGCGTTCGGGGCGCTGACATCCACGGCGGAACTGCTATTATTGACGCTGCCCTGAGATATGTTCGGGTCCGGAACGAAATTGCCCACCGCCTCGTCGCTGCCGCAAACGATCCGAATGGGCATGGTCAAAACGACCACCTTCTCCGAAGCTGCATCAGGCAGCGGTGCGTAGTGAAAATCCGCCGGCATGGTGGAGGGCGGGCGGTCCTGCATCGCGCGGCCCCACTCCATATTTGGTTTCGATCCCATGACCAGGCGGAGAGTGCCGCCGGCGACAATTTCCTCATGCCGGAGCCAGGCGCGGGTCAGTGATTTCCCGTTCAGCGTCGCAGATTGGACGTAAATATTTTGCGGCGCGTTATTCTTGGCCAGCACAGTGAATGTCCGGCCGTGATAGATGTTGTGGTCGAGGTGCAACACGGCCTCGCTAATCGCCGGACTGCCAATGGTATAGACGCCGCTGTCAGGGTTCATCGGGTAAAAGCCCAGCGCGCTGAACACGTACCAAGCCGCCATCTGCCCGCAATCCGCGTTGCCGCACTGTCCGGCCGGGCTGTCGTTGTACATCGTATCCATGACCTGGCGGATGTGCTGCTGGGTTTTGTAGGGCGCGCCCGCGTAATTATACAGATAGGCAACATGATGGCACTGCTCGTCACCTTGCGAGTATTGGCCAATCAAGCCACTGATGTCCGGTATGGTCGTTTGAATCGTCGAATCGGCCGAGAACAAAGAATCCAGCTTCTCAATGAATCCTTCATCGCCGCCATAAAGGGCGATCATGCCGGGCACATCCTGCTGCGCGCCAAAAGCGTACTGCCAGGCATCGGCCTCGGTGTATTCGTCGCCGACCAGCCCATTGGCAACAAAAGGTGAACGCCAGGCGCCATCGGCCTTGCGACCGCGGAAGAAGCGGACTTTGCCATCGAACAAGTTGCGGTAATTGGCCGCGCGCTTGTAAAACATTTGTGCATCCTCCTTGTGGCCCAACGCCTCCGCCATGCGCGCGATGGCCCAGTCATCGAACGAGTATTCAATCGTGCGGGAGGTTGCTTCCTGACGGGGTTTGGAAGCGACGTAGCCGAGTTTCTTGTAGGTGTCCAACCCGTGGCGATCCTGCATGGCGGTGTCCCGCATTGCCTGATAAGCGGCCTCCGCATCGAATCCATGGAACCCTTTAAGGTAGGCGTCGGCAATGACCGCCACGGAATGGTAGCCAATCATGCACCAGGTTTCGTTGCCCCACAGCGGCCAGATGGGCGTCGAGTGCTGGCCATTTTGCCGGTATTCCGCCAGGAGGGTTTGAACGATGTCGTTCACCCGCGCCGGTTGCAGAATCGTCAGCAGCGGGTTCTCGGCGCGGTATGTGTCCCACAGGGAAAAGGTCGTGTAGTTCTGAAATCCTTCCGCCGCATGATTCTTGCGATCCATGCCGCGATAAGTCCCATCCGCGTCGTTGAAGAGGACCGGGGCCAGGCAACTCAAATACAAATTGGCGTAAAACGCCGTCCGGAGATGCGGGTCGTAGGATTTGACCTCCGCCGCCTTGAAGATTTTCTTCCACTGTGCGACCGCGCTGGAACGGGTGCCCTTGAAATTCCAGGATGGAATTTCCGCCGCCAGATTCTTCCGCGCTCCGTCGATGCCGGTGCCCGAGATGCCCACTTTAACGAGGAGGGTTTCATTGGCGGCGGTGGCATAATTGAAAGCCGCCTTCATGCTGGTGCCTTTCCCTTCGCGG
>Ga0182030_10027061_pt1 | contig 10339 bp, 10 predicted proteins | sample 812S3MmetaG_FD_121299 | JGI IMG/M metagenome (GOLD analysis project Ga0182030, IMG submission 121299) | Permafrost microbial communities from Stordalen Mire, Sweden - 812S3M metaG (Illumina Assembly) | ecosystem: Environmental > Terrestrial > Soil > Wetlands > Permafrost | place: Sweden... | reverse complement strand
GATCTCCTCGGTCATCCGCTTGAGGGCCTCGGCGAACCGGGAGGGGTCCGGCTCGAGGGAGCCGATGCCCTCTTCGACCAGGGAGACGAAGTAGTCACGCATCCACGGGATGGCCGTGAACTGACAGCGGTGGGTCACCTCGTGGAGCGCCAGCCACAGGCGGAACTCGCGCGGCTCGAACCCGTGGAGCTGTTCGAGGGCCACCACGTTGGGGCCGACGAAATAGACGATGTCCTGGTCTTCGACGGCATCCTCGGTGAGCAGCAGGTCGTACTGCCCGAGCACCCGGGTGGACAGCCAACCGAGCACCAACCCCATCTGCGTGCCCGTGGCCACCCTCCCGGCAGAGGCCAGGGGTCCGGCCAGGCGCTCGGTGACCTTGTTGTTGACCGGCAGCCGCATCGGGTCGAGCTTGTCGAGGTGGGGGCCGACCAGTCGCTGGAAGCTCGAGACGTTGGCGTGCACCCATCCGGCCCGGTCGGTGACCCGGGCGCGTGCCGGCCCGGACGACGACCGGAGCCCGGTGGACTCGGCCACCAGCTCCTCGGCCTGGGCGGTGAGCTGCTCGAAGTCAGCCTGCAGCAGATCCGGACGGTAGGGGGCGGGTAGATGGCTCCGGTTACCCACCCAGCCGGCCACCCGCTCGGCGGTGTCCCACGCCACGGCCCCCGACCCACCGGACGCCGACGGGACGGGATCGATTGCTGGCTCGGACGCGGTATCGGTCACGAGGTCCAGTGTAGGGATCGTCGACGGCTCAGGCCGGTCGAGCGTGCGCCCCTCACCTACCGGCCCCAACCGCCACTAATTGGCCTGGCGGCTGTGCTCTTCGTTCAGAGCGTCGGCCACCCTCGTGATCAGCTCCTCGGGCACATGGTCCTTGCACCGGCTGGCGATGACCTTGCGCAATTCGGACTCGAACCCGTAGGCCCCCACGCAGGGGCCGCACAGGTCGAGGTGCCGGCTGATCTCGGCCCGTCGCTCCTCGGTCAGCTCCCCGTCGAGATAGAAGTACAGGCGCTCGATGGTCTCGTCGCAACCGACGAACCCGGCCGGCTTCGCGTCCTGACCGCCCGGTACTGCCGGGTTTCCGTCCGGTACTGCCGGGTTTCCCGGCGCTTCGCTGTCTCCCACTGCTTGCGCTCTCCCTACCTGGCCTCGTCGGTCGCCCCTACGAGGCCCCGTGTCCTACCGCGTTCGACCAACGCCTTCTGCAGTGCTTTTCTTCCGCGGTGTATCCGACTCATGACCGTTCCGATGGGCACATCGGTGATCTCGGCGATCTCCTTGTACGAGAATCCCTCCACGTCGGCGAGGAGTACGGCCATCCGGAACGACTCCGGGAGCGCCTCGATGGCGGCCTTGATGTCGGTGTCGGTGAACCGGTCGAGGGCCTCGTCCTCGGCGCTCCGGCCCAGTCCGGCGTTCTGGTCGCCCGACAGGTGGTGGTAGAGGTAGAGGTCCTCGACGTCCTCCACGTCCGCGATCTCCGGACGGCGCTTCTTCGCCCGGTACGTGTTGATGTAGGTGTTGGTGAGGATCCGGTAGAGCCAGGCCTTGAGGTTGGTCCCCAGCTCGAAGGTGGCGAACGCCCGGTACGCCTTCAGATAGGTCTCCTGCACGAGGTCCTCGGCATCGGCCGGATTCCGCGTCATCCGGAGCGCGGCCGTGTAGAGGGCGGGCATGTACTCCATTGCGAGGTCGGAGAACACCGCCTGATCGGCCATGCAAGCACCCTACACAGCCTGGCAACGTCTGCCACCACGGGTCCGTTACCGACGGCCCCGGGCAGGGCATGATGGGCACCGTGAACGATCGCCCCCTGCTCGGCCACTCCCTGTTCCGCACCGGTGGGCTCCGCACCGACGGCGAGCTGCGGCCCGTCGTCCTCAGCAGTGCCTGGCACCAGGGGGACCGCGTGTCCAAGGTCCTCCGGCCGGACGGCTCGGTGTTCACCGTCACCGTCCCCCGGCTGGCCATGGACGACCGCACCGCGCACCTGGTGGCCGGTCGCCGGTGGATCTCCGACGACGGAGGCGGGCCACGGCTCTCGGGCAGTGGCCTCGTCCGCCTGGCCACCGCCGCCGGGGTCGCCGCCCACTAGCCCCGGCACTCGGCGGCGTCATCCGGCGCGCCGACAGCCGATCCGGCGGCTCAGGTCTCCGACCCGTCCTCCGACCCGGTCTTTGAACCGTCCTCCGAACCGTCCTCCGACCCGTCGCCGCGTCGGCTCGCTGCCAGCATGCCGACCGCCGCACCGACCCCGAGGACGGTCGAGAGCAGGGCAGGTCGCAGGCCACCGCGCGACCTCCCCCTCGCGCCGTCGAACGAGTAGCGGCCGGGCCCGAGGGCGGAGATGGCGGCGGCGGTGGCGCCCACGACCCCGACGTACTCCCAACCGCCCTTGAAGATGAAGAATCCCTTGCCCTTGTGGTCGGTGGCTGCGGCCACCGTCATCACGCCGATGACGCCGGCCGACGCGAGCGGTGTCATCGCCCCGAGTGTGAGCAGGGTGCCGGTCCCGATCTCGGTGGTCGCCGCCATGCGTGCGTGCACGGCCGCCGGCTCCAGTCCGAGTGATGCGAACCACCTCGTGGTCCCCTCGAGGCCCCCGGGCCCCCTGACCTTGTTCATGCCGTGGACGACCATCATCGGGCCGATGGTCAGCCGCATGATGAGCGCCGCCACGTCCGATCCCGATCGGTCGCTCTGTGACTTCCGCATGATGCGCTCCTTGTGGTTGGCCCCGGTGGGATTGGTGGTTGGCCCCCGGTGGTGAGATCAGCTCCGGTAGGTACCCGGGTCATCGCCCCGTCGCGTTCCCGGCCGCGCCGTGCGGTGCCCGGCGATCTTACGGCCGGGTGCCGGCGGGCACCAACGACGGCGCACCGAGCGGCCGATCAGTTGGACCGGGTGGGCGAGGGGTTGTGACGGACCTCGTCGAAGGGCTTGTCCTTGTCCGCGGCGTACTCCCGGGGCATGCCGAGGACGCGTTCGCTGATGATGTTGCGCTGCATCTCGCTGCTCCCTCCCCCGAGGCTGCCCCCCTGGCGGAGGAGGAACTCGATGCCCTGTTGTCCCGCCGGGTCGTCGGGTTCGTGGACACCGGCCCTGGTGCCGGCGATCTCCAGGCCGATGTCGCACCGGCGCTCCGAGTTGTTGGAGGCGAAGAGTCGGGGCAGTGAGCCGGCCGGGCCCGGGAACGCGCCGGTGCGGATCCCCGTCGTCACACGCCTGATGAGCTGGGCGCCGACCAATTCGTTGGCGCGGGCCTCGGCCAGCAGCTGGCGGACGCGTGGGTCCTGCGTCGTGCCCGTGGCCTTGGCCAGCTCGACCAGCTCGTTGCGACCACCGCCCCGATCGCCGCGCCCACCGCTGCCGCTGCTGTAGGGGGACCCCCCGCCGACGGCGTCGCGCTCGTGGTACAGGAGCCGGGAGGCGACCGTCCACCCGTCGTTGACCTGGCCCACGACATCGGAGACGGGGATCGCCACGTCGTCGAAGAACTCCTGGCAGAACTCGTCGGACCCGTTGACCATCCTGATCCGGCGCACCTCGATCCCCGGCTGGTGGATCTTCACGATGAAGCAGGTGAGCCCCCGGTGCTTGGCGGCGTGGGGGTCGGTCCGGGCGAGGCACAGCGCGTAGTCGGACCGGTGGGCCCCCGAGCTCCAGATCTTCGAGCCGTTGAGGATGAACACGTCCCCGTCCCGCGTCGCCCGGGTGACCAGACCGGCCAGGTCCGACCCGCCCGAGGGCTCGGACAGGAACTGCACCCACAGCTCGGCCCCCTCGAGCATCGCCGGGATGTGGCGGCGCTTGTGCTCCTCGCTCCCGAAGTCGAGCAGGGTGGCGGCCATGATGCCGAACGTGGGCACGTTGAACAGGATGGGCATCTCGTAAAGGGCCGCCTCCTGGTTGAAGGCGGTCTGGTGGGCGCGCGAGAGTCCCAGCCCTCCGTACTGCGGGGGGAAGCAGATGCCGGCGAAGCCGCCGTCGAAGAGCGACTTCTGCAGTCGACGGGCCCGTATGCCGTCCTCGTCCTCGCGCATCAGCTCGAAGTTGCTGCGGTCCCCGAGGCGGGGCATCGAGGCGGCCAGGAAGGCTCGGGCTCGGATGCGGAACTCCTCGACATCCTCCGGTTCGGCGGTGGCCGGCACGACGTGGACGCCCGGGCCCGGCTCAGCCACCGTCGCCCTCCTGTTCCGACTGTTCCGACTGTTCCGACTCGAGGCCGAGCCGCCGGGCGATCCGCTCACGGTGATCGGTGGGCGTCCCGTGGAGCACGGTGTCCTGGACGACCCGGCGCAGGTAGAGGTGCAGGTCGTGATCCCACGTGACCCCGATGCCGCCGTGGAGCTGGACACAGTCCTGGAGGATCGCCGGCGCGTGGTCCCCGATGTAGGACTTGGCCACGCTGACCAACTCGGCGGCTCTGGTCGACCGTCCGTCCACGGCGCCGGCGGCCGCCTGGGCGGTGGCCAGGCAGGCCTCCACCCACAGCTTGAGGTCGGCGAAGCGGTGCTTGAGCGCCTGATACGAGGCGAGAGGGCGTCCGAAGGAGTAGCGGTCGAACGCGTACTCGAGGGTGAGCCCGAACATGCGGTCGACCGCACCGGCCATCTCCGCGCACTGGAGCACGACCGCGACACCGGTGAGCCGCTCGATCTCGTCGGCCGCGCCTCCCACCTCCCCGACGACGTCGGTCGGGGACAGCTCGACCCCGCTGAAGGACACGGTGGCGTACCGGCGGACCAGGTCCAGCGACTCGAGGGGCGAGGCGGTCACACCGGGGAGGTTGGAGCGCACGAGGAAGTGGGTGGGTGCCCCGTCGACCGACGCGGCGACCAGCAGCCAGTCGGCCTCCGCTCCGGCCTCGACCGGTCCCTTCGTCCCGTCCAGCGAAAAGCCGTCGGTCGTCGGGGTCGCCACGAGCGTCGCACCCTCCGCCCAGGGCACGCCGGGCTCGGCCAGGCACCAGCTGGCGATGGACTCACCCGAGACGATGCCCGGCAGGAGCGAGTCGCGCTGTGCCCTGCTCCCCGACTGCGCGACCGCCGATGCCACCAGGTTGGTGGGGGCCAGGGGGCCGGGCGAGACCCGCCGACCCATCTCCTCGGCCACGAGCACCAGGTCCAACAGGCCGTGGCCGGAGATGCTCCCGCCGCCGTCCTCGTCGGTGAGGAGCAGCGAGGTCCAGCCCAACTCGGCGCCGCGACGCCACCACTCGAGGGGGAAGCCGGCGGCCTCCTTCTCCGCCCACTCGCGCACCGTGGCGACGGGGCACGACGTGTCGAGGAACCGGGCGGTGGTCTCGTCGAAGAGCACCTGGTCGTCGGTGAGCTGCAGTTCCATCCGGTCCCTCAGCGCTCCGTGCGCCCGGGCACGGGTCCGGGCACCGGCTCGGGATGTGGACGGCCGTCGGGCACGGACGGGCTCACCGGGCGCCGGACGGGGGGAACACCAAGGGGAGACTGTCGATCTGGCGGAGACCGATCCCGTAGGTCAGCCGGGTCCCGGGTGCCAGCTCGTACTCGGGTATGCGGGCGTGCCACTCACGCAGGGTGGTCCGGAGCTCCAGCCGGGCCAGGTGGGAGCCGAGGCACCGGTGCACGCCGCCCCCGAAGGCGAGGTGTCGGTTGGGCTGCCGGGAGAGGTCGACCGTATCGGCGTCGGGGACGGCCCGCTCGTCGGTGTTGGCCGATCCGATCATCACGCCCACATGGTCGCCCCTGTGCATGGGGCAGCCGCCGAGCTCGACGTCGGCTGCGGCCACACGGGCCACGGTCGTGACCGGGGTCTCCCAACGGAGCAGCTCCTCGACCGCCGCCGGAATGACTGCCGGGTCGGCCACGATGGCCCTGCGCTGCTCGGGGTGCCGGGCCAGATAGGCGTAGAAGCACTCGAGGGTGTCGGTGACCGTGTCCAGGCCGGCCAGGATGAACAGGAAGCAGATGCCGAGGATCTCCTCGACCGTGAGGCGTGCGCCGTCGACCTCTGCGGCCAGGAACCGGCTGAGCAGGTCCTCTTGCGGCCGCTTCTTGCGCTCGGCCAGCGCCTCGGCGAAGTAGGACTCGATCTCGGCCGCCGTCGCCCGCTGCGAGGCCTGCATGGCCTCGAGGTCGTCCCCGGCCGGGCGCAGGATGCCGTCCTTCATCCCGAGGAACATGTCGAGGTCCGAGAGCGGCAGGCCGAGGAGGCCGAGGAACACCGTCGAGGGGAGCGGCTCCGCCAGGTCGGTCGTGAACTCGCACGATCCTCGCCCGACCAGGGGATCGATGAGCTCGTTCACCGTGCGGACGATGTCGGGCTCGATGACGTTCATCTGCTTGGGGGCGAAGATCGGGTCCAGCAGCTTGCGGTACTTCACGTGCTCGGGCGGGTCGACCTGCAGGGGGATCAGCGGGACCGTCTGACCGAGGTCCACGGCCTCCATGGCCGACGAGAACAGCTCCGGGTGCTGGAGGGCGAACTCGACCTCGGCCCGGCGCACCACCTGGTAGGTGCCCATGGGGCCGGCGACCACGCCGCCGGCGTCCCGCGCCTGGCGGTAGAAGGGCTGGGGATCGGCCGCCATGCCGTCGTCGAGGAACGCGTCGGGGTCGACCGCCGTCGCCCCCGTCGGCGTGCCGGCGCCGTCGCGCTCGTGGGTCACCGGCCGACCGCGGGGCGAACGCAGCCGTCCTCGGCATCGCGGTCCGATTCGTCGATGTCCATCCAGGACCCCCTCCCGGTCGTGCGGGCGACCACCGGCTTGCCCGTCGGGCCCGCTGCTCTCCCTCAGCGTCGCCAAGGTAGCACGTCTGTTTTCCGTCTCGACAGGCGCAACGGCGACGGGCGGGCGTCGGTGCGCCGCGGTCCCTCCGTCCGCCGCGCAACGGCGCCGGTCCCCGCGAGAATCGCGGTTATCCTCCCCGCCGGACCCGATAGAGCCGACGACCGGACGGAGCGCACACGACGTGCGGAGCCCGGCGGACTCGGCGGGACAGGAGGGAACGATGACGACGACCGACGCACCCTTTCGAATACTGCCGGAGCTGACGGACCGGAACCGTCACTTCTGGCAGGGAGGCAGGGACGGTCAGCTCGTCTTCCTCCGCTGCCGCCGGTGCGGCTACTACCTCCACCCGCCCATCCCCATCTGCCCCCGTGACCAGTCGAAGGACATCGTCCCCGAGGCGGTGAGCGGTCGGGCCACCGTCGCCAGCTTCACGGTCAACCACCACCAGTGGATCCCCGGCTTCGACCCCCCCTATGTCATTGCGCTGGTGTCGATCGCCGAGCAGCCGGAGCTGCGCCTCACCACCAACATCGTGCACTGCCCCCCCGAGGCGGTCCACATCGGCATGGAGGTCCAGGTGGTGTTCGAGCACCGGGAGGACGTCCACGGCGACATCTGGCTCCCCCTCTTCGAGCCGGTCGCCGACGGAGCGGCCATAGCGGGGGCGACCGGGGACGACGATGCCTGACCTGCCGGTCGAGCAACGGTGTGCCATCAGCGGGGTGGGCCAGTCGGCCATCGGCCGGCGCCTCGGGATCGACCCGCTCGAGCTGACCCTCGACGGCTGCCTGGCGGCGGTCGACGACGCCGGCCTGACGCTGGCCGACATCGACGGCGTCTCGACCTACCCGGGCATGATGTCGGCTCCCCGCGGCTTCACCGGTGCCGGCGCCATCGACGTCATCGACGCCCTGCGGCTCAACGCCGACTGGCACGACAGCGGCACCGAGACCTCCGGCCAGCTCGGATCGGTGATGAAGGCGTGCCTGGCGGTGGGGGCGGGCCTCGCCGACCACGTGCTGTGCTTCCGGTCGGTGTGGGAGGGCAGCGCCCAGGGGTCGGCCGGGAGGGCCAGCGTCGGGATGGGGGGAGGCGGGAGCGGTTTCTATGCCTCCGGCTTCATGGAGTGGACCCTCCCTTTCGGCGCGGCTTCGGCCGCCTGCTGGGTCGCCCAGTACGCCCAGGCCCACATGCACCGTTACGGCACCACTCCCGAGCAGTTGGCCCAGATTGCGCTCAACGCCCGGAGGAACGCCGCGCTCAACCCCAACGCCATCTACCGCGACCCGATGACCATCGACGACTACTTCGCCTCCCGGATGATCACCACCCCGCTCCGTCTGTTCGACTGCGACGTCCCCTGCGACGGAGCCACCGCGTTCATCGTGTCCCGCCGCGAACTCGCGGAGGACCTGGCCAGTCAGCCCGTCTACGTGGAGGCCATCGGCACGGCCATGCGCGATCGGCCCAGCTGGGACCAGATCCACGATCTCACCCGGACCGTCGGGGCCGACGCGGCTACCCAGATGTGGTCACGGACGGGGCTGACCCCCGCCGACGTGGACCTGGCCGAGATCTACGACGGGTTCAGCTTCCTCACCCTGCTGTGGCTCGAGGCGCTGGGCCTGTGTCCGATGGGCGAGAGCGGGCCGTTCGTCGAAGGCGGACATCGCATCTCCCGCGACGGCCCGCTGCCGCTCAACACCCACGGGGGCCAGCTGTCGGGTGGCCGGCTCCACGGGTACGGGTTCCTCCACGAGGCCTGTGTCCAGCTGCGGGGCCAGGCCGGGGAGCGTCAGCTGGCCTCGGGTCCCAAGGTGGCCGCCGTCGCCGCCGGTGGAGGGAACACGTGCGGGTGCATGCTGGTCTCCACGGGGACCTGACCGTCCCCACGGGGCACGCCACCTCCCCCCGGGCCGGCACCCGGTGAGGCTGCGCACGACGCTCCGCCAGGCAGCCGCCTCCCGCTACCTCCGGCCCGGAGGGGCCTGGGACGTGCCGACGCTCGACGGACTGGCCGGCATCGCCCCCCGGCCCGACGGCACCGCGCTGGCCGATTCCTCGGTCGAGCTCGACACCGCCGCCGTGGACTCGAGCGTCGACGCGTTGGCCGGTGGGCTGCGGGCCGCGGGGGTCCGTCGCCGGGACGCCGTCGTGTGGCAGCTCCCCAACCGGGTGGAGGCCGTTTTGTTGTTCCGGGCCTGCTGGCGCCTCGGGGCGGTGGCCGTACCCATCCACCACCAGGTCGGCCCCGCCGACGTGGCCGGCATGGTCGGTTCCCTCGATCCCCGCCTGGTGCTGGCCGGCCCGGGCTCGACCCTCGGGGAACGCCCCGGGGCGCTCGCGGTCGACGCCGCCAGCCCCGAGTGGGTCGACCTGATGAGCCACGCACCGGTACGCGACAGCGTGGCCAGGGGCGCCGACGTGGCCGTCGCACTGTTCACCTCCGGCTCCACCGGGGAGCCGAAGGTGGTGCTCCACACCCACCGGGGGCTCGCCGGCAAGGCACGGACCATGGCTGACGCCCACGGCCTCCGTCCGAGCGACGCCGTGCTCATGCCGGCCCCGCTGGCCCACATCTCCGGGCTGCTGAGCGGGGTGCTGCTGCCCGCCACGGTCGGGATGCGGACGGTGCTCATGGAGCGGTGGGACGCCGAACGGGCCAACCGCCTCGTCCCCGACCGGGGGATCACCTTCATGATCGGACCGCCGGTGTACTTCTCGGGGATGGCCGGCGCCGCGAACTTCTCGACGGAGGCCATGGCCAGCCTCCGGATCATCTCCTGCGGGTCGATGACCATCGCTCCCGAGTTCGTCGACGCCACCCGTGAGGCGTTCGATGCCACCGTCAAGCGGACCTACGGCTCGACCGAGGCCCCGACGGTCACGACGTCGGCGTGGGACGATCCGGCCGACCGCGCCCGCGACACGGACGGCCGAGTGGTGGGCGACGCCGAGCTGAGGGTGGTCGACCCGCGGTCGGGTCGCACCCTCGGCCCGGGCGTGCCCGGGGAGCTCGAGCTGCGGGGACCCGAGCTGTTCGCCGGCTACGCCGATCCCACCCAGACCCGGGAGGCAATGCACGGGACCTGGTTCCGGACCGGGGACCTGGCGACGGTCGACGCCGGCGGGTGGCTGACCATCGTCGGCCGGTCCCGGGACATCATCATCCGTGGTGGGGAGAACGTCGTCCCGGCCGAGGTGGAGCGGGTGCTGGAGGCCCACCCGGCGGTCCGACAGGCGGTGGTCGTCGGCTATCCCGACGACCACCTCGGTCAACGGGTCGGTGCCTGCGTCGTCGCCGACGGGTCGTTCGGACTCCAGGAATGCCGGGCATGGTGTGCGGACCAGGGGATCGCAAGGTTCAAGATCCCCGAGCTGGTGCGCCGGTTCGACGCGTTCCCTCTCCTGTCACTGGGCAAACCCGACCGCAACGCCCTGCGGGACATGATCGGGGCCGAGGCCGCGGGCGGGTGAGCGCGGGTGGGGATCGCTGCTCGCCGGGTCGACGCCGCCCGGGTGTACGCCGCAGGGGCCGGGTTGACGCCGCCGGCCGGG
>Ga0182030_10027060_pt1 | contig 10340 bp, 8 predicted proteins | sample 812S3MmetaG_FD_121299 | JGI IMG/M metagenome (GOLD analysis project Ga0182030, IMG submission 121299) | Permafrost microbial communities from Stordalen Mire, Sweden - 812S3M metaG (Illumina Assembly) | ecosystem: Environmental > Terrestrial > Soil > Wetlands > Permafrost | place: Sweden... | reverse complement strand
TGCAGGCGCGCGGAGCGGCGCACGATCGCCGTCGGCGAGGAGGTCAACGCGGAGGTGGTGCGCTACCTCAACCGGCTGTCGGATTTCTTCTTCATCCTCAGTCGCGGCGCCAACGCGCAGACGAGCGATGGCGAGCACGCCGAGCCGCTGTGGGCGCCCGGCGCGCACGACAGCTCGCCGGACGCCACTGCGTAGCCGCTCCGTTCAGATCGACTTGTGCGTGGGCCAGCGCCGCTCGGCTGCACGGAGCGCGGCGACGGCCAGTGCGGTCCACATCGTGGCTACGAGGAAACCGGCGAGCACGTCGCTTGGCATGTGCCACTGCAGGATCAGCAGATAGCAGCCGATCACGGCCGCGAAGACAGCGCCGATCGCCCCCACCAGCGGGCGCAGCCGTGCGGGCGTTACGAGCGCGGCGCTCAACGCAAGCGCGAGGGCGGCGGTGGAGTGACCGCTCGGCAACGAGGCGGGTCCGATCAGCACCGTGTCGATGCGCAGGTGCGGATGCGCAAGCAGCGGCTTCAACGTCTCCGACGTGAGCGGCGCGAGCCCCATGATCGCCACGACCGCGAGACCGGTTCGCGCCCGTCCGCGCGCCAGTGCAATCGCGACCAGCGCCAATCCCCAGATGACGAAGGGCAGCGGCGCGAGCCCTTTCAGCAGCAGTTCGCCCGGCTGATCCAGGCGATAGGTGCTCAGCTGGGTGAAGTGGAACAGCAGCACCGCGTCCTTCGCGTGTGTCTGCGGGACGAAGGCCGCGAACGCCCACACGACGAGAATCGCAATCGCGCACAGCACAGCGAGGGCCAGCGGCGCACCCGCACCGGTGCTCCGCGCCGTCCGTGCCAACCGGCCGGAGGGCACGGCGGTGGCGCTGTATGCGTGTCCTGCCATACACAGAGGGTAGGACTGTTGCTAAAGCGATGATGAACGCTCAGCGCACAGGCGCCACCGGCAGCGGCCTGCCGGCCAGCGCGGCGATCGCCTCGGCAGTTACCCACACGGGCGTCTGTGCGCCCGTGCGCGAGTAGCGCACGCTGCCATTTGGGGCGATCAGGCTCTCCAGGTAGCCGACCGGCGAGCGACTGCCCGCGTGCGTTATCGCTTCCACGTTCGAGCCCGCGGCGATCAGCCCCTGCACCGCCCAGGCGGTCGACTGGGCGTTGGATTCGCCTCCCTGCTGCTCGGGGAAGCCGCCGTCGAGGTTCTGCGCACGGGCGATATAGGCGACCGCATGCGCCAGCACCGTGCCGCCACGTCGGCCGGCGGCCGCCAGCGCCTGCAGCGCGGCCCCGGTGTCGTCGACGTCGCTGCCGCCACCTGTGGCCGATCGGGTGGCGAACCCGAACCCTCCGTCGGCTTCCTGCTGGCGTGCGAGCCAGGCAGCCGCGTCAGCGACGACGGGGCCGCGCGCCGGATAGCCGGCTGCGCGCAGCGCGAGGATCGCAAACGCAGTGAGGTTGCTCTGCTCGCTGAACGAGCCGTCGTGCCTGCGAGATCGCAGCAGCCGCTTCACGAGGTCGCCACCGGGAAGCGAGCGCGGGGAGACGCCACATGCGCGCAGCGCGAGGATCGTGCGCTCGATGTCGCCCGCGCCTTCCAGGCTGCCGGCTTCTTCGCGGATCGCGTCGAGCACCGTGTGCCCGTCGCGCCTCACGCCCAGCGGGTCGCGGCCAGCGGCGGCGAGCCCGATCGCCACCCAGGCGGAGTACAGCTCGCTGCTGCTCTGCCCCGGCGCACCGCCAAAGCCGCCGTTGGAGTCCTGCGCGGAGCGCAGGTATGCCAGCTCGCGAGCCACATCGGGACGTGCAGCGGCAAACGCGGTGCCCTTCGGAGTACTCGCGACTGAAGCGCCTGCACCGGCGCCGGAGGCGCGCGCCATCCCGCAGGCGCTGAGCAGGAGCGAGGTGGCAAGCAGGAGAGCGATGAGGGTGGGCAGCGTGGCGAGTGCCCCGGCCGAGCGAGGGCCGGGAGAGTTGGTGGAGCCGTTCGTGGAGCCCGCTGTTGTGCCGGCCGCCGCAGCCGGCACAGGCAGCCAGTTCACTTCGAGGCGAGCGCGAGCACGCATCAGCATTCGCAGCAGCGTGGGTCCGAACGCGAGGCCGAAGGCGAAGCTGGCGATCACGTGCGTGGCGTCGAATGCGAACGCCTGGCCGAGCACGAGCGCGAACGCGGCGAGCGTGTGGCTGCCAGTGCCCGTCCAGGTGTAGAGATCGACGACGAGGTTGAACACCTCGGCGGATGCGGCGCAGGCGAGCGCGAGCACGAGCGGATGCAGCCGCCGCGAGCCAATGCGTCCGACGAACGCCCCGATCAAGCCCACGAGCCCCCAGCCGAGCATCTGCCAGGGCGTCCAGGGGCCCTGGCCGAGCAGGATGTTGGACAGCAGCCCGGAGATCGCCCCGACGGCGAAGCCAGGGCCTGCGCCGAAGGCGACGCCGCTGACGAGCACGATGGCGGTGATCGGCTTGACGTCGGGCACGGCGGCGAACGCGTCGCGGCCGAGCGCGGCGATGGCGGCGAGCGTGGCTATGAGCGCGAGCAGCTTGGCGGGCGGGTGCGAGCGCTCGTACCACCAGAAGGCGAGCGCGAGCGCGAGCAGCACGATCGCGAAGGATGCGAGCTGCCAGCTCATGAGCGCATCCCGAGCGTCGGGGAAGGCTCGTGTGCGGCCTGACGTTCGCGCAGCAGTTGCGCGCCCTGCTGAGGTCGCAGCGCGCCGGCGGCGCCGTCGAGGATGCGAGCTGTTTCGGTGGTGAAGTACCAGCCGCCAGACAGGATCTCCTCGATCGGCCCATCGGCGATCGTGCGCCCATCGGCGAGCAGCACGGCGCGCGTGGCGAACTCGGCGGCGAACTCGGCGTCGTGGGTGGCTACCAGGACGGCGAGGCCGGCGGCGGCCTGCTGGGAGAGCCAGCCGGCCAGCTCCAGCTTGGCCGCACGGTCCATCCCCCTGGTCGGCTCGTCCAGCGCCAGCACGGCGGCGGGCACGTCGCCGCCGAGCACGATCGCGAGCGCGAGCCGCTGGCGCTGCCCGCCGGAGAGGTCGCGGGGATGGCGCGCGCCCAGATCCTGCAACCCGAACTGCCGCAGCGCAGCGGTGCTCGCCTCCTCATCTACGCGCTCGTGCAGGAAGTAGTCGCCGGGGTTCTGCAGCAGCAGCGCCACGCGCCCCCCGGTTCGGAGCAGCCCCCTTGTGGGCGCCAGCAGACCGGCGCAGTGACGCAGCAGTGTTGACTTGCCAGCGCCGTTGCGACCCATCAAGACCACCGCTTCGCCGCCGTGCAATTTCAGGTCGACGCCGCGCAGGATCGACGGACCGTCGCGCAACTCGTGCCAGACGCCGCGCAGATCGAGCGCGGGAGGCTGCTCGCCGCCGCTCTGCCTGCCGAGAATCCGCCCGGCGCGCTCACGCCAGCGTCGCGCGCTGTCTGAGTGAGTGGTTCCACGGGCCGCCGCTTGGGCCGACGCTGCAGCGGCGGCGGACTCCTCCAGCTCCCGCTGCGAGGCCGACAGCAACCCGTGTCTGCGCAGCGTCCCGCGCGCCTGCTTGACACCGGCCGGCGCTGGCCCCAAGCCGACCTGTGTGAGCATCCGCGCGCCCGGCGTCTGCAACGCCGGCGCGTGCTTGGCGGCCCAGGCGAGGAACCCGCTCGGGTCGCTGTCGCACACGATCGCGCCGTCTGCCAGCGCGATCACGCGGTCAGCGGCGGCGAGGCAGCGCTCCAGGCGATGCTCGACGAGCAGCACGGCGGTGTCCGCCTCCTGGTTGAGCCGGCGCAGCTGCCAGATCAACTCATCCCCCGCGACGGGATCGAGTTGCGAGGTGGGCTCGTCGAGCAGCACGAGCGACGGTCGGCAGGCGAGCGCGGCGGCGAGCGCCACGCGCTGCAGCTCGCCGCCGGAGAGCTCGGCGGTGGAGCGCTCGAGCAGGTGCCCGATGCCGAGCGCGAGCGAGGTCTCCTCCACCCCGCGCGCCACCTCGCCCGGGCCCCTGCCCTGATTTTCCAGTGCGAGGGACAGCTCGGCGCGCACGGTGCTCATCACGATCTGCGTCTCGGGGTCCTGCAGCAGCGTGCCGGCGAAGGCGCCGATCTGCGCGGGGCCATGCTCGCGCGTGTCCACGCCGGCGACGCTCACCTCCCCGGCGAAGCTGCCTCCGTGGAAGTGCGGGACCAGCCCGGCGGCGGCGCGCAGCAGCGTGGACTTGCCGGAGCCGGAGAGTCCAGCCAGCACACAGAACTCGCCCGGCGCGAGCATGAAGCTGACGTCCACGATCGCGTCCGCGCCGGCGCCGGGGTAGCGGTAGCTGACGTGCTGGAAGCTGAGCACACTCATGGCTGGATGCCGCGGCGGTTGGCGAAGGGGACGAGCGCGAGGGCGACGGTGGCGCAGGCGAGCAGCAGCACGGTGGAGGTGACGGGGAGACTCACGCTGGGCAGCGCGGAGAACGGGGCGAACCCGCCGACGGCCACGAGCACGTACATGGCAAGCAGCGCCGTGGCCGCGGCCAGGAACGCGCTGTCGTGACGCGAGCGGGAGGGCGAGCGGCGCACCTTGCGCGCGGGACGATGCGTGGAGCCGTAGCCCCGCATCTCGAGCACGGCTGCCACGTCGAGTGAGCGCTCGAGCGCGCCGCCGACCGTTGCGCGCACCACCGCCAGACGGCCTCGGGCGCCCTGCACGCCGCCGTCCGGGCGGCAGCGCTGCGCCTCCGCCACACGCCGTGCGTCCTCGCCGAGCACAGGCAGCAGGCGCGTGGCGAGCGTGGCGGTGAGCGCGGAGTGCGGCGAGATCCGCCGGCGGCAGATGTGCAGCAGCTCGTCGGGGTCGGCAGCGCATACGGCCAGCAGACAGGCGAGCACGACCACGAACATCCGCAGCGTCACGACGAGCCCGTAGACGACGGCCTCCACGGTGAGATCGACCTGGCCGAGCACGCCCCAGTCGCCGAGGCGCGCGAACACGGTGAGCCCGCCGCGGGTGACGATCACGTTGACGATCACGATCATGGCGAGCATCAACGGGGCGCTGAGACGCAGCGAGCGCAACAGATCGCGGGCTACCCCACCGGAGGCGCCGGCAGCGAGCAGCACGGCGAGCATCAGGGCGCCGAGCAGCACGGGGTTTTCGGTGAGCAGCGCGGCGGTGGCGAGTGCGAGGCAGTAGGCGGCGGCGACAGGCGCGCTGGCGGCGTGCAGCGGGCTGGCGCGGCGCCGGTAGGCGATCCGCCGGGAGCTCGCGAGCGTGCTCATGGCTGAGATTCGTCCACGGGTATGGGCAGCGCCTGGCCCTGGGGGGTGACGGCGACGGCGAAGTGGCTGGCGAGTGTGCGCTGATTGAAGGCACCGGCAGCGCGGTTGACGCCGGCTTCATCGGTGCCCGTGATGACCCACACGGGCGCGTCTTCTTCGCTGCGGGTGGCGGCCAGGAGTCCTGCACCGGCGCCGAGCGTGCGCGCGGTCTGGCCCTGCTCGTTGAGCAGCGCGAGCGCGTGACCCGTCTTGGACGGCCGCGCATACACGCCGCTGGAGCGCGGTCCGCTGGCGATGGAGGCGGCGTCGAGGTCGCCGCCCACGTCCACCCACGGCCCCACCAGCAGCCGCAGCGTTTCGGGCGCGCCGCCGCTGCCCGCCTGCGTGATGGCGGCCGGCACGCCAAAGTCGCGTAGGCGCCGCGTCACTGTCTGGCAGGCGAAACCGGGCACGTTCGTGCATTCGACGCGCACCGGCAGCCGCTTGCCGTCCAGGCCGTTGAGGAACGGCTCGGGGAACGAGCCCACGACGGCCGGTACGTCATCGGTCTGGCTCCAGTCGTGGCGGTCCCACCAGATGTGATCGCCGGGGTTGACGTTGGTGGCGGCGGCGCCCTTGCTGGCCTGCACGCCGTTGACGTAGTAGAACCAATCGACGGGCCGTCCCGCTTCCTGACCGCCGGCGAGTCCGTCGATGCTCTGCACGAACCCACCGCCATAACGTGTGGAGACCGTGTAGTTGCGCTCCAGCAGGCCCATGTCCGTCTCCTGCCCGACGATCTTCAGCGGCCCGGAGTGGCTGAGGGCGCTCGCGCCGAAGTCGCGCGTCACCGCCAGGTGGATGGCGCTCGGCGCGGGCCCGATGCCGAGGCCACAGCCGGCGGCGAGCAGCGCGCAGAGCACGCTCAGCGAGAGGACCGCCGAGCGAGCTGTTGCGCTGCGCCTGCTCATCTGACGGCGATCGTCAGCGGAAACGAGGGGACGAGTCCATGGCGTGTGGCTGTGACCTGATAGCGGCCGGGCCTGGACGGGGCTGTGAGCGTGGCGCGTCCTGCGGAGCCGGTGGTGGCGAAGTTCAAGCCGACTTTCACGGTCGCATAGGCCACCGGAGCGCACTGGCCTTCGTTGTCACAACCGTTGACTGACACGCTCAGCGCCTGGCCGTGGCTGACGCTGGATGCGCTGAGTTGCAGCGTGCGTTGGCAGCCACCGCTCGAGGCTTCGCACCAGAACCACAGCACCTGCTCGCCGCTGCTGAGCCTCCTGCCGTTGCCGGTGGGCCCGCTGGGATCGCCCGCGCCGGTGGAGCCGGATACGCCATCGACCTTGTACTCCCAGCCGTTCTGGCCACTGTTGGACTGGCCGCCGAGCGAGTACACGAACAACTCGGCGGAGTTAGAGGCGGAGGCGCCGCAATGCCCGTAGTCGCGCAGGGCGAACCCTGGGCCGCCCTCGCGCCGCAACGCCAGCAGCGCTGCCAACGGCGTGCCACCTGCGACGGCGCAGTTCCTGGCGGACATGTGCACCGTTGTGTTTGCGGCTGTGACGGTACGGGCGCTGGATAGCACACGCCCGCCCTGCCCAACCACCATCGTCTGCACTGCGGGAGCTGACACGGCGATGCGCGCATGGGGCTGTGCGGCCGGCGATGCGGCGGCCGCCGCCAATGAGGCGACGGCCGTGAACATCGCGATGGCTGTGCTTCTAACGGACATAGAAGACGAGCCGCGAGCTGCCGCGGGCGAGTGTCGTCGTGTTCCCAGCCGCGTCGGTGGCGATCACATCCAGTACGTAGCGACCGGGCGCGAGTTTGGCAGGCAACAGGTAGGAGTAGGTGCCGCTGCTGGATGCCTTGAAGGGGGTTCCATGACCGCACTGCGCCTTCAGGAATCGCTCGCGCACACCTTCGTAGGCGTAGCAGCGCCCGCGGTACTCACGGCGCAGGATCAGGCTCACGGACGTTACGGCGCTGCGATCGGTGACCGTGCCGGACAGCAGTTGTGGCGCCGTCTGCTTCGTGAACGTACGGTGTTCGGTGATGCCTGTGACCGTTGGCACCAGCGCGTAGGGGCCCTTGTAGGGAACTGGCAGCGAGGCGCCCGTCGTCGTGCTTGTGGTGGTCTGTCCCGGGGCGGTGGTGCCGCAATTGCCGTCGTTGCCGTTGTGGACACAGACGGTGTAGACGTCGGACGGCACCGATTCGGGTGCGTGTGCCTGGATGGCGAAGACGCCCGCAGTCGGGAATGTGAGCGTGGCCACCCCTGCAGCATTCGGTGTGGCGCTGACTGAGCCGGAGCCTGCCGACACGACCACGCCTTCGGGCAGAGTTTTTTCGAGCGTGTATTCGCCTGTGTTGACGGAGCCGATCGTCACGGATACCGATTCCCCGACCTGGAGGTCCGTCGTGGATGGCGCGGAGGACGTGAGGAAATGCAGGGGCGTGGTTGCGCTTGAGCAGTTGGGCCCTACCGCAAAGCACTGCGCCGAGAAGACGATGTGGGCGCCGTTGCTCACCTGTTGGGCGCAGACTCCGACCGAGCCTGCTTCGTCGTTGAGCCAGAACAGCCAGTAGGCGTCGTTGCCTGCGCCAAACGACGGAAAATCTTCGCCGTCGATGCCGCTGATTTCGACACCGTAGGAACCGTCCTTGGCCACCCAGTTTCCGTGCGTTGCGTCGTACAGCGCGCCGCCGGCGCTAGTACCGCTGCATTCGCCGCCTTCCACCGGCACCGGTGTGGTGTTGGTGGTGACCTGCGTCTGCGGCAGGAGCGTCAGTCCGTTGAACCCCTCCACACGAACGGTGACTGTGGCTGGTTCGCCGGCAAACGCACTGGATGCCGACAGCGAGAAGACGAACAGAGAGGCGCAGAGCGCCAGAAGAACACGACTGGTTTTGACCATAGAGAGCCAACCCCTTTCCACGAGGGCTTGTGGGCTTTCGGTCGGAGGCAGGTCTCCTGGCTCCCGGGCCTACCCTCCGCGCCTTCCCATCTCGCCGGTGGCGAGTCAGTGGCTGCACGCAACGCGTGCTGACGGTGGACATCCCCGGTCACAGTGGCGGGTCCGCGTCGGATTCGCACCGACTTCCCTTCACCACCGACCGTTGAACAGGCTTGATCGTACATCAAGGGAGCACACGAGGATGAATGCACACCCGCTCGATGAACCTCGGGCTAGTCGATGCTGCCTCGGGGCGCTACCCAAATGCTGGCAAACGAGAGCGAGGTGTGCTCGGCGAGCGTGTCGTAGTCCTGGTCGTAGTGCATGACGCCAACGCCCGCGACGGACGCGACCGCGGCGATCAGAAGATCCACCGGCTTCACACGGTGTGACACGCCTGGAGTCGCGGACAACTCTGCCTGAGCGGCAACCGCCGCATCGGCAGCTTCAGCCGTCAGGGGCGCGACGGGGAGCGCGTCGAGACGGCGAGCGGTCGTTTCGAAACCCGCTGCATCGCGTGCGCTGTACCGCATCTCAAGCAGCGCTGGCGGACATGCCCATAGCTCACCAGCGGCGAGCGCGTCGTCGAATTTCTGACGCGGCCGTCCCTTGAGGCGACCGTCTATCGCCCGTGCCCAGACGGAATTGTCGAGCAGAGCTGCCCGCGGATGCTTGGACCTCGGCACTCAGTGAGTCCAACCGGTGTCACGAACCTCGTAGGCAGCTTGCGCGTCCAATCCCTCCCCTGTGTGCAGTTGCGCGACTAGCTGACGACGCAACTCCGCTTTGAGCGCCTCGTCGTCTTCGCCGGCGTCGATCTCACGCAGCCGATCGGACACCCCGCGAATGATCAAATCGCTGAGACGAAACCGCTCCCCCCGTCTACGGAGCGCATCGAGCGCCTCGCGCACAGGCGGCGTTTCTGAAATCGATCGGCGTGGATAGCTGGTGGGCACAAAGACAAGTGTAACACCGAGGTGCGACATTCTTGCGCTGAGGCTGAACCCGCTCTAACTCGAACTCGCCAGCTCAGCCAGATCGCTATCGACATCGCCGAGCGCCTGGCGATGCCCCTCGCCGAGCGGCTCGCCGGCGACGATCAGGCGACGGGCGTGCTGGAGGTCCTCTGAGCGGCCGAACGTGAGCGCGCCCTTGACGGCGTTGTCGCTGAGGTACCAGACGGTGAACGCGCCGTCCTCCATGGAGCCGCGCACAATTTCGCTGTCCCACCGGTATGCAGGACCGACGTACTCGAGTTCGCCGGACGTTCCAAGCCCGGAGAAGAAGTAGGGAACCTCGGTGTGCTGGACGTCTCTGCCGAGCATGTTGAGCGCCGCGGTCCTGCCGTGGTTGAAGGCCACGTCCCAGTGCTCGATGCGCACCGCCTGGCCGCTGTGGACGGGAGAGGCGTACTCGCACATGTCGCCGGCGGCGAACACTCCCGGTGCGGAGCTCTGCAGCCCGGCCGAGCACAGCACGCCCCCGCGCTCGCCGATCGTGAGTCCGGCGCGCTTGGCGAGTGCCACGTCGGGGCTGGCGCCGGCACCGATCACGACGGCGTCGGCCTTCAGTTCGCGCCCCGCCCTGGTGACGACCTTGCCGACGCGCTCGTGTCCTTCGAAGCGCTCCAACTCATCGTCCCCATAGACCGTCACGCCCTGCTCTTCGAGCAGCTCCTGGAAGAACCGCCCGGCCGTTGGGCCGAAGCCGCGTTCCAGCGTGGAGTGCTCCTGCATCACGATCGTGCAGCGCTTGCCGAGCATCGTCAGCGATGCCGCGACCTCGCAACCTATGTAGGAGCCGCCGATCAACACCACATCCTCCGCGTCGGCGACGCCCGCGCGGATCGAGTCGGCGTTGCCGAGCGTGCGCAGGTAGTGGATCTGGTCGAGCTCGCTGCCGTCCACGTTCAGCCGGCGCACGTTCGCGCCGGTGGCGATCAGCGCCTGCTGGAACTGGATCTCATCCTTTGTGGACAGCTTGGCGGTCCGCGCCTCCAGGTCCAGCCCGGTGACGCTCGTGCGCGTGAGCAGCTCGATGTTCTGCTCTGACCACCAGTCGTTTGGCCTGAACAGCGGCTCCTCCCGATTCTCTTCGCCCCGCAGGTATCCCTTTGAGCACTCGGGTCGGTTGTAGGGCGGGTCGA